>Ga0208134_1000375_pt1 | contig 29552 bp, 24 predicted proteins | sample VirMetDEL_Mar_31_FD_184515 | JGI IMG/M metagenome (GOLD analysis project Ga0208134, IMG submission 184515) | Aqueous microbial communities from the Delaware River and Bay under freshwater to marine salinity gradient to study organic matter... | ecosystem: Environmental > Aquatic > Marine >...
TTAAAGTTAAGTTCCAAAACCTCGGTGAAAATGGTGCTGAAGCGCATTTCAAATGGGAGCCAAGATCAGGATGCTTCATACCGGAAGTAATGCCTGAAATGGAAGAGGCTATGCCATGGGAGTAAAAACTATAAATTGGAAACATCCATTATGGAATAAAGAAAACACTGAAGCATACCGATGGTGTATAAAACATGGTGTGAAAATATACTCCGTGCCTTGCGGTAAAGGTTTTAACAATAAAACTTGTTGGATAGAGGTAAATGTAAACGGAAGAAAACAACAAAGTCCAAATACTTATGGTCCAACAGAATTATGGCCTAAAGTTATGGAACTATATAAATTTTATTATGATAAAAACATTCGCAAATAAATTTAAAAACGCCAATGAAGCATTTGAATACTGGTATCAGTGTATAAATATGTATGGCACAGAATTTGCAGGCACAAAAGCTTTGTTTAATGTAGGCTTTCAAATGGATAACCCAAATGAAGTTGATATTAAATCTAGTTTTCGTAATTGGAAAAAAGACTATGCGTCAGCAGAGTTTCAATGGTATTTAACAGGTGATCCTAACGTTAGTAAGCTAGGAGATATATACGGTAAAGTACCTAAGATATGGACTAAGATGGCTAATGAACTTGGTCAAGTTAATTCTAACTATGGAGCTCAATGGGAAAGACGTGGTCAATTAGACAAAGTTATAAAAATGCTAAGACGTAACCCAGACACTAGGCAAGCTACGATATCTATATATGATGGCAAAGAAATGGATCAATATAAATATGATACACCTTGTACTTATGCAATACAGTTCACAGTTGTAAACGATAAACTGAATATGTGCGTGACGATGCGATCTAATGATCTCTGGTACGGTTTCTGCAATGATCAGTATTGTTTTGCAAGACTGCAACAAATGGTCTCAGAGGAGACAGATTATGAATTAGGATCATATTATCATTTCGCGCATAACTTACATCTGTATACTAAAGATCAAGATAAATGGCCTGAAACGCCTGATAATCTGTTACAAAGAAAAGCTAGAATTTATGGATGATAAAATAGAATATTATTTGTACCATATTCCGGGTAAAAAAATAGGTGTAACGCGTAATCTTATATCTAGAGTTGTTGACCAGCAAGGCTACAACTTAGACGAAATAGAAGTTCTAGATCAAAGCTCAGATATCGATTATATATCTGAACGCGAGTTAGAACTTCAACAGTCTTACGGCTATAGGGTTGATAGACAAAAATACAAAGACTTATATATTAATAAAATTAAATTAAATACAATGAAAATCAACGCAACAGAGCAAACATCAACATTCCCAGTTCCATTAAGCAAATTAAAAGGAAGACTAATGGATGAAATGGGTAAAGAGTGGGAAACACTATATGGCAAATTCCAGGTCAGTAAACACACATTAGATTGGTTAGTTAAAAACGCTAGAACATCAATGTACGACGCTAATAGATGTTACATTTACAATAAAGCTTTCTTTGAAAAATTCGTAAATGCAAAAAAGAACGACTATAATGAGTATCTCAAACAGAAGTTCAATCAACAAGCTGAAGCTAACGAAAATCGTTTCGATAAAATCAGAGATTGGGCATCGAATAGAGGCTTATACGATAAAGGAGACACGAAAACGCAATTTGCTAAACTCATGGAAGAGTCTGGCGAACTAGCTAGAGCTGTGCTTAAAGATGATAAACCAGAATTTGTAGATGCTATAGGTGATATGGTTGTAGTACTTACAAACTTAGCTTATTTAGGTGGTACTAATATTGAGCACTGTATTGATTCAGCATACGAAGTGATTAAAAAAAGATCTGGTAAAATGGTTAACGGAACATTTGTGAAAGATGATAAGTAAAGAGATAACATTTAGAGATCCAGTTGTTGAAGCCGTAGTAGACAAGTTTGTATCACGATCAGACGTAGGTTTTGAAAAGTATAAAAGAACATTGCACGATGAGAGAACACAAGGTCATAAAGACTTAGCTGGTTATCTTAACGATGTACAAGAAGAACTTATGGATGCTATATTATATATTCAAGCAGCTAGAGAAGAGTTAACAGACTTAAAAAATTATAATAAATCTTCTGCTCAAATGGATATGATAGATCAACATGGCACGTTTTAAGCGTAAGCGTGGACCTGTTCGAGCTAAAAAAGTAACTGTAGATAACATAGATTTTAAATCAGGACTCGAAGCTTATATGTATAAAGCTTTGAAGAATGCTAACATAAAAGCAACGTACGAGGGGACAACATTTGAATTAGTCCCCTCATTTGTCTCAGTTAACGACAGTTATGAAAGAACAGGAAACGGAAAAGGAGAGTTTAAGTATAGGGGTAATAAAAATGTGCTTAACATTAAGTATACGCCTGATTTCATTGGCGCTAACTTTGTCATTGAATGCAAGGGTAGACCTAACGAGTCTTTTCCTTTGCGCTGGAAATTATTTAAAAAGCTCATGGCACAGGACTATCCGAAAACAACGTTATATAAACCACAAAATCAAAAAGAATGCGACGAAACGATAAAGCTGATTCTTGGAAATCAAAAGAACTAGCTCGTAGGAAATATTATGAAAGGCAAATTAATAAATTTATTAACTGGAGTATAGAGCAGAAAGGTTATTTAAAATATAGAGAGTTAATAGAATATCAAGAAAAATATAAAAACCAAAATGAAAGAAAGTAAATTACTAGAAATGCAAAATAAAATTGCATCAATGAGCAATGTAGTACAACAATTGATTAATGAGGTAACAAACTTAAGAGAATTATCTGTAGGAACATATGAGACGGTTAAACTTCTACCCGGTTATGATGAAGCTATAGAAACACTTAAATCTAATTTAGCAAAGAAAAAAGAGGAAGCAAAAGAAAAAAAGTTAGAAGTATAATTATTTAAAGATTACTATATGGAGTTATCAAATGAAATATTATCCGACATCACTGTGCACATGAAATATGCTAAATATATTCCTGAGCTAAACAGACGTGAGTCATGGGATGATTTAGTTACCAGGAACAAGAACATGCACATTAAAAAGTATCCTGCGTTAAAAGAAAATATAGAAGAAGTTTATAGATTAGTTTATGATAAAAAGATTTTACCAAGTATGCGATCGCTTCAGTTCGGTGGTAAACCGATTGAAATATCACCTAATCGTGTTTATAATTGCGCTTATCTACCTATCGATCATATTGACTCGTTTAGTGAGGTAATGTTCTTACTGCTTGGTGGTACTGGTGTAGGGTACTCTGTACAGAAACATCACGTACAAAACTTAGAACCAGTTAATAAGCCATATGCAAAAAGAACTAGAAGATTTTTAGTTGGAGACTCCATAGAAGGTTGGGCAGATGCTATAAAAGTTCTTATGAAGTCTTATATGGGAGATAAAAGACAGTCAACAATTGACTTTGACTTCTCTGATATAAGACCTAAGGGAGCACAGTTAGTAACATCAGGAGGTAAAGCTCCTGGTCCTCAACCATTAAAAGAGTGCATACTTAAAATAACAGGTATATTAAATAGCAAAGAGTCTGGAGAGGCGTTGTCCACTATAGAAGTACACGATATTGTTTGTCACGTAGCAGACGCAGTTTTAGCTGGTGGCATACGTAGAGCAGCGTTGATTAGTTTATTCTCTGCTGATGATGATGAAATGATTTCTTGTAAATCAGGTAATTGGTGGGAAACAAATCCACAAAGAGGTCGTGCTAATAATTCAGCATGTCTAATGAGACATAAGATAACTAAAGAGTTTTTTATGGACTTATGGAAACGTGTAGAGCTTAGTAATGCTGGTGAACCAGGTATATACTTTAACAATGACAAAGATTGGGGGACTAATCCTTGCTGCGAGATAGCGCTGAGACCTTATCAGTTTTGTAACTTATGTGAAGTTAATGCTTCTGATATTGAATCACAAGAAGATTTAAACATGAGAGTAAAAGCTGCTGCATTTATAGGTACACTACAAGCTGGCTATACTAATTTTCATTACTTAAGAGATGTATGGAGAGAGACTACTGAGAAAGACGCACTGATAGGAGTATCAATGACAGGTATAGGATCAGGCGTTGTACTTGGTTATGATATGACTAAAGCAGCTGACGTAGTTAAAAGAGAGAACTCAAGAGTTGCAAAGCTTATTGGGATCAATTCTGCAGCCAGATGTACAACCGTGAAGCCTGCTGGGACGACATCTCTGGCATTAGGAACATCATCTGGTATTCACGCATGGCACAGCGATTATTATGTCCGTAGGATCAGGGTTGGAAAAAACGAAAGTATATATAATTACTTAGCTACAAACCATCCTGAGCTTATTGAAGATGAGTATTTTAGACCTCATGACACTGCTGTAATTAGTATACCGCAAAAAGCTCCTGAAGGTGCTATTATGAGAGATGAATCACCGTTTGAATTACTTGAACGTATAAAGAAAGTTGCTACAGAGTGGGTAAAGCCAGGTCATAGAAAAGGATCTAACACTCACAATGTGTCTGCAACAGTAAGTTTAAAACCAGAGCAATGGAACTTTGCTGGCGAATGGATGTGGAATAACAGAGAACACTACAACGGTTTATCTGTCTTACCATACGATGGTGGTACTTATACTCAAGCTCCTTTCGAGGATATTAGCAAGTCTACATATGAGTATATGATGAAGTCATTAACGGAAATTGATTTAACTAATGTTACAGAAACTGAAGACAATACAGATCTTTCTGGTGAGCTTGCTTGTGCTGGCGGCGCTTGTGAAATTAACTAGCTGTAATAAAATAACAAGTAAAGAAAAAGTATTTACTATAAAGAAAGGAAGACATAGGTCGACATATGTTTTAAACTATAGTAAAGACACAGTGTTCGGTTGGAACATTGAATTTGATTCAAGTGCTATCTACAAAACTGTGGATAGCATTAATCAATTAGACATTAATAAATTAATAGGGTGGAGTGATTGCGGAAGTAATCATATGGATAATTCTATACGATTTGGCTGGAGATGGTTAAACGACAGTTTAGAAATACACTGGTTTAAACATGAGCTAGGAGAGTTTAGTTTTGATTTAATCAAAAGAGTAACTTTAGAAGAGTCTCATTATTATGAGCTTACGATATCCACTTGGGACTATAAATTATCTGTAGACGGGACCTATGTACATGTACCTAGAAACTGTCCACGGGAATATAGAAGATATCAGTTGTATCCTTATTTTGGCGGGCAAGAACCTGCACCACACGATATTAAAATATCTATATCTTCTAAGTAATTAAATGTAGTATCAATAGAACTTTGGTAATTAGCGTATTGAAAATCATCGCTAAAGAAACAAGGTTCAACAGCTACGCAAGAGTTAAATATAAATAATGCGATAATAGTAAGTAATAATTTTTTCATAGTTTTAGTTTAGTTTAAGCTACAATTACACAGCTAGTCAACTAATTACTACATCTTACATTATCTTAATGTTAAATAAAAAGGGGACCTCGTTTTGAGATCCCCTTTTTTGGTTACAGGAACGTTGGGTATGGTGCCCATTTTTTAGTGTTCCTTAATTATTACCATTTAACTTTGTTTGCCCAATATGCTGCGCTAAAAACTCCTTTATCTATATTCTTTTTATGTCTAGCTCTAAAAGATCTTTTACGTGCTTTATCTTTTTCAGTCTTAGGGCTTTTACCTGCACCTTTAACACCTACTTGTCCAAACCTAATAATCTTTTCTTTACCACCTTTACAAGCTTTTACAATATGTGATTTGCCCGATGGTCCAGATCCGTGAGATTGCTTCTTTGGTTTATTACAAGGCATTTTACTTTTATCTACTCTACCTGCCATTACTTTTTACTTTTAGGTAATGATTTTACTTTTCCATTTTCAGTACGAGCGTACCTATGTGTTTTTGTTTCCATACTTGGAATAAGTGTTCCACAGTATTTTCCTTTGCCGTATTTCCAGCATACTTTTTTACCTCTTGCCATGGTGTATTTCTTTATCTAATTGTTTTACATCTGTTTCTAACTCTTTAACTTTTAATTCTAGAGCTATTATATGACCCTCTGTCCATTGCTGCTTAAGATCATATTCTAATCTTTTAACTTCTGCAGGCGGTAACTTCTTTGCCTCTTCTATATCTGATTCTAAGGTATAGTACATTCCCATTATTGTCGATGTAAAAACAACTATACTTATAATTGTTTTTAAATCTAGTTTGAATTCAGTATTTTCACCTATTTTCATCTTCTTTTCTTGTAAGTTGTTTTCCTTTTTTTATATTTTGTTTTTGATTTCTTAATAGTACCTCTTGGTATTACAACTTGTTTCTTTGATGATTTATAACCACCATCCTGCACTTGCCATGAAGGCCAACCTAATATCATGGCTACTGATTGCCATGCTTCGTTATTTTCGTCAAATGCATGCTTTACATTTTCAGTTTTAGTATACAACCTATCTAAAGGTATATTTGTAGTTGCGGCAATTACTTTTGCCAGTGATTCATAAGCTGGGTTATCTAAGCTAAATCCTTTATCAAATACTTCAGCTCTACGTTTCTTACTATCAAATGGATATGCAGCACCTTTAAATTTAGACATCTTACTTTTTATAGCTGGAGAAAAGTCTAATAGCTTTTGCCAAGCGTCTACATATTCTGGTCTATCTCTTTGTGACCTATCATACACATCCATGACTAAATTTTTAAGAACTTGAACAGTAACACCTGCTAAACCTAAACCTCTTAAACTAGAGTCTAGCATACCATTAGCAGACTTGAATAATGTTTTTTCTTCATCTGGATCTATTTCTCCATCACCCATACCTAAAGCAAACAATCCTTGTTGTAATGCATTAAACATTAGGTTTTGAATAAAACCATAATAAGCTATTCTAGATAGTCTAGTCCTATTACTTTGAGCTAAAGTTTTACCCTCCATCCTTCTCTTATTTGCTATATCTTGTATATCTCTTTTTTGTAGTCTAGCATACTGCATAGGAGTATTAACATACTGTAGTATCATCCTACCTAAGTCACCTGATTGTTGTCTAGATATTTTACTTGGGTCAGATGACTGTTGAGAAAGCTCAGATACTTTTCTAAACTCTTCCATAGCTTGTTTCTTAGCTTCAGCCTCAGTCTTTCCTTCGTTTTTCATAAGATCATTAATCCTATTTCTATAGAAAGTAGCACCACCAGTAGCTATAGCAAAGCTATCAGCAAATTTTGTAGGCGTATAACCTTTTTCGATAATATAACTTATAACAGCTTTAGCTTTATTCTTAGAAGTTTTAGCAGCATTAGCTATTTCAGACTCATTTATATTTAGTTTCAAACCGTTACGTCTATCTTTTAAGTAATCAGAGTTCATTAATTCTTTAAAATCAGCCCAATACTGAGGTTGATTAGCAAAAGCTTTACCTGCTTTTAATGGATTATTAAAGCTCCAGTTAACAAAGTTAGCAGCTGATATAGTTTGTAGTACAGCTGATCTCATATTTAAGAACATAACAACACCAGTAGAATTATTAATGTAATCAAGAACTTGGTTACTAAGTTTATTACCTCCTTGTATTCTATTAGTACCAGCTTTCATTCTAGATAATGCACTTTCTAATGACTCTCTATATTTTTTACCAAAAGCAGCTTCTAACTTATTCATATTATCTTTAGAGAATATAAGATCTGCATTCTGCTGCCATGTTTCTAAATACTTACTTCGCTTAGTAGTGTTCAACAACTCCATTAGGTCTGTTGTTATAGTACCTGCTGCCCAGTTTTTACCTGGCTTAGAATAACCGTCACCTTTAGTTATAGACAGTATTTGTTCAGCAAAAGCTTTAAGCTTAGCATCACCTTCTACTATATCGTTTAACTCTTTAAAATCAGACTTAGATAAACCAGGTATTTCTCTACCAGTCTTAGCCCATAAGTATGTTCTTACAGCTTGTTCATTAGTAAAACCTGATTCAGTTTCTTTTCTTAAATCTTTAGGTACATCAAGTTGTTTTTTAAGCTCTTTAAAATCAGCCATTAGGTTAACTCTATCAGTAGACAAGTTCTCCATAGCTCTAGAGTAAGGATCAAATAAACTTTCTTTATAAAACTTTAAGTGAGCTTCTCCCTGTCTACCTTTACCTAAAGTAGGATATAATAACCCCATAAAGTCCTCAGCTGATGGTGGTATAAAAAACTTCTGTCTCCTTGCTTTAGCACCTCTTAATTCTGCTTTAACATCGGAGAATATTTTCTCTCTTCCAATACCTTTAGATTCTTCTAATATTTTATTAAAGTCTCCTGACAAATCTTTAGAAGCATAAGCTTGCTGTGTTTGTGATTTAACATCAAGTACTTCTAATACATCTCTTACAGCTTTAACGTTAGCTTTATGATCATCAGCAAAATAAAAGTCATTATAACCTTCTGCAGCTTTACCAACTATCCAGTCTGATTTAGCAAATGGTGAACTATCACCTAATCCTTTTATATTTTCTAAAGGAATATCTATACCCATTTCCTTTAAGAAAGTATGAATAGCTTTAGCAGACTCTTGAGATCTAGCAGTAAGAACGAACATGTCTCTTTCTCCAGCTGCCTCTTTCATTTTTTTCATAACTTCAAACAGTGGTCCTTTCTTGCCATCTACTACTTTGTTAAACTCTGAAAAATCCCAAACAGCTCCTTCAGCTAGCATTTTATCTCCTTTTTTAGCAAACTCTTCAGCAGTTAACTTACCTTTTCTACCATCAGGCATAGTATACAATACATTGCTTTTAGTTCTAGCTATAGTGTCATCAAAATCAAATACTCTAGCTTTCTTTATTTTCTTATCTTTTTCATTTGCTAATCTAAAAGCTTTATCTCTTTTATTTAGTTCATCTCTAATTTCTGAGTTACTTAAATCTTTACTAGCCATCTTAGATTCTGCAGCTAACTCTTTAGTTTCTTTTTTAAGCTTTATATAATCAGCTTTATTCATTTGCTGTTGCTTAACTTTAATCCCAGCTTGAGTTAATTTAGAAAAAGGAGTATTAGATATTTCAGCAAGCATGGATTTAGTAGCGTTGTCTCTAATTACCTCTGCCATTGTTTCTGCTTGTTTAAAAGTAGATTCTCTTAATGGTATTTGAAATTCAGCTTCCTTACCTAAAAATATTAATTTATTTAAATAATCCATTTTTGAGGCTCCAGTAGCGTCTTTTGTTTCTTGCATCTTTTTAGAAATAAGACCTTGAGAAGCCTCGTCTAATAACCTATCTATTTGTTTATCAAATTCTTTCTCTGTTATTTCTTTTTTACCTAGTTTGTCTAATCCTTTAACGAATTCTTTAGTTACAGTAAATAGTTCAGTTAAATGTTCATTGTGAGATATTTTTTGATTTTTACCTTCACCTCGTTCTGGTTTTAAAGTAAAACTTTCCATATTAGCTAAAGTTTTAAATAATCCAGTAGCTCTATTTGTTTGCCCTGTTAAGTAATCCAATATACCTTCTAGTGTCCTTTTAGTAGGATTTTTAAGATACATTTCTTTTAAAACTTGATATCCTCTTTTATACAACTCTTTATTAGCATCAAAAGTTTGGTCAACACTTTTACTTACTGCTTTTGTTTTTTGAGTTAATAAATCACCAATAGCTTTTCTTTTTTCAGCAACAGTTTTGTAATTAACATTATCCAATGCAATAGCACTTGCCTTACGAGCAAATCCACCCCAATCACTAGGTGCAAAAACATCTTCAAGTTTTTCTAAAGATTTACCCTTGCCCACTAAAACTTCTTTACCATACACTTTTTCTAGTAAAGTTGTATAGTTTTTATCTTTACCTTCTAATCCATACTCTTTATAAGTTAATGCTCTATCTGCTAAAGCAATACCTTTTCTTTTACCAGTACTACCTATAGTTCCATCACCAAAACCTAAAGCGTTGACAATAGCTTTCTGAACATCTTTTGGCAGCATGTCAAATGTCAATCCTTCAGGTATGATATTTTCTAACCATTGCTTATGTATATCTTTTAAAAGTTTTTCATTGCTTTCAGAACCTATTTCACTATAACTTTTCTTTTCAAGATTTATACTTTCTCTTAGTTCATTTATAGTTTCTTCTTCACTTTTAAGTATATCTCTTTCTGTTATTTGCTCAGTAGTTTTACCTTCTATTCTAGCTATATTTTTTAAAGTAAAATCTTCATAAAGAGATTTATCTTTTGCAACATCAAGTTTTAACAATTTCTTTAAAGTCTCAGCTGTGAAATCTTTTGTCAAAATAGCTTCTTTAACTTGAGCAATATTTATATCATTAATAGCTTTAGCTTCCCAATCTTTTAAACCGTATTTATTTATTAGTGCAGTTCTACGCTTTTTATCAAACTTTTTATTTAAAGCTGCGTCATTATAAACATCTCTTAAGGCTTTAACTAATTCTTTAGAAGCAAATTTAGTTCTAGGATCAACCTGTAACTTAGCGCTTATTTGTGGAAGTTTTCCTTCTAGTTTTGGTATTTGTTTAATAGCGGTAGGAGATACTTGTCTACCAAATAAATCTACTAATCCTTCAGCAAACCCAGTTTTTCTAGTACCTCTTGTTCCGCTTTTAGCTCCTGTTTTAGGATTAACTAATGGAGCTAAAATAAAATCTGCTAAGTCTTTAGCTGTAAAATCTTTAAATTCATAAGCGTTAACGCCTTGTGTAGTAACTTCTACATACACTTTATCGTTTAACATAGCTCTGTCTATATCAGCTTGCTTTGTTAATCTTTTTGGAGGAGATGTAAACTTCTTTTCATTAACTGGTGTTGAACCTTCCATTCTAACAAACCATTGTATAGGTAAGTTTTCTTTTAGTTTAGGTGCTAACTTTTTAACATTAAATTCGTATGTTTTACCTGTACCTAATTTTTTCTTTATCTTAGCTGTTGTTTTTTGTCTAAAAACCTCAGTTGTAAAACCTTTAAATTCTTTCGCTTCTACAGCTGGAGTTTCACCTTCAAAAATTTCTAGACCTGCAGTTTCAAAAAGATCTTTTACTTCTTGATCAAATATTTCAGGAAAATCTCTAATAAGTTTAGCTCTTGGAGTAACTTTATCTTTTCTATCTTGAGATTCTTTAGATACCATAGCTTCCTCAGGAGTAAGATCTGTAGAAACTACATCACGTTTTTCTCTTCCTTCAGCATCAACATCACCTAATCTTTCTTGCCTACCTAATTCACTTAGTTTTTCTTGCTTACCATAAAAAGCTTGTCTTTTAGGTTTTATATTTCCATAAAACAATGTTGAAAATTGTCTAGTTTTTCCACTAGCATCTGACTTTTTATATCTTCTTAATATGCCAGGTAAAAATTGATTAGCATAAGATATAGCTTCAGAAGCTGGGATTTTTACTTTTCCAGGTGTACCAATATCTTTTCTAAAACCTAAAGCATCTAACGACATAACTTCTATTTGAGCGTTAAATATATCTCTTTCTTCTTTAGTTAAATTTTTATCTATATCTCCTTTTGATTTTTCTACTAACTCTTGAACACTTTGCTTAGCTTTAGATATGTTTTCTTTTGACAACGTTTTAACAACGTCTTCTTTTTTAGAAAGTTCTTTAGATGCTACAACTGGTTTCTTGCCCTCTGCTGCTTCCAATATAATATTAGTACCTAGTATATCTATTTCATCTAACTTTGCTAACTGCTGTACCTTAACATCAAATTTACCACCCATCCTAACATCTCTACCTAACAATGCTAACATTTCTACCATGTCTTTAGCCGTTTTAGGTATAGGTGTTTTTAATCCATTTTCAACAAGGAAGTTTTTAACCTCTAATCTAAACTCATTCATAAAGCTAGAAGCTAAGTTTGGATTTGTATAGTATACTTCTGGATTAGCCATAAACTCTGCCATAAAAGCTAAATATTCTCTAGCTTCTAAATTCTTACCATCAACAGTTCTAAGGTCTATGTTATACTTTTCTTTTATTTTTGCTGCTAATTCTGTTCCTTCAAACTCTCCAAAATTAAAATCTTTAAATACATTACCTAGTCTTTTTGTAAAATTTCTTTTAGCTGTAGGATTCTGTGACATGTAAGCCATTTCAGCAGCGTGAGTAAACTCATGGACGGCTTTACCAGGTGTATAGAAATCCATGTCGAAATACATTTTATTAGATTTAGGATCATACTGAGCAGTGTTTCCTAAGTCTTTACCTTCACCGTTTGTTTCAAAATTATTTCTTCTAAATTCTTTTCCTTTACCAAAAACAACATCTACACCTTTAAATTCAGGTATTATAGCTTGAATAGCCTTATTCATTGGATTAGTTATTCTTCTGTTAAAATTAGCTTCGAATTCTGGGCTAGTAGGATCTAAATCTCTATGCATAGTTTCAACAGCGATCATTTGATCCAATGTTTGCATAGTACCTAAATATGTCTCTAATTTTTTCTGTTCTTTAGGTGTTAAATCTGCAGTAGTTTTTCTTTCACTATTTAATCTATCAATTTCTTTTTGTAAATCATTAACTCTTTTTTGCTCTGCTTTACTTAAGTCATTGTAATATCTTTTTTTAGGAGCTAATTCACTAGGTATATTTACACCTTGAGCCTTGTCTACAGTTTGTTGAGGTTTGTAAATATTATCTAATTCCTGTTGTAGTTCTTTTACTTTAGATTTGTTTGCTTCAGGAATAACTATCTCATTTACTAGATTCTTTATTTCATTTTTAACCCTATACTTTTGTGAAGTAGATCTAAAGTCATTCCTTTTAACATGCATAGCTCCTGTCATAGAAAACACAGTAGCGTTAACTAATAGTCTTCTACTAACATCACTTAAGCTACCATACATTTCGTTAAACTCATCTGCAAATAGTTTATTACCCATAAAACTATCATAAGCTAATTCAGTGATACCAGCAAACTCTGCTGACGCAGCTCCTATTGGACCAGATTTAATAACTTTTTGAAATAATGGATCTAACCATTTAAACTTTTTAGAAAACGGAGTTAATTTAGAAGTTGCAGCACCTAACGTATAAAACGCAGCACCACCACCAGGTTTCATATCTAAAATAGTTTGCATCTTAGTTTCTTCTAATGCGGCTCCAAAACCGTGCTTAATTAGTTTAGGTGCAGTTTTTAAATATTTAGTTAAACCTACTGCATTCATTACACCACCAGTAGCCCAACCAGTAACGCCTAATACTACTAAGTCAGGCACGAAATGCCCAACACCTTCAGCTACTTCTTCACCAATAGTTTTTTCTATATTTTCTTTTTGCTTATCACTAACGTACAACTTGTCTGTTTGCTCTTCTTCAACAGTTGCTGATGAATTAAAGTTATTTATAGCTTGGTCTAGGTTATCTATTAAAGCTCTTCCAACTGGGTTTTCTCCTTGCACTATTCTTTGTGCTTCTCTTTCATCATATCCAAACCAACCCAAAGTAGATTCTGCAGCTGATATACCAAAAACTAAAGCATTATTATTTTTTTCAACCTCTCCTATGTCAATGTTTTTATAACCTAAATTATAATAACCAAGTGCAGATGCTTCATACTCGTCTACTAATTCATTATAAGCCTTAAACGACGCGATATCTCTATCGCTCATTTCGTATTTAATCTCATCTAAAAACCCTTCAAAATCTCCACTTCTATAACCTTCTTTTCTTAAATCATAAAAAGAAACTTTAGCTTTATTACCAGGTAGCGTTGGCTGAAAATAAGGGGACTCATGATATCTACCTTTTATAGTAACAAAAGCATTCATACCATCAACTTCAGCTTGTTGCATGTTCTTTAGTTCATTATCTAATAGTTTACGAACCGCTTCTTGTTGTGTTAATTGTGGATTTTTATCTTGTTCAACTCTTACTTTATTAACAATGTTTTGTTCAGAATCACTAGCGATTTTAGCTAATTGTTTAACAGATTCTTCTGAATAACCTCTGTCTCCAAAGTAACTACTTGCTAATGTTTTATTTTCTAAATCCATGTCACCTTGGATAAAGTCTACTATGACATCTGCGCCTCCTGTAAAAGCTTTAACCATTAAGCTAGATAAATCACCAGAAGCATTAGATTTTATAGCTTCGTTATTGGAGGTCATTTTTTCATCTATACTTAATATTTCTTTGTTTAAAAGTTTTATTGCGTTATCTCTTTCTTCTTGAGTTTTATATTTAGAGTCTATACTAGCTTGCTTAAGTTTATTTTCATAATAAGCTCTATCTTGCTTTAGTTTAAAATTACTTTCTTCTAAATCAATTTTAATTTGTTGCTTTGGATCAGCTGCGTTATAAAAACTATTTAATTGGTCTTTTTTAAACTCTGTATCTAAACCTACTTTTAAGTTGTCTTTTTGTTGTTTTTTCTTAGCTCTATCTTCTACGATTGATTTATTTTGTTTTTGCCTTTTTAAATATAAAGTATTAAAATCTTCTGGATATATTTTTTCTCCTATAATTCTTTCAACTTCAGTTAATAAAGATTTTTCTATAACCCGATTGTTTTCATCAGACAATTCCATTAGCTCAGTAAGCTTTGTGTCTTTAGATACAATGCCGTATCTATATAAGTTTTCAAAAGCATCTTGCTGAACTGTGTCAAAAACATCAATTATATTAACCAACTCTTCTTCTGTAGTTCCATCATAATAATTTCTAACTAAAGGTTGACCATCTCTTTCTCCCATTTGTTTAGACTTTGCTATTCTAAAAGGATATAAGCTAGTGTCTTCAGTTAAATCATTGGTGCTGTCTCCAGCCACGTTAAAATCAGGTCTTAAACCTGTACGATTAAATATATCTATTCTATTTTTATTTTCCTCTGTTTTTTCTCTTGGCTCTACTATGTTTAAAAACTTTTGATAAGCTTTTCTTGGGTCTCTATCTCTAGTTCCAAAAGGATCTAAAGGATTAGGATAAGCATTACTTGGTAATTCTAATACATCTTTTTTACCTGTACTTAAGTTTTCTATTTCAATATAATCGCCAACTAGGTTTGGTTTTGTAAAATTAAATCCAGGATATTTAGTTTTTAATATGTCTTTGTCTACAAGCTCTTCTTCAGTTTTTGTTGAAAAATCTTCAAGAGATATTTTTGCATTTTTCATTTGCATTGTAGAACCCAAACCACCATCTACCGATACGGAATCCGTAACTGCTACTTCTTCTCCTGCTGCAGGTGCAGTTACCTCCGCAACAGGAGTTTGCTTTCCCTGCTCGAACACTTCAGGGGTTAGTACATCTTGCTCTGGTTCTAATGTTTGAACAGGTGATGTAAGTTGTGGTTGCCTTGACTTATAGTCTCTTATTACATTAGTTATAACTTCGTGAGATTCACCGTTATTAACCATTAAGGTAATAATTTCTTGTAATTTTTCGTCCATATTAAACTTAATTATGAGCTGTAAAGATTTTTATAATATTCTTCTCTTTCCACTTTTGTCATTCCTTTTGTAGGATCTTGATTAGGACTGACTGTTTCTTTTTTCAAATAATTTACAAAAGTTTTTAAATCATTACCAATAACAAATCCTTCATTAAATTCTGCTCTTCCTTTTCCAGCAATAATTTCAGTTTTGTCTGGTGATTTTTCACTAGTGTCATAGCCCTCATCTCCTGGCTGTAATGTAAACTTACCAGTATTTGGATCTTTTCCTAAATTAACTTCTATTTCTTTATCAAACCTAGGAACAAACTTCATACCTTTATTAGGATTTTCATCATCTACGTATTCTACTATAAATCCTGACATTGGTATACCATCTAATTCTTTCAAGTTTAGATTTTTCTTTAACCAAGATTCAGTTTTATTAAGTAATGATTTTTTACCTTTTTCATATTCTACTAAAGTTTTATAATTTCTTTCTTCACCTCTAGGAACTGCTTTTGAAGGAGGTATAAGTTTTAAAGTTTCATCATTAATTTCTATTAACTCACTATAATCAACACCGTCAAAAGCTAAATCATCACCTTTATCACCTTTCTCTCCTTTTTCTTCTTGTTTAGTATAAGATGTAACAGTGGCTTTCATTGCACTACTTCTTTGATCTTGTGGAATTAATTTATCTATAGTTTTTTTATTCCAAGCTTCGGTAAATCTTTGCTTTTGTTCTTCAGTTCCAATCCAAGCTTCACCTCCGTTTATTTCATCACCTAATAACTCCCAATAGCCAGCAGCTGTCTCTGGGTTTGTTGTTAATGATTTAAATGGATTTTTAGTTCTAAATGCACTCTCTATAGAAGGCATATTATAATAACTTTTTTTACTAGAAAAACCATCACCACTATAAGAACTTGTTATTTTACCTTTATTATCTAAGCTATCTAAAATACCAGTCATAGCTGTAGTTTGTAAATCAGATGGATCTTGAATTGTAGCTAATAGGTCTCTACCGTCTTCTAAGCTATTATTAAATTCTACCAGATTAATCCTTTGATCTCCTCTAGACAAAATTAAATTACCATACTCATCGTCTTGAAGTTTCATACCTTCTGGATTCTCCCACAGGTCTCTAATCATTAATGTAGCTGGTACATCATTGATAGTACCGTCAGATACTATAGCTCCTACACTACCTTTTTCAAACTCACCAGCCTCAATAACTCTATCTTTTAAACCATTACTTAATTGTACAAACTTAACATAGTCATCAAGTTTTTTATCTATTTGAGCTAAAGCTAGCGCGCCTTCATCAACGTTTTCACCTCTATTCATCATCTCTGTTATGTTTGAATAATCACTTATTAAACCAGAAAAATATTGATTTTGTTCTTGTGTCCATTTAGTATCAGAACTTGGATCACCAGCTCCAGTTATTTTCGCCCATTGAGTACCTTGTTTCGCTACATCTTTTAAGTTATTAGCTTTAATGGCTTCTTTATTCTTTTCTGTTGATACTCTATTTTGTTCTTTTTGACTTTGAGCTACCTTAATACCAGCTCCAATAGAGTCTATGCCAGCACTAGAACCACCTGTATATTTCCACGCCATATCTTATTTATTTTTTTATTGTTCCAGGAATACTGCCTTGATCGATAGGTAAACCGCCTAACACACTAGATATAATACCATCTTCTCCACCTAGAGATCCAGTTAAAGCTTCACCAGCCCTAGCTTGATAAGCGTAGTTTTCCATTTGTGCTCTATCAGCTTTTCGTTGTGCAAAGTATATTTTTTCATCTTCTCTAGCTTCCTGGTTTTGAAACTTAAAGATTTCACCTTCAGCTTGATATTGTTCTAACTGCTGTTGACCTTTAGCTCTTAATTGTTCATTAGCAACCTCTTGTTGTTCTATAGTTGCTGCTACACCTTGCTTGCTTTGTGCTGCTGCTCTTGCTAAAGCGGTAGCTCCACCAGCGCCAGTGCCTGTAGCTCTTAATGTGTCTAAAGTATTTGCTAAAGCTTGATCTGCTTCTTGCGCTTTCATTTGAGCAGCTTGAGTAGCTACACTTAAATTAGCATAAGGATTAGTCATGTCTTGAGCTGGATTTATTAAGTCTTGTCTATCATCCATTAAAGATTCCATAATACCTTCCTGTTCTTTTAATGTATTTTTAGCTTTTCTACCTTTTATAGCCATACTAACACCTTGAGCAAGTTCAGGTCCATTTATAGCTATTATTTGTTTTAAATCCATATTTTTAATTTTAATAAGATGACATTACATAGTTTGATGAGACAGCAAAAAGTTCTTTTGGTCCACCTGGTTGTGTAACTGTATCAGTTGAAATTTTAACGGTGGCAAAATATCCTTTAATACCACTCATTTGGTCTCCAAAGATAACCTCGCCACTTCTAGCAACACTATTATTTATTATGTTGCTTACATATCTATTTTCTTTTCTAGTGAATCCTGCATAAGCAAATGGTGGTGTAACTGCTAGTACTCCTGTGTTTGCTGGGTTATTCACTTCATAAGTTCCTTCTAAAAAGCTATATACTGTCTTTGTTGTATCTTGATTTTCTATCCAACCATTAGTAACACCAATACTATCCCACTGTCTATTAGCTTGTTCTATATCTCCTTCAAATATATCTATTTCCCAACCACTGCTACCTTCATAGTTAACTGTGTTAAAGTTTTTAGTAACAGAAGGATTAGGATTAAAAACTAAAGTTACATTTGAATCACTAGTTACGCCATAAAAGCTGTTTCTATTATCAGCTACAGAAGAATCGTAATGTCTCCAAAGCTTAGCATCGTTAAATGTATAATAAATGTTTCTTACACTACCTGCTTCTATAGGTCTATAAGTATAAAAACTAGTCCAACCTAAAACACTTTCATCAAATGAAGCTGTACTATATGTAGAATCATCATATTGATTTATAGGAGCCTTCTGTAAAGACACCATATAGTTCTCTTGATGTATATCCCAAGCGCCAACAACTCTATCTTTTTCATACATTATAAAGCTAACCTCTGTTAAACTAGCTATTGAACCTGGATTAGAATTTAAATAAACTCTTGTATAGTTATTTGTAACAGCTTCAACAGTAGAATTAAATATAACATTATTAACTACTAATGTCATGCCTTTAACTATCTCTTCGTTAGAAGCTCTAAGATCTATAAAGTAATGTACAACACCTGCTTGATCTGTTATACTACCTGTATTATCAACAACACTTGCTTTAGAATAGTTCGACTGCCAATCGTTAGATATAGTTGCTAGATTGTCTCTAAAATAATCAGACATACCATAATTAGATATCTCAGTCATACCATCTCTAGACAACCTCATAACAGATCCTCTGTAAACATCTGTAAAGTATTTTCTAAAACCATACTTAGCAAAAGACTCTGGGTTTTGACTAATACCATATTCACCTGCGTAAGGTGTAATTTGCCCTATAACAACGTTAGCTGTGGTAGTAAGTGATGAACCTTCTGCTGAGTATATAGCATCTTTATCTATTAAAGCGCCATTGACTTTGTTTTCTTGAAATATAATTAAGTTAGTATTTTCAGCATATAATCTCTGTATGCTACCTTTTGATGGATCAACTGATCTAGTTATTTCCTCAGCTGTAGAAAATACATTAGTTTCATTTACATCTGTCCTAGCATTAAATATACCTGAGTATATCATAGAATTACCTAGCCTAGACTGCAAGTTAGTATTATCAACCATATAAGCTTTAACACCATAATCTGTCGATGTATTATTGTAACCACCTCTTATTCTTGCTTCTTCTATAATCCAATTTAAACTTTGATCATTAGCTGCAAAGCCAGGGAAAGTAGGATAACCAACAGGATTAGACTCTAAACCAGGAAAAATAGGATCATAGTAAGATTGACCCGCAGCTGGCTTAAAATTTTGAACTGTTTTCTTTAACCAAAACGAATTAAAATATTTTACTTGTATATTAGCTGGCATAATTTATAATCACTTATTTATATTTTTTATTACTAAACCTCAAACTTAACATTAAAAGAGAATGTTAAATTATTATTGCCTATAGGATTAAAAGCTGGTGAAGGTGTTGGAAATAAAGTTCCATTTGATAATCTTTCAGCCGTAACACCTGGTCCACCACCAGGTATCATGTCATACAATGTGAATTTAAACGTGTAATTAGGTCTACCATTAACATTAAATTGATCGTCATAGTCTTTAACTTGTTGAGGGTTGAAAAATAATCTATATAAAGTTTTATTACTAGTTAGCGGAAATGGCATCATTTTAAAACTTTCATCTCTACCAATATTAACCGTGTCACCATTAAATTTTGTAAGTATACTTTCTAAATAAACAACCATTTCTTGTTCTCTATCCACTGTTCTAGCACTTCCGTTTAAAGATACAAATGATAAAAGTAATACAGTTGCATTAGGTATTTCATCTAAAATTACATTTGGTAGTTGTGTAGAATATGGTTGAGGAAGAGTAAATAATGAAGAAAACAAGTCTGTGTTCCAAGTTTTTGTCGCAAAAGCGTCATTATCTATTTTTGCTAAAGTTCTAACATTAGTACTCGCACTTGGGAATGCGGCATCTTCAAAAACAAAAGGCGTAACATTGCTTAATTCCGTTGGTCCTGGTATAGTTAAAGTATTATTTATGCCATTAGCTATACAATCTATAGTAAAAGTGTAGTTTTCTAAAGTGTTTGCTTGACTACCGTAGTAAAAAGTGTTATTTGTTTCTATAGCAAACTGAGTGTTTGGTAAAGCAACGTTAGACACTAAATTAAAATCACCACTTCTATCTTGTTGATTTCCATCCACAACTGTTAGATTACTCATGTTTATTTGAGAAAAATCGTTAGTAAGATTACCGTCTGACCTAACTAGTTCAAAATAATTAGTAACAATAGTTCCTTGTGGATCGCTTTCTTTCAAGTTAAAGTTTATATCAGTGAATCCTACAGGACCTTGATTTCCAACATCTACTTGCGTATTTAGATCTGATATCAACCCACTTGTTGAAGTTTCCCAAAATATATCAAGCAGCGATGTGGTTGGTTCAGTTTCAAATACACCTAAGTTTCTATTTGTATAAGTAGTGCTAGTATCTAAAACTGGGTTTATACCAATTAGACTATTAGTAGTTAATGTTGCTATAAATGGATTGTCATTAGCTTTATAAAACAATTGTAGTTTAGAACCTCCAACAACTGCTCTACCACCAGACGTAGACACTGGATAATACTTAGACGTTTGTGAAGTCCATTCTCCTAAATCTCTAAATGGTCTTATAGAAACCACTTCATCTCCGACTAAAGGCGAAGCAAAAGTGTGTTGAGTATTGTAAAATAATGGAGAACTATATATAGGATTTACTCTATTAAATAGCCTTACAGCACTTGAGTATATTCGATCAGTTGGACCTACCTTGTTTAGATCTCTAGGAACTTTATTTATATTGTCTCCAAATAGTACTATATTAGATGTACTGTATGGGTTAACATATGTTGGATATTCTATTAACTCAAATTCCATTTCAGAGTTTGGTTCGATAACTATACTTTCACTTAATCTTATTTCACCAGGACTTGGATCATTTATACCTATAATATATATACCAGAATCTGTTTCTCCAGAACCAAGCCAAGTCATACCTAACGATAAATCAGTTACGTCTACTAGTTCGATTACAGCTCCAGTTTGTTGAGAACCTCCTGGTGTTAATTTAAATACTTTTTTATTAGAGTTCCAGTTTATATTACCAGCTATAGCTCCAGGTACATATACATTGTAATATTCTTGCTCAGTTTGTTTTACTACAACTTTATAACTATACCAACCTAAAGGATTTTCATAACTATATAAACCAGGATAACCCTGTTCAGACATGGAAGAAGGTATAGTTTCATACATTAATAAACCTAAGCAATTTCCAGGCCAATCTCTAGCGCTAGAAGTACCATCAGCAAACTTAGCGTCAGTGTAAGGAGCATAAATAGAAGACTTTTTGTCAGTTCCAATTAATGTTTTTAAATTATCAGAAGTTATAACACCTGAACTTCTGCCATATCTATCCATTAATACTAAACCTAATTGGTAAGTTCTATTCTGCTTTAAAGTGTGGTTAGGGAATTCTTTTGATATAGAATCATTAGCTGTAGTATCTTTATCTTCAATTTTTGCGCTAAAATCTAAAGATATAGGATGCGTATGTTTATCTAAATAGTTACCATAAACTACACGATTACCTATTATTGCTTGAGAAGCTGCTCTCACAGGAGCTTTATCTGACACTCTAGTTATATCTTTTTCTGGTAAAGTTTTAAACGGTTGTGTTGAATCATATTGATAAGAATAAGTAGTACTAGAATAAGATATATTATCAACTAGAACATCTTCAATAACTCTAACCACATTTTCACCAGCATTTTTAACGAGTATTTGTAATTCACTAACTTTGTAACTAGAAGATAGTTGAGATTGAAGTGATGGCATAGGTATTTGTAAGAATATCTGATCAACTCTATTTTCTACAAATTTAACTATACCTGATTCTCCAGCGTCTTGCTCGTCACCAAGTAAAAAATATCCATATTGTTCTGGCACAAAAGCTATTTGACTAAAAGGTGCCATTAAAGAGTACTCACCATCATCGTATCTAAATCTATAACTATATCTTGGAAATTCTTCTTTTAATAAATCTGGATCACCACCAAATGCTGATTGGTAATAAGGGTTTACTTTTGAAGCTGTAACAATGGCATCTTCAGGTATAGCTACGCCAAAAGTTTCTGGAGCTATGCTTACATCTGTAGTATTAGCAATAGTATCAATGCTGAGATTTGTTATAGTGTATTCAACTCCTAAGCTTGGAACACTTATTTTTCCTCCAATAGCAATATCAACTCCTATGTTTAATAATACGGGTGTTCCTAAATTATCTCCTTTTAGTTTCAATGTAGATCCACCAGCTCCAACAGCTACTGAGTTGCCCATAACAACGTTAGATGGCAGAAACTCTTCAGTTCTACTTATTAATGTGCTGTTATTTCCTGCATCAATAAATCCTATAGACTCGTATGGTGCAAATTTACATACACTAATATCATCTTCAGAGCCGTAATAAGGTGTGTTACTAGTATATGATTGTGCTAAAGCAGTGCTAACGTTTATTTTTCTAGGTTGATTACGATTATCTGTAAAATACAAAAAGTCTTCTAAATAATCTAGACCTAACATAGGGTGCGACTTAGAAAAGTTTAAATAACTACCGCCAGCTAGTATAGATGATGCTCCAGTCTGAAAACTATAATAACATATAAAACAACCAGGACCAACATATCTAAGATTATTTATACCCCTGTCATTGGTAACCATAGCGTTACCTGGAAAATTACTAAGTTTATCGTTAGAAGTGTCAGTCCAGTCTGTTAAAAATACAACTACACTGTTATTTTCTAAATTAGGTATTTGACCTATAACTTCAAGGTTTTTATAATTAATAGCATCTGTAGATATAGTAAAACCTAAAGCTGTATACTTAGCCGTTACAGCATTAGTCACTATAGTTTCAAAATCAATAAGTTCTATATTACCTAAAATGTTTTCTACAGCTCCTACATCTGCGCCTTCAGATTTACTTACTGATACGTTTTGTGCGTCTCTGTATTCGCCATTAGTAAGTAACCTAGCATCTAGGTCCTTATTCATTTTAGACTTTACGAATAAATTCTTTATTTCAGCCATTTAATTTATGATTTAATCCATTTAGATTTACCTCTCATTATTTGTACAAACTCATCTAGCTTAATATTGCTCAACCTTATTTTAGCGTTTCTAAGCGCTGCTCTTCTATCTTTCTTAAATCTATTTACTATGTACTCTGGAACGTTTTGTCTTCCAGCTAACATAGCATAAGCTATATGCATGTACATTGCTTCTTCAGCCATCTTAGGTACTTTAGTATCCAAGTCAGAAGATAAACCGTCAGATATGTATTCTAGTATAATTAATCTATCTGTTAAATTACTACTAAAAGAAAACTTACCTTCTCTTTCATTTATTGTAAACCAACCATTTTTATTTGAGTACTGAGGATCTACTCCATATCTTCTACCATAGGCTAGTTTTTCCCAGTTCCAATTATACACACCCGCATTTTGTAGATCGATGTTGTAATTACCATTTAATTTATAGTCAGCAGCATTTTTCCATCTTTCATCGGTTAATGATGAGCTTTCTTCATTTTCACCAAAGTTATCTTGTATAAAGTCTCCATTATCATCTTGTATTGGAACAGTGTAAGGGTTGCTAGTTAATGTGGTTGGATATATAATATGCTTGACACCTAAGTCATCTATCCAAGATAACTGCACGTAGTTAACGTAATCTTGAGGTATTGGTAATGATAAGCTTGGCGGTATTGTAACTTCTTGAGATTTAATACTCTTTAAAGTATCGTAACTAAACTCTTGCAAACCTCTTTTAGCATGAAATAATATATCAGTTCTTTTAGCGCTTGACACTAATTTACCATGACCAACATATCCAACTAAAAAGTTATCTATAAGATCATTTAATGTTATATAAGAATATCCACCATAATTATTCCATACTGCAGGTGTGCTAAGTTTAATTTCTACAACATATCCATTTGTTGGAGCAGGAATTATTACTACTGTCTTAGGATCTGAAAGAGATAATACTGGAGTTACTGAAACACCGTTAACTATTACGGTAAAATTACCGTTACCAGTAGCAGTTGTAAGCGTTAAGTCAGTATTAAATGTAGTAGGAAATTCTGTTGTAACACCATCACCTACAAAACTGTGTTGCCCTGCGTAATATTCTTCGTTAGTTTCTGTTATAAGTGACATATGTTAGCTTTTTTGATTTACTTCATCTTGTTGCACCATTGAAGCTGCTGTTTGTACTATTTGTGGATCTCTTATTATTACTCCAGCATACATAAGTATATTTAATATAACCTCTGTTTGTTCTATAGCGTCTAATTCAAAGTCAGTAGACGCAGCAGGTGAGTAAGTATATTGACCTAAAGACCCAGGTGTAAAACCCCAAACAACATCACTTGGTTTTTTAATATAATATGCCATTACCTTGCCTTGTATAGTGTCAGGATATACATAAAATAAATTATTTTCTTCTTTATATACTGGCCATTTTTTAGTAGGTGCAGTTAATTTAGACCTTTGCACTAAGTTGTACTCTTTTTGAGTAAGTCTTTGTATTTCTACAGGAATTAAACCGTTTGGCTCGTATTGTAACGTACCTATTCTATGTATTGCAGGATTTAAAGCAGACATAGAAAAACTACCACCAGAGTAACTAAGTGAATTACTTGTCTCAAATATAGATATTTTTTCCTCTGTAGTTTTAATTCTATCAGCATACTCAGAATCCATCTGAGCTGCTTGTAATGGCACACGTAATTGTTGATTTAAGTCTTCGAAATATTTTTCAAACATCTCAAGTTGCACTTGTGTTCCTACTTTATTAAACTCATCAGGGGTCATATAACCTCTCTGTTCTTTGTTTAATATAGATAACACTGTAGTATATACCGTATTTACGTTTATTGCCATTTTAATATTTTTAAAAAAAAAGGGTGGCGAAATACCACCCTAATTATATAGTTACTTGTTATTTAAGTTTTTTATCTATTGATTTATAAACTTCAAGTCCTTCATCTGTCTTAAACCATGCAGCCATAGCTGAGTAAGGGTTTTCATCAAATGGTACGGTCATTAATTTACGACCATTACTAGCCCATTTAATTGTTCTTTGATCATCTGCTAATAAAATAATACTAGCTTCAGTAGCTCTTATAGCAAAATTCCTAAGCACAACATTTTCATCCTGTGATAAATCTAAAAACAGTTTAGGATTCTTTTTTGCAAATAATAATCCATCTCTTTTTAATTCTTTACTGGAAAGTTTATTAACGCTTGTACCTATTTCAACTCTTAATATAGCTTCTAACTGATCAATGTCCATACTAGTCGCTATATTCATAGCTTCTAATTCCATTTCTAAATAATCATATTGATCTTCAGCTTGTACTACAGGGTCAAATTCAGCGAATAAAACACCATTGTGAGGATGTTTAGCTAAAAACTCTTGTAAATTTCTTTTTTCTTTTTTAACATACAAATGTCCTTCGGCAAATACTATATGAGATAAAGTAGCAGCACCTTTCTGCTCGTCTACAAATATAGACTTTTGATTAGTTGCATATCTTAATTCTCTTTCATATCCTTTTTCTTTGTCAAAATAAACACAAGGATATCGCCTAGAATGCTTAGACATTACTGTATAAGTTAATGGAGTTTTAGAACCTAATAAGTAGTAGCTTCTATCTTTATACTCCCAAGTGTCTATTTTTTTAGTAGACTTTTTTTCTTTTGTTTCTTCCATAATATAATATAATATAATAATTAAAAAAGACCCCGCCGAAGCGGGATCTTATTGTTGCCTTATTTTAAGCTAAAACTGAACTTTTCTTAATAACTACTGTTGGTACAGCATCCGCTAAGATAGCACCTGTTGCAGTTACTTTAACACCTAATCTTGGCGCTTCTACAAACATGCCTGAAGCTTCAGACATTTTTGATAGAGCATCAAGCCAAGCTGATTCTATTTCAGCAAGAGTTAAAGCGTATTCATTGTTTGTTCCTGGAGCAGCGTAAGTTATAGCTGATTTAACTAATGACTCATCATCACCAGCGGCTATACCGTATACTATATCTACCGTGCAAATAGCGGTTGCTCCAGAACCAGCTATCACTACTTCAACAAATTTAATGTCGTCGCAGCTAACTAATTTAGAACCTGTATTAGCTGTTGCAGACGCAGCAGCATTTGATAGTTTTAATAAACCCATAATTTCTATATTTTTAAATGTTTATAATTATTAAGCTCCTTTGAACAACACGAAGTTATTAGCAGCTTGAGTTACTAAACATCTTTCAGATAAGAAATTAACTCTCATTACATCAAGATCAGAAGTGTAAGCGCCTCCAACAGAACCAGTAATCCAAGATTTAAATCTTCTATCTTCTGTTTCTGAAGCTCTATATCTTACGTGCATAAATGGACGTCTGATATTAGCACCTAACATTTGATCGTATACTGTAGAAGTTCCAGCAGGAATAAGTACACCATCAATCTCCTTGTCTAATCCTCTAGTTGTAGCATCATTTAGATATTTCCAATCAGTTTTGTAGAAGTCATAAGAACCTCTTCTAAAACCAGAAAATCCAAAGTTTAATGCCATATCAGCTTCGTTGTCAAAAAGACCATAAGAAGCAGCAGCTGTAGAAGCATAAGCTCCATTCATTGCGGCGATCATATCGTCAAAATCTAACGCAGTAGATCTAGACAAGAATAACATGTTTTCTTCAATGGCACCTTGCTTGTCTAAGTTTTTAAGGATTTCATCGAAATCACCTAAAGCACCAGAACCAGGAGCAGCAGCTCCAGCAAAACCAGAATATACATTACCTCTTGCTTCGATAGCAGCGAATAAACCTTGTGTACCTTTAATGTCCTGTGTTACAGCACCACCAGTAGGTGTAAAATTACCACCAAAAGGAGTATTAGCTGTTGACATTAATTCACCTTCAACCATTGACATTTCCATATAATCTTCAAATCTTAGTCTTGTTTCAGACTCAGCTTTTAAATACCATAAGAATCCAGATGTTCCGTCTTCAGTAGCGACTTCGATCCAACCAATTTGTGCAGCATCAGAACCACTTAACTCATAGTTATCTTTTAAGATAATTGGTGAGTTGTTATAAGTTGTAACACCAGGCTCAATAGCCCCAGTCATTCCATTAGTACCTTTTGGAAATTCAGAACCATATACAAATAAGCTACAACTAGCAGCGCCTGTTACAATTCCAGCTGGCATAGTAGCGTCATAAGCTTGACAAGTAAATACAAAAGCACTAGTCTCACCAACTACTAATAATTTAGTTGTTACTAAACCTGTTGCGTTGTCAGAAACTAAAATAGTGTTACCAACTCTTACACCACAAGTAGTTTCACCACCTTGAGGAGTAATTGTAATTGTAGCTGCAGGATGTGCTCCTGGTTGAGTTACTTGAACCGTATTATACGCTACATGTAGTCTATTTTGTTCAGACCAAATTACTTGATCAGATGTCATTGGCATTTCAGCGCCAACCATTCTCAAGAAACCAGATAATGTTCGGTTTCCGTATCTTTCTACCTCTTGCTCATAAAGCTCAGGTAAATATTGTTGTGCCCATTGTCCACCAGCTACAGCATTAAAATCAAGATAGTTATCTTGAACTGCAACTCTTTGTGGCATTGGAACGATTGAAGCAGGAAAACTCCCGCTTGTTGCAAAACTCATAATTTTTAGTTTTTAGTTTTTATTTATTTTTTTTTTGATTTTACTCTCAACTTTGAACTATCAACACCATTTACTGCTTTCACTTTTAATCCATTTATAAATAAGTCGCCAGGAGTTGTACTTCTAGCATCTTGATTTATGTTTTTAGATTTTGCTGTCACATCTTTAATCGCATCGGCTTTGCCTTGCTCATAAAAATGATTTGCAATAGTATCAGCATTTCTAGCAGCATAAATTGCTTTATGATAACCTTCGTAATCTTTAACATTACCTTTGTCGTCTAAGAACGTCTTAACGAAGTTTGTTAAATTTGATTGGTTATCAGCTACAGTTTCAGGGTTTTGTACATTATAACTAAATCTTTTTTCTCCTAAACTAAACTCAAAACCTTTGAAATCTTTAGTGAAATAATTTTTAGTAGTGTTTTTAAACTCCTCATGTTGCTTTTGAACGGTCTGTTGTTCATTGTTGTATCTATTGAAGAACTCCATAGCTTTTTGTTGTTCCTGAGTAACGCCCGGTCTCAACTTGATCTCGTCGTAATATTTACTCTTAGTCTCTTCCAAAAAGTTTTTAGCTCTTGCAATTTCTTCTTTCTTCGCGAGTTTCTTTTTTCTTATATCGCGATCCTCATCTATGTCTTCGTCGTAATCAAATTTATCTTCCATAATAAATTCAATCTCGTCTTGGTCAAGATGTGGTTTAGTTTGTTTATAATATTCTTTTAATAATGCTGTATCATCAATGTTTGTATAATCAGCATTTAACCTAACATAATCATTAATATCTCCACCAGTCTCCTTCATAAAGTTAACCAGTTTTTCTATATTTTCTGGTAATTCTAATTGAGGTTGTGGTTCTGGCTCTGGAGCTTTTACTTCTTCTTCAGCTTTAGGTTCTTCAGTAATCTCAGTAATAGTTGCTACTGTTTCTTCTTTTTTCTCTTCGGTAGCTTCCGGCTCTTTGACGTGTGCTTCTCCCACTTCGCCGCCATCTTTGGAAAGTTCGCGTACATCCACCTTCGTTGTGCTTGACTCTGGAATGGCATCTTTTTCTTCTTTTTTAGATAAATCTATTTTTGTAGTTTCTTGCGGTTTTTTATTTGCAAGTTTTTTAGGTTTCTTTTTTATTTTAAACTCCCCTTGTTCTAATTCACCTGTAGGAGTTTCTTTTATTTCTTCTGACATAATATAATATAATAATTAATAATGGTATTTATCCAGGACCCATGTTTTGTAAACCAAAACCTCCTGCTTCATTATCACCTTGTGTTTCAAAATTAGTTGGTAATAAATCATTTTGTCTTTGACTAATCATTTGACTTTGTTGAGTCGCTTGTAATTTAGTTCGTTTGTCTTTTCTATCTTCAATTTCTTTTTCTCTAGCTGAAGTAACTTGAATATCTGCTTGAGCTAACTGCATGTCATATTGGAACTTTTGCTCCATCAACTGCTTTTTAATAACAGCTTCTTGCTCCATTCGTTGTATCTCAAATTGAGATTTAGCTTGTTCAAATTGAATATTAGTTTCAGCTACAGCTTGTTGCTTTTGAACTTCGTTCATTGCAGCTCTCTCAGCTTGTTCGGCATTAGCCTGAGCTTGTGCTTGAATATTTGCTTGCTGCGCAGCTTGGTCTTGTTTAAGCTTTTTCTTTCTACGTTGTTTAAGTAAAGCATTTGCTAATTTAATATTTTTAACTTCTCTT
>Ga0208134_1000379_pt1 | contig 29304 bp, 29 predicted proteins | sample VirMetDEL_Mar_31_FD_184515 | JGI IMG/M metagenome (GOLD analysis project Ga0208134, IMG submission 184515) | Aqueous microbial communities from the Delaware River and Bay under freshwater to marine salinity gradient to study organic matter... | ecosystem: Environmental > Aquatic > Marine >...
CTATACACGCGTCTTGACGCAATTGTAAAAATGATATGAAAGAACAAGATTTAATTAATTTAAAATTTAAAAAATCATATGTAACTGATTTATACCCAGAACATAAAGACTCAGAATTAAAACCTTATTACTATTACACATATAATATTACAAATGAATTATGTTTAATATCTAGTGATAACGGAGAAGCTAAAAAAAATGGCTGGCGTGTAGAAATGTTTGATTACGAGAACATTGAATTTACTAGTAAAGAAGACATTGAAAAACTTATTAGTTTAATTGAAAAGAATAAATTATGAAAACATTAATAGTAAGTATAGTAGCATGCGTAACAGCAACTGTTTACAATGCAGTACCAGAGCAAACCAACGAAGATCCAGGGCACACGGCATCAATGTATGAACTAGACTTAGAAGATCCGTATAAACATCGTATCTTAGCTGTATCGCGAGATTTATACAAATTAGGGTATAAGTTCGGTACTAAAGTAAAAGTATCCTGTGATTGTCCCTATGAAGGTATATGGGTAGTTAGAGACTTAATGAATAAGCGATATAAAAAAAGAATTGATTTTTTAATCAATGAAGATATGCCAATTGGCAAATGGGATAAAGTTCAAATAACTAAAATAAATTAACAACTTTAAAAAAAAATTACTACTTTCACAAAAAAACAGTGACAATAGGTAGTTAATATAAATAGTAATAGGCTAATGTCGTACGAAAGATTGCTTGATTATTTAAATCAAAGACGGATAATTTATAGGAGATTGCCTATATCAGACAAGCCAACAGCATGTTTTGATTGGGGTTACTTTTATGAAGATGGTACTCATGAGTGTTATGATCTGTTTAGAAGCAAAGCTAAAATAACAAGTTATAGATCTTTAAAATGGCACTTATTAGTTTTATGGTATTTAAATCCTCAGCTTGATCAAAAAGCTTTTAATAATTTAGCAGAATATATTTGTAATAAAAAAAATGGATTTATAACATTTGAACCACCAGATGATGCAGTAAGCAAAATTGTTTACAATGTTAGCATGAAAGACTTAGAACAACCACCTAAAAATAAAACACGTAAAATAATATTTAAATACCAATGTAAATTATCCTTATCAGAAAAGCTAAGCATTGTAGGCCAAATGATAGGTAAAACAAAAAGAGTAACAGAGGCAGACATATATGATATGATGCTTTATATAAATGATAATGGAGATAAAATAACAATAACAAAAATAGCCAAGCTATTAAGCTGCACAACTAGAACCATACACCGAAACATAACCAAAGAACTTAAAGATGAGAAAGAACTATTAAATCAACAAAATGAAAAAGTACAACATTCGCAATTATGTGAGGTATAAAGATGATGTTAAAGCATCAATTAATTTAATTGAGTTTAAAGCATTTCAAGACTACACACGAGACGAACTAATTGTTACTTTCCTACCATTGGTAGAGAACATCGCTAGGAAGTTTTCAACTTCTGATCAAGCATCAGGTGTTATGGATATTACGGATCTTATTCAAGATGGAAGTCTTGGGTTAATAAGGGCAGTTGACAAAATAATTTGGGAGACAGTAATTGAATCTGATGACCCAGAAAAAACATTAAAGTCATTCCTATCAAAAAGAATAAAAGGTTCAATACGAAGAGCTATTGATATTAATAGAGGCGATATAAGAATACCAGAGCATAAGTTAAATGAGATTAGAAAAGATAATGGTAAAGACAAAATGATGGTGGCTATGTTTTTTAACTCTATATTCTTAAGCATTGACGAGCAAGTTAATGAAGACGATGAGAATATGATGCATCAAATACCTGATCAGTCTGAACCCTATAATATAGCTTTACTTAATGTATATTTAACAAGTTTATTAAAAAAGCATTTAGACAAAAGAGAATTTGAAGTATTAAGATTAAGCTATGGTCTTAATTGCGATAAACATTCTGCAAATAAAATAGCAGAGATATTAAATATAGAAGGATCAAGTGCATATGTAAGGATTTCTGAAATAAAGAAACAAGCAGTGCAAAAATTAATAGAAAATGTAGATTCTTCGCAAGTAATTGATTATCTTTGATGTATAACTAAATTAAATTAATATGAAACTACATGAAAAACTAAGTAAAATCCAAGTGGAGTTTAAATCGAAAAAAAGTAGATTTAATTCATTTGGCAAGTACAACTTCAGATCTGCTGAGGATATACTTGAAGGGCTTAAACCGTTTAATGATAAATACAATGTGTATTTTAAAATAGACGAAGAGCTAATAGCCACAGATCCTGTGCCAATGTTTAAATCAGTTGCAACAATATCAGATGGAACAGATACAATATCTGCCACCGCATTAGTAGGTGTTGATTTAAATCAAAAAGGTATGCAAGTGCCACAACAATATGGTAGCGGTTCTTCTTACGGGAAAAAATATGCTCTTGGAAATTTATTATTAATAGATGATACTGCTGATTCTGATGCTACTAACCAACACGGTAGATCTACTGCTAAACCTAAATTAGAAGGGCAAGCTTTAGAAAAAGCAAAAGAATTTATTAAATCAGGTAAAGGAACTATAGAAGATATTAAAAAAAAATATGAAGTAGATCCTAACCTATTAAAAACATTATAATGAAAAAGGCTCAGTTAAATGATATACTAAAAAAGCTAGAAGAAGATGAACTGTATTACGGTGATTTCGGAAAACAGTTTTTATCTAATTCTAACATAGGAACTCTTTTAACTGATCCTCTTATGTTACACCAACCTCAGCCCGCTAACCCGAACTTGGTAAAAGGAGCTTACTTCCATACATTAGTATTGGAACCAGAAAAACTGAATAGGTATAAAATTATTGATGCAAAAACACGTAACAATAATGAATATAAAGCCTTAACTAATCCTGAAATATGTTTGCTTCAACATGAAGCAGATATGCTACAAGCTTTAAATGAAACGCTAATGGCTAATGAAACGGCAAATGGCTTAATTAGGGATATAGATGTTGAGTACGAAATTCCAGGCCTTATAGAATTAGCGGGTGAATGGTGGAAATGTAAAACTGACATTAAAAATAATACTCAAGGTATTATTGTTGATCTTAAAACAAGTGGAGATATAACCAGATTTGAACAAAGTGCGCGTAACTATAACTATGATAGTCAAGCATTTATATATTCAAGTTATTTTAAAATGGATTTTATTTTTCTTGTAATAGATAAAAAAACAAAAAAAATTGGTATCTTTGACTGTTCACCTCAGTTCCTCGAACGTGGTAAGTTTAAAGTTGAGGAAGCCGCTGAGCAGTACAGATTGTACTATAAGGATCAAAGTTTCGATCCTAAGAATTATTTTATATCAAAAACACTTTAATTAATTAAAACTAAAACTATGGCATCAATTATTAAAACTAGTATCAACTTAAACGCGATACCAAAAGACAAAATTATCGAAGGCAAGAAAGGTAAGTATTTACCTATTACAATTACTTTAAATGACGCAGTAGACAATTACGGAAATCAAGGCCCAGTAATTGTTGAGCAGTCAAAAGAAGAAAGAGAAGCGAAAGCAGATAAAGTATATCTTGGAAATGTAAAAGTTGTTTGGTCTAATGGAACAAACGTAGACGCAGCACCAAGAGAAAATCAAGCACAACAAGGTGGTTTTCAAGCAGCTCCACCAGCTGCACAGCCACAAGATGATTTGCCATTTTAATTCTTTCATAATGTGTGTTAATAAGGGGAGTGTTGAGGAGCATTCCCTTTATTTTAATTAACTTCTAACTTTTTTACCCGATGCAAACAACGGAGATAAACGGATTTCAAATAGAACAATTTAACCAATATGATTTACAGGTAGGTAAACCAGAAGGTATTTGTCCTGTTTGTTCCGAACATAGAAAACCTGAAAATAAGAAAGCTAAATGTGCATCTTATGATTGGGAAAGAGGGCTAGGCACTTGCCATCATTGCTCTAATACATTTCAACTTCACACATACCAGCGTAAAGGAAACGCTGAAAAGATCTACATAAAACCAGAACCAATACAACCTAAAGAAGTAAGTACAAAAGTTCAACAATGGTTTCAAAGTAGAGGGATTTCAAACGATACATTAAAAGCTCTTAAAGTTACAGAAGGCAAAGAATTTATGCCGCAAACTGGTAAAGAAGAAAATGCTATTCATTTCAATTATTTTATGGGTGATGAACTTATAAATGTAAAATACAGAGATGGACGCAAAAACTTTAAACTTTATAAAGGAGCTGAAAAAGTTTTTTATAACATAAATGCAATAGTCGGATATGAGTATTGTGTAATTGTAGAAGGTGAAATGGATGCTCTTAGCTTACACGAAGCTGGAATACCTAATGTTGTTTCTGTACCAAACGGGGCAACACTTGGTACAAATAATTTAGATTATTTAGATAATTGTATAGATTACTTTACTGATAAAGAAAAAGTAATACTTGCATTAGACGGAGACGAGGCTGGTCAGGCCTTGCAAAACGAGTTTATTAGAAGACTCGGTGCTGAAGTTTGCTTTATAGCAACTTTTGATGACTGCAAAGATTCAAACGAATATTTATTAAAACATGGAAAAGAAAGTCTGGCGCAGCGTATTACCGCCTCCAAGCCAGTTCCCCTCGAAGGAGTTACAACCTTCAAAGACATTGAAGATGAGATTACAGACTTTGTTAGAAATGGTTTCAAACCAGGCTATCAAGTTGGCCTTAAAAATTTTGACGATATTTTTAGTACTTATACCGGCCAGTTTATTACTGTTACTGGTATACCTAGTAGTGGCAAGTCTGATTTTGTTGATCAGATGGTCGTTGGGTATAATATGAATTATAACTGGAAAACAGCTTTTGCTTCGCCTGAAAATGCACCAACATATTTACATGCTCATAAGCTAATGAGAAAAGTGTGGGGAGATATGCCTTCTAAAGAAGATATTGGAAGTGGCAAATGGGATCAAGTGGCTGATCACTGCAATTCAAACTTTTATCATATTGATATGGATAGGTATAGCTTAGAAGGAGTACTTAGAAAAGGCGCTGAGCTTGTTAAGCGTAAAGGAATTAAATGTTTAGTTATAGATCCTTTTAATAAGGTTAGAGACTATGACGGTAATTCAGGAGATGTTAATGCTTATACACTTGAGTACCTAACTAAGATTGAAATATTTGCAAAAAAATATGATGTATTGGTTATTGTAGTTGCGCACCCAACTAAAATGTATAAAGACGCAAATGGCAAAATTGAAGAGCCTACTATGTACAATATTAAAGGCGGTGGCGAATGGTATGATGCTTCTTATCACGGCTTATTAGTTCACAGAGACTATGAAAACAAAACAGTTAAATGCAAAGTTCTTAAAGTTAAGTTTCAAAACTTAGGAGAAAATGGAGCTGAAGCTCATTTTAAATGGGAACACAAGTCGGGGTGTTTTTTACCTATAAGAGATCCTAGTCAGTCTATTGCTGACAAAGACGCAATGCCTTGGGAAATGTAATGGGAAGCGGATTAAAAAATAAAAAGAAAAACAATTTGCCTGATGATTATATTGCAAATAAAGAAGAAGCTATTGCATATAAATGGTGTCTTAAAAACAATATAAGAATAGGATTACAAGCAATTGATTATGTGCAAAATCCAGATAAATGGAGGATAGCCATAAGTATAGGGGAAAACTATAAAGCCTTTCATTTGTCACCTAGTATATATACCAAAGACAATATATGGCAAGAGTATTATAAAGCATGTTTATATTATTACAACAAACACAATAAGAAATGAATATCCAAGAAGAGTACAACAAATTAATGTCTGAAGTTTTATATCAAGGCAAAAAGAAAAGTGATCGTACTGGCACAGGTACGCTAAGTGTTTTTGGCAGAACAATAAGACACGATATGAGTGAAGGTTTTCCTTTGCTTACTACAAAAAAAGTTTGGTTTAATGCTGCTTTAACAGAAATTCTATGGATTTTACAAGGTAGAACTGATATTGCATATTTACAACAGCACAAAGTACATTATTGGGATGCTGATTACAAAAGATCAGGTAGAACAGATAATACTTTAGGTCCAGTATACGGCAAACAATGGCGCAATTTTGGTGGCGTAGATCAGCTTAAAAACCTTTTGGCTGAGATCAAGTCTAATCCTGATTCAAGACGTCTTATAGTTAGCGCATGGAACCCAATTGAAATGGATGATATGGCGTTACCGCCTTGTCATTATGGTTTTCAAGTTTATATTAATGATGGAGTTATAGATTTAATGTGGCAACAGCGTTCTGTAGATATATTTTTAGGTTTACCTTACGATATTGCAATGTATGGATTGTTATTAGAGTTCTTAGCTAAAGGTAACGGATTAAAAGCAGGTTCATTAATTGGCCAATTAGGCGATTGCCATCTTTATAGTAATCATATTAAGCAAGCTTCTGAGCAATTAGAAAGATATATGCATGAGTTACCAACAATTTCAGTAGAGCACGGTTTATATCTTGACAACGATGCTATCTTTATGCCTGTACATAATTCTGTATCTTTAAATAATTATAAATCACACCCCCCAATTTTAGCGCCGTTATCGGTAGGGTAAAAACAAATTGTTATGTATCATATATATCACATACCTGGTAAAAAAATCGGAGTTACACGTAATCTTGAATTAAGGGTTACTCAAGCTCAAGGTTACAATTCCAACGAATATGAAGTTGTCGAATCTTCCGACGATATACACTATGTATCTAAAAGAGAAATAGCTTTACAAAAGGCTTATGGATATAAAGTTGACAGACAATTATATAAAGACTTAATAAAGAAAAAATCAAATCAAATGAAAATTAATGTAACCGAACAAACTACAACTTTCCCTTTCCCTAAAGAAAAATTAAAAGGAAATCTAATGGACAGCATTGGAATGAAATGGGAAACATCTTTTGGTGAATTTGAATTAACCACCGAATCAATTAGATGGATTGAACATAATTCTGTAGTTTCAATGTATGACAAACAACGTTCTTTTGTATATAATAAAGCATTTTATGAAGCATTTACTGAAAATTTTACAGAAAGTGTGCCTAATATATATGATAATATACGTTTATGGGCTGCTGCAAAAGGAATATATACTAAAGGTGATAGCAAAACACAATATATAAAGCTTTTAGAAGAAGTAGGAGAATTAGCAAAAGCTATACTTGAAAAAGACAAGCCTGAAATAATAGACGCTATTGGCGATTGCGTAGTTGTTCTTACAAATTTAGCTAAGCTTGAAGATCTTAAAATTGAAGATTGCGTGCAATCAGCTTACAATGTAATTCAGAATAGAAAAGGCAAAATGATTAACGGAACATTTGTAAAAGAATCTTAATATGAATAAAAAAGAAATTACATTTAGAGATCCAGTTATAGAAAGCGTTGTAGATAAATTTGTTGAGCGATCTAATGTTGGCTTTAAAAAGTACGGTGTTACTCTTGATCAAGATCCTGGCGATCTTAATGTTTGGATGACACACTTACAAGAAGAGCTTATGGATGCTGTTAATTATATTGAAAAGCTTAAACGTGTTACTACAGAAGTTTTACAAGATAAACTTGTAGAAAAATATGAGGCGTCTCATGACGGTCATATGTTAGACAATGATGACTTATGGCAATAAAAAGAAGAAGTAAAAAAAGAGGGCCAGTAAGAGCAAAGAAAGTATCATTTGATGGTATTGATTTTGCATCAGGTCTTGAAAAGTATATGTATATGGCTTTAAAAAAAGCTAAAATACGATCTAAATATGAAGGAGAAACATTTGTATTATTAAATGGTTTTCATTTTGAAAACGAAGTTTATGAAAGACAATCAAATGGCAAAGGAGATTATGTGAATAGAGGAAGCAAAAGAATATTGCCAATTAAATATACTCCTGACTTTATAGGTGACGATTTTATAATAGAAACAAAAGGTAGAGCAAACGAATCATTTCCAATGCGATGGAAGCTGTTTAAAAAATTAGTATCAGAACAATTTCCTAACATTACTTTATATAAACCACAAAATCAAACTGAATGCGACAGAACGGTGCAATTGATCCTGGAAAAGCGAAGAAGCTAGCTAGGCAAAAATATTCTCAGCGCCAGATTGACAAATGGGTTAAATGGAGTTGGGAAATAAAAGGTAAAATTAAATGGAGGGAGCTTGTTGAAATGCAAGATAAATATAAAATAAAAGTAGAATAATGGGAAATTGGGAATTAACTATTGGATTATATCCTGGCATATTGTTAGGAATTAGAACATATCCGCAACCTGAATCATCGCTGCATGTTTTATATTTACCATTCATAGACATATGTATAGAGATCTTTAAAGATGAATAACGATAAATCATCCGCTATTGAATGGTGGGTAGACGATATGCTTGAAGAAATGAAAGCAATAAAGAATAAGGGGGTTACTAAAAAAGACCTCCTTTTATATCTAGACTCGTGGGAGTCAACATTAAAAACAATTAAAAATATAACAAAAGACTAATGGGATTATTTACACCAAGAATTGAATACAAACCTTTTGAATATCCAATATACTTTACTGAAGGTTGGCTAAAACAAGCCCAAGCGTTTTGGTTGCATACTGAGATTAGTATGTCAGGTGATGTTAAAGATTGGAACGAAAGGTTAACATTAGAAGAAAAAAGTTTAGTAGGTAATATACTATTGGGTTTTGCGCAAACAGAATGCGCTGTGTCAGATTACTGGACACAAAAAGTGGTTGGATGGTTCCCTAAACATGAAATACAACAAATGGCAATGATATTCGGTTCGCAAGAAACAATTCATGCTGTTGCTTATTCTTATTTAAATGAAACACTTGGACTGGAAGATTTTAAAGCTTTTTTACAAGATGAAGCTACAATGGACAGATTTAACGCACTCGTTTCTTATGAAGGTAATGATACTCGCGGTATTGCTAAGTCTTTGGCCATATTTTCTGCTTTTGCTGAGGGCGTTTCTCTTTACTCTGCTTTCGCTGTACTATATAGTTTTCAACTTAGAAATCTTCTTAAAGGTATAGGCCAGCAAATGAAATGGAGCGTTAGAGACGAATCACTGCACAGTAGAATGGGATGCCAGTTATTTAGGCATATGTGTGAAGAAGATAAAGAATTATTAAACAATTGCAGAGAAGATGTTGTAGCTGCGGCAGAATCAATGCTAAACGCTGAAGAAAATTATATTGACAAAATGTTTGAAGCAGGGGACGTTGAAGGAATTAAAGCTTACGATCTCAAGCAATTTATTAGAAAAAGACTTAACGAAAAGCTCGTTGAACTTGGATACGTCGACCTTGGGTCCTACTTTGCATTTGACGAAAAAGGATCAAAAAACCTCGACTGGTTCTATCACCTTACAGGTGGCGTTACTCACACTGATTTTTTTGCTACTCGTCCAACAGATTATAGCAAAGCGGGTGAAGGAGAAGATTTTGAAGATATATGGTAAATTAAATTAAATAATATGAAAGGTGAAAAACAAAGTAGACAGGATCTGCTAGAAAAAAAAGTACAAGCATTAATAAATGTAGTACAACAATTATTAAGTGAAAACACTTATTTAAAAGATCTATCTGTAGGTACTTTGGAGGCAATTAAATTAATGCCTGGTTATGAAGAAGCTATAGAGCAGTTAAAAGAAAAGATAAAAGAAGAATCAGAAACTAAATTAGATCTAGGAAATGACGTGGAATAATGATTGGGTAAAAGGAGTTGATTACCCTACGTGGGGTAATACAGAAGTATACAAAAAAACAATATCTGGTGGATATTTAATGGTTGGCGAAACGCCAAAAGACGCTTATATGCGAGTAGCAAATACTGTTGCAAAGCGGTTATATAAGCCAGAATTGGCAGATAAGTTCTTTCAGTACATATGGAAGGGCTGGTTGAATTTAGCTTCTCCAGTGCTCTCTAACACGGGCACAGATAGAGGTTTACCTATATCATGCTTTGGTATTGATGTTGGAGATAGCATACAAGAAATTGGTGCTAAAAATTTAGAAATGATGTTACTAGCTAAACACGGCGGGGGGGTTGGTATCGGAATTAATATGATTCGTCCTGCTGGAGCTAAAATCACAGGTAATGGCACATCGGATGGGGTCGTACCCTTTTGCAAAATATATGACTCCACAATTCTTGCAACTAATCAGGGATCAGTTAGACGCGGAGCAGCTAGTGTTAATATTAACATTGATCACGATGATTTCGAAGAATGGCTTGAAATTAGAGAACCAAAAGGTGATGTTAATAGACAATCCCTTAATTTACACCAGTGCGCGGTTATTGGTGATAAATTTATGCGAAAGCTTGAAGAAGGAGATTCAACAGCTAGAAGAAAATGGAGCAAACTCTTGCAAAAACGAAAAGCCACAGGAGAACCTTATATCTTGTTTAAAGGAAATACAAACAAGAGCAACCCCGAAGCGTATAAGAAAAACGGATTAAAAGTGCATATGACTAATATCTGTAGTGAAATAGCTTTACACACAGATGAGAACCATAGTTTTGTATGTTGCTTGTCATCATTAAATCTTACAAAATATGAAGAGTGGAAAGATACTAACCTTATTTATGACGCAATTTGGTTTCTTGATGGAGTACTTGAAGAGTTTATTCAAAAGGCTAAAGGCCTTAAAGGATTTGAAAACTCAGTTCGTTCTGCGGAAAAAGGAAGAGCGCTTGGTCTTGGAGTCCTTGGGTGGCACACTTACCTCCAGCAAAATGGAATACCTTTCGAAGGGCTTCAAGCTCAATTTGAGACTAGGAGAATATTTAGCCAGATTAAAATCGAAAGCGAAAGGGCTTCGCGTGCACTCGCCGAGGTATACGGAGAACCTCTTTGGTGTCGTGACACTGGATTTAGGAATACTCACCTTAGGGCTATTGCACCTACTGTATCAAATAGTAAACTATCTGGTAATGTGTCTCCAGGTATTGAGCCTTGGGCTGCTAATGTTTTTACAGAGCAATCTGCAAAGGGTACGTTTATTAGAAAGAATAAAGAACTTATTAAAGTTTTAAAGAAAGTAGGAATTGATACAGAGGAAACCTGGAACAAGATACTTGAATATGGAGGAAGTATTCAAGATATAAATAGTTTAGATGATTGGGGATATGTAAATAAAAAATTAGTATATTTACCAGATACATCAGAGCAAGACATGCTAAATGGTTATGACGCTGTTAAAGATGTGTTTAAAACGTTTAAAGAAATAAACCAGTTAGAGTTAGTTAATCAAGCTGGTATACGTCAACAATATATAGACCAATCGGTCAGTTTAAATCTTGCCTTCCCAAGTATTGCTACACCAAAGTGGATTAATCAAGTTCACTTTGAAGCATGGAAGAAAGGAGTAAAAACATTGTACTACACAAGAACAGAATCTGTATTACGAGGAGATGTTGCTGCTAAAGCAATGGATCCAGATTGCTTATCCTGCGATGGGTAGTATAATACTTAGTTAGTTTAGTTAGTTATATTAAAAAAGGGGAGGCCGTGAAGCTTCCCCTTTTTCGGTTACAGGAACGATTGGGTATGGTGCCCATTTTATCTTTGTCCCTTCTCTTTCATTTCTTGTTTTATTTCATCCAATTCTTTCATTGAATATTCTAAATCTTTCATTGTATTTACAAACTCTAATCTCATACTAGCAACATCCTCTTCTAACTTTCTTTGAGCTGGCCAAGTATATTGTTGTTCGTTTTGTTTTAGTTTATTAGACGCAGCCTCTAGCGATTGTATTTTAGAATTTAAAGTATAATAACTACCTACAATTGATATTAGCATACCTCCAGCCGTAATCAATTGCGACATTGTAAACTTTATTTTGGTGTCTACGTCTATATTGCTCATTTAGTTTTTCTTTTTCTTTTTGCTTATTGGTACACAATTAGGTACTCTTTTAGAACCTTTCATCTTAAAACCTATTGCTTCGTAACCTGACCAGCAGGCTTTTACTTTTTTCTGCGCCATTATTTTCTACCTTTTCTAGTTTTACCTTTAGCTGCATCTGGTAAATCGCCAATTTGATTACCAACTTCTTTAATAGCGGCACCTACATCGGCTAGCTCCTCTTTAATTCTTCCTAAACGATGCATAGTTTGTTCTTTTACCTTAGCTGCTTTATCTTCAATAGCATCTGGTATAAAGTCTTTATCGGCATCTTTAATTTTGCCTAAGTGCATAAAACCCAATATAATGTTTAATAATATTGATAATCCTAAAATAATAATTAATGGTTCCATAGTTATTTGTTTTTGTTTTAATTTATCTATTTGAGTTTCTTCCTGATGTTCTGCCAGATGTTCTACCAGATGTTCTGTTTGATGATTTACCTTTCTTAGAGGATTTTTTAGCTGCTTCTATTTCTGGATCTTTTAATCCTAAATCCCAAGTGTTATAACCCATAAACAACGCTGTTCTTTGCCAAGCCTCCGCGTCTTGTTGCGTCATTGCTTTAATATTTGATGCTTTAGTAACAATTCTATCTAAAGGAATATTGAAAGCTGCAGAAGCTAAGTTACCAGCTATACCATAATAAGGGTGGTTTGGATTATCATAACCTATTTTATCAAGTATTTTTTTGTTAAACTTGTAATTTTCCATTGCTCCGTAAATTTTACGAGCTTTAATTCCAACAGCTGGCGATATGTTTAGCAGTTCTAAAATAACCTTCCCGTTTTGCCCAGTAAATCCTTTATCATTTTCACGCATCCATGCAATTGTTGCATTTTTAAGAGTAGACAAAGCCGCACCACCAATACCAGAACCTCTTAAGGCACTATCTAAAACAGTATTAATAGCCCTAAATGTTTTGTTGTCAATTTTTAGTTCATCTTTTTCTTCTTCATCATCAGTAAAAAATGCTGCGAATAGTGCACTTTGTAAAAATGAAAATATACTGTTTTGAATTGCTCCATAATAAACAAGTCTTGATACATTTGCTTTAAAACTACCCCTTTTGTTTATTATATCTAAAACAGCTTTCTTTTGCAAGCGGGTCATTTGCATAGTAGTGTTTTGGAATGCTAAGAATATCCTCCCAATAACGCTTACTTGTTGATTAGATAATAAATCTTGTCTTGAAGACTGCTGCGTTCTTTCAGCTAATTCTTGAAAGTCTAAAAAAGCTTCTTCTTTAGCTTTAGCTTCAGTCATTCCCTCTTTAATATACTTTTGTTCTCTATTATATAAGAATGGTGCTCCACCTGTTGCTATTGCAATGTTGTCTCCATATTTAGTAAGTGAAAATCCTTTTTCTAAGATATAAGCTAATAAAGCTTTGTTTTTATTTTTACTACCTTCTAATCTAGCTACAAGCTCAGACTCGTTTATATCTGTTTTTAATCCTTGTCTACGCTCCTTCATCCAATCAGAGTTGAATATCTTAACCCAGTATCTAGCATATTCTTTAGGCTGCGTAGCTATAAACTTTCCTTGAGCAAAAATATTGTTGTCTTCCCAGTTTGTAAAGTTGACAATAGAGAGTTGTTGCAGCAAAGCTGAACGCATGTTAAAGAACATGGTTGTAGCAACAGATCCCCTAACCCAGTTCAAATAAGTATTGGCCATTTTGTTAGTGCCAATCTCTCTTGCTCTTCCTTTTTCAATGCGATAAAGCATATCCTCTAAAGCATTTCTTAAGTTAGGCCCGTAAGCTGCTTCAATTTTATTTATATTATCTTTTGAAAATATAATATTTGCATTTGTAATATATTCTTCAAATATTCTTGCTCTACCAATTTTACTCAGTATTTCCTGCAAGTCCATTTCAATAGTGCTAGCAGTCCAAGCATCCTCAGGTTGTAGCCAACTTTCTTTTTTGTTTGGAACAGATATAAGTTCTTCTGCAAATTTTAATAAATCTTTATCTTTTAAAACAGCATTTATTAAAGCTTTTTTATCTGCCGCGTTTATTCCTGGTATATCATATCCAAGTCTTGTCCACATAAACACTCTTACGGCTGCATCATTTGTGTAGTATTTATAATCACTTTCTTTTCTAAGCTTTTTATTAATACCTTTGTTAGCTTTTATTAAGTTGTGGTATCCTTGTTTTACAAACTGCCTTTCTTTATTTAAATCAAAGTTTGCTCTTGCTAAAGGTTTTAATAACTTTTCTTCAAAAAATGCCATATCAGCATCTCCTTGCTTCCCAGTACCTAAAAAGTTGTAAAGTAATCCAACAAGATCATCCGCTGAAGGCGGTATAAAAATCTTACCTTTACCTTTCTTAGCACCTTGTAATTTTGCGGTAGCTTCAGAAATAGTTTCAGTAGCAAGAATACCTTTTTTACGCTCTATCATTTCATTGATAGTCGTGTTCATTGAACCAGTTGTTTTTTTGCTTAACTTTATTGATTCATCTTTATTGAGCCGCTCTTCAGCCATTGCTATAATAGCCTTTAAAGAGCTATCAGATACAAGAGACATATTTGGCAAAGGTATACTTTGGTCTAACTTCATAAATGCCCTGATTGGTCCAGAATACAATTTTTCTTGGCCTTTCTTTTGTGAGCTAGAGGAAGTCATTCTAGCCGTTATTTTTGTATTAAAATTAAATGCAGGGATTGGTAAATTTAGAGGGTTGTTTCCGGTATGGAATAATCCTATATTACCTACTTGTATATAATCAACACCTTTGTCTGCGTAAAATTCAGAAATTAAATTATTAGGTATATTAATTTCTGTTTTAGAATTTGAAATAGTAAATCCAACTTTATTTTGTAAACCTTCGTTCCTAAGTTGAGAATAAACGTATTCAGGAAGTTTTGGAGGAAAAACTTTTAAATCGTAATTTTTAGCGTTTGAACCTAAAATTTCTTTTGCTCTTTTAATATAATTATATCTAGCTTCTTTATTTTTATTTAAATATTCAGCTATTTTTTCATTAATGGGTGAATCTTTTGTAAATTCTATTTCGCCATTTTCTTTTAATTTTGCAGTAAAAGAACCCATTAAAGCATTTTCATTAAGCTTTAGCTCAAAGTTTATTTTAGTGCCTAAAATATCTAAAGTAATGTCGCCAGCTCCTACGCTTGAAAATCCACCTTTTTTATCGTTTTTAACTACAGATATTTTACCTTCTAATTCAGGGTTTTTAGATATAATTTTTTTAACAGCTTCTTCAAATTTTATTCCTTGATTTGAGGCTTCTACATCGGACATTTCTTGTATTGTGCCTAGCATGTCATTAATTCTGTCATTAATAAGTCGTCCTTCCTCTTTAGGCAGCGAAGCTATATAGTCATTATATTTTTGACCATCTATGCCAACTTTTATAACTAATTTTCTTGCGTTGTTAAACTTTTTAGAAAATTTAACGCTATTGCTTTCAAATTCAACTTTTTTAGAAAACTTAACTATACCTCTATCAATATCTTTAGCAATTTGCTGGCCTTCTACTTCTGAAATAATTATGCCATATAAATCGGCTCTTTCTTTAATAGTTTTAGTTAAATCACCATTGTTTAATAAATCATCTTTAAGAATTTCAAAACCTTTTTCAGCGGCTATTTGCCTAGCCACGGAAGAAACTGGATTTTGTTTTGCCTTATTTCTTAAGGCTCCATCTTGAAAATGGTAGTCTACAAACTCATTTTCTTTTACAATTTCTTTAATTTTAGGATTTCTTTTAATAAACTCAGGGCCAGATGTCATGCCTCTTCCCGCTGCGTTGTCTCTGTCTATTTTAAGCTTATCACCGTTTTTATCAATCCAATCATATTTATAAGCGCTAATTTTTGTTGGAGCAACCCATTCGCCATTAACTCTTTTTAATATACCTTTCCTAAAAAATGGATGTTTAGATAAAAATGTTGTAGTTAAATTATCAAGTAAAGTTTCTCTATTATTAATTAGGAAGCTATCTAATCCTTCGCTTTTTATAAATTTAACTAAATCTTTTTCTAATAAATCAGATACATCTTTCTTTAAATCAGCAATAAAAGGTGTTATTGTTCTGTTTTTAGTTGTTTCAATATCAAATTTCTTAATATTAAGAGCAATGCCTTTAGTTAGGGCTTCGCTCATTTTGCTATCAAGATCTTCGTTAAAAATAATTTGCTCAGATATTAATTTCTTTTTCTGCTTTGGTTTCTCTTTTGCAATTTCTTCAGAAACATTTATAGCGTCTTCAGCTGTTTCTGTTGCCATTACATCTTTTACTTCTGTAATGTCAGATTTAAATACACTTGCTTCATCTTTTCCTAAGAGCTGGTTAGCTAAAGTAATACTTCTTGCTCTTAAATATTTATTAATATAAGCGGCTAATGGAACGCCTTTGTTCTCTTCAGGCTTATACTTTAAAGTTAATCCTAAAACTCCATAAGTTGGATCATTTAAAATACCATCTATTAAATCTTCTTTATATGTTTCAAAGCCTGGTCTATCTCTGTATACAGCGGCTATTTTAGCAGCCATTCCTTTATACTCATCCACAATATCCATAGCACCAGCAATACCTTGTTCGTCATATATTTGTTGAACTTTACTTGATGCTAAATCACCAACGGATGATTTAATAACTTCATCTATTTTTGATTTTTGATTTGTTACAAGTTTGCCTTCTATATCTCCTTTTGCTATTTTAGAAAGGGTTTTTATGCCTTTACCAGTTTTGTATATTTTATTGTAATCTTTTACAAAGTTAAATACATCTTCTCCCGTGTTAAATTTTATATTTTTAATATTTGATGTATTAAATATTTTATTGAAAAAATCTTTTAACTTTTCAAATATTGTAGCCTTAGAGTCTATATCACCTCTTGTAAGAGACTCGGAAAGAAGTGGCATTGTTTCTTCCCACATGTTTTCTAATGCCGCTCTAGACTTAGTAGAAAACTCTTTTTCAGATATTTCGTTTTTTTCTAATTGAGAGTTTAGTTCGTTTATTGTGTCTTCATATTGAAGCTCATAGCTTTCAAACCTTTTTGAAAACTCAGTGCCCATAAATCCTTCGCCCGCAATTTCTTCAACAAAGTCTTTTAAGTTTTGTCCAAGCTCAATATTTCCTGGTATAAGATTTTTTAGCACGGAATGAAGTACTTCGTGCTGCGCTGTGGTAGCGACCCCAGAGTCAAAAGATATTTCCTTATTTATAAATATCTCTTGGGTTCCATCCTTTTTTTGTCTAATAAAACCAAAGTCATCAGAAAGTTTTTTTGCTTCTTCAGCTGTTTTGCCTTCTGATTTTAAAAATTCTTCAAGCTCAGTAGTTGTATTAAAATCTTTTACAACCGTTTTTAATTCTGGTAATTGCTCGGTTATTTTTTTAGCTCTAGCAATATCTTTTTCTCCAAGCTCAGTTATTTTTGATTTTACAGCAACGTCTTGTATTTTTTTATTTATTTCTTCTATTCTATTCTTTTCTTCAATAACCAAATTTGGGTCTGACTCAGAAACAATTTTTTCTAAAGATTTTTTTTCTATTATAAGATCTAATGCCTCTACTTTAGCGTCTCCCTTTATAAATGAAGGAATCTTAACATTAGCGTTTCTAACTTCAGCTACTGCTTCCAATTGCTGCTCTTTCTCTACTGCAGATAAAACATTAGATTGTTTAATTTCTTTTATTGCTAAATCTAAATAATTTGAAGTAGCCTCTGGATTAAATTTAGCCGCAACATTTCTTGCAGCATTAGATGTTTCTCTTGCTGTTGCTCTAAACGTTGCTCCGCCAAGAGGCAATATAGTACCTACAATTCCTCCAGCTTTAGCAGCTTGTTTAATTTCATTTGTATCAATGTATCCAAACGTGTCATCTACAGAAACACCTTTACCTAATTGACTAGCTGCAGTTTGAAAAGATTCTGTTAAAAATTCCACAAAACCACCCTTAGCAACCTGCGTTGCGCCTTGCTTAGCAGCTTGGGATGTTACATATTTTTTAAAGCCATCATTGATAAGACTTTTTATAGCAGTTTTGCCTGTTTTGCCAAATATTCCATTAGCAACTTGATCAGCCCCTACTTTTTCCAAAGCACTGTTTATTCCACCCACAACCGCAGCCGTAGCTACATCTCCTTCGCCTGCTTCAACAGCGGCCAGCATATTTTCGGGGGTTTTTTCTAAATTATTTTTATCTAAATAAGCATCAATATTATCAAAATATGAATTACCAAATTCTTGCGCAAAAACACCTACTCCATTAGTAAAATAAGCTAAAGGCAATTGCAAAGCTTGTTCTCCAACCAATAAAGAAACATCAGAAAAAGAAATCCCATCTTCTAAATTTGCGGATTTAAATGCTCTTTGTAATTCTTCTTCAGAAACATTTTCTTTAATATTGTTTAAAAGATTAGCTTTTTTAGCTGTAATTTTTTTATTATAAAAATCTAAAGCATCTTTTTTTGTACCGGTTTCACTTCCTGACCATCCTACATTTGGAATAAACCTGCCTCCATAAGAAATAGTTTCTCCATCTTCTAGATTTTGTATTCTATTGTATTCAGAAATATCTTCTTGAAGACTTTCTCCTTCAGCGGCGTCAAAAGATTTTTTTACACTAAGACCAATTTGCCTAGCACCTTTTTGAAATCCTTCTACAAAAGAAAAAGTATCTTCATCTAATCCAAGGCTTTTTCTATCGTATTCGATTTTTCTATCTTCTAATACAGCACCTAAAGCGTTTCTATAATTATTAACTCTATCTATATATGTTTTATTTGTTTTTAGCCCTGCTTTTATTAAGTTGTTTTGAAATGTAGTAAACTCAGCATTTGCTTCATCAACTTGCTCTTGAGAGGTTAAATCGTATTTTTTTTCAATTAACTTTTGCTTAGCATTAATTTCTTTAGAATAAGTTTTCATTATATCTAAAGGCAAATCTTGACTAAGATATGTATCACTTTTAAAAACATTATAAAATATATCTTGATATTCTTTGTCTTTAAGTGATCTAGACTTTATTTCTTTGCTGCCTAAAGATTGATTTATTTTTGCTTTTAAAACGCTTTCATTTATAGCTGGAGCGGCTATATCTATGCCATTATTTTTAAGAGTTATAGCTCTTAATTCGGAGTTTCTATTTTTTTGAAATTCTTTATAAGAATCTTCATACTCAATAACATCTTCTGTTCTATATAGTTTTCCGTCTTTGCCTAAGCTTTTAGGCATAGTGGTTTCAACTTGAGATTTTGGTGATTCCAAAGAACCACTTACCGATGAAGATACCGTATCTGTTAGCTGAGTTTTGGGTGCTGCAATTTCCGCCACAGGCGCACCCTGTCCCTGGCTTGTTTGCTTTCCCACATTTTCAGAAGGTTGTAAAGCTTTGCTATTATACTCTTTTATTACTGCTGCAATATTATCTTCTGATTCGCCAGCATCAATCATTCTCTGAACTATTTGCTCTAATTCGTTCATAATTTTATTTAATTACTTTGTGAGTATTTTTGTATAAGATCAGCCGCTGTTGTTTTAGTCGTAGGATCTTCTGATAATCCAGCCCAATTAGAACCAATAGCTAGCTTTATTTTTTTATTTATTTGCGGAATTGTTTCTTCAAAAAGAATATCTTGACCCCACTGCTTTAAGTCTGGATTTAAAATAGTCCAACCGATTTGCTCGCCGCTTTCTTTATCATTTAAAGGAGTGGCTTTTAATCCTAATTCATCACCAACTAAAGATTCAAAATCAACATTAGCTAAACTTTTGGATATAGGTGAACTCATATCGTCTACCCCTTCCCATTTTAAAATATTATCTGCTTTTGTTAAATTTTCTTGAACTTTTAAATCAAGTTTATCATCCTTAGTTAATTTAGTCGTTTTTTCAGGTGGCGGAGCTTTAACCTCTTTTAAAGGAGAAGTGGCTACATAGTAAACTTTTTTATCACCTTCGCCATAAGAATCAAATTGCTCGTTTATTCCTTCAGAAGCTACTTTTGTAAATAATCTTTGTAACTCAGCATTTTGAGCATCAGCAGTAGGAAATGCTTTTATAAATTCATTTATATTAGATTGATCGCCATTTAATTGATTTTTAAATACAGCATTTTGTTGCATAGGAGGTAATGTTTGAAACCCAGCTACCCCTGCTTTAACTTCTTTATCTATAAGCTTATTAATTGCAGCGGAATTTATTTCTTCAATAGAACCTTCTACCAGTTTTTTTCCTATAATTTTTCCTGTAGCATCTTTTACATTAGCGGATATTCTTTTAAACTCCATGTCTTTAGATATACCAGGTAATAATTTTCCTTTATCATCTGTTATAAGCTTAGTGGATGAATTAATTACCTCTTCTTTTATTTGTGGTATAGAATATAATAATTCACCACCAGATCCTAAGTAATCAACAGAATTAAAGCCGTTTACAGCCCACTGGCTCTCTCCAACTTTTCCTTTAGCGTCTAATGTTATAGAATTAGTTTTAGGGTCATATGCAAGATTATAATCAGCATCTGATTGACCTGATATAAAACCCAAAAGACCTTGATTGTTTTTAATAGATTCGTCATCGGCTCCATTAATACCAAAAGTAGTATTTATATCTGTAACTTTCATTTCAGACCATGCAGAACCCTCTTCTTGTATTTGTTTTACAAATTCACCTGTACTTAATAAAAAATTATCTACATTAGAAATTGTTTTAAGCAACTCAGCTCTAGCAGCGGGGTCAGATTCTTGATATAAAGCTATTTTAGCATCTGCAGCTTCTTTTAGCCGCTCGTCTATAATTGGGTTTAATCTTTCGTTAAAAGTAGTTTTAGGTATGTTTGCTTTAAAATTAGCCGCCCTAGAATTAGATTCAAGCTCTAGTTCGGTTTTCATTTTTTGCATACGAGCCGTTTCTGCTTCTCTTTCTTTTCTAAGACGCTCTTGGTTTGATGCATACTTTTCAAGACCACCAGCAATACTTTGCCCAAAAGATGCAAAGCCTTGTGCTATTATTTCTCCTGATCTATCAGTGATTATTTCCGGACTTCTATAACTCATTTTTTTTTAATTAACTAAGTGACCCATAATTATTATTCGCACTACTATCTGAATATATACTAGGATTTCTGTATGTTTCTAATACTTTATCATTAATATTTAACCCCGCACTTGGGGTTGCTACTTTCCCAGCGTGCCCATATAAGCTCCCGCTATATTACCAATTCCACTCATTGCTCCTGAAAAAGCAGTAGCGCCTGCTTGATTTGCTTGAGCAATATCGGCTCTTGCTTGAGACTGTTGACCAGATAATCTATCTAATGTAGCCATGTCTCTTTGTTCTTGAGATCCAAACATAAATTGTTTTCCTGCTGCTTCTGCTTGCTGTATTCTTTGTGCTTCACTCATTTGAATACCTTGAAGTCTTTGCTGTTCTGACATTTTCATTTGTTGCAATTGACTTTCCCCTTGAGCTCTTAATTTTTCGTTTTGAGCTTCTTGTTGTTCAATGCTAGCCGAAACACCTTTTTTACTTTGTAAAGCCGCTTGAGCTAAAGCGGTTGCACCTCCAGCTCCAGAGCCAGTAGCTCTAATAGTGTCTAATGTATTTGCCAATGCAATATCCGCCTCTTCAATTTGCATTTGAGCTGCTTGAGTTGCTACGCCTAAATTTTCAAAGGGATTACTTATAAGTCCGCTAAGATCTTGAGCTATGCCACTAATATCTGTTACTCCCGCATATGGATTAATTATTGGCTGTCTGTTTTTTTCTAATGCAGTTATTTTAGCGTCTAACCTGTTTTTTTCATAAGTTGCAGCTCTGGCTTGTTTTTTAGCTTTACCGCCTCCAATTAAACCTCCAATTAAACTAATACCAGCACTAATTCCAGCTATAGCTAATGGAGCTAAACCTTCAATAAGCTTGGGTATATTAGGGTTGTTTATAATTAATTCTAATTCCATATGTTATTATATTTTTAATACGAAGATACTACATAGTTTGATCCAACGCTCCAAAGCTCTTTTGGCCCTCCAACATTAGTTATATTATCTGTTGAAAAAGTAACAGTAGCAAAAAATCCTTTAATACCAGACATTTCATTACCCCATACAACTTCGCCATCTCTAGCCGGGCTGTTGTTTAATAAATTTGCAAAATACTTGTTTTCTTTTCTGTCAAACCCATAACCAAGGTCTCGATATTTATATGTAATATTATCTACTATTATTGTTTGATCATAGCTTGGCACATCTGGCGTTGTATCGTTATAACTAACCCAACCAGTATTTAATTCATTAAATCTTTGAGAATCAGAAACAAAACTATTTACTTGCCACCCATTATCTCCTTCGTAATTTACTGTTTGAAAGTTTTTAGAAACAGATGAATTCTGATTAAATACAAAAGTTATGTTTGATGGTTGGTGATCTCCGCCATAAAACACACCTCTATTGGCTCCAGTTCCCTCGCTATAATGTTTATATAATAAACCATTTTTAAAACTATAAAAGTTATTTTTAAGACTAGTTATAAATGTTGGTTTATATGTAAAGAAACTACTCCATCCTTTAACTAATTCATCAAATGTAAGTGTTGCATAATTAGAAGGGCTATCTGGGTTTTCTTGCCATGCAGGAGTCGTCTGTATTGACAACGTGTAGTTTTTATTATGAATATCATATCCCCCTATTAAACGCCCGCTTTCTCCTACATTTGCTAAATTATCTCTAAAATAATCCATCATACCATATGATGATATTTCTGTGATACCGTCCATAGATAATCTTAAAACAGCATTCCTATCTTTATCTGTAAAGTATTTTTGATAACCGTAAACAGCAAAGCTTTCAGGGTTTTTACTAATACCATAATTACCAGCATAAGGAACAATTTGCCCTATAACTAATTGCGTTGAAGTTATAGCCGCATTGCCTTCAGCAGAATATATAGCGTCTTTGTCTATTAAAGCTCTACTTACTTTTGCTTCTTGAAATACTATAAGATTTGTATCTTCTGCGTATAGTTTTTGTATAGAGCCGTTAACAGGATCTAATGATTTAGTAATGCTTTCGCCAACAGAAAATTGATTTGTATTGTTTACGCCTGTTCTTGAATTAAATATACCAGAATATATTAAAGAATTTAATCTATGCTGCTGTTGTATATTTTCTTCTACTATATAAGCTTTAACCCCTAAGTCTACCTGTGTATTGTTATAGCCACCTCTAATTCTTGATTCTTCAACAAACCAATTATTTACCCCTCCCTCTGCTGCATTTCCAGGAAAAGGTTCTAATGGGTTTCCTGCTTTGTCTACAATAGGTCCAATGCCTCCATTAGCTACAGGCTTATTATACGGATAACCGTTTGGCCATACAACATTTGCTGCTGGATCATTGCCATCGCGCACCTGTTTTAGCCAAAACGAATTAAAGTATGATATTTCTATTGCTGCTGCCATAATTTATAATCACTTATTTTGTTTAATATTTAACAATTGGGATTAAAACAGTCGTAACTAATTTCAACTGTAGAATTTCCATCTGCTACTGGTTCTTGTAAAGCACAAACACATTCATATCCATCCGCAGGTATTTGGCCATTAACACTGTCACCATTGCAATCAATATAACTATAATTAACAACACCTTGTCCAGAATCGTTTGTTATAAGATATTTAATGCATCCATAAGCTATGTCTATTTGATAAGTGTTGCTATTTAATACATTTGTAAACGTATAAGAAACAGATCCAGTAAATCCAACACCTCGTTCTTCGCTGTGAACTTCATTGCCATTTTCTTTAAATGTGTAAATTGCTGTGCTAGTTAATGCTCCAGTTGTATTTGTAACAGAGGCAACCATTTCAGGAGCGGCATATACCTCGGTAATATTTGGTCCATATATTTTGCTATCTGGTGCTGGCCCATTTAACGGTTGAGAAATTTGATTTCCGTTTATATTATATACTGTATTCCAATTTTCTGAAATAGTAGACAATAAAGAAGATCCTAAACTAATTGAAATTTGTTGCCCAAATGTAACTGGAACATTGCAAATATCATCCGCGGGATCAGATAAAGTTTTAGCCGCATCTCTTAATCCAACAGATATAATATAACTTCCTTCTTCATCAGCATCGCCTTGAGGGTTTGTTAAAACACCATTATTATCTATAGCAAATAATGATTGATTAACAGGTAATAAAGTTCCATTAAAACTAGCGCTTTCAATGTTCCACTGCAATCCTTGGGTTGTATTACCTCCAGCATTCATTCCATTTGTACCAGTAAGAGTAAATATGTTTGTTTGATTATTTCTGAGCAATTCATTTGATGGACAATTTGTAATTTCCGCTGGGGTATTTGCTAAACTTCCATTAAAGTTTATTACTCTAATTTCTCCCGTTAAAACATATTCGCATTGAATACTAAATGTAAAAGATCTATTATTTACATTATTGCTATCGTTATTTCCATAGTAAAACAATTGCGTTGTATATATGTCAAACAAATTGGTGTTGGTTTGTTTTAATTTAAAATTATCTGTTCTATTAGCATTATTCCCGTCTATAACTGATAAAATACTAAAGTTTACATTAGTGTCTATTTCAATTCCAGAACTATTTAACGCAAAAGCACCAGCAACAACTTTTCCATTGGCGTTATAAGTGTTAGGTAATATAAATCCAATAGGCATATTTTCATTTTGAATATATCCAGCAGGCCCTAAATTTATGCTAACAGGTCCCGCATATCCAGAATCTATAGCGTCATTTAATACCGATATTAAACCAGTAGAACTAGTTTCCCAATATATATCTAATAAAGATACCACTGGTGAAGTTTCATAAACGCCAAGCGTTAAATTAAAATTAGAATTTGTTACACCTATAGCTTTAGATGTATTTACTCTACCTATTAGCGGGTTTGTTTCACTTTGATAAAATGTAGAATACACTAAGTCTGCTCCTTGGGAAACATTGTAATTAGTATCAGCTACTGTAGATATAGAAACCACCGTGTCTGAATTAGCACCGGGGTAATATTGATTGTTTAATGTCGCTGTAGGATTAACTCTCCCAAATAATTGAACGCTACTTCTATACTGTCTTTGGTCTGGCCCAACTTCAGATAAATCTCTTGGTACTTTATTTATATTATCGTTTATTAATACTATGTTAGCTATGTTATCTTGGTCAACTGTGCCTGTTGGATAACCATTTAATATACTAGGTAAATAAACATTATAATAATCTTGTTCTGTTTGTCTAACAACTATTTTATATGAATACCATCCTAATGGATTAGTTTCGCTGTAAAAACCAGGTTCGCCAGTTTTAGAATCTTTAGGGCTTTCTATAGACTTATTAAATAAAACCCTTAAAGCATATCCAGGCCAAGCTAATATCCCTTCAGGGGTAGTGTCGCTATCATAATAAGGAGTATAAATAGTAGAACTACCATAAAGAGTTCCAGCGTCTTCTTCTGAAATGTTTGCATCTCTAGAAGATAATATAACAGATGATTGCCTTCCAAACCTATCCGCTAAAACAATTCCTACTTGATAATTTCTATTTTGTTTTAAAGTATGATTTGGGTATTCTATTTGGCTGTTTAATTCTTTTATTGCATATCCAACTCCGTAATCTATAGAAGCAGGAGGAGTCATTTTATCATAAAAATTCCCGTATATAACCCTATTACTTGCGATTTCTTGAGTTAAAGCTTTAACTGGAACAGCGTCATAAACCCTTGTTGTTTGATCTGCAGGTAAAGTTTTGTATGGTTTTGTAGATAAATATTTAAATGTAAATACCGTTCCAACCATTTTACTTTCTACCGTGCTTATAGGTATTGTTTCTATAACTTTTATTGGTAGTGTGTCAGATTCTTCATATAATATTTCTAAATCTGTTATATGTAATTTATTGCCTGGATCTATGCTTTCAAACAATATGTTTAAATCTATTTCAGTAACACTGTTTTCTAAAAATTGTAATACTGTACTTCTATACGCCTCCTCTTGATCCCCGCTTAAAAAATATCCATATTGCTTTGGCATAAAACAAGTTTGAGTAAAAGGAGCCATTAAAGAATATTCCCCGTCATCAAATTTATATCTATAACTAAATCTAATAAATTTATCTTTTAAAAAGTTTGGATCACCCGCCCAGTTAGCTTCATAATTAGGATTTTCCGGCGAAGCAGGATCAACAGGATAACCTGGAAGATATTGCTCCGTAGTATTTTTCATTACTAAAGCTATTGGACTAATTGGAGCTGGTTTAGCAACAGAAATAGTGTCTTCTGATATGTAATATGTTGGCTCTAAGCTTTGAGAATTTGGCCTTGCTTTATTTACATTTATTTTTCTTGGCTGATTTCTATTATCAGTCCAAAATAATAAATCTTCTAATAAATTTACACCTGTTATAGGAAAATTTTTTGCAAAATTTAAAAAATTGCCTTGAACTAATTTTGTAAAATTTCCAGATCCGGTATTATTATAAACATATATAAAACAATTAGAAGTGATTGGTGCAAATGCATCTCCTCCTGGACTAGTATCAATATAATCCGTTAAAAAAAAATATATATTATTATTTGCTTCGTCAGTTAAATATCCAATAACATCTAAATTATTTATATTTAAACCAATTCCTTCAACAAGTGAATTACCCAATACATTTTCTAAAGCACCAACATCCGAACCTTCAGACCTACTTATTGAAACATTTTGAGCATTTCTATATTCTCCAGGAGGAACCAGCCTGTCGTCCAGGTCTTTGTTCATCTTGGCTCTTATAAAATTATTTTTAATTTCAGCCATTTAATTAATGTTTAATCCACTTAGATTTACCTCTCATTTGCTGTATTACTTCACTAAGCTTTATATTTGATAATCTTATTTTAGCATTTCTAAGCTCTGCAGATCTTTCTCTTTTAAATCTTTGCACTACATATTCAGGTTGATTTGCTCGTGTAGAGATAATGCCATACATAATATGCTTATACATTGCTTCCTCAGCCATTTTAGGAACCTTAGTGTCCATGTCATAAGCTAAACCATCTGAAATATATTCTAATATAATTAATGCACCAACTAAATCACTTGAGAAAGATATTTTACCTTCTCTTGGATTTAAAGTAAAGTAACCATTTATATTTGCATTTTGAGGATCTAAGCCATATGCTCTTCCAAAGAAATTACCATCATCCCACCAATAGTTTTCACCATCAAGACCTTCGTTATAGTTTTTAAGAGAAGCAATATTGTTTATTTTACTTTTATTAGCTACACTCCATCTTTCTTCTGTTTGAGAAGATCCTTGTAGATTTTCCTCGTAGTTATCTTGAATTGGTACACCGTTATCGTCTTGTAATGGTGTAGTGTATGGATTACTAGTAAGTTGTGTTGGGAATATTTGATGTTTAACACCAAGTTTATCTATCCAAGAAACCTTAACATAGTTAACGTAGTCTTGTGGAAGTGGTACGCTTAAACTAGGAGGAACACTTAACTCTTGAGATTTAATACTTTTTAATGTATCGTAACTAAATTCTTGTAACCCTCTTTTAGCGTGAAATATAACATCTGTTCTTTTAACGTCTGAAACTATTTTTCCAGCACCAACATAAGCTACTAAAAAGTTGTTTATAATATCATTCAATGTTACGTATTCGTATCCACCATAATTATTTTCTATGGCCTCACCATAAGCATCTTCATCACCATAGTTACCGCCATCATTACCTTTTAATTGTATAACTAAATAACTACCAGCAGCTAAAGATGTGGCTAGGTTAATAGTGTTGTCTACAACCGTGTATGCTTGTATATACTCAGTGAAAGTACCAGGCAATCCACTAGAACTAGTGTATAATACAAAATTATTTAAACCATAATCTGTTGTATTTGGGCTGTAATTGCCAAAAACTAAATCAGTATTAAATGTAGAAACAAAAGAAGTTTGTCCTGCTACAGTAGTAAAACTCTGTGATCCAGCGTAATATTGGCTATTTGTTTCGGTTATTAAGCCGTTATTTGGTTTAGACATAATCTATTAGCTTTTTTTATTTACTTCTTCTGCTTGTGCTTGTTGTGCTGCAACTTGTATTATCTGGGGATCTTTAATAACAATGCCCATGTATAATAATACATTTGTTATTACATTTGTTTGTTCTGTAGCATCTAATTCAAATTGAACAGATGTAGCAGGATTATATATATATGGACCTGAAGTCCAGGTTCCACCGCCTAATTGCTGGTAACCCCAAACAACGTTAGCTGGTTTTCTTACATAAGAAACCGTTATATCAGAAGCTGTAGTTATAGTTTTTGGATAAACATATATACGCGGAGGGTTTGTAGTTGTCCCGTCTTCGTAAACGTATATAGGATAAGTTGTAGTTGGTTTTGTTAATTTAGAAAGATTTATATTAAGAAGTTCATTTCTTTGAACTCTTTGCAATTCTTTTTCATCTTTATATATAACTGTACCAATTCTATGTGTATTACTTGGTGGCAAAAAATAACCTCCAGCATTATACGTACAATCACCCATAGTTTTAAATATGGATATATTATTGTCAATGTTTTTTTGTCTGTCAGCATATTCACTGTCAGCTTGCGGCACACGTAGTTGTTGATTAAGATCTTCAAAGTACTTTTCAAATATTTCTAATTGAACTTGTGTACCTATCTTATTAAACTCATCAGGTGTTACATAACCCCTTTGTTCTTTATTGAGTATTAACAGAACTGTTTTGTAAACTGTATCTACGTTTATTGCCATTTTATTTTTTATTATAATATAGGGGCGAAATTAATCACCCCATATATTAATATTACGTACTATTTAAATTTTTTCTCTATAGACTTAAAGATCTCTACGCCTTCATCAGTCTTAAAGAATGCTGCCATAGCTGAGTATGGATTTTCATCAAAAGGAACAGTCATTAGTTTAGCGTTGTTTGTACCCCACATAAACGTTCTTTGATCCTGTGATAGTTTTATAATACCAGCTTCAGAAGCTTTAATTGCAAAATTCCTTAATTGTACATTTTCATCATTAGCTAATTGAATAAACAATTCTGGATTTCTTCTTGCAAATAATAATAAATCTCTTCTAATTTCTTTAGAGCTCATTCCTGAAACAGCAGATCCAATTTCAACTCTTAAAATAGCTTCGGCTTGATCAACATCTATTTCTCTTGCGGCTACTAAAGCATCAATTTGAATATCTAAGTCTTCTAACTCGTTGTTAGCTGTTAGAACAGCATCAAATTCAGCATACTTAATATTTAAACCTGGGTGGTAAAGAGATAATAATTTTTGTAAATTTTGTTTTTCTTT
>Ga0208134_1000381_pt1 | contig 29111 bp, 37 predicted proteins | sample VirMetDEL_Mar_31_FD_184515 | JGI IMG/M metagenome (GOLD analysis project Ga0208134, IMG submission 184515) | Aqueous microbial communities from the Delaware River and Bay under freshwater to marine salinity gradient to study organic matter... | ecosystem: Environmental > Aquatic > Marine >...
TGAGCCATCGCTTACCGCTGTAGGAGTTACACCATCACCAGAACTTCCCGCATTCCACCCAGTCATATCACCAGTTGCGAAATCTCCGTTTGTAATAATCTCCGCACCAGTATCCGTAAAATTTGGATTGTCTACAAGGTTGATACCCTCCGCACTAAAATCTCCGTTCGTTACTTCCTCACTTCCTAACGCTTGGGTGCTTGTTGCTTTGCTGTCTCCAATCGTCCATCCTATGCCTTGTGTCCAATCTTCACCTTCTTCTTTGACAGATACGTTAGAAATTGTTGTGGGAGTTGTGTATGCTCTGAATGTTAATGTAGTGCCTTCAGCAACTGCCGTTATTGTATTTAACCCATCCGTTAAAAGATGAAGAGTAGTTGCGGAAGTCCCAAAATACACTCTACAATTACCACCACTAACTTCAACGGTTATAGTATAAGTCTTTCCTGATTCAAAAACTGAATAAGTAGATAAATTGCTGTATGCAGTTGCATCCGTATAGGCAGAATTACTATTAATTACCCACTTACTTCCAGTAGTCCAATAAGTTCCCGTGGTACTTTCAGCTTGTGTGCCAGTTAAAGAAAAGTCCCCATCCGCAACTAATTCAGTTACACCAGTAAAACCTCCGTTAGTTATTACATCCGTACCTAATTCATCAAATTCACCATTCTCTACTAAGTCAGTACCCAACTGCGAGAAGTCACCATTCTGCACCAATTCAGGACCAGTCTTAGTTTCGTTGGAGTTGGATATTATTTGTAGCATCAATGGTAAGAATAGAAAGTGTAAATCCGTTTATAATAAAAAAGGGAGGACGGCTTTTGCCACCCTCCCAGTTTCGTTTCGTTACGTTAGCTTTTAGGCTGCCGTAATAGTTAAGTCTGCTTCGTCTGCTAATCCATCAAAAGGATACTTAGCAGTAGCAACCCCTGCCGAAGCAGGAAGGATGTATAACGGTGCTTGTTCTTTAGCTGTGAAGCTTAACGTTAAACCATTCATATCAGAACGATTTGTACCCGTAGCGATAGAATCACCACCCGTTAAATAACACCCGTCAGTTATACCCATCAAGTACACATTGTCGTTTGAATCTTGCACAAAGATTTGCGCACGGTTCTTAGAAATTAGTCCGAGTTGGTATAAATCAGCGGCTACAACTTTTTGAAGTACTACATCTAAAGTCTGATTCCACATAACTGATCCCGTTGCTTTATCTGCTTCTACCGCAGATTTAAAAGTTGATAGGTCAGTTACAAGGTCATACTTAAAAACGGTTACCGTTGTATCTACAATATCCCAATTCGCAAAACCTGCGTCAGTTATAGTATATGAAGATGCGGTTACGGTTGCTTCTGCAAGAATATCAGAACAATAAGAGCTACAAAAATAAATAGCTTTTAAGCCACCAATAGCGTCACGGCAATCTATACCCCGTGCGGCAGTTATATTACAAGCCATTTTTATTTAAGTATTAAGTAAAGTTAAATCCTACAACACCGTCACCTGCTACAGCAGTTTGAACTCCAACAGCGAAACGCATAGAAGCGCGAACGTTGTCCGAACCATCATACATATAAGTAGGAATCAATTGTGCAGAAATGTCAGCCGTGTAGCTGTTAGCACCTACAACCAAGTTGTCAGGATAAGTAAATACACAAACATCAACCGTATTCGGGATACCTGCTGTTGGGTAAACTGGGTAGCCTAAGTAGTTAGCACCTTCTAAAGACTGGTTGTAACCTGGTCCTGTATTCTGAGCAGCTAATGCTTGTAAGAAGAACGCATACGCTTCGTATGAAACGTAGAATCCACATCCTGGCTTCTGAAGAATACCTGGTATTCCTGCAGCAGCATCAAAGACAATACCTAACTTAGCAAGAATATTTGTAGCATCCCACGCAGCACCAGTGTCAGCCTCAACGAAGTCTGCACAAGCAGAAGCGTCAATTCCTGCTTCGTTTATAGTTCCATTGTTAGAAAGGAAACCCGTTCCAAAAGGAGCAGCACCTGACCAAATTATAGATTCTAAGTTTGAACCAGTTCTTTCAGCAACCGCCCCAAGAAGGAAGTCTGACCACGCTACGGGTAGTTGTCCGTTACGCTCCATTCTTCCATTAGCAGCAATCCAAGTAGGGTACATAGTACCTCTACAAATTTCTTCCATAACCGCTAAGTCTGATGGGTCTAAAACCTGCTCAGTTAGTGCTACGTTAGAACCGTCTGCGAAGTCGCAATTAGCTGCTTGAATTGTGTCCGTTGTTGCAAGTCCTGAAATTACGGTCTTACCTACGATACCTTCTAAAAAGCGGCAACGCCCCTTAGCGATTGTTTCTGCACCGAGAAGTGCAGCAGTTACATAAGGAAGGGCTAACTCCCCTGCATAAGTATTGACAGAAGGGTCAATATCGAAGTTATACTTCTTGTTTAATGATAAATTCATCGATGAGAATTTTGAATAATGTGTAGCGCACGGTCTACTCCTGATAATTTAGTTAAGTCTTTCTGCGTGTGCTTTGCCGAAAGGTTAGTTGGTGAAACATTAACGCCTGATTCCGCAGGTACGTTTTCTAATGCTTCAAGTCTTTTGCTTATTGATGCGAAGGCTTCTTCTAAAAGTTCGCTTAAGTCTTCTTTTACTTCCACTTCTGCTTCCAATTCCACCTCTACTTCGGGTGCGTAAATATCAGAAACAACTTGTGCGATAGCATCCCTTACCGATTCATCAAGGTCAGGGAAACGCTCTGCTAATACATCACGTACTTTATCGTAATCCATATCTTCACGAACGTCTTCCTTTTCATCGTCTATTCCATCGCGGTATCCTTCTTCTTCTGCTTCGGGGATCGTTTCCAATTCTACCTCCACTTCAATTTCTTCTTCTTCTTCTACCTCGAAAGATTCCATACGAGAATCCCCGTTTACGATAACCTTACGGCCATCTTCTAAAGTGTAAGTTCCTGCATCGAGTTCAACGGTACTACCGCTATCGTCAATTACACGAACATCTACGCCAGGCTCAAAGGCATCGGCTTCAGTTACAAGTACACGCCCATCGTCAATTTTGACTTCGGCGTAGAGATTTGTTTTTGGTAATCCCATAATCTCACGGATTTTTTGAATAGTGTTCATTTGTGTATAGCTTTACAAGGATAAAAACAGTTATTTGAATTACGTTTATTTTATACCTTCTCTAATTTATAGTTTGCGGTGTATAGCATAACCCCGTTGAGTTTTACTTCTTCATATCCCGATACATCGTGAAACATCTGCCCCCATAGTTCAGCCGTTCTTTTGCTATCAAAAAGGGGTTTATCGTTTAAAAATGAACTGGGTTGTAACTCGTCTAAGATTATTGCTTTTAACTTCTCTAAAATCTCTTTGTCTTCGGGGCAATTTTTACATAGCTTTCCCTTCATCATCTCAACTAACCTATCCGTAAAATATCCTTCCACCGAGAAACCCCGAACGTCCTTTGCTTTTACCTTTTCCCAAATATCTGCGTTGTTTACTTTTACGGATAGCATCCATGTACCGATAGGGAGTTCAAAACCATATAAAGCAGCCTTATCTTTCTTCTTGTCTTCAATCAACCAAGATTCCACTACCGTTACCCCATCTATTTTAGATTCGTGTTCTAAAGTCGATTCGTTGGTTCGTGCTTCTTGCATAAATAACTCCATCGCATGGCGTACCGTTTCCTTTGAAAAGAACACATCGTATTCTTCATCGTCTTCGTCTAACCGCATAATCAATTTGTCAGGGATCAATGCAGGACCAATCAGCATTCGCTTCTCATCATCGGTAGCAAACTGCATCTTCTTGTCTTGGGTTGCACTTAGGTACACCCAATTTTGTTCAATAGCAGGAAACCTTACAAGGCTTACGGCTTCGATTCCAGTAAGCTCGTCTTCGTCAATTAACAACTCTACTTGTTTTCTCATAATGGTAAAAATGTAAATTCTATTTGCGTTTATTTATAGAGATGCCATCGCTTTTAATTGAGCTGCTAAAGCACTTTCGTCGGCTAACTGACTTTGCACTACAAAGGCTTTAACGGGCGGCATAGCTTCTTGAACTTGGGTTACGCCTTCTATGTTAGGTGTTAGTCCTAATTGCATCCCCATACTACTACCCCCTGCCGATGATGTACCTACTGCACCCGATGATGCACCTGCTTGGTTCATTACCCCTTTTATTGAAGCAAACCCACCTAAGACGATAGCTAACATTTGTGCAGTTAATAAAGGTGACATAACTGGGGCAGCAGGACCAGTTGCGGCTGCTGCTATTTGTGCGCCTCTTATAGCCTCCGACATTGCGATAGCTTGGTTTACTAAGATTTGTGATATGGCCAACCTCTTTTGTCCTTCTTCGGTTTTTGCCATAGATTTTAGAGCGTCAAATCCTGCCGCTACTACCCCAAGTCTTGCAGCACGTACCGCTTTTGCAGTAGCTTCTTCTGCATCTTTAATTATCTTTAAATCTTTTAGACGTTGTAATTTAGCTACTTCTTCCGCTTTAGCCATTTCATTCAACCCATCCAAGAAGGTTTTCATCTCTGCGGCTTTTTCTGCTGCGGTTTGTTGGCGTATGATGTTTAACTTGTTATTCAAAGTCGTTTGCATCTCAGCCGATTCTGTTCTAATGTTTATTAAAGCAACTTCTAAGTCTACGAGCTTTTGCGTATCTTCTTCTAAATTCTTGCTTAGTGCTAAATTAGCCTTTGCAATATCTCTTTCCTCAGTAGCTAACCTTTGACGTTCTGCCATTAAACGCCTTTCTTCGTCTATTGCTTTTTGTGCAAATTCTAACCTTCTTTCAAGTGTTTCATTTGTGTCTTCTGCTATTAAATTATATTCTTTAATCTTTGCTCTACCTTCGGCAAATTGTATTTGCAAAGACCTTTGTGCCTCTCTTAATTTAATAGAACGGTCTGCGAGTTTGGTAGCTGAATCAACTGCCTCATTCACCCCATCAATAAATTCACCGAGTACTGGAACTACATTTTCAACAATAGCACCTACCGTTTCAATGGCAACCCCCAATGGTGTAAGTTCCATAAATAAACCCTTTGCCCCTTGCGTGGCATCTGTTAATGCACCTGAAAAGTCACCTTCAAATAACTTAACAAAAGCAGAACCCAATAACCCCACCGACTTTATCACCTCGTTAAACTTATCTACGAAGTATGTTTTAATCGTACCCCATAGATCCTTTATAGCTTGTTCGGGTTCGGTAAATACCCATAGAATCTTTTCACCTAAATCAGATGCTACATCCGTTAATTTGGCAAAGACTATCTTCACTCCTGCCATAGCAATCTCTAACTTCTCTGCACCCTTTTGGGTTTGGGTAAAGTAAGCAACCAAAGAACCCACCGCTACAACCAAAGCGCCAATACCCGTAGAAATCATTACACCCCTAAAGGTCTTCATACCTACTATAGCAGACTTTACCCCATTCGATATTCCCGTAAAGGCAGTTAACGCCCCACCCGTCATCTTATCTAATGCACCCGAAGCCATATTAACGTTTCCGCTTATGTCTTGGGTTTTGTCATCTATTTTTGTCAGGTCAGAAGAAACCTTCTCCGTTCCTTTTATCGTTACTCCTACTTCTATTTTCTCAGCCATTGTTCCTTGCTTTTATTCCTTGTCTAACCTTCTTAAAAAAACCACGCAATCCCGTGTACTGATAATACCCGTAAAGGATTAAAGAGTAGTTATCTTCTATTACCTCCCTTTGTTGGGCAAGTTTTAAAGTGTAGGGCATCGACTTTCCTACATTGTCTATGTATTGTTTCATTTTATACCGTAACCGTTTTTGTGTAACTAAAATCTACATACGTAACTTCGCAGTCTAAGTGCCATGCGATAACACTTTTAGCAGGTCCTGTACATTGTATGTCTACACCTCTATTTCCCGCAAATCCTGTCTTACCTGCTGAACCTACCATGCTCAAAGTTCGCGTTCCTGAATCTGTATCTCTTTGCCTGAATTGTATTACTTCAGAACTACCTACTACGCTAATTGTTCCTCCTACATTTTTGACTAAGAAAATCCAAACATCAAAAGCCGAAGAACCATAAGACCCACTTCCACCACTTAGGACATGGGTTTGAACGGTCAACGCCCTAACGATAAATCGAGCCATCGTGTCTAAAGGGATTTGTAAGGCTGACGCTTCCCCCGCTATTCCATTTGGAGTAGCAGTCTTTACCGTGGTGTGATTTGTTTGAGCATAGTAAACAAAGGTTTTATTTACCGAGTTCGCTATACTTGCTACATTTTGCCCACGTGTAGAATGCTCCCCTAAGACGGGGTTAATATTTCCGACTCCCCCACGTTTGCGGGTATGAAAACCGCCCACTCCTTTCAAGTCACTTACACCTCCTATTGTGTCATCATTTGGAATGCCGTGTGGATTCCAGCCGCCAAGTCCAGTAGTAGGATCACCACCGCCGCCTCCACCTCCACCGTAGTTCCAAAAGCATTCCGTTCCATCCCAAAAGTAATTGTAGTCGTTACAACATACTTCGCTTTGTACTACTGCCCCCGTTTGGTCATTTTGAAACTGTACTATCCCACTTGATAATAACGCGACAGGAGAAGCTACACAATCAGAAAAATTATCTACTATCTGCAAAGCTCCAATAGAAAACACTTTCTTTAGTAGTTGAACCTTAGTTGGCACATTTGTATTAGGTTGGTAGTTTTGAATTTTTAGAACCCTATATGCGGTATCTTCTATTACTACTTCGTCGTTAAATTGGAAGTTGTGAATATCGGATGCGGTAAGGTATAAGGAACAATCAAGCACCCGTGCATCGGTATCATAGTATGAAGCAAGGAACTGCTGCCAGTACCGTTTAAAATACCCCTCAGAACTTGGAGTAGTTCCATATATTACCCCACCCCATGAATTGGGAGTTTGAAACTGCCACGATAACATCGGGGAATCTTCTGCCATTTGCGCCCCTGCATTATAGTAAGGTAAACAAAGGGGGTAACTATATGTAATCGTTGCACCGATGTAAATTCTATCGTCAGGGGATAATGCTTCTAATCCGTTATGATAGAAAAGTTTTGGTTTACAACTTGCCAAAGGTCCTTCCGTTCCGTAAGAATAGCTTTGATGGATAACTAAATTGGGTGCATCAGAAGTTGCGCCGAAATTATCCTGTCTTGGTACTGGGTTAACATGGAAGGGTGAAAAGATAGGATTGTTTTCTAAGTTTCCCGTAATGAAATCCCCGTTAATTTTTTGCTCGAAATTACCGAATACAGAACCGTAAGTGTTTTGGTTCGATAGATTTCTATTATCATCATCCTCTAAATCCGAAAACCTGATAAACTGCTTTTTAAATTTCGTAGTTGGGGAAATAATGCGTTCTTGTGAAAGGTCTAATTTTTGTGTCCAATCTTTTCTTTCTCCTAAACTTATGTAATCGCTCCACGGCATAACCGTAAGATTCTTGTTATTGGTTTCATCAGCTACAATTGCTAAATTAAACCTTTCAATAATATCCGTTAAGAAATCCTTTTGCGATATGTCGGGCATATTTGCAGGGGTATCACATACTCCCGCTAAAGAAGACGCACCAACTATTGTGCAATATGTTCCAACGGCTAACAGATTAACGCTATACCCAGTTGTTGTGTAGGCTAAAGCCTTAACGTCAAGCGTTTCTCCCGCGACACCTGTAACGTTAAAGAGTAAAGTGTGGGTAGAGATAATCGCAGACCCTCCATTGTTTCCCGCTAAATCAATATTAGGGGAAAGAAAGGTTGAAGCAGACCCTAAAGAACCTTCTACAGCTAATTTAACCGTTGCTCCATTGGTTAGGGAAGCAGGACCAGTATCAAAGGTCGCGGTAAATACACCGTTATAAACGCCCGTATATGGAAAGACAAAAGTTCCCGTGACATTCCAATCATCGTTGACATCATATAAAGAAGGCGGGTTGCTTGAAGCCCCCGCACCCGATTGAGTAGGAAATAGAATAGATTGCCATGTATTTAAGCCTACCCCTAAACCTCCCCACGTTTGGATGTTTGTAGATGCGGTGTTGGCTACTTGGCTTTGGTGTAAGGTTGTTGTAGCCATACTTTCCCGATCCGTTCCTAACGTCATATAAGCTTTTGTAAAAGCATCACTTGTTAGGAAGGCGTTAGAAGTTAGCGTAAACCCTGCTACGTTTATTATCTTCTCAAATAACGCCTTCAATTGGATAGCGGGTTTTAAGTCTTGGGGTTGTAGAAAGTTACTTTCAGCTAACCCTTGATTTAAAAACCCGTTATTTTCTAACCAAATGAAGTTGTAATCACCGACATTTCCATAGTCTATAATAGGAAAGATTATGATACCATTACCCACGCCCCCTTGTGTTACGTCATTCGATAATGTCCAAGAGTCGATAACGTTAGCATCACTGACATTTACGTTATAAGACGTATCTAATACACCTCCATCATTAAAAGCGTCTATTAGTTTCTTCTCTTGTATCGCACGAAATAAACTCGCCTCATTCCCTAAGACGGCTATCTGATAAATCTGTTGTTCTAAGGAGCAACTAATAAGCTGAAGTGTCCCGCTAATAACAGGAACGCCGTCAACGTGAATACCGCAGTTTGTTTTGATGTCAGCATCAAATCCCGATTGGGAAGATGCACCTAAAGCTACATCCGTTTGGACATTGATATTGTAAAACTGACGAAAGAACTTATTGTTAGAAGAAGAAAAAGGAAGATTGAAAGATTGTGAATAAGGGCTATTCCTTCCAACTAAATCACCCGCTTTTCCTACTTCGTAATTTAAAGAAACCGACCCCGCGTTTTCAATATCTAAAAGGTATTGTTTATTGTTTCTTTGGTCGTAGGCAAATAGTTCTATCATCGTACCGTTGGTCTTTGTTTACCATATTCAAAAGATACTTGGTATGTAAACGCTCCCCCTTCGTTCAGGTTATTTTTACGTATCCAATTTTTATCCGTTAAAGTTATCGGGATAGCTGACCCGTCATAGTTAAGCAGTTGCACTTTTGGGGATAGCCAAAGGTTCTCTAAAAAAGCAACTTCGTCTTCGTTAAACAAATCCGTATTAGCTACCATCGTTTGCCGTGCTTCTATCTGAGTTGTAGTTACCCCACCTTCATCACCACGATAAGCAAATTGAACGCTTGTATTTGCTGTTTCCCAATTCCCTGCTACTTGGTCAAAGGTCTTGCGTTCTATATTGCTTGTGCTTCTCTGATGCTTTAAAGCGAACGCCTGGTAATCCCAAGCACCCAAAGAGTTCTGCCATGCTAAAGTTACATAGTTGTATTTGTTTGATCCGTTAAGGTTTCTATAAATACATGAAGCGGGTTTAACCGTAAAGCGATAGCATAGCGAAGCCATATTAGCAGTCGTTGCATTTGCAGGTAGAACACTACTATCCATAAAAAACACTTCGTAGTATGCTACGGTTCCCGCGTTAAAGTGTGTGGCAAATCCTGCATCTATTGTTTGAGCGGTTAAGTTTCTTGGTCCTATTCCTACGTATTGCAACCTTTCAAAGTCTTGGTCTGAATCAGCAGGAGCAGTTCCCCCGCTTGTTCCTGCAATAAACCAATTAGCATCGAGGACTGAATCGCTTGAATCAAATAACGATACAAAGCAATTAACCGCATCCGAAGCTACTGGGGAAGTGTCGTCCATAAGAACCCCTAAAGTGCGCCACTCAAAATTCGTTACGTCTTGATTTATTACACTAACATCAGATGCTGAAGTAGATGTGTATTCGGTAGATATTGGTCTATCGCTTAAAGCTTTTTTAGTGGAAGCGGTAGGGCAAAAGTCCGATAGGTAATCGCTACCCGTAGAAGTATAGTTACCACCTTCATCCCAAGTAGGAATCATTTGCATCCCTGCACTCATAACACAACTAACATACTCATTAGTGATAACATCAAGATATTCAGTTGGTGCGGTAGTGGCAGTAGTGGAATATTCTTGCCCGAAGTTTACTTTAATTTTTCGGTAGTTTGTACCGTCATTATTTACCCAAATTTTAGTCGTTGAGTTAGAACCTACAGTATGGATCGTATCGTTCACAAACCCTGCTGCCGAAGTAGAAGAATCACCCGTAGTTATAGCAACGTAATCCGCTATGATTTTATCTACTCTAAACACTCCCGCCCCCGCTCCATTTGGTTCGATTTTAATACGTGCTTGTAAAGTATAGGCATAGGGTGAGGATGTATTCTCTACGTAAATATCCGCTATGTATTTAAACTTAAAAAAAGTTCCCCCTGCTTGTTCCGTAGATGTTACTACAAAAGTTATCGGTTCAAATGCACCATGTACATAACCCGTACTTGGTCCATATTCTTTTGTCATACTCATTTCGCTTCTATATTTTTATTGAGTGTTAAACTTTCTTTAATCGCGTTGGCTATGTCTTGACCTAACGCTAACCCTAACCATTGCATCGCTTTCGGTTTAAGCCGTTTTAAGGTATCCGAAATAAAGAAAGAAGGCTTTAACCCTCTATGCCATATTGCGTTCGAAATAGCGTACACTAAGGACTTACGTGGGGTAAATCTACCTTGTGCATCGCGTGTTCCTTGTATGCCCTTTTGGATAACCCACTTATCAATCCCACCTCGTAAGCCTCGCGTTTTATTTGCACCAAATTTAAAAGGCGATTCAGACTGCCTTGCAAAGATATTTCTACTTGCCCCTTGTACTCCCTTATCTACAAACTCCCAGTAATCAACTTGAGGGGTTATGTTTACATAATATTCATTTGCATCTTCCCCTACAATAACGGGGATAGATTCATACAAAGCACCCGTGTTTACTTTGCCTTGCATACGTAAAGAGATACGCGCGTTCTTGCGCCACATCTTACCTATCTTTTCAAGTGTCTTGTTTAGATTAGTCATTGGGTATGTCTTACCCCCTATTTCTATCGTAGGTTTAGACATATGGTGCTATGCATAAGTCGTTAGAATTAGACACCTCAATAGAAAAAGAACCACTCCATCCCGTAAGCTCGTTATCGAATCGTGCCGTAAAAGGTGTACACGAAGCAGGTAAGTCAAACTTGTAGTCGTTATCTACCGTTGTGTTGCTATTCGCTAAAGATTGAATAAACTGGTCTAAGACATCGTGAAGTAGTTGAAGGGTATCTGAATACACTTGCGTTCTATTCTTTAGGTCGGGTAGGATCATATCCGCCACCAACAATTCAAGGTCGTATGTAAGCGTTCCGTTATCTATCGTTACCCCCATTATCTCGCAGTACAAAAGTGGATAATCGGGTTGTCCGAGTTTTGCAATATCAACCTGGTCTAAAGGTCCTGCATGAAACGATTGAAGGATTAAGTGCTTCTCTTCTATGTTTTCTAAAAGTTCTACTATCTGTTTGTATGATTTCATCGGTATTGGCTTACGTCAGGTGCTTTGTCTTTACGACTGTTATCTTGTTCATAAGATAAAAACGTAAAAGCCGATTCTATTTCAATTTCAGTTGCCGCCTCTATTTTCAACGGGTCACCCCCTGCAAGAAAATGGATCGTAGAATACCACCCCCACTTCTCAGCAATCAAATTACCTTCTCCTCCTCCACTAAAGAGTTGGCTAAATCTTTCGTTAATATCACGCCTATAGACAAAAAAAAATTGATTGCACCCATTACTACATCCATCTTTAAATCATCCCAGTAGGTGGGGTTGCCGTCACCTTTGTAGTCTTCTATCGTGTAGAAATCCCCTGCTTCGGTTTTAATAGGTCGGTAAAGGATGCTTATTATGTAACCTAAGTTCTCAAATAAACCTTGTGAGCAATACGTTTCTAAATCTGCAAACTCTCCTACCGTGAGCTTAGAAAGGTTCGGGTGAAAGCCATACCGCTTCCCTTTGTAATCTAATTTCGATACTAACTTTTCGTCTTGCCCGTCTGCGTCATTTATGCGGCTTATGATGCTGCTTATCTTTTCCATTTCAGGAATAGTCAGTTGGTTGGTTTCTTCTTTGGATAGGTTGCACATTATACAAATCGCCTCTACTATCCACTCGGTAGATTTCTCATCCAAGTTAAGTTCGGCTAAAAGTTTGTATTGCTTAACGGTTATGTCGGCAAGTGAATCGGGTACGGTTATTTTCATTTTGCGGTTTTTAAGGTGGTATTTACGGGTTTTACGGGGTTGTCAGTAAACACTGGTTATGCGATAAAGTATTTGCCTGAGTAAGAAGTTCCGATGCGGTTGATACATACATACCTGACTGCATCGATAATATGGTTGTTGTGGTCTATTGGTTTATTTAACTGCACCCCATTTCGGTCTACCTCCCATCGGTAATTGCGGAACTCCTTTTGTGCGTTTAAGGAATCCTTCAATACAAATATCTTGTGACGTTTCATTATGTCAATACCTAACCGAATTGAATCAGGTCCTTTCTTGGACGGTTTAACGTTATGCCCTAAGCGGTGCAGTTCTTCAATACTTTTAGGTTCGGCACTATCGCAAATGATGGGCGTTCTTTCTAAGTATAATTTGTCTAACTCTAAACTAATATCTCGGTTCGTTAATCCCGTCTTGTAAAGGTGTTCTTGAATGTATAAAGAATAGTCCTCACGCCATACCGAAACGATAGCGGTAGGATCGTTGGTAAACCCCCAGTCGCATCCGTATGCTACGAGCTTGGCACGTTCAGGGATAGCATCAGCGACTTGCCATTGTGGGAATATAGCTGACACGTTTACCCCTCGTTCACCAAGACCGTATATGCGCCAAAAGTTCTCATCCGTTTCTTTAAAGCGTTCTATCTCGTCTATAACGGATTGTTCTAAAAAAGGGTTATCTAAGTATGTGGTTTGAAAGAAGTCTACGTCTTCGCGTTCTAAGATATGGTCATAGATCCAATGATGCTCGTCCGATGGATTGTAGTCTATAAATATCCTTCCCGTTGTTCTAAGTAGTAATTGCCTCCAATCCTCCAGGCTGATTTCGTTACACTCGTTTACGTACAAAAGATTTCTTTTACGGCCTCTCAATTTGGAAGGCTGGTCGCAAGAAATGAATTCGATAAGGTTTCCAAATAGGTTATAGGTAGCATTGCTTTTATTGTGGTGTTCTTCATAGTAGTTCCCCCCTTCGGTAAGTATCTGCATAAAGTCACGCATAACCGATGAACGTAAAGCAGGGAAGGTTTTACGTACTATTGTAATGACAATACCTGCACCCCTATTCCTAAAACAAAGCTGAATTATCACCTGACAAAGTGAGAAGGTCTTTCCGCTACGCGAACCCCCTTGATGGACTTGTATTTTAGCCTTAGACTTTTTAGCTTGGTAGTATGTCGTAGGTTGCTTCACTCGTCATCGAACCACTTAAACGGCTTCGGTTCGTTTATCTCTATTTGTTGTTTCTCTACATAGCCCCTCCCTTTTCCTTTATTCTTCAAATAGAACTGCGAAGCCTTAATCTGAATCTTTTCGTCCTGGCTCATCATTAGATTATGATGTACTTCTTCGGCTACGTCTAAGTTTTCTTCTACTATGTCGTTTAATTGGTCTAAGTCTTTTTCTGCCCTATGCTTTACCGCTTGTCTTGTGTACGTAATATTGTACTTTAATTCTAACGCCCTTGCCGTCCTTGAATAAAGTGCTTTATTCTTTCTTAGTTCACTCCAAAACTCTGCATCCGATACTTTCATTTTGTCAAGTTTTGTAAAGTTATTTAAACTGCTTTCTTAGTGCCTCTAATACTATTGCGCCTATGTAAGTATCTGATTTCTTTAAGGATTCTAAAAGCTCTTTAGCAACATCATAATCTTCCATAATAAAGTCGATATTAATTCCCCTTAAAAAAGTGGGGGGTGCTTCTTCTTTTAATTCTTCTATTTCGGGTTCCCATACATCCAAACCCCAATCGGTAAGAGGTAACGTTTCCCATTCGTTTGCTAAGGCATCGTAATCCCAAGTTCCGTAGTGCGTGTTATCTTTAATCATAAACTCATCGCGCTTCGCTTGTGACCATTCTGACACATCTAAAACATGAAGCTCACGGTATCCCAAATCTTTATAAGCCAGTAACCGCATATTACCTGCAAGGGCATATCCATCAGCTACCACCAAAGGTTTAACCGATTGCATTTCGGGAAAGTCCGTTATGCTTTTCTTTAGTCTTTCAAAGGCTTCCTTCGTTATAGAACGTGGGTTGCTTGGATCTAACTTTATGGTTTCAATCTGAACCTTTTGCGTCTTCATCTTCTTGGTTTTTAATGGCACGTAAAACTTCTTCGAGGTAGTTGGCGAAGTCTTTATTCGCTACTGCTAAATCTCCTATGATATTCAAAGACGAATTGTTTTGGTAGTCCACAAATATCTTATCTTTTACTACCGTGAAAATTAGGTAGTCTTGCGCATTGGTTAAATGCTTCTTTGCTTCGCGCATATCTTTTCTATTACTCATACCCTTGTAAATTCTTGCCACGTATGACGAAAGTCTGCATCGTATTCGAGTAGCGTTTTACACTTTTGTTTCTGATACACCACCGTAGAATAGTGTCTATTCATTTGTTCCCCTGCTGCTTCCGTAGTCCACCCGTGAGCAACTAAATATTTCGTAACACACTTTCGCGCATCGGATAACCTCCTTTTACGGTCTTTAGATTTTATTTCTTCCCACGTGCATCCGATTTTCTCAACCGATTCTTGGCAAAAGATTAAGGCTTTAACCTTTGGGGATTTGATTTTGATGGCAGGGGTTTCCCTTTCCAACATCCATTCATATACATTATTCATCGCAACTTGATTCATAGATTTTTAAAAGTTCAATGTACATATTTTTATTACAAGATGTGCATGTAGTTCTTTTTTTCTTCTTGTTCAATAATTCTTCATAGAGTTTGTAGAACTCATCCCCGATATGCTTGGTTAAGTTTTGACCGCTTTTGTAGCGTGTCATTATTTCGTCTTCAAAGAATTTCCGTTGTTCTTCGTCCATCATTTTTACGGGTCGGCTAAACATCTTATTTAAGCGTTCGCGCCTTTCATCGCATCCGCAATCTTCCCCGAAGAAAGTCTTTACTATCTTCTCGATCCCCGTTGCCTTTGTTACGGCTGCAACTTTATCGCCTAAACCTTGAGCTTTCGATTTCATCTTGTATGTAGTTTCTTGTGTCACGGATCGCACGGTATAAAGTGTTGCGACTTATCCCAGTTAGTTCACTCATAGAATCCAAAGTTAATTCATCCCCGTAGTAAATTGCAAAGCAATTCTTTTCGAACCACTCCACATCGTTTAACTTCTCGTCTATAAACTGTAACACTTCTTCGTTGTGGTTCTTACTATAGGTTAAATCTAAATTCTTTAGGTGCGTTAAGTGTTCCGTTAGTGAAGATGTTTGTTTGCGAATTGCGGTAGATTCTTTTCGGTATTTTTTAAAGTATCGGCTTGAAGAACTGCGGTACTGGTTTATAGTTGCACGAACTATGTAAAATTTTATCTTCTTATTTTTTACTAAGCTGTTCATCTTCTCACGGTTGCCCGTTAATAAGATAACCATAATCTCGTGTGCTAAATCTTCGTAGTCGGGCTTCCTTCCTTTCGTGATTACTTTAGCTATCTCAAGGATAGATTCGTAGTTATCGCGTATGTACCTTTGAATCATATAGGTAAGAACGTATTTGCGGAATCTATTTCAAAGATTTCACTAACTCAGTATAGTGTTTTATTTTTACTAACAACTCATCGTTCGTAAATCGTGCGGATTGATTGCTTTCAAACTCTAACCATTCAGCAGTTCCTTCACCATATAAGGCGTTTAAGTTTTTTGCAAACCTATACTGTTCACCCCCTCTAAACCCATTACACCGTTTACATTGGGGCTTTACATTTTGTTCATTCCATCGGGTTTCGTACTTACCACGCGATTGAAAATGCCCTGCGTCTATTTCGTACTTCCAATTCTTAGTTACTCCGCATGTAAAACAATCGACCATCCCTGCATGGTCTGCATCTTTAGACCTGATCCATATACTAAATATCTTATCGAGCTTCTTTACTAAGGTGCTTCGCTTCATAGAAACATACCTAAAAGAGAAAAGACGATAGACATAATCGGGTACACTCGTATTTGTGAGTTTACAAAATACTCTACCCCTATGTCAAAAAAAGAAATTACTATAACGGAAACAAAAAACGGTGCAGCCATTCCGCTATTTACGACAATAAAATTAATTTACCAAATCACTAAAACATTGTCAGTTGTGCTTGGTGTCTTTTTAATCTCTTACAAGCTGCTTCGTAGTACTCTTTATCTAATTCACACCCCGTTAATTCAAAGCCTAAATTATGACACGCTAAAGCTATTGAACCACTCCCTAAGTGTGTGTCAAGTATCTTGTCTCCTTCTTTGGCGTAGTTCATTAATAGCCATTCATAAAGCTTAACTGGTTTTTGTGTTGGGTGTATGCGTATTTCTTTGTTTTTCATATCTCCTTGCAGCATTCCGTTCCATCTCCACTTGAAATTTCTTACAGCAGTCTTAAAACTTGCATAAGCTAATTCACTATCAGCAAAATCTCCCGTATTGTCTTTATCCCAAACAACCCAGCAAGAACTATTTGCATTTGCTATGTTTTCAATAAAGTGATTTGCTCCCCATATAATTTGATTAATGCTTACCCTTTTTAACTCTGTAAAATATTCTTTATTTGGTGCAACATCCCATTCTCTATGGTTGTGTTTATCACATCTAAATTTAGCCTTAGCCTTGCTTTCACTTCCATAAGTGTTTTTAATCATTCCATAAGGAGGGTCAACAATCGCTAAATCAAAGTAGTTGTCAGGGTAGCGACCCATTAACTTCATGTTGTCCTCATTCGTTAAAGTTATCATTCGGGTGTGTTTGGGTGTGGTATAAACTCCCAACGTCCTTTTGCATCGGTGTCGGGTTCAGGTAAAGCCAAGTCTTTAGATAACTTCTTTAAAAGTTCGGGATCTATATTTGGTAATGGTGGTACGTCCTTATCCCTTCGCATTTGTTTCTCACGCATTTCAGCACGTTCACCTTCATATTGTTGAAATATCTCTATTAGTTCGGGTAGCTTTAAGCGTTCGTACATCTTGCCGTATTTACCTGCCTTTAGATTTATGCAGATAATTCTCCATTCTTCTATCTTCATAACTGGAAACTCTTTTATCAGATAGTCGATAGCTTCGATGTAATCGCCTTCGTGACGGAACGACTTGTTAAAATCTAAGTATTCTACCGCATCCTTTAATATAGCCATAAGAGAAACGTGAACCATCTTAGGTTCGTACTTGAACGCCTCCCTTACGTTGCTTCCATATTCCCACGCTTGAGCAGGTGTCATTTCAAAGCGTGTCGAGATGCGCGAGATACTTGTCGTTATCAAATCCCTTTTTTGCTTTAGCTTTTTTATCTGCGTAAAGTCCTGACCACCCTTGTGCGATGGCATTGTGGATGATTGTAATGGCTTCTTGTTCATTTTGGTTAGATATTTTTTGTAAATTTAATAAAGCTGCTTGTTCAGATATTGAAGATTTGTACATAAAACCTTTTTCTACCTTCTTGTATTGCTTCCACATCTGCCACGCTTCTGAAAATTTAGATCCTTCAAATGGCAAAATTACCTTTATGGGTGTATTCTGAGTAGTACTTTGGTTGTGTTTTGGTATAGGTTCGACAATTTCGGTAACTCCATTTACCGTTTTTGTCAAATGGATGTTACCCGATTCGGTAATTGCATTTACCAAAGTAAACCACTTAGTACGGTCATATCTTTTACCGTTAAAATTACCCGATATTATAGCACCATCGTCTTCTAATTTGGTAAGAATTCTACCAATTTTTCTCGCTGAGTAAAACGGAAACAACTGGGCAAAGGCTTTTGTGCTATTATAAGTCCAGTACTTGTCTTCGTGGTAGTTGTTTTCGTTGGCTTCGTTCTTAGCTACCCAATAGCGGATGTGGTGAAGCATTACTGCCCCATCCACTCCGTATTGTTCTGCATCGTCTTTAGAGAAACAAAAGTACTCAATCACGACAAATTTCTTTTTCGTGAAACATAACTTCCCAAACCACTTCGCGTTCGGTTGTGTCTGCGGAAGACACTATTTCGGGAAGGTATTTAAGCATCCCACGTGGGTTTGTTTTCATCCAATTTGTTATGGTCTGATTTGATATGCCTAACTTCTCAGACATCCTTAATTGTGAACCATAATGCTTTTTAATAAACTGCCTCATTAGAATGTTGAATTAGTGTTACTTTCTTCTAAAGTTTTTTCAAAAGAAATATTGTCTAAATCTAAAGCATATTTCTTTAACTGCTTCGCTAAAGCAATAGCTTCTTTAATACTCGCTTCGTGTGGGTGTGACTTATTCATCTCCCATTCTAACGCCCTACCTATAGACCACTCGTTTAAGATAATGTCTTGACGGTCTTGAAACTTATCTACGCTTGTAGGCTTAGAAGAATAGGCCAGGTTTTCAGGGCGTTTAACTTGCCCCCAACTAAACCCATCACGCGACCCCCTTATAATAACGTCCACTTCATCACCTACACTAAAGGGTGGTGCGGTTGTTTTGTGGTTTGCACGTATAGTAGTTTCATCATCGAAACTATAATCGAAAGAATAAAGGATACCGTGTTGCCCTTCATACGTTCCTGCGCCTTGTATAGAAGCGACTTTTTTTGTTTGGTTTTCCATAATATAATGTTTTGGAATTAATAGTGCCGCGAAGGTAATACAAATAAACTATAAAAAAAAATAAAAAAAAGTTGCTTTTTATTTGGTGGTTATAAAAAGAAGTTTGTATATTGCGCTATAATTAAAAACCAAAACAAAATGAATTTAGACAACTTAATAGAGAAAGCGATAATAGACGTAAAGTATTATCAAGACCGTTTAAGAGAAGCAGAAACAAAGTTAGATGCGTTTTACATCGCACGTGATACCAAAGCCGATAATCCTTACAACAAATGAAAACAACACTACCTACCGAACCAATCAAAGACTATAACGAGTGGAGGAAGTTTATCGCTTCCGAAGTTATGACACCCGAAGAAATCTTCGAAGCAGAATTTATGAAGGCATGGACGAAGTTTAAAGATTCAGTAATTAAAGCAAGAACCAAATGAAGACAATAGACGGTAACGGGCGTGAGGTCGTTTATACGGGCTTATCTTTTGATAGAAGTAGTACAGCATTAACTTTCAAAGATAGTACCGCAGAAGACCTCGCAAGGACGTATAACAAGATGGTAACGGCTAAGGTCGATGGCAAGTATGTTGGGTGGGGTGATAGCCCCTCATTTATACACTTTAAAAAGAACCGAGAAGATAAAATGGTTATAGAAGAAATAACATACTGGAATGAAAGAAGTACTGGTGAATTTTGCCGCTACCATTGTATGCTTCTTATTGCGTGTGGTGGAATAGATAAAGAAGAATTTTACACCGATAGACTAACTAAGGAACAAAACCTAACATATTTCACACGCTATCGTGGAACTTGGTTGCCTAAATCTAAAACACATGAAGTCCAGTTTAAATTTTTATACCGATAAATAAATCAAAAACTTCTGGGAGGAGTTATAAAACCCACAATCAAATGTTTAATAATACAAAAGAACCAATGGTAAAACACCAAGTTCACACAACAACGGACTACTTTCTATTTAGATCCATAGAAGGAAACCGAAACAAAAACCTTATGCACATAAATAGGCTGAGAGATTCGATGAATGAAAATTATCTTTTTACCATCATCATCGTAAACGAGAACTATGAGATTATAGACGGCCAACATAGGTTCGAAGTAATCAAAGAACTAAATCTACCGATGCATTATATTATTTGCGAAGGGTACGGGTTGAATGAAGTCCACGTTTTAAATCAAAATTCTAAGACTTGGAAATCTGACGATTATTTAGAAGCATACTGCAACCTAAACTATCCCCATTATGTAAACTATAACGTATTTAAGAATCGCTATCAAATGGGGCATAAATTATGTATGGCTATACTTGGAGGAACATCATGCGGTCCAGGCGCAAATCAAATAAAAGAATTTCACAAAGGGGAATTTGTCCTTAAGGATTTTAAAAAGGCTTGTGGTCTTGCAGAAAAGATTGAAATTATAGGGCAGTATTACGAAGGCAATAAGCGCAACGGTTTTGTTTTTGCGATGCTAAAACTCTTTAAAAATGACAACTTTGAGTTTACCGAGTTTTTGCAGAAGTTAAAAAACCAACCGACTGCATTAGTAGATTGTGCGAATACTGACCAGTATCTTTCTTTGATTGAAGAAATTTACAACTACCGAAGAAGGTTAAAAGTTAATCTAAGATACTAATAAGGTTGCAGGATGCTCAAAGGGGGTGTCCTGCAATACTTTAAAAACATATCATAAAACGAGATAAAAATGGAAGACGAATTAGTAAGCGATTGTTGTGGGGCTTCTTGCTTTATGACTGAATACGGAATATGCCCCGACTGCTTAGAGCATTGCGAATTTATTACCGAAGAAGAATGATGTACAATCCATCTTCACTAAAGCACAAACGAATAACTATATTAATTTGGTTACTCGCTTTGTGTCTTTTTTTTCTAATTAAATCTTAAAACAATGATAACAAACTTCGAAAGGGAAACCCACGAACTAAACCACTACGAACTACATACGCTGTTGCCTATTGTCGTGCATGGTTTATCTACCAAATTAGGCAAAGGCAAAGCCATCACTAATAAGGATATTTGTAAAGCTCTAAAAGAAGGAGGGTGTAAGATAACCGATACCAGGCTAAGAAAGATTGTGCATCACATACGCACACAACACCTTGTGCCTTTGCTTATCGCTACGTCTAAAGGTTACTACATAGCCACTAACAAAGACGAAGTAGAAAGCTACATACTTTCTTTATCTGAGCGCATCAACTCAATTAGTAGCGTTAAGTCGGCATTAATAAAACAACTATCTAATGCTTAGGCACGGATCACTATTTAGCGGAATAGGTGGGTTTGACCTGGCAGCCGAATGGATGGGGTGGGAAAACGTCTTTCATTGTGAGTACGATCCATTCTGCCAAAAGATTCTTAAACACCACTTTCCAAATTCAAAACTATACAAAGATGTCAAAACCTTTAACGCATCAAACTACGCTGGAAGAATTGATATTATCTCAGGAGGATTCCCATGTCAACCTTTTTCAAACGCAGGACTTAGAAAAGGAACGGAAGACGAACGCAACTTATGGGGCGAGATGCTTAGAGTCATTCGGGAAGTTTCCCCGCGCTACGTTGTGGGCGAAAACGTTCGCGGCTTACTTAATTGGTCAGGGGGAGTTCAGTTCGAGCAGGTGTGCGCTGACTTGGAAAATGAAGGCTACGAAGTCACACCGTATTTACTTCCAGCTTGCGGTAAAAACGCACCCCACCGAAGGGATAGAATTTGGTTTGTTGCCTACCGTAACGAGCCAAGTACGGGAACGGACGTTAGAAGAATGTCAGGATCGTCAGAAGAAATACGGGGGAGAAAAGAGAGCTTTGTACCTCGACCACTTTGCAGCGATGGGGATGCTCCCGACACCATTAGCGAATCAAACGACTGGGAAAACTTCCCAACTCAACCCCCTCTTTGTGGAGGAAATGATGGGATTCCCAAAGAACTGGACGGCATTACCTTTTCAAAGTGGCGAAAAGAAAGCATCAAAGCATACGGAAACGCGATAGTTCCACAAGTCGCACACGAAATCTTCAAAGCTATTCAGAAAATGGAAGATACTTTTGTACCTTAGCAACGTTGTTTATATTTGGTGAACGCCCCTCGCTTTTTCTCATAGGGAAGTAGGGGGTTTTCTATTGCAAAAAACGTGAAAGGTAATGAAAGAACGTGAAACTTTTAAAAAGAAAGTTATAAAACCGTCCCCTTCTTTGGCTTAGGTTTACCCAAAGGCATCAGCACGTTTATGGCTGTATGTCCTCCGAGTACAATCCCACATCCTATTGCTTGTTTCTTAAAGTTCTTAGCATAGGCAGCAGCGTAAGTTGAAGCATCAACACCGCATCCCACCTGCATCCCAAACACCCGATATTTTTTACCCACGAACCACTCAACGCCACAAGCTGTATGAGTGTGACCGCAAACACTTGACATCATATTATTCTTTGCTTTAGTCTTAGCCTGACCACCTTCCCCGTGTTCATAAAGCACATCGTCATAAACGATACTTTCTACCCAGTTCCAATCCGTACCGAGAACTTCGTTATATGATTTAATCCACCTGGCAGGAATATCCGAATCGAACGCCCTGCGCATTATTATTCTATCGTGATTGCCCGTGCAAATATCTATTTTTTTATCGCATATTTCTGCAAATGCATCGCGGTATTTTGATAGTCGTTTAATTGCCATATCAAGTTCTTTACCCCCTCCATAACCATCTGCATCCGTCTGATGAAAGCTCGAATAATGGTTATCGATGGCATCGCCAATCATCAAAATTTGGTTACAATTCCACTTCGCATAAGTGTCTAAAAGGAACTTTAAATACCCATCTAAATCAAACGGGCAATGCAAATCACCAACGACAAGAATACGCCTCTCCTTTTTAGTGAGGTGTTGGAACGCTTTTAGCTTATTCCCTTTTAGTCTTGGTCTAACGTCTTTCAAAAAATGATAGGCATAGTGGAACAATACCCACGACACACAACACCACCCCCTTCCATTCTATCTCCCCGTCCATTGATGTTAGAGCATAGGCTACGATTAAACCCCCGATGGTTCTTTTAGCTGACCACTTCCTGAGCTTTCCTTTGTCACGAAATACTTCCGTCAGGTCTAACTTCGATAAAAGTGCTAAGACCGTTTTCATCGATTTCTTCCAAGAATAACAGCATTGAGTATTCGTCTAACAATATCCAGTAGTTTATCATCCTTCGTGGTTTCCGTTAAAGCTGTATACGTACCTAAAAATGTAATCGCTGCGAGTAGTAACTCTACCCAGTTAGTTGTAAAAAATTCCATTATCTATTTATTAAATCGCCAAACTTATCCCGCATATTAAACGCAGGACAATCCTTAGCTTTGTTATGGTCGTTATGACCGCTTAATTTCAATTCACCAAACATCACTTCCAACATCTCAAAGAGATTCCTAAACGAAGATTCTTGTTCTTTCGTCATAGTGTCCTTTGATACTATCGTAGTCTTTGACTTTGGTTTTTCTTTATCTAAAGATTTCTTAACTTTTTTTGCTACCCCTCCGCAATATGCCACACCAACACTTCCGTAGTTATTTCCCCAAGTATGCGCCCCGACTTTGCCGATATGTCTTCCACGCTCTATTGTGCCGTCTTGATGGATTATAAAATGGTATCCAATGTCTGCCCATCCCCTTTCTTGTACGTGCCATTTGCGGATCTCTTTAACCGTTAAAACCCTATCGGCAGGGGTAGCGGTACAATGTAGAATTACTGATTTGATTTCTCTCATTTTCTATTCTTTCGGTGAGTAATGATCCCTTCTATATTAAGCCATATTAAAGTAATACCACCTATTATTCCAAGTGTTAAAGTTAAATTCTCGCTAATCATTCCGTAAGCCCATCCCGTCCATAAAAAGTTTATACTCCAAAGTTTTCCGTTTTCCATTTTACTATTCTAAGTTCCGTCTTTCTTGCACCCACCGCATCCGCAGTTATTTGGACACCCCTTGCGGTAAAGATTCGTTCGGTTGTTTTCTTGTTTGCTAATAAAGTTTTTTAATTTCTCTTCGTTTTGTAAACTCGGAGCATATCGTTTTCTATTTACCATCTAATTCCTGCACCCGTTAAGAACGCTTCGTATCGTAAATCTAAACCTCCATAGTCTAAATTCATACCCTGCGTATAGTTGTTTTGTGTAGGTGAAAGGTCTGCACCCGTATTCGTGTTATATTCAGGAAACAAAGTTGAGTTATTGCAGATGTAATCTATCAACCTTTCACGGTAGAAAGTAGCCATATCTAACGCTTGATCCATTAACGGTTTTAAATCGTCATAGGTAGCAGCAGAGCTTTGTTCTGAGTTCATAACTACTACCGCATTATTAACGAATCTAAGACGTAGGAAAGGCACTAACTGAACGAAGGAATACTGAACCGTAGAAGGTATTATGTAGTCGTTTAAGAGTGTTTCATAATCCCCCGTTACCGTTCCTGCATCTATGTCGGCAGAAATTTTATCGTACAACTTTGTTCCCAATACGGGAAGTATCCAACGTTGCTGCGCCATATAAACATACGGGCGTATTAAATCATCATCTACGCTACCACCTATTGCGGTATCACGTTTTAATCTATTTGCTGAAACGAAAAGTGCTTGGCTCATTTGTATTCTTCTATTAATTTAGGGTTTACGAATCCCTTATCTTTCCACGTTCTTGGTGCTTGTGCTACCCTTGTGTCGTTAATTTCTAAATCCGTTCCGCTATTAGTTCGGATAATCCTTTTAGCTTCGTTTACGGTTATTCTTTTATTGTTCTTCTTCAAATATGTTTGACGTTCCCACCAATGACGGCACAATGCACCACCTTTGAAAAGCCATATAGAGTATTTGTTAGCACCGTATTCCCCCCAACCTGGATTCACCGCCCTATCCCCTGCAAACATAATGTCTTCTTTTCGATAGACCTTACCTGCTGCCATCATCTTATCGCAAAACTCCCTTGACTTCCCGATGTTTTTAAAGTTACCTTGCTTATAAACATAACGCACCTTTATTAATTCGGTATCTTGACCGTGTTTTGGGTTGTCGCTTTTTGATGTTGGTTGTGAACTGGGAACGGTTGCAAAAGTCCACATAGCATCTAACTTTTCTTCTTCATCGTAATCTACTTTCCTTGAATCTATTAGAGCATAATCACTAAGTAAATCCTTTTCTTCTTCCCCTAATTCTATCAACTCTTTTGCTACCTTTAATTGAATCTTTTTCGGTAGCTTAGAAAACTTTGACGCTTCGACTTTCTCGATAGCATCTTGCCCCTCAGTAAATAACGCTTCCGCTACCGATGGTTCGAATTGTAACATCTGAATAAGGAACACTATCGCTTGTTCAGGGGTTAATAAACCTTCACCTACTTTAACGATAATATCCAGTGCGGAAGAAATTTGTGCGCCATTGTAAGACGCTTCGTTATCGGCTGATATTACTGGCATCCCTTCTTCTATTGGTTCATCTACTACTACTTCACCTTCTTCTTGTGGGTTTTCTATCCCCTCTTTTTCTTGTTCGCCTTCGTCTAAAGTTTCTATAACGTCCAAGTCTAAGAAGTCGGCAGGTTTTGCCGTAATAAAGTAAATATCTAACTCAATGTCGTTAATAGCAAACAAGCCCCCTAAAGCCTTTAATAGAATATCTTGGAAGGGTGCTATGACCGTGTTGTTAAATAGGCTGTATGAATCGCGTAACTCGTCTGCGTTATTCCCAAAACCTCCACCCTCAGACCTTACACCAAACATTAAAGGACTAACGACACGATGTGAAGTAAGTATCTTTTCGCTTACCGTTTTAGAAAGGAACTCATACATAGTGTCTGCCCCGTTAGTGTCGATAGGTGTAAACTCAGGTGCAGTATCATCACCGTCATTAAACGTAATTAAGATACGCCCTGCATTATCTGCTCCCGTAAATTTCTCTATTACTTTACGTTCTATGTTTACCCTTTCTTGTTCCGTTGGCACTCCATTTTTAAACGACAATAACATAGAAGGAAAGAATCCCCTGCGGATATTGTTCAAATGGAAAGTAGATACCTCACGATCCAATTCAATGTAATTTGTTCCCCCTACATAATCAGGTACAGCGTAGTAATGTTGTGCGACTGAGTAACGTTTGATTTGATAGCATGTAGAAGCCTCCGTTCTGTCATCCATAGAGAAGGCGTTTAAGGGACGTTCTAACTCTCTGCTATCCTTCCAGTCGTATTTGTAATAATAATGGCTTACGTACCCATCAGAATCAGCGACACCGCTACGCATCGTGTGAACGGGTAAGTGCTTTATTGCACCTATGCGAGTTCTTGCCCGATTCCAAATAACATTCAAGTAAACCATACCGTACAACTTGATGTCGAAAGCTATCTTTTGAAGTAGTCCATCATCGCTATTGTTAAGCAGTTCTTGAAGGCGTATCCATTGTTCTTTCTTTTGGTCGTTATCTTCCCTATCGGTAGCGTCTAAACCGCCTCCGTAAATCATATCGGCAACCCCGTTTACGATTGCCCCGTGAGTACTGGATGAAAGGAATAGATCCCGTAAGTAATCACCGTATAAATTATCTATGCCATAATCAACCCATTCTTGTCCTTGCTTTTCAGCAAATAACGGTATCTCGGTTGAGCCGTAATTTAATACGGAAAAGTTTTGTTTCTTCATTTTGAGTAAACGTATTGAGTAAGCGTAGGGTTATATTCTTTAAACCCGTCAGTAAGTTCTTGCATATTACCACTAAAATCACGAACGAAGGCAAACCCCTTCTCTAAAAGTCCAGTAGCTAACAACGGGTCTAAGTTTGTGGAGGATGTTTGCTCGTATATTTTAAACTCATAAAAACCCATAGGGTAGGTATCAAACCCACCCGCCGAATCGTAGAAAGATATTATTCCTACCGTTGGTTGTGTGAGTGCATCTTTACTTACTACCGTAAAATTCAATTTAGTATAACGTCCATTATTGGGTACTACCGAAGATGGAATGAAATATATGCTATTCTTCGAAGCCATAGAAGTTAATTCTACCAAGTAATACACACTCGCTTGTGGAAGAGTTTGAACGTCTGCGGCGGTAACGTAAATACTTTGGTCTTCGTATGACCCTAAAAGTTTTGCTGATACCGAAGAAACCGCCCCATCAAAAGTTCCAAGTTTACTACGTATAGAGAAATCCGTTCCCGTTGTAGTTAAGTCTTCGGTGTATGTTTCTATAGCTACGGCATCCGCACCCGCAGAACCTGTTACTACGGCTTGAGCCGTTCCCGCATCATAGTCAACGATTTCGTAAACCGTGCGGTATGTTTTCCCTGCGGTAAGTATGCTTTGCGTTATGTCTGAATTTGAACCCGTAACGGTAGAAATAGCTTTATCCGTACCTATCGACCAACCCGTTCCTAATGTCCAGTAATCGTTCGGGTCAACTTGTTCAACTGAGATGTTTGTTACAGAACCATTAAATAGACTGCCTACTTTTGGATAAAATCTTAATACACTATTTGTGCTTGTGCTTTTTAAATAGATACTAAATGTACCATCTGAACTTCCCACATCAATAGTAGCACCTAAACCAAGTCTTACTTGCAATGTCCCACTATTATAGTTAGATATTGTCCCTTTAATTAAATATGATTTATCTTGTTGTAAACCAACATCTTGGTTTAAATTTCCCGTATTGACTCCATCATTAGAAGCTTTATCTTCTCCAAATACCCAACCATTAAGTGTCCAATATCCGTTCGGATCTACAAGTTCCGCAGAGATACCCGTTACCGCCCCTTCAAAGTATCCGTCTATATTTACCATGCGAAAATCAGAAACTGCCCCGATTTGTACGTACTCAGTTATCCCGACTGCGTTTGCCGTAGTCACCACACCATAATCCGTAGCACTTACCGAACCCGCTATGTAATCCGATACGCTGTATATTATCTTCCACGTTTTAGCGGAAAGGGAAACGCCTTGTGTTAGGTATGATGTCGCTATCTCTTTGACTGAGATGTTTGTGATAGTAGCATTAAGAACCCCTCCGCCTCTTTTAATTTCCAGATAAGTCCCTGCTGCTGTGACGTAACCTGTTTTTGTTCCAACAGTTGAAAAAATATCTGAAACTCCCCCAATAACTAAACCCAAATTACCACTTATAGATTTTATCTCTAAACTATATTTATATGTTTTTCCTGAGATAGTTACATTAGATTGTGATATTCCTGCATAGCTACCGTCAGGACTTACAATAGTTGCCTCATCTTCTCCTATTGTTGCGGCAGTAAGTGTCCACCCCTCTCCGAGTTCTTGGACTGAGACGCTGTGGAAAGTTAAATCTACATTTGAACTTGAACGAAGAAATTGAAGGTAAATATTAGATGTTGGTGTAATATACCTCGTGTTATTCGTTCCTGAAGTGGTGGCATTAAAAATCTCAGTTATCCCTCCTCCCTCAAGTTTTACCCCACCACTAACACGAGTTAAATCTACCGTTAATTTATAAGATTTATTTGCGAGTAATGTAGTTGGCTGATTTAAATATACAGCGGGGGAAGTAGTTGCAAAAACAAATCTCGCTCCCGTTTCTATAAATTCAACGTAGTGAGTAGCGTCTGCATTTAAAACAGTCCAATCCGCACCGAGTTCTTTAACGGATACGTTGTCTATTTCTTGTAAATCGCTACTTCCAGCGTAAAACATAAGTGCGCCTCCACTATGGTCTGACGAAGATATATAATATTCATATCCTAAGTTTTCGCCAGTTGGTAATTTTGGAGATAACGCTGTACCACCTACATAAACGGTTATGTTATCAGCAGACTGTAAAATATCTATAGTTAATTTGTAATCTTTGCTACCATCTAAACTAAGACTTGATGTAAGGTTTCTATTTTTAGTAGCAGCACTTGTATCACATATCGCTCTACCATCAGCTATTCTCCAACCATTACTTCCACCTATATTACTAAAAGTCCAATCACTATCTGTAGCAAAATCTCCATTAGTAACTAACTCACTTCCTGTATCCGTAAAATTTGGATTGTCTACAAGGTTGATACCCGCAGCACTAAAGTCTCCGTTCGTTACTTCCTCACTTCCTAATGCTTGGGTGCTTGTTGCTTTGCTGTCTCCAATCGTCCATCCTATGCCTTGTGTCCAATCTTCACCTTCTTCTTTGACAGATACGTTAGAAATTGTTGTGGGAGTTGTGTATGCTCTGAATGTTAATTTAGTGCCTTCAGCAACTGCCGTTATTGTATTTAACCCATCCGTTAAAAGATGAAGAGTAGTTGCGGAAGTCCCAAAATACACTCTACAATTACCACCACTAACTTCAACGGTTATAGTATAAGTCTT
>Ga0208134_1000382_pt1 | contig 29107 bp, 37 predicted proteins | sample VirMetDEL_Mar_31_FD_184515 | JGI IMG/M metagenome (GOLD analysis project Ga0208134, IMG submission 184515) | Aqueous microbial communities from the Delaware River and Bay under freshwater to marine salinity gradient to study organic matter... | ecosystem: Environmental > Aquatic > Marine >...
GTTAATAAGGACTTGAATGCTGCTTCTATCAAGGTATCATATGAATCAAATGCTGACACAAATGCGTATGACGATGCTGCTGTGGCTAAGCTTGGCGGTATTGCCGCGGGCGCACAAGTAAATGTTGATACTGATCTTAGTAATACAGCAACAGACACCTCTCTGACAGTAGAAAGTTCAACTGGCAACAACACATCTTTGCCTGCCGTTACTACATCAACTTGGGGTGTTATGACAGATGAGATATTTAACGAGCACGTACTTAATAACGCCAAAGTATCTGACATCAATCATAATGTATCAACTGATCTCGGTTATACAACAGCCGCGTCAAACGGCACAGTTACTTCCTCAGATGGAACAAACGCTACTATTCCAGCAGCAACCACATCTCTAGCTGGTCTATTAACAGCCGCTGACAAAACTGCGCTAGATTCCGCTATTCCGCTAACTGCTCTGAGTGTAGGAGCAGAAGGAACTCCTGATGGCGATGGCGCAGTCTCATATGATAATACCACGGGCGTATTCACCTTCACTCCTGCTGCCACAATAGCTACAGCAATTGACCTAGACAATGTCGTGACAGATACGTCATTCACAATCACAAGTTCAAATGGCAATAATACATCATTACCCGCTGCCACCACCTCATCTTGGGGTGTTATGACAGATGAGATGTTCGATGAACTCGCGGCAAATACGCTAAAAGAAACAAACGTATCAACTGACCTATCAACAACTGCGGCGCCAACTACTATTACTATTGAAAGTTCAGATGGCACTAATGCGATAATCTCTGCTGCTGATACTACTAACGCCGGTGTTATGACTAAGGCTATATTTGATGAGCACGTACTTAACAACGCTAAAGTATCTGACATCAATCACAACGTATCAACCGATCTCGGTTATACAACAGCCGAGTCAAACGGCACAGTTACATCATCGGACGGAACAAATGCTACTATTCCTGCTGCGACCACATCACTTGCTGGTCTATTAACTGGTGGCGATAAGACTAAACTTGACGACATCGAAGCACTAGCAGATGTAACAGTCGCCGCAAATGTAGCAGCAGCCGGCGCTGTTATGGAAGGTGACACGACAACTGCGGATATGAGCTTTGTTATTGACGAAGACACGATGATATCTGACTCGGACACGAAAATACCTACACAGCAATCAGTCAAGGCATACGTAGATGGCAGAGTAGCATCAAGTGTTGAGTATAAGGGCGGATATAACGCAGATACAAATACACCTGACCTCGAGGCTGGCACAGACGTAACCATTGGCGATATGTATACTGTCACTGTAGCTGGAACATTCTATGTAGGCGGACCTGACCTAGAAGTAGGAGATGTTCTTATCTCCGAGTCAAATGTCCCAACGACAGTAGCCGAATGGACAGTAGTCAATAAAGACTTAGACGCCGCTTCTATCAAGGTATCATATGAATCAAACACTGACACAAACGCGTATGATGACGCTGCTGTAACTAAGCTTGGCGGCATTGCCGCTGGTGCTCAAGTAAATGTCGATACTAATCTAGGCAATACCCCTGCTCCTACATCAGTCGAGATCACGAGTTCAACAGGCACAAACACAACACTCTTGGCAGCAGGCGAGACTAACGCCGGTGTTATGACTACTACAATGTATGATGAGCACGTACTTAACAACGCCAAAGTATCTGATATCAATCACAACGTATCAACCAACTTATCAACAACTGCGGCGCCAACTACTATCACTGTCAATAGCTCCGACGGAACAAATGCGATTATTGCTGCTGCTGACACCACTAATGCGGGTGTTATGACTAAGGCTATATTTGATGAGCACGTACTTAACAACGCTAAAGTATCTGATATCAATCACAACGTATCAACCAATCTCAGTTATACAACTGCAGCATCAACCGGCACCGTCACTTCCTCCGACGGAACAAATGCTACTATTCCTGCGGCAACCACATCACTAGCTGGTCTATTAACTGGTGCTGATAAAACTGCGCTAGACTCTGCTATCGCATTAACTGCCCTGAGTGTAGGAGTAGAAGGAACTCCTGATGGCGATGGCGCTATCTCGTATGATGACACAACCGGGGTATTCACATTCACTCCTGCTGCCACAATAGCCACATCGATTGACCTAGGCAATGTTGTTACTGACACATCATTCACAATCACAAGTTCAAATGGCAACAACACATCTTTACCCGCTGCCACTACATCAACTTGGGGTGTTATGACCGATGAGATGTTTAGCGCAATCGCAGCAAATACTCTTAAAGAAACCAACGTATCTACTGCGTTAGGTTACACAACAGCAGCGACAACAGGGATAATCACTTCAGATGGAACAGGCACTACAATACCAGCAGCAACTACGTCACTTGCTGGTCTATTAACAGCCGCCGACAAAACTGCGCTAGACTCTGCCATCCCACTAACTGCTCTAAGTATTGGCACAGAAGGAACTCCTGATGGCGATGGCGCTATCTCGTATGATGACACAACCGGGGTATTCACATTCACTCCTGCTGCCACAATAGCCACCGCGATTGACCTAGACAATGTCGTTACTGATACGTCATTCACAATCACAAGTTCAAATGGCAACAACACATCTTTGCCTGCCGCCACTACATCATCTTGGGGTGTTATGACCGATGAGATGTTCGATGAACTCGCAGCAAATACTCTTAAAGAAACAAATGTATCAACTGACTTATCAACAACCGCAGCACCAACTACTATCACTATTGAAAGTTCGGATGGCAATAATGCGATAATCACGGCTGCTGACACCACTAATGCGGGTGTTATGACTAAGGCTATATTTGATGAGCACGTACTAAACAACGCCAAAGTATCTGACATCAATCATAATGTATCAACTGATCTATCCATCACTGCTGCTCCAACTACTATTACTATTGAAAGTTCGGATGGCACTAATGCGATTATTACTGCTGCTGACACCACTAATGCGGGTGTTATGACTAAGGCTATATTTGATGAGCACGTACTAAACAACGCAAAAGAAACAAACGTATCTACTGATCTGGGTTACACAACAGCAGCGGCAACTGGAAGTATTACTTCCTCTGATGGAACAAATGCTACTATTCCTGCTGCGACCACATCACTTGCTGGTCTATTAACTGGCGCTGATAAAACACGCCTTGATGGCATCGAGAATGCTGCTGACGTAACAGTCGCCGCAAATGTAGCAGCAGCCGGCGCTGTTATGGAAGGCGACACGACAACTACGGATATGAGCTTTGTTATTGACGAAGACACCATGGTATCTAATTCAGACACGAAAATACCTACACAGCAATCTGTTAAAGCATATGTAGATGGCAGAGTAGCATCAAGTGTTGAGTATAAGGGCGGATATGACGCAGATACAAATACTCCTGATCTCGAAACCGGCACGACTGTGACGATTGGTGATATGTATACTGTCACTGTAGCAGGAACATTCTTCTCTGGACCTGACCTAGAAGTAGGAGACGTTCTTATCTCCGAGGCTAATGGACCAACGACGGTAGCCGAATGGACAGTAGTCAATAAAGACTTAGACGCCGCTTCTATCAAGGCATCATATGAATCAAACACCGACACAAACGCATATGACGATGCTGCTGTAACTAAGCTTGGCGGCATTGCCGCTGGTGCTCAAGTAAATGTCGATACTAATCTTAGTAATACAGCAACGGGCACTTCGCTAACAGTAGAAAGTTCAAATGGCAACAATACATCCTTGCCTGCTGCTACTACGAGTGCTTGGGGTGTTATGACAGATGAGATGTTCGATGAACTCGCAGCAAACACTCTTAAAGAAACAAATGTATCAACCGATCTTGCTTATACAACTGCGGCATCAAGCGGTACTGTTACTTCCTCAGATGGAACAAATGCTACTATTCCAGCAGCAACCACATCACTAGCTGGTCTATTAACTGGCGCTGACAAAACTGCGCTAGATTCTGCTATTCCGCTAACTGCGTTAAGCGTAGGAGTAGAAGGAACTCCAGACGGCAACGGCGCTGTCTCGTATGATGACACAACGGGGGTATTCACTTTCACTCCTGCTGCCACCATAGCCACATCGATTGACCTAGACAATGTCGTGACAGATACGTCATTTACAATCACAAGTTCAAATGGCAATAATACATCATTACCTGCTGCTACTACAAGTGCTTGGGGTGTTATGACCGATGAGATGTTCGATGAACTCGCAGCAAATACTCTTAAAGAAACAAATGTATCGACTGACCTATCAACTGCCGCAGCACCAACTACTATTACTATTGAAAGTTCAGATGGCACCAATGCGATAATCACGGCAGCAGGCGAGACTAATGCCGGTGTTATGACTACTACAATGTATGATGAGCACGTACTAAACAACGCCAAAGTATCTGACATCAATCATAATGTATCAACTGATCTATCCACCACTGCTGCTCCTACTACGGTCACTGTTAATAGCTCCGATGGAACAAATGCGATTATTGCTGCTGCTGACACCACTAATGCGGGTGTTATGACTAAGGCTATATTCGACGAGCACGTACTTAATAACGCCAAAGTATCTGATATCAATCATAATGTATCAACTGACTTATCAACAAGCGCGGCACCAACTACCGTCACGGTCAATAGTTCTGACGGAACAAATGCGATTATTGCTGCGGCTGACACCACTAATGCGGGTGTTATGACTACCACAATGTATGATGAGCACGTACTAAACAACGCCAAAGTATCTGATATCAATCATAATGTATCAACTGATCTGGGTTATACAACAGCCGCGTCAAACGGCACAGTTACTTCCTCAGATGGAACAAACGCTACTATTCCAGCAGCAACTACGTCACTAGCTGGTCTATTAACGGGTGCTGACAAAACACGCCTTGACGGCATCGCCGATGGTGCTGAAGTAAATGTTGATACTGATCTTAGTAATACAGCAACAGACACCTCTCTGACAGTAGAAAGTTCAACTGGCAATAACACATCTTTGCCTGCTGCCACCACATCATCTTGGGGTGTTATGACAGATGAGATGTTCGATGAACTCGCAGCAAATACTCTAAAAGAAACCAACGTATCAACCAATCTTGGTTACACAACTGCGGCATCAAGCGGTACTGTTACTTCCTCAGATGGAACAAACGCTACTATTCCAGCAGCAACTACGTCACTAGCTGGTCTATTAACTGGTGCTGATAAAACTGCGCTAGATTCCGCTATTCCGCTAACTGCCCTGAGTGTAGGAGTAGAAGGAACTCCTGATGGCAATGGCGCTATCTCGTATGATGACACAACCGGGATATTCACCTTCACTCCTGCTGCCACAATAGCCACATCGATTGACTTAGACAATGTCGTTACTGACACATCATTCACAATCACAAGTTCAAATGGTAATAATACATCATTGCCTGCTGCTACCACGAGTGCCTGGGGTGTTATGACAGACGAAATGTTCGATGAACTCGCAGCAAATACTCTTAAAGAAACAAATGTATCAACTGACTTATCAACAACCGCTGCGCCAACTACTATTACTATCGAAAGTTCAGATGGCAATAATGCGATAATCACGGCTGCCGATACCACTAATGCGGGTGTTATGACTAAGGCTATATTTGATGAGCATGTACTCAATAACGCCAAAGTATCTGATATCAATCACAACGTATCTACTGATCTTGGCTACACAACAGCAGCAGCGAATGGTACTGTTACTTCCTCAGATGGAACAAATGCTACTATTCCTGCGGCAACTACAACACTAGCTGGTCTATTAACGGGTGCTGATAAAACACGCCTTGATGGAATTGAAGATGCGGCAGACGTAACAGATGCCACCAATGTAGCAGCCGCTGGCGCTGTTATGGAAGATGACACGACAACTACAGATATGAGCTTTGTTATTGACGAAGACACTATGGTATCTGACTCCGACACGAAAATACCTACCCAGCAATCAGTAAAAGCATATGTGGACGGCAGAGTAGCATCAAGTGTTGAGTATAAGGGCGGATATGACGCAGATACAAATACTCCTGATCTCGAAGCGGGCACAGGCATAACAATTGGTGATATGTATACTGTCACTGTAGCTGGAACATTCTTAGCGACAGTGAACCTAGAAATAGGAGATGTTCTTATCTCCGAAGCAGATACGCCAACGACCGCAACAGAATGGACAGTAGTCAATAAAGATTTGGATGCTGCTTCTATCAAGGCGTCATATGAATCAAATACTGACACAAACGCATATGACGATGCGGCGGTTACCAAACTTGCCGGCATCGCAACGGGCGCTAATCTATATGTTCACCCAGACGACGGAGTCAATATTGTCGAATTGACTGGTGCTGAAGTGTTTAGCGACATCACAATAAATGCTCTTGGCCACGTAACAGGCTCAACTAAGCGAGATTTAACTCCAGCGAATATTGGAGCAGCATCAACTGTTCATACTCATACTGCTAGTGAGATAACAGATTTTGATACAGAAGTTGCCAATAACACATCAGTGGAGCTAAACACAGCTAAAGAAACAAACGTATCAACTGACCTATCAACAGCCGCAGCGCCAACTACTATCACTATTGAAAGTTCAGATGGCACAAATGCGATAATCGCTGCTGCTGATGCTACCAATGCGGGTGTTATGACTAAGGCTATATTCGACGAACACGAACTCAATAACGCCAAAGAAACAAATGTATCAACCAATCTCGGTTATACAACTGCGGCTTCAAACGGCACAGTTACATCATCAGACGGAACAAATGCTACTATTCCAGCAGCAACTACGTCACTAGCTGGTCTATTAACTGGTGCTGATAAAACTGCGCTAGACTCTGCCATCCCACTAACTGCTCTAAGTGTAGGAGCAGAAGGAACTCCTGATGGCAATGGCTCAGTCTCGTATGATGACACAACTGGGGTATTCACATTTACTCCTGCTGCCACGATAGCCACCGTGATTGACCTAGACAATGTCGTGACCGATACGTCATTCACAATCACAAGTTCAAATGGCAACAATACATCCTTGCCAGCCGCCACCACGAGTGCTTGGGGTGTTATGACAGACGAGATGTTCGATGAACTCGCAGCAAATACTCTTAAAGAAACAAATGTATCAACCAATCTCGCAACAGGTGTAACGACAACTACTATCACTATTGAAAGTTCAGATGGCACAAATGCTGCCATTAATACAGCTAGCACAACTGCTGCCGGTGTTATGACTAAGGCTATATTTGACGAGCACGTACTTAATAACGCCAAAGTATCTGATATCAACCACAATGTTACAACCAACTTATCAACAACTGCAGCGCCAACTACTATCACTGTCAATAGCTCTGATGGTACAAATGCGATTATCACAGCAGCGGGCGAGACTAATGCTGGTGTCATGACGACTACAATGTATGATGAGCATGTACTTAACAACGCTAAAGTATCTGACATCAATCATAATGTATCAACTGACTTGTCAACAACCGCAGCACCAACTACGGTCACTGTTAATAGCTCCGACGGAACAAATGCGATAATCGCTGCCGCCGATACCACAAATGCGGGTGTTATGACTAAGGCTATATTTGATGAGCACGTACTTAACAACGCTAAAGTATCTGACATCAATCATAATGTATCAACTGACTTGTCAACAACCGCAGCACCAACTACGGTCACTGTCAATAGCTCTGATGGTACAAATGCGATAATCGCTGCTGCTGATACTACCAATGCCGGTGTTATGACTAAGGCTATCTTCGACGAACACGAACTTAATAACGCCAAAGTATCTGATATCAACCACAACGTATCAACTGACTTGTCAACAACCGCAGCACCAACTACGGTCACTGTCAATAGCTCCGATGGCACAAATGCGATAATCGCTGCTGCTGATACCACTAATGCGGGTGTTATGACTAAGGCTATATTCGACGAACACGTACTTAATAACGCAAAAGAAACAAACGTATCAACTGACCTATCAACTGCCGCAGCGCCAACTACGATCACTATTGAAAGTTCAGATGGCAATAATGCGATTATCACAGCAGCAGGTGAGACTAATGCTGGTGTCATGACGACTACAATGTATGACGAGCACGTACTAAACAATGCCAAAGAAACAAATGTATCTACTGACTTATCAACCGCCGCTGCGCCAACTACTATCACTATTGAAAGTTCAGATGGCACAAATGCGATAATAACGGCAGCAGGTGAGACTAATGCTGGTGTCATGACGACTACAATGTATGACGAGCACGTACTTAATAACGCCAAAGTATCTGATATCAACCACAACGTATCAACCGATTTAACGACAGATGCGACGGTAACTACTATCACTATTGAAAGTTCAGATGGCACAAATGCGATAATCAATTCAGCTAGCACGACTGCTGCCGGTGTTATGACTAAGGCTATATTCGACGAACACGAACTCAATAACGCCAAAGAAACAAACACCGACACACTACAAGATATCGCAGCAGATGCGACAGATGCGACACAATACATCACATTTGTACCTAATACAACTGGCGCACAGACTGGTAGCGTAGCTACTGGATTGACTTATAATCCATCTAGTAATCTTCTATCAGTTGTTGATATTGCCTTGTCGGGCAACGCATCTTTTGCTGACAATGGTAAGGTAATCTTCGGTGCTGATGATGACCTCGAGATTTATCACGATGGCACTGATTCTTATATCTCTGAACAGAGTACAGGAAATCTTAAAGTTCTATCGGCAAACTTTAACGTCATGGATTCAACAAATACGACAACTGGTCTTAGAGTTGTAGCAGACGCAGAAGTAAAACTTTTCCACAACAATGCAGTCAAGCTCACTACCACTGCTGATGGTATAGATATCGATGGGTCTCTGACTATATCTGGCGACTTCATTATTAATGGTACTACAACCACTATTAACTCTTCGACTGTTACTATTGACGATCCGATCTTTACACTAGGTGGCGATACTGCTCCGACCACTGATGACAACAAAGACCGCGGTGTTGAATTCAATTACTTTGATACAACCGCCAAGGTTGGCTTCTTCGGATTCGATGATAGCACGGGCAAATTAACTTTTATACCTGACGCAACCAATACAGGGGAAGTATTCACTGGCACAACTGGCGAAATAGATGCGAAGGTTGATTGGTCTAATATCCTCAATATTCCAGCTGGCGGCGGCAGTGATACGACCTATGCTGTTAGTGCGGTAACAGGAACGGGCAGTGCCAAACTTCGACTAACTGGCAGTGATAATGTTACTGATGATGTCGAATTTATTGGATCAGGAGCTATTACGGTAACACTGACTGATGATAGCACGATTACTATCGATTCCACTGACACAAACACAAATCAACTAACAACATTCACACTAACAGCAGATAGTGGAACAAATCAGACGATTGCTCACGATGATACTCTAGCTATCACGGGAGGCGCATATATCTCGACTGTTGTTACTGCTGATGACACAGTGACAGTTAATCATGATAGCACAACCCGGACTGACACAACAAGTACGGCAGCACCAGCGACTGGCGAGACATTTACTGCGGTAGATGGACTAACAACAAACGCAACTGGTCACATAACTGCTCTTAACTTAAAAACAGTTACACTGCCAGCCGATACAAACACCGACACACTACAAGATATCGCAGCAGATGCGACAGATGCGAATCAATTCATCACATTTGTTCCTAACACAACTGGCGCACAAACAGGACGGGCTGATGCCGGATTGACTTACAATCCATCTAGTAATCTTCTATCCGTTGTTGATATTGCTGTAACCGGTGACATATCAGTGGGCACTGTTCAGACATTAACAAATGCTTCATTGAGTACTACCGCAGTCACTGAGGTAGCCTTGTATGAATTCGCATTCGCCTCGTATGTTGGCGCTGAAATCTTAATCACAGCATTGTCAACTGGCGATAGCGAAGCACATATTACTAAACTATTAGTAACACACGATGACGTAACACCCGTAGCGACCGAATTCGGCACAGTGTTCACTGCCGCTGCATTAGCTACGTATGAAGTAGTAATCGTTGGTGCTAACGTGAGAGTGAATGTTACACCGGCAAGCTCTGATGCTACAGATTTCAAAGTAGCATCAACACTTATGGCAGCATAAACCAAAATAATGGTTGACATGTGGCTCTTCTAGTGCTATACTAATAGTATACACAATAGGAGAATCACATGTCGATGCATTTAGTTGGACCCCATATGACTACTACCAAATATAGTAGGAAGAAGTCAAATAGTAAGAAAACTGCCAGGCAAATTAAAGCCGAGGCAGAACATGACAAGTTTTTACGCAAACAAGGCGTCCATTCTGACCAACTGACAGCAAAAGCCAATCTCAACGCACAAGGCAAGCGTGTTGGCATTCATGATATTCCAGACTATCGTTCAACTAAAGAAACAATCCCATTGAGCAACAAGATTGCTGGGCACGGTCCTGCTAAAGAGTCACTGACTTATAGTGGTGAGCGCCATCTTCTTGGTATTGCTACAATGCACAAAAGTAATATGGTTCCCATCTTCGCCGATAGAAAAGATGATGCAAAAGATATTGCAAGTATGAGGAGATAGAAGATGATTGAGAAACTTATTTACGGTGTGGCTACTATTATGGTGCTTGCCTGTCTTGGTGCGTACTTGCACTATATCTGGAGTGACTGTTTGGAAGAAAACAGTGTGTTCACTTGTATGAGGATGCTTAGTTAATGATTTCAAAAGATGACATTGACGCATTTTCAAAAGATGCGTATCCGGAAACTATAGTATATACACACAAGACAGCAATTGCCTGCTCTGGAGAAGATAACACTCACCCACGAGTTTGGGTCAGTGTACCAGAAATTGGCAATGGTTATGCTAAATGTGGATACTGTGATATTAAATTTATGAGAGCGAAAGCAAATAATGAATGAAAATGAACTAATTCCGTACAGCCGAATCACAAGAGTAGAAGTGATTGGCAAGGGCGGTCGACAATTGGTCAAGCACGATGTAACAAATGTTAACATCAGTGTACAAGATGATGGACGAACATTAAAGATATTTCTAGACGATTAGTGCTTGACAACCTGTCATAAGTCTTGTATAGTATACATAAGAACCAAATCAACGCAATACACGGAGAAATAAATGAAACAACCTACAAATGACTATAGAGTTTTCGAAGATGTTACTCACACTGGCGAAGTTCGCTGGATCATTCGAGCAGGCGGCGCAGGTGGCGTTATGATTTCTACATATGTAGATAAACAAAATGCTGATACGGATGCGGTCGCATTGAATCTAGACCCGTGGTATTTCGAACGAGGTCAGACCAAATCAGACAGAATTGCCGCTGATATTCTTGCTGCGAGGAAATCATAAATGAAAATTCATGCCACCCTTGATTTAGAAACATTGGACATTATGCCCACTGCTGTGGTACTAAGTATTGGTGGTGTTAAATTTAATCCATACAATGATAATGATCCGTATGATAAATTCTATCATAAAGTATGTATTGAAGATCAGGATAAACTGGGCAGAACCACAAGCGATAAAACTCTTGAATGGTGGGGAACACAGGATCCTGCTATTATGGAAGAGGCACTGGACCAAACTGGTGCTCTAACCGTTGTCCAACTACTAGCAGCACTGAACAAATGGCTTGTTGGCACTGATACATTGTGGGGTCAAGGCTATGGCTTTGATTACAATATTCTTGAAAATATGTATCGCAGTGTAGAAACACCTACACCGTGGAACTTTTGGCAGATTAGAGACAGCAGGACATTGTTCGGTTTGCTGCCCTCAGACCCACGTAAAACAATGCAAACGGATTTACACAACGCATATGCTGATGCGTACTATCAGTCAAAGGCGATCCAGATTGCCTATAAAGAATTAGGAGTACAGTAACATGGACATAGTTCATAAACATATTATTTTAAGAATTGAAGCAAACAAGCCACCCACGGAAAATGAATTACGGGATTGGATGGTTAATCTAGTAGACACAATTGGTATGAAAATTCTAGCAGGACCGATTAGTGCGAACATTACTGATATCGAAGGAAATAAGGGTCCAACTTGCGCGGTAGTTATTGAAACATCGCATATGGCATGTCATGTTTGGACAGAACCTGACCCAGCACTTATTCAACTTGATGTATATACATGTGGACCATTTGACCCTAATGTTGTTATACAGCATGTTCAAGATTGGGAACCTGTAAAGGTAGAATACAAATATCTAGATAGAGAAAATGAATTAAAGGAGATTACCATTTAATGACTTTTAAGAAGGAAGAAACCTATGAATAGTAAATTTGACGGACCATTTGTGAGTGCGTTCGAAACAGACCCAGAAGGCGTCATTAAACAAGAACTTGTTACATATCGTATTAAGAACGGTATGTTGCGTAAAGAAACAGCAACACGTAAATTTAATTCGGATCAAACTGACTGGCATGATACACAGTCAGTTGAGCCTATGATGGAGATCAAATAATGCCACTAATTCCAATGGTAGTCGAACAAGACGCCCGCGGCGAACGCAGTTACGACATTTACAGCCGCTTGATGAAGGACCGGATCATCATGCTGAACGGCGAAGTAGAAGACAATATGGCTAATCTGATTGTGGCTCAACTGCTATTCTTGGCGGCTGATTCTGCGACCGACGATATTAATCTTTATATCAACAGCCCAGGAGGCGCTGTAACCGCAGGGCTTGCTATTTACGACACCATGCAATTTATTAAATGCGATGTACGCACTATTGTAATGGGACAGGCTTGTTCAATGGGATCATTCCTTGCGCAAGCAGGAACAGCAGGCAAGCGAGTAGTGTTACCAGAGTCGCGCACTATGATTCACCGCGTAAGCAGTGGCACTCGTGGCACCAGCGGCAGTGTCCATGTCCAGGCACTTGAATTCGAAGATGCCCGCCGTTCAATGGAAGAATCTGTAAAAATCAATAAACGCCTAACTGAGTTGTATGTTAAGCACAACACAGCAGGCAAGACTTTTGACCAAATGTCAGAAACAATGAAGTTCGACACATTCCTAACTGCCGCAGAAGCAGTTAAGTTTGGTCTTGCTGATAAAGTTATCGTAGATCGATGATTAAATGGAATCCCAGAATAGTATGGTATGACTATGTTGCTGCGGTGATGGTGGCATTCTTTATACTGTCGAACGTAATGAGTATTGCGTCCGCCGATGTATACTGGATTGATAAAATCTTTGCCGCTGGAGGAATATATGGACTATCATATTTCTGGGAAAACTTTTATTGTAAATTTAGATTTAAAAGAGAACTTATTCGATTTTATAAAGACAATTACAATAAATTTTAAGTTGATTAAAAGGAGAATTATTATGTCAACACATGAACAACTAGAGGCAGCAGTTGCCGCATATATCGCAGAGAGCGCAGCATTCGAAACTAAGGGCAATAAAGCCGCAGCAACTCGTGCTCGTAAAGCACTTGGTGATATTGGCAAATTGACTAAGGTTCGTCGCGGCGAAATCCAAGACAAAAAGAACGCAATGTAACTAAATGGATTTTGATTTAACGTGGAGTGCTAGTTGGCAACAAGACGGCAAGTATTACTGCACATTAATTATCAATACTCCAAAATTCGATCAGGGTGGGTTCGAGAATATTCTTGGATCCACCTTAGACAACAACTACGGCGCCTGGCTCTATGATAAAGAAAAACATGGAGTAGAAATATGGTTTTGGAAGAAACAGGACATGCTGACATTCAGAATGTTGACAGCCGGATTTAACAAGTAGCAGACAAAAGTACATATAGTACACGGGATAAGTAATGTTGATACATTGTTGATACACATATCACATTCGATCCAGAACTTACGAGTGAAGATTGTAAACTTATACTCGAAATATTTTAAGGAACTAGATTATGAAAATTTTTAAGAAGTTAGTTGCGCTATTCACTCGCAGCAATGTCGATACCAACAATGATGTTTACGTGTTGAAGAATCCATTGAAATCTAAGAAAGATGCGGATGTAAGTACGGTTATCAAAACTCAGCCTGTATCGATTCGCGCAAAGATAAAATTAGTCCCCGAGATTTCTTCCACTAAATTAGAAACTCGTGCATCATTAAATAAAATGTCTAAGATTCAAATCGACGACCTCGCACGAGAAAACTTTGGTGTTGATCTAGATCGCAGGGAAAGAAAAGTATTAATGATTGGTACATTCCTTAAAGAGCAAAAGAAAGATAATACATAAATTTGGTTAGATATATTTGATATATTTGTCACATATTTTTGTAATAAATACTATAAATAACTAAAAGAGACTTGACAATTGATGTTCAATACGGTATAGTAATATAGTTAATACAGATAGAATCACCTTAAACAGAAAATAAGGAAACTTAGATATGACTAATACAACTATTACTGATGACATCCCTGTCAAGAATAGGGACACATTATTGGAGAAACGAGCTATGAAGAATGAAGAATCCATCATCAGGATGTTCGAACGCAATGACAAGAAGTGGGATGACCTACGCTTGGAAGGTCTGGCCGCTGCAGCTGAACACCGTAAGGAAATCGCTGAACACCGTAAGGAAATCGCTGAACACCGTAAGGAAACGACTAACATTGTTACTAAACTAAGCGAGAAGATAGATAGCAATTTTCGCTGGCAGTTGGGCGCCATGGTGACGATGGCCACTTTAATCATCGCCGCAGCAAAATATCTTCCCTAATACACTATAAAAATCACTGCTGGGCATCAAGTTCAGCAGTGATATAAATCTAATATTCAAAGAAAAGGATTACAAATGACATACATCGTTGACGATGCATGTATTAAATGCAAGTACACCGATTGCGTGTCTGTATGCCCAGTAGATTGTTTTTACGAAGGCGAAAACATGCTGGTTATTAATACCGAAGAATGTATCGATTGTGGAGTTTGCCAGCCGGAATGTCCAGCTGATGCCATTAAGCCAGATACGGCGCCAGGCGCAGAGGAGTGGGTTGCGTTTAATCAAAAATATGCTGAACTATGGCCTGTTATTGTTGACCAAAAAGCTCCATTATCTGATGCTGCTGAGTGGGATGGAAAACAGAACAAGATTGAACATTTCAGTGAACTGCCAGGTCCAGGCTCTTAAATAAATACTCTTGAGAACCAGGAGTATTAAATGTCAACACCAAATCCATATTCGTATGTCATACGATCAGTTACCAGAATTATCGATGGAGACACCGTTGATTGTGTTCTTGATCTAGGGTTTGATATGCAAATGAATGCCAGAATAAGATTAGCAGGCATTGATACTCCAGAATCCAGAACCAGTGATTTAGAAGAAAAAAGATTTGGCAAATATGCAAAAGAATGGTTGACAAATCATCTCGTGGGTACTAATATGGTTGTACAAACGGAGTATAACAAAGAAAAAGGCAAATATGGGCGTGTGATAGGCACACTGTGGGTAGACGGTGTTAATATAAATCATCTGATGCTTGAAGAACATATTGCTGTTGAATATAACGGCGGTAGCAAAGAAGAAATCGCCACAAAACATTTAGAAAATAGAAAAATATTAACTGAAAGAGGTCTATTATGATGCTTAAAATTACAGACACCGCACGAAACTATCTAACACAAATGACCGAACAGAAAGACATGCGTTATGTTACTCTTTCTGTAAGTGGGGGCGGATGTAGTGGATTTAAGTATGACTGGGATTTCACAGATACAGACGAAAAAGGCACACTAGTGGACGATATCTTGGTATTGGACACAATGGCTGAAATGTTTGTATTTGGTTGTACGGTAGACTATGTACAAGAATTGGGCGGCAATTATCTTACCGTCGTTAATCCAAACGCAACTGCTCAATGCGGATGTGGAGAAAGTTTTAGCATTTAAACGAGGAAAACATGAAAATATTAAGCGGTAACAGTAACCAACTGTTCGCAGCAAAAGTGGCAGAATGCTGCTTTAATGATTTAGTACCAACAACAATAAGAAAATTTAATGATGGAGAGATTTGTGTAGAAGTACACGATAACATTAGAGGAGAAGATGTATTCTTGATTCAGAGCACATGTACTCCAGTAAACGACAATTTGATGGAATTGTTGATTATGATAGACACTGCTAAACGAAGTAGTGCTGAACGTATCACCGCAGTCATTCCATATTTTGGATATGCTAGACAGGATCGCAAAAGCGCCAGTCGCACCCCAATCACAGCCAAACTAGTCGCAGATTTACTCACAACAGCAGGAGCACATCGTGTACTCACAATGGATCTCCATGCGGGACAGATTCAGGGCTTCTTCAATATCCCTGTTGATGATTTAACAAGCCGTGTTGTATTTGCCAATGATATTGGACAGAATGTCGTAGTGAATGATGGTACGGTATTTGTATCACCCGACGCTGGTGGTGTTGTGAGAGCTAGAAAGTTCGCGGATTTCGCGGATGCTTTCGGTGGTGATATTGCTATCGTAGACAAGCACCGACCAGAGGCAGGCAAAAGTGAAGTAATGAATCTGATCGGTGATGTTAAAGGCAAACATGCTATCCTAGTAGACGATATTGTTGACAGCGGCGGCACTCTTTGTAACGCAGCCGCCGCAATTATGGCAGCAGGCGCACTAAGTGTACGAGCGTATATCACACACGGCGTACTAAGCAACGGTGCTGACAAGCGTATTGAAAAGAGTGCACTTGCTGAATTGGTTATCAGTGATAGTATACCTTATGCTGGCAATGCTAAGAAAATTCGGGTTGTTAGTGTTGCTCCATTATTCGGAGAAGCAATGCGCAGAATTACCAACGAAGAAAGTGTGAGTAGTTTATTCCAATGAAATATATAATTGATATCGACGGCACCATCTGTAAAGAAGTAATTATACCTGACAGTGGTGGAAAAAAAGATTATAAAAACCATATCCCAATGTACGACCGTATTGCCAAAGTAAATGCGTTATATGCAGCAGGTCATACAATCAAGTATATGACTGCGCGGGGTATCACTAGTGGCATTGACTACTACAAACTCACCAATGACCAACTAGTTGAATGGGGCGCAAAGTTTCATGAGTTAAGTGTTGGCAAAAAAGAACATTACGATATTTGGATTGACGATAAGGCGTTTTGGAGTGAAAACTTCTTCCGCAGCACCGGCGAAACTTATGAGTGACCCTGTTAAAAGTATGATCCAAGAAAAAATAAAATCTATTATGGACGATATCCAGGCGTTAATGGAAAGTCATCCTAGAGCACACCTCGAAGAAGGTACCAAAATCCACACAATGATGAATAAGGCAGTGATGTACTTTTCTCATATGAATGACGAGGATAGAGATTATTATCAAGCTATTCAATATGTATTAGAAGAAGAAAAGGAGTGGAAGATATGACTGAATATAACTGCGACAATTGGGTCGTTATCAAGATGAAAGGTGATGATCCTCATTATCGTCTTCTTGTTGGAACATCTGGCGGTTACTTAGATGGCGACAGTTGGCGAATGAATAGCGGCATTACAGAAGTAAACGAGACTGATGAATACTACTATTTCAAAGGTTCTAGTGGATCTGAATATCGCTGTCGTAAAGAGTCTTACACGCTAAGAATGAATAACGCTGGTACCTGGGCACGACTTCAAGAACTGCATGGCGACAAAGTTGAGATGATGCCAGAAGATACTGACTGGATGAACATGGATTGGATTCTCAAATGAGCTATAGGATTGAAGCTGCTAGTAAAGAAGAATGGGCTGAACGAGCAATCAACGCCGAGAAGAAGTTAGCTGTCTTAGAAGATAGTATTAAAGAACTTTTTAATCTGCTTGACGCCACTGAAGAAACTGACGAAGGTCGTGAGTTTCATCCAGTAAGAATCGTCTGTTGTCGTAATGATATGACTGAAAAACTTGAGAACGTCTTGGCTACATTAAAAAGCACAATGGAGGATAGAGGATGAAGTTTACACACCAACACAGTGACGGCACAAAGATTGAAATAGAAATGGCAGAACATGCGTCTATGGATGCTGTTCTCGAAGAGTTTCAAAACTTCCTTCGTGCTTGTGGATACGTAATTGAATACAATCAATGTTTAGTTTTGGAGAACATGGATGAGTAGATTTATTGCAGCAATGGATCACAGTGGCGGATCAACAGGTGGTGTATTAGAACGCTACGGACAAGAATATACAGAAGCGGACAAGATGGAGAAAGTTCATGCTATGCGCTTACGAATGGTCAACAGTCCTGACTTCAACAATGGAAACATCTGGGCGGCAATCCTCTACAGTGACACAGTTACACGTGGCATGGTTCCTCTCCTTAAAGAAAAGGGTATTGAATCGTTTCTAAAGATTGACAGTGGATGTGACGAAAGCGGTATGCTTAAACAGTTTCCAGTAAAGCAAATGTTAGAGTTTGCTACAAGACGCACTCCAGAAGACGGATCTATTGGTGCTAAAATCTACGGCACTAAGATGCGTAGTATTGTTAAAAGCCCAAGTATGGCGGGAGCGATTCTTAAACAACAGTTTACAATCGCAGAGACTATTTGTAGTTACGGACTTTTACCTATCATTGAGCCAGAGGTTCCTATTGATCATCCTGATAAGGCAGAGATTGAACAAGAGTTGGCAAGACTCTTGCGTAACTATCTAGACGCATTTAATGGCAAATGTATTCTAAAACTAACTCCACCAGAAGAACCTAATCTATATCACGGATTGACAGATCACTGGAAAGTAAACAAAATTGTTTTCCTAAGTGGCGGATACAGCACAACAGAAGCATGTAATAGACTTGGGCTCAATGATGGCGTAACTGCTAGTTTTTCGAGAGCATTGTCAGAAGGACTACGTTATGACTTGACAGATGCGGAGTTCGATGCTACAATGAGTAATAATATTAAACAAATCACAACGGCAGGAAATTAAATTAATGACAAACGTATTTGAAGACGTAAACAAATTTGGCACAGCGTGTGACCAACCAGCAAGCGAAGCAAACTACAAAATGTACCTTGGTCTTATCGACGAAGAAGTAGGTGAGCTTGTGGAAGCAGTTATGGCAGATGACAAAGTAGAACAGTTAGACGCACTAGTTGATATTCTAGTTGTGACGGTAGGCGCTATTCGAGCAGCAGGTTGGGATGGCGAAGCAGCCTGGCAAGAAGTAATGGACACAAACTTTGCGAAGATTGATCCTGTTACAGGCAAAGTGAATAAACGTGCTGATGGAAAAGTACTTAAACCAGAAGGCTGGGTTGCTCCAGCATTAGCACAGTTTATCAAATAATAGTTGACAAACACCGATAAATGTGATATGATTAAGAATATAAGCATAGAGAGGATAATATATGCGCGAAATGATGATTGAAGCGGCTCGTAAACACGCTGAGGGTATTTTAGCCCTTCACCGAGCAAATGTAGAAGTATACTTGACTAACCCAGCAGGTATTGGCGAACACAGTGATGTGATGGAAGCTATTCAAGCAGAACTTGATAAAATGGCAGCCGAGCATGATCGCCTGGATATGCTGTCAACATATTTCCAATAATACAGGACAGTAAATGAATATAACAATCGCAGGGTACGGTTTCGTTGGCAAGGCTCACGAGGCTATACTAAAACAACACGGACATACAGTAAGTATTGTTGATCCTAAACTAGGACCAAACCGCGTATATGATTCAACTTCTGACGGAGTTATCATATGCGTAGCTACTCCTAGTGATGTTGATGGCAGTTGTTATATGGAAAATGTATCGGATGTTGTTCGTGACACGCCTACTAATGTGCCCGTATTAATCAAAAGCACAATTAGTTTAGAAGGCTGGCGCGAACTTATTAACGCATTTCCGGAACATAACATCACATTTAGTCCAGAGTTTCTAAGAGCAGAAACAGCAGAACAAGATTTCAAAAACACTAAATTCTTGTATTTTAGTATCAGTGGTGATCAAGAATTTTGGAGTGGATTATTTTCTGAAGTATTTAATAATCTAAAATATTATTATGAAGATACGGAAGCATTGATATTAAGCAAATACTTCCGTAATTCCTTTTTGGCAACAAAGGTAAGTTTCTTTAATCAGATATATGATTTGTGTGATAAGACAGGAATCAGATATGAGGATGTTGCTCGTCTTGTTGGACAGGATGACCGTATCGGCATGAGTCATACTGGTGTTACACCAGATCGTGGCTTTGGCGGACATTGTTTTCCCAAAGATACTCAGGCAATAGTAAGCACCGCTGACAGATTTGATGTAGAACTTGATCTTATAGAATCAAGTATAACCTACAATAAAAGAATAAGGAAGCAAGTATAATGTTTGACGAATATGATGATTTGACATCTGACCAGTTAATCGCAAAACAGATTGAAATAAGAAGAAAACTATCAACGGCGCTGAATGCTGGTATGAGTGGACCAATTCTTGATCAATTACAAACGATAATTGACTATATTGGAATAGAAATTAAATCTAAGGTAGCAATCGAAGCAATGAAATCAGGCAGCGACGATGATGACATGAGCAATGGTGATGGCATATCGTTGGGAATAGGTTAATGATTACCACCGCACAAAATGAAATCGTGGTTGATGAAAACGATCTTGTCACTATGATGCTCAAAGATATTAGCCCCCGTATAGTAACAAGCAACGACATTGATGCTATTCGTGGTTATAATGAGATGTGCGATATGTATGGCTACAATACCACTATTGATGCCGAACAGCCTGATCCTACAGGTGATAAGTATAATGCGACACTAGACGCAAACTGGTTTATGCCAGATGCCTACAAAAATATAAGTGTAGAACTATTCCTAGATGATAAATTGGAACAACGTGGATATCCACCAGACAGTGCTCATTCTCAAAGAACACGAGAAGAATATGCTGAGTATGAATCACGAGGACTTGTTCCATTGTTAAAGTATATGATATACTTGGTAGATACAATGCGTGAAAACAATGTTGTATGGGGCGTAGGCAGAGGATCAAGTGTCGCAAGCTATGTATTGTATCTTATCGGCGTACATAGGATCGACAGTATAAAACATAATTTAGATATTAAGGAGTTCTTTAGATGAGCCGAAGCACGAAAACAGCCCGAGGGCGAACACTAGACATGGCAGCAATGGTTGCTCAAAACGAAGACACTAGAGCCGTAAGCAATATTAGAATGAATGCTAAAGGCGACAGAATTAATTCTGACGGCAGTGTTAAAATAAAAGCAGAAGATTTGGCAAGAGTAACACAAACAGTAAGAACAACTCCTAGCAACACAGCGGTAAGTGATCCAATTCCTGCTGCGCGAGTAGTCGCTCCGTCTCCTGTTATGTATGACGAACCTGTTGCTCCAGTTGAGCCAGTTGAGCCAACATTGGAAGCTATTAGTAGAATTACCCGTACCCGCGATGATGGTACGAAATATGCAGAAATCGAATACGATGATGGCAGTATTGAAACAGAAGAGGTCGAAGAAGAATGAAAAAAGTAAACGCAACAGCAACGAGTGTTCTCGGAGTGTTTGTAAATCCCCCCGGTATTCATAAAACACTAGGCGGTGTTATCATGTTAGATGATGACGGCGAGGCTCGTGGAATTAAATCACGATACTTTGAAGTAGTCGATGTTGGCGAACGCAGTGGCGTAGAAGAAGATATTTTTCCAGGTGATATTATAGCAGTACCACATGGTCGTTGGTCTAGAGGCTTTGATATTGGCCGCGAAGACAAAAAAGAATTACACGGTATTGATCCTAAAGACATTATGGGTGTATACGATGGACCATTGGAAAACATCGCTTAACACACAACCAGTAGTGACAAAAAAGGTGTTAACTGAAATATACATACAATATATAGTATATAAAACTTTCTAGGTATACATACATGACAAACAATGATATAGAACACTATATACCAACATTTATGGATATATTGTATGATGACAAAATTTCAGAAAAACTATCACTTGCTGAAGTGAGAGATATGTGTCATACTAATCAAATTCAGAGTAAGAAGTCAGCGATTCGGGCATTTGATGCGATAAGCGACAATGCCCGGTCGGTGTTATACATTGGGTCATGGGCTGGCTTACTTACCAGAGTATTACTTGAAAAGTATCCTGATATAAATTTCACAGAACTAGATATTGATATGCGACTTAAATCTATTAGTGACAGATTGAATTACCAATTTGAAAACTATCTGTATCATCATACTGCGGATATTAATAGCTTTGATCGCATCCACGAATTCGATACTATTATTAATCTTAGTTGTGAGCATATGAATATGGATTGGTTTAATCGTATTTCCGCAGGAACACAGTTGGTAATACAAAGCAATGATCTCAAAATCGAAGATCATATTAATAACTGTGCTTCGTTAGATGATTTTAAGAATAAGTATCCTCTAGACGAGATCAGGCACTCCGAGACTGTGGAACTAAATGTGTATAATAGATTTACTATTTCTGGAATTAAATCTTGACAAAACTTAAAAAACGATATACACTATACAAACAATGGTATAAGAAACTCAGCGCAGAGGGCTATATGTGGCACAACTGCGTTGAGTGGGCAATATATAACTCAAGCACACACAATTTAGATGGAAGTTACAAAAAATGAACAACATTTGGACGGAAAAATACCGACCTAAGAAAGTAAGCGAGTATGTATTTCGCAATGAAGCACATAAGCGCCAGATCCAAAGCTGGGTCAAAGATGCTGGAATTCCTCATCTATTGTTTACTGGAGGCGCTGGCACCGGCAAAACTACACTAGCACGAGTTCTTATTGCTGAACTTGGCGTACAAGATGCTGATGTATTGTTTATCAACGCAAGTCGTAACAACGGTGTTGATTGGGTACGAAATAAAATCACTAATTTCAGTGAAACACAGCCATGGGGAAACTTTAAGATTGTTCTCCTCGACGAGGCTGATTATCTTAGCCAAGAAGCACAGGCTGCTCTGCGTGGTGTTATGGAAGAATATCATCACACTGTTCGATTTATTCTCACATGTAACTATGAAAATAAAATCATGACTGCGGTAAAAAGTCGGTGTCAGGTTCTTCAAATCCAAAAGCAGGACCCTGTTGAATTTACTGCTCGTTGCGCTGAGATTATGCTTAACGAGAATGTCACATTTGATATTGATCGATTGGATAGCTTTGTCAAGGCAACATATCCTGACATGCGTAAAACTATTAACAATCTACAAGCGTCTGTTATTGATGGTGCGTTATCAGAGCCAGACGAATCCGAAGCAGATACCACATGGCGTATCAAAATGGTTGAACTGTTTAAGGCAGGCAACATTCGGGATGCTCGTAAGATGATTGCCGCAAGCGCACGACCAGATGAGTATGAAGAAATTTATCGGTGGCTGTATGATAATATTTCCATGTTTGGCGATAATGAGGACAAGCAGGACGAGGCGATTATTATTATTCGCAACGGGCTGGTGAAACATGCTAGTGTTGCTGATGTAGAAATTAATCTAAGTGCTACCCTATGTGAACTACAAATGATATGAAAAAATTACTTGTCGTCGCACTAGAAAAAGAACTACCCAGAGATTATGTTCCTGATGATTATAATATAATCTATACGGGTATTGGCAAAGTTAATGCCGCGATTGCCTTGGCTAGAGTGTTAACAGCTAATCCATTTTATGATATGGTTATTAACTACGGCACTGCTGGAGCCAGCGATAGCGATGTTAGTGGAGAATTACTTGATGTTGGTTGGGTAATGGAGCGTGACATGGATCTGACTGCGCTGGGGTTACCAAAGTATGTAGTTAGACATGACCAGAATCCAATGATCGCTACTAGTAATTTAGACACTGAAATCGTATGTGGCACAGGTGATAGTTTCGATAGACCACGATTGCCATACCACATCGTAGACATGGAAGCATACGCACTAGCAAAGGTGTGTAAGAAGTTTGGTATCATTTTCAAGTGTTACAAATACATCAGTGATACAGATGATGATGAGGATCCTGGCGAAGCATGGAAAGAAAATGTTTCAAAAGGCGCAGAAAAATTTCTAAAAGTTATTACAGGGGATTAAATTATGCCAAACAATAGACTGAAACTCGACGGGCTTACCCAAGAACAATGCGGAATGCTAGATGATATGTGGGCGGCAGACACACAAGAGGCGTTGGTGTCATACTTTCATACATTGAATTATGATCAATTACAAATCGCACTTACTCTACATGACATACTAATTCAAGAAAGTTATGAGGATGTTATTCAACAAGATTCCGACATAGGCAAAAGTATGTTACGAACTATTGGAATAAAATTAGATTAAAAATACTCCATAAATAATCCGTTGGGCAATTCCGCCCAATCTACTATGTGAGCGACAGGGTAAAGCTGTCAAGCAAAAGGAGAAAAACAATGGATGCACTCACTCTATGGATGGTGGTCGGATTTATATTCGCTGCCTATGCGGTAATCGCAAACGACTCAGTACAAACTCTCGGTACTTGGATCGCATCAAACAATGAGAGATTTCACTGGAGAACTATGTGGTTCGCTGCCAGTGCCGTGCTACTATATACACTTTGGTACGGATGGTATATGAATGGCGGAGATATTAGTTACGGAAGACTTAACAAGATTCCGTTTCAAGAAGTAAAATGGTATCACGCATTAGCACCCGCAGTGTTGTTACTATTAACACGCATCGGTGTACCGGTATCAACATCATTTCTGGTACTAAGTGCTTTCGCAAGTACATTTGTATTAGAAAAGATGCTTATGAAAAGCATGATGGGTTATGCTGTTGCGGCTGTTGCTGCGTATGCTATCTGGATGGTTGTTGCTAGATTACTAGACGAAGCAAAACCTGTTAAAGATTCGCACAAAACATATTGGCGCGTAGCACAATGGGTAACAACAGGCTTTCTGTGGTTTACTTGGCTAAGTCATGACATGGCAAATATTGCTGTGTTTCTACCACGCACACTAGATGTGTCGCTGATGATTATGATTAGTGTAGTATTTGTTACCGGGTTAGCATTTATGTTGCGAAGCGGTGGCGGTAAGATACAACAGATTGTATTAGAAAAGCACAACACAAGATATGTACGCAGTGCTACTATTATTGATTTAGTGTATTGGATGATCCTATTCTTCTTCAAAGAACTTAACGATATTCCAATGAGTACAACCTGGGTATTTGTGGGACTGTTATGTGGACGTGAGTTAGCAATGGCAACGTACACAGGCAAAGCAAAGTTCAAGACAGTGTTTCCTTTAATAGGAAGAGACTTCTTTAAGATGATGATCGGACTAGCAGCAAGTATGGGAATCGTGTTACTGATTCACTATGTACTAGTACCAAACGGTTACTAATCTTAAACTAAATTACAAGTACTTGAGAGCGCAGCATTTATTGTTGCGCTTTTTGTTGTTGTTGGTAATAAATACTCATAACGTAACGTAGCAGGAGAACACGTAGATGACAACTAGAAAACTAAATTCAAAAAATATAAATGTAGACAGTACTGCTTATATCGGCAAAGATGGTGTTTGGGTAGACACAGATACCAATCTACTAAAAATAAGTGACGGAGTGAGCCCAGGTGGTGTTATAATCACAACAGATGGTGATATTACCTCTACGTGGGCTAACATTACTGATATTAACAATGCCGCTGGACCAGGAAAAGTTGCCATTGGACGAAACGCCGGCAGTGTAAATCAAGGTACCGAATCTGTAGCAATTGGTGACGAAGCAGGCCAAACCAATCAAGGCCACAACTCATATGCATTAGGTAACAACGCAGGGCAACAAGACCAGGGCGCCGGCTCGGTAGCAATTGGCGATATAGCGGGTGCGATTACTCAAGGCACCTTATCGGTGGCAATTGGCACGAATGCAGGCACAACAACTCAGGGCGCAGATTCAACAGCAATTGGAGCTGGCGCAGCGTGGCAGGGTCAAGGCATTGGAGCAACAGCCGTTGGATATAATGCTGGCGCTATCAACCAAGGCACAAAGGCAGTGGCATTTGGACCATTTGCTGGAGGCGAAAATCAGGGTATTGACGCAGTAGCAATTGGAGAAGATGCTGGCAGACGTGACCAAGGTACCGAATCAGTAGCAATTGGCATGAACGCAGCAGATACTACTCAAGGCAACCAAGCAGTAGCAGTTGGCTATTGGGCAGGCAAAGAAACTCAAGCCGCAAGTGCTGTGGCAGTTGGCAAAGAAGCTGGCAGACTTCGTCAAGGCGTTGGAGCAGTAGCAGTTGGCAAAACCGCTGGTCAATATCTTCAAGGCGCCCAAGCAGTAGCAATCGGCAATGATACCGCTTCTGGTGGCTTCGCTGTGACACAATACGTAAGCGGCGGCGATGGTGGAACAAATCTTGTTGTGGCCGATACGAGTACTTTAGTAATAGGTTATAAAATTTACAACGATGCGTATGGATCCAACGTTACAATTACTGCCATTATTGACGAAACGACACTTACCATGAGTGATGATTGGATTACTACTCCGAATGGCAGGCTTGAATTTTATGACTACCAGGGCATTAACGCAGTGGCAATTGGCAACGTAGCAGGGCAGACGCTACAAGGTAATAACACAGTAGCAATTGGATACAATTCTGGACGATATAATCAGAGCGAAAATTCAGTAGCCGTCGGACAACGTGCCGGCGCCCTTTCGCAAAAGGTAAACGCAGTAGCAATCGGTACTAACGCAGGCGAGAACACTCAAGCTCGTGACACAGTAGCAGTCGGACATGTATCTGGCTATCAGAATCAAGGCGAACGGTCTGTAGCAGTTGGTAAATCCGCGGGCGAGGTGGACCAAGGCACACACGCAGTAGCAATTGGTATGCAAGCAGGTAAAACTGCGCAAGGCACAGAAGCAGTAGCAATCGGTGATGGCGCAGGCATAACTACTCAAGGCACAAAGTCAGTAGCAATCGGCGCTGACGCAGGTGTTACTTCTCAAGGTACTGAATCAGTAGCAGTAGGAAAATCTGCTGGTCAGACTACTCAAGGCATAAAATCAGTAGCAATTGGTGTTAATTCTGGACAAACAACTCAAGGCGAAAAGGCAATAGCAATCGGCAATGGCGCAGGCACGGATGTCCAGGGCCATGCGGCAGTAGCAATTGGTACTTTCGCAGGGAATGATAACCAAGGCGACAGTGCGACAGCTCTTGGACCACAAGCAGGCACTATTATGCAAGGCAGTGATGCAGTAGCAGTTGGTAATCAGGCTGGACAAGAGAGTCAAGCCGCGGCGGCTATAGCAATTGGGCAGCTGGCAGGTAATGCCACACAAGGCTTATCAGCAATAGCAATTGGTCCTTTGGCAGGCCGAACAACTCAAGGTATTGGTGGAATAGCAATTGGTGCTACGGCTGGGCAAACTACTCAAGGCATAAAGGCAATAGCAATTGGTGGTGATGCTGGACAAATAAATCAAGGTGACAACGCAGTAGCAATTGGTACTTTCGCAGGTAGAAACGACCAAGCCGTAAACTCAATTGTACTTAACGCAACTGGCTCATTGGTGCAAAACATAGTAGCTAATACCTTTGTAGTTAAGCCAGTTAGAAATGCTACAATGACAACTATACTTGGTTACGATGTTACAACAGGTGAAGTTACACATAATGCGACAATACCAGGATATACTAATACAGCAGACTTACAGGCATTAGCAGCAGCAAGTACAGACTTTGTAGACTTCCAGGCAAGACTAGCACTACTATGAGAGTAACGCTGTAAGCAAGTAGCATATCTATTACGATTGATAATTGACTAATAGAAGCCAGCCTTTGTTTATTCAGGGCTGGCTTTTTTTGCATAAATAATATAAAACACAGGATAGTATTACATGCGAGCAAGAGAATTCACAATTAATGTACCTATTAATATCAAGATCAATGGCGACGGCGATCCTGAAATTGATATGCCAAGCAACACTAGTGATAGTACAGAAAACGAAGACGGATCAGAAAAGCAGCCCGTGATGATCACGCCTCAAGAGCAAGAACTTGAGCTTAGAAAGGCAGCGCTCGGAAAGTCAAGCAAATACATTGACCAACTACTAGATGAACCAGACGATGGATGGGATTCAGGAGACGACGAGCTTCCACACAATATCACTACTGCGGATTTAGAGGATTCAGATAATCTAAGTTCATTGTCGTAAAGAGATAGCATATGGCCTTTATACGCAAGATCAAAGCAGGTTTAGTCAAACAAGATAGGACCGAATTCATTGGCGAAGATGGTCATATTTTCTTCGACATTGATACTGGACAATTTTATATCAGTGATGGCGCAACACCTGGCGGAGCTTCTGTTGGAGTCGGCGCACAGGGACCAGCTGGACCACAGGGACCACCTGGATTTGGCATTACTCTAGTAGGCAACGTAGCCGAAGTTGGTGATTTGACACCGGCAGACAATACTCAAGGCGATGCTTATATCGTACAAGCAGACGATAGTCTGCATATCTGGACAGGAACTGAGTGGGTTAACGGTGGCTCAATTCAAGGACCGGCGGGCAATGACGGGTCAGACGGTGATACTGGACCACAAGGCATTCCTGGCACAGATGGCGCAGATGGCACACAAGGCATTCCAGGCAATGACGGGTCAGATGGAATTCAAGGCATTCAGGGCGATACTGGCGCAGCAGGCGATACTGGACCACAAGGCATTCCTGGCACAGATGGCGCAGATGGCACACAAGGCATTCCGGGTAATAATGGAGCAGATGGTGATACTGGTCCACAAGGCATTCCGGGTAATGACGGCACTAACGGAACCAATGGCATAGATGGCGTAAATGGCACTAACGGCGCACAGGGCATTCAAGGCATTCCTGGTAATGACGGGTCAGACGGCGATACTGGACCACATGGCATTCCTGGCACAGATGGC
>Ga0208134_1000384_pt1 | contig 29021 bp, 13 predicted proteins | sample VirMetDEL_Mar_31_FD_184515 | JGI IMG/M metagenome (GOLD analysis project Ga0208134, IMG submission 184515) | Aqueous microbial communities from the Delaware River and Bay under freshwater to marine salinity gradient to study organic matter... | ecosystem: Environmental > Aquatic > Marine >...
AGACTATAACGAGGAGATGTATAGCACACTTGGAATTACAACAGGTAACTTTCAATGGGTCAATGGAATTAAAGATTCACAAGTTATATTTTATCCAGATCCAAAGGGCAGGTTTAAGGTTAGTTGGGTCCCACCTCAGCAGTTGCAAAACAGAGTGATACTTAAAAATGGTATTAAATATCCTGGCAACGAACACATGGGTGCTTTTGGTTGTGATAGTTACGATATATCGGGTACAGTAGATGGTGTTGGCTCGAAAGGAGCTTTACACGGTTTAACTAGGTTTAGTATGGAAGATGCCCCGGCTAACAGTTTCTTTTTAGAATACCTATCAAGACCGCCAACAGCTGAGATGTTCTTTGAGGACGTTCTAATGGCTTTAGTATTTTACGGGATGCCTATACTCGCGGAAAACAATAAACCTCGTCTTTTGTACTATCTGAGGCGTAGAGGATATAGAGGGTTTAGTATGAATAGACCCGATAAGATATGGAACAAATTATCTGTTGCAGAAAAAGAAGTTGGTGGAATACCTAACTCTTCAGAAGATATTAAACAAGCTCACGCGGCTGCTATTGAAATGTATATACAAGATCATGTTGGTGTTAAACAAGATGGTAGTCATGGTGATTTATATTTCAATGAACTACTAAATGATTGGGCAAAGTTTGATATAAACAAAAGAACAAAGCATGATGCATCAATAAGTTCTGGTCTAGCTGTTATGGCTAACAATAGGCACTTATACAGGCCAAATGCTAAGGTTGAAAAGCAACCACTAAATATAAACATTTCTAAGTATATTAATACTGGAAACAATTCACAAATAATCAAATAATAAATATGGCAGAGTCTGGCATTAAAAGTTATTTCCCGAGTCAAACAGTTAGTGATGCTGAAAAGCTAAGCTATGATTATGGTTTGAAAGTAGGTAAAGCAATAGAGCAAGAGTGGTTTAATAATGATAGAGGTTCTAATAGACATAGAACTAATTATAATGATTTTCACAGCTTAAGACTATACGCAAGAGGCGAGCAGTCTATACAAAAATACAAGGATGAGTTATCTATAAATGGTGATTTGTCCTATTTAAACTTAGACTGGAAACCAGTGCCTATTATATCTAAGTTTGTTGATATAGTTGTAAATGGTATTGCCGAAAGAACTTACGACGTAAAGGCTTACTCTCAAGATCCGCATGGAGTTTCTAAAAGAACTAAGTACATGGAGTCTGTATTAAAAGACATGAGGTTAAAAGAATTTAACGAAGCTGTTAAACGGGAGCTAAACTTAAATGTTAAAGAGAGTCAAATGGAAGAGCTTCCAGAAAGCAACGAGGAGCTAGAGCTTCACATGCAGTTAACTTATAAGCAATCTATTGAGATAGCAGAAGAGCAAGCTATTAACACTTTATTAGAAGGTAATAGATACGAGCTTACAAAAAAACAATTTTATTATGACCTTACTGTTTTAGGTATAGGGGCAGTAAAAACATCATTCAATACTTCAGAGGGTGTTGTCGTAGATTACGTTGATCCAGCTAATTTGGTTTACTCTCATACTGATTCGCCTTATTTTGATGATATATACTATGTTGGTGAGGTAAAAACTATTCCTGTAAACGAGTTAGCAAAACAATTTCCTCACTTAAGCGAAACCGATCTTGAAGATATAATGAAGAATAAATCTAACAATAGATCTAACCACAACTCTATACATAACTACAACAAAGAAGACAATAATACTATCCAGGTTTTATATTTTAACTACAAAACCTACATGAACGAGGTTTATAAAACCAAAGAAACAGCGACGGGTGGTGATAAAATTATACCTAAAGATGATTCATTTAATCCTCCAGAAAACATGGAAGGTGGATTTGGTAAAATGTTAAGGTCTATAGAGTGTCTATATGATGGAGCTATGATTTTAGGTACAGAAAAGCTGCTTAGGTGGGAGATGGCTAAAAACATGATGCGTCCTAAAAGTGATTTTACTAAAGTTAAAATGAATTACGCTATTGTTGCTCCTAGAATGTATAATGGTAAGATTGACTCGTTGGTAAAGCGTATAACTGGTTTTGCTGATATGATTCAGTTGACTCACTTAAAACTACAACAGGTAATGTCTAGGATGGTTCCAGATGGAGTTTACTTAGATGCCGATGGTTTAGCTGAAGTTGATTTAGGTAATGGAACTAACTACAATCCACAAGAAGCTTTAAATATGTTTTTTCAAACTGGTTCGGTAATTGGTAGATCATTTACCTCTGAAGGTGATATGAATCCAGGTAAAGTACCAATTCAAGAAATTACATCAGGTTCTGGTGGAAACAAAATGCAAGCTCTTATTGGTAACTATAATTACTACTTGCAAATGATAAGAGATGTGACCGGACTTAACGAAGCTAGAGACGGTAGTACTCCAGATAAAAATGCTTTAGTTGGGGTTCAAAAGTTGGCAGCAGCAAACTCAAATACAGCAACTAGGCATATATTACAGTCTGGACTATTTTTAACAGCTGAGGTGTGCGAGTGTTTATCTTTGAGAATTTCTGATATTATAGAATACTCACCAACAAAAAATGCTTTCATACAAGCTATTGGTGTTCACAATGCAGCTGTATTAGAAGAGCTTAGTGAGTTGCACTTGTATGATTTTGGTATATTTATTAACCTACAGCCAGATGAAGAGGAAAGAATGATGTTGGAAAACAACATTCAAATGGCGTTACAACAACAAATAATTGAATTAGCTGACGCAATTGATATTAGAGAAATAAAAAATATTAAATTAGCTAATCAACTGCTTAAAATACGTAGAAAGAAAAAACTAGACAAAGACCAAGCTTTGCAACAACAAAATATGCAAATGCAGAGTCAAATGAACCAACAAGCTGCTCAAGCAGCGGCTCAATCAGAAGTACAAAAAAACCAAGCCTTAACACAAAGTCAAGCGCAGTTAGAACAAGTTAAAGCTCAATTAGAGTCTCAAAGAATGATGCAAGAGGTTCAAATGAAAAAAGAGTTAATGCAGTTAGAGTTTGAAATGAATATGCAACTTAAAGGTATTGAGGTTGATGGTCAAAAAACAAAAGAAAAACAAAAGGAAGATCGTAAAGACGAGAGGACTAGAATACAAGCCTCTCAACAAAGCGAACTTATAGATCAAAGAAATAGTGGTAAACCACCTAAAAACTTTGAGTCCGCAGGTAATGATATATTAGGCGGAGGATTTGATTTAGGAGTGTTTGACCCTAGATAAATTATTAACTATTATTATATTATATTATGGAAGAAGAAAATGAAAAAGTAGTCGAAGAGACTACACAAGAAACAACTGAACAAGTTGATGAAAGTAAATTTGAATCAGCTGGAGACGATAGTGTTGTTAAGGTAGATTTAAGTAAACCACCAGAACCAAAAAAAGATGAAGTTAAAGAAGATAACGCTGACGACAGCGGAGTGGTTGCAGAGTCTGAAGATGCCGAGCCCACACAAGAACAAGAAGAAGTACAACCGGAAGCTGAAACACAAGAAGCTACAGTATTAGAAGAAATTACTGAAGAAGAAGATGTTGAGGAGCAGGTTGAAGAAGCTATAGCAGAAGCTGAAGCTACTGGAAAACCATTACCAGAGAATATCCAAAAGTTAATGGACTTTATGGATGATACTGGTGGAGATTTAAGTGATTATGTTAAGCTTAATCAAGATTATTCAAAGTTAGACGACCAAAGTCTATTGCGTGAATATTACAAGCAAACAAAACCTCATTTAGATAATGAAGAAATTAACTTCCTTATGGAAGATACATTCTCTTACGACGAAGATATGGACGACGATAGAGATATACGTAGAAAGAAATTAGCGCTTAAAGAGCAAGTTGCCAGCGCTAAAAGCCACCTAGACGGGCAAAAGTCTAAATACTATGACGATATCAAAGCTGGAAGCAAACTTACGGGTGAGCAACAAAAGGCAATTGATTTCTTTAATAGATATAACAAGGAGTCAGAAGCAACTCAAAAAACAGTTAAAAAGAACTCTGATATTTTTACACAGAAAACTGAACAAGTTTTCAACGACAAGTTCAAAGGTTTTGAATATAACGTCGGTGACAAGAAATACAGGTTTAATGTAAACAATGCTGAAGAGGTTAAAAACACTCAGAGCGACATAAGTAATTTTACCAAAAAGTTTTTGGATAAGAAATCTGCTTTAACAGACGCTAAGGGTTATCATAAATCTTTATACACAGCAATGAACGCTGACGCTGTTGCAAAACACTTTTACGAACAAGGAAAAGCAGATGCCATGAAAAATAGTATTGCTAATGCTAAAAACGTTGATATGAACCCAAGGCAAAGTCATGGGCAAGTTGAAGTGGGCGGTTTAAAAGTAAAGGTGTTAGGTAATAATTCTTCTGATTTTAAGTTTAAAATTAAAAACAAAAATAAATAAATTTAAAAAAACAAAATTATGGCAATTACTCCAGGCGCAAGCCTAAATAGTGTACCTGCTCCAATACAGCAAACACTATCAACTAACTACTTAGACCTTAATGGTTCTGGTGGTTGGGCACAACAATACTTACCAGATCTAATGGAAGCGGAAGCTGAAGTTTTCGGACCGAGAACTATATCAGGATTTCTTTCACAAGTTGGAGCTGAAGAATCTATGACTGCTGACCAAGTTATTTGGTCTGAGCAAGGTAGATTACACCTTTCTTATAAAGGTGATATCGACGCAGAGAACGTTATAACTATTCAATCTGATATTGACGGGAACTTTGGTTCTAGTGCAACTTTAGTTGAAGCTGGTATGACAACTCACGGTGTTAGATTAAACGATACAGTTATTGTATCAAACGCTAACGTGACTGTTAAATGTTTAGTTACAGGTGTTTCAGGTGCTGATATTACTGTAGCTCCTTACGATGGTGTTGCAATTGCAGCGCTTACAACTAACTTAGCTACAACTATGTTAGTTTATGGTTCTGAATATGCTAAAGGTACTGGTTACAACGCCGCTGCTGCTACAACTGTAGAGTCAAGAGGTGCTAACGAGCCAGACTTTAAAACATTTTCAAACAAACCAATTATCTTAAAAGATTACTACGAAGTATCAGGTTCTGATGCGTCTAGAATTGGTTGGGTTGAAACTACTGGAGAAACTGGTCAAACTGGCTACATGTGGTATTTAAAAGCTGAAGCTGATACAAGAGCTCGTTTTAATGATTACATTGAGATGGCAATGATAGAAGGTGTTAAAGGTTCTAATACTAATGCTGTTGATACTTTCTTAGGAGGTGTTATTGCTGGTAACGATGAATTAGTTGGTACTGAAGGTTTATTCGCTGCTATTGAGTCAAGAGGTAATTTAACTTCTGGAATCACTGGTATTAACGCTGCAACTGATTTAGCTGAATTTGACGCTATATTAGCTGAGTTTGATAAGCAAGGTGCTATTGAAGAAAACATGATGTTTGTAAACAGAGCTACTTCGTTAGCAATGGATGACATGTTAGCTTCTATGAATTCTTACGGAGCTGGTGGTACTTCTTACGGAGTATTTGATAACTCTGAAGATATGGCTTTAAACTTAGGTTTCTCTGGTTTCAGAAGAGGTTCTTATGACTTCTACAAGTCTGACTTTAGATACCTAAATGATTTGGCAACAAGAGGTGGTATTAATGCTGCTAACGCTGCTGCTGCAATTAGAGGGGTTATTATTCCAGCTGGTACTTCAACGGTTTATGACCAACAATTAGGAAAGAATCTTAAGAGACCTTTCTTACACGTTCGTTATAGAGCTTCTCAAACTGATGATAGAAAAATGAAATCATGGGTTACTGGTTCTGTTGGTGCTGCTACATCTGCTTTAGATGCAATGCAAATCCACATGTTATCGGAAAGATGTTTAGTTACACAAGGTGCTAACAATTTCATGTTAATGAAGTAAGCACGATTTATATTAAAGACCGGGGCTTCGGCCTCGGCCTTTTATTTTATTAATTTATATTATATTATATTATGGCAAAAAAACAAAAAACAGAAAAGGTTGTAGAACCTTTAATAGAAAAAGACTTCGAAGAAGTTATGGTGGAAACACCGGTGGTTGAAGAACCAAAAGCAAGACAAAGATTAAAACCTACAAACGAGTGGGAGATTAAAGATAGAATGTATTACTTAAAAGGTGGTAAAAAACCTTTGTCTAGATCAATAAAGGCAGCTGGTATATATTATTTTGACAAAGAAAAAGGTTATGAAAGAGAACTTAAATATTGTCAAAACCAAAAAACACCATTTGTTGATGAAATGAAAGGTGACCAAAGATTAGAGCACATTGTATTTAGATCAGGATCCTTGTACGTACCAAAAGAAAAAACAGTTTTACAAAAACTATTATCTTTATATCATCCTCATAAAAATAACTTATACGAAGAGTACAAACCAGCAGCTGTTGCGGCTGATGAGATTGAAGTTTTAGACATGCAGGTTGACGCTTTGGTGGCCGCTAGAAACATTGATATAGATATGGCTGAAGCTATCATGCGTGTAGAGAAAGGATCTGAGGTATCAGAGTTGAGTTCTAAGGAGCTTAAAAGAGATTTATTAGTATTTGCTCGTAGCAACCCTAAATTATTCTTAGAGTTAGCAGATGACGAAAATGTAATGCTAAGAAATTTTGGTATTAAAGCTGTTGAGGCTGGTATATTAAGATTGTCTTCTGATCAAAGAAACTTTTTGTGGGGTAGTAACGGGAGAAAGCTAATGGTTATACCATTTGACGAGCACCCATACACTGCTTTAGCACATTGGTTTAAAACAGATGAAGGGATGGAGATTTATTCTAATATTGAAAAAAGATTAAATTAATCTAACTGTAGATGCGGTCGCTCTACGGGGCGATCGTAAACTACAAAATTAAATTATATGGAAAACAAATCAAAAGGACTAGGCGACTCAATAGAGAAAATTACAAAAGCAACGGGAATAAAAAAAGTTGTTGACACCGTTGCTAAAGCAACCGGTAAAGACTGCGGGTGTGGAAAAAGAAAAGATACTCTTAACAGATTGTTCCCTTATAATAAATAAAAGAAATTATGGTAAGCGTAGATACAGTATATCAAAAAGTTTTAGCGTTAGCTAATAAAGAACAAAGAGGTTATATAACGCCTCAAGATTTCAATCTATTTGCCAACCAAGCACAAATGGAGATATTTGAACAATATTTCTACGACACAAATGTTGCAAGAAAAAGTCCTGGTAACGACACTGTTTATGCAGATGTAGACAACATGTTAGAGGAAAAAATTCAGATTTTTGAAAGGTCACAAGGTCCCGCACAAATTGCAAATTACGTAGGGGCTGGGGGTGGTGGTATAAACAAACAGTTGCCAAGCGATGTTTATAGAGTTCATAGGGTTGAAGCATTAGGTAATGTTTTTTGCGAAATATTAAACACTAAAGATTTTAATGACGCTAGAAAAGGCGGTCCACTGACGAAGCCTTCTGACAGTAGGCCTATAGTTAACATAAGAGGTAATATAATAAGGTGTGTTGGTTCTAACGACTCTTTTATAACTATATCAGGTTTTATTTATTTTAGAATTCCTACAAAAGTTAATTGGACTTATGTTGTTATAAATAAACAAGCAATGTACGACGCCAACCCTTCAACTCAAGACTTTGAATTGCATAGATCAGAAGAAAATCAACTTGTAAATAAAATATTGATGTTAGCTGGGTTAGCTAACCAGCAACCAGATATAATGAAAGCTGGTCAAGGCATGGACATGGCAACAAAACAACAACAACCTAAAATATAATAAATGGCATTATTAGACAATCAATCCTCTTCTCAATATTATGGCAACGTTAGTTTATATGGTGAATATCAATTTGTTTCACTAAGTGACATTATAAGTCAATTTATGTTTGTGTATGTTGGTGAAGATAAAATAATATCAAAAGCTAGTAGAACAGATGTAGCGTTTCATGCGCAAAGAGGTTTAGCTGAAATGTCGTTTGACACTTTCAAATCTACAAAGGCTCTAGAGATAACTGTTCCAGCAACACTACAGATGACGTTACCACAAGACTATGTTAGTTACGTTAAAATAAGCTGGGTTGATAGTGCTGGTATTAATCATGTTGTGTATCCGGTTAGTAAAACTTCTAATCCTACAAAACCAACACAAGCTTCTGATGGCTCATACTCTTTTAATGGTGCTGATGGTAGTATGTTGACTGATTCTGAATCTAAAGCTTGGAGTAATTATAAATCAAAAACACCTTCTGAAAATCAAGATGATTATCAAGATGATACTTATTGGAAAATGAATGGTAATAGATACGGTTTAGATCCTCAGCACGCTCAAGCTAATGGTTCTTTTTATGTAGATGAAAATGCAGGAAAAATACATTTTAGTTCTAATATTTCTGGAAAAACTGTAATATTAGATTACATAAGCGATAGCCTAGGCACTGAAGATGAAATGAAAGTTCACAAGTTTGCTGAAGAAGCAATGTACAAGTGGATTTCTTGCGCTATTTTATCAGGAAAATCTAATATACCTGAATATCAAGTAAACAGGTTTAAAAAAGAAAAATTTGCAGCTGTTAGAACTGCAAAACTAAGGTTATCTAATTTAAAATTAGAAGAATTAACTCAAATTTTAAGAGGTAAATCGAAACAAATAAAACACTAGTACATGCCAGAGATCAAGCATAATTTTACCGGTGGTAAAATGAACAAGGATGTCGATCAAAGACTTGTTCCAAAAGGAGAGTATAGAGATGCAATGAACATACAAGTGTCAACTTCAGAAGGATCTGATGTTGGAACTGTTCAGAATATATTGGGTAATCAACATGGTTGCATGGGTGGTAGTCTTGATAGTATTACAAATAATTCTACTACCGTGGGGTCTGTAACGGATGAAAAAACAGACTCTTTATATTGGTTTATATCAGGGGGACAACCCCAACCTGGTCCGAATGTCACAATGAGAGATTCTATTTGGAGACATACGTCAAACGATAATTGTAAACCTGTTTTCGTAGATAATTACGGTATTTCACTTACAAATCCTTTTGATGACACTTTTATCAGTTCAATTTTAACAAATATAACTTCGTCTGTTTTTAATGAAATAGAAGTTGGATGGACGGTAGTAGGTGTCACTAACGATGGTGTTTATTCTAACACAGCTACCATATCTTCTTTTAACACAGCGCCATATATCCCTTTTGATTTTGGCTACACACCAACAATTAATACCGTAAATATTGTAAGCGGAATTGCTTTAAACCCTATGATTGACGTGGCGTCTGGTATTAGTTTTGTAATGATACAAGATATAAATGGAAATTTTTCGCAATCCACTCTAAACGAAGTATATATACACGGATGGAGTGGGGGTTCTGTTAATCAGCTTGTTGGTGATACAATAGAAATCCCTGCTTATTCTGGTAACACATATACGATTAACACTGCTAGTATTGTTTCTTTGACGTACTTAAATGGGGTGGGTGCGCAGGCTGTAAAGTTAATACTAGACACTAATACAGTACTATTTTCAAACCCAACGTTAGATCCTAGCGTTACCGCAGAATTAACTAGCGGTATAGGATTAGTTGGATCTTATAACGGATCTTCTATTTCCGCTTTAATAACTAGCTCGGATCAAGTAACAACTAATATTGCAAACGGAGAAATTATATTCAATACTGTGGATTATGATGTTACAAACACTACTGTTGGAAGTGTTGTTAGCATTAGCGGTATTACGGGTGGTATTCAACTTAGTGATTTCTGTGTTCAATCTATAAACACTTCTAACAACTCTATAGTACTAGAAGATTGTCAAACTGGAGTTACTGCACTACAAGGATTTCAAGTTGGTGGATTATCTTATGGCGTACCTCAAGCTACAGGTGGAGCAATTCAGTTTGCAGTTAGTGGGCTAGTGGAACTTGACCAACCTTTAAATCTACAAGGAACCTACCAATCGTTATACTTTCAAGGACCAAGAACACTTAATTTTAACGCTAACACTTTAATAACTGGAATTGATGTTGTAGATGACATGCTGTTTTGGACCGATAACACAACTGAGCCTAAAAAAATAAATATACAACGTAGTATAGACGGAACTCATTTCAACGGTACGCAGCATACTCGCGTTATAAATCCTGACCAAGGATTATCTATAGGTAGTAATGTTATGGCGCGTGAAAAACATATAACTGTTATTCGAAAAAGCCCTATTAAATCTTTGTCACTAGAGCTTAGTGACGGAAGGGACCCTTCTTTAAACTACTCTGCAATTACAATAACTTCAGATGATCCAATAAACACGTCAATAATTAGCTCTAGTAACCCGGCAACTACTACTGATTTTTCAGGATTATTAATTGAGGATACTATTCAAGTTTCATTTCCTTATGACTATGATATAAACAGCACGTTTAGTGTTGCTTGGGCTCCTGGTGATTACTTATTATTAAAAGAAGAGATTAGCCCAACGGATTTACCATCTACACCTTTGACCAACTGGACAATAAGGGGTAAAATACTAAACGTTCAAAATGGTAATAATTTTGACTCAAGCAATGGTGTTGTTGTTGCAACTATTGAGATAGTTGGTTTAAATGGTGTTCCTCCCGAACCAGCCGCGGGCCAAACAATGATGTTTGTAGCTGATTTAGAGTACTCTGACACCCGTATATTTCAAGATAAATTTCCTAGGTTTTCTTATAGATACAAATACAGTGATGGAGAATATTCTACGTTTGCTCCGTGGTCTGAGCCAGCTTTTATTCCAACAAGCTTTAATTATGACCCTAAAAAAGGTTGGAACACTGGTATGCGTAACAACCTTCAATCAGTAAAGTTAAAAGGTTTTAACACATCAACGTATGCGGATATTACATCTATTGATATATTATACAAAGATGACTCTTCTCCAAATGTTTACCTTGTTCAGACGATTAGTCCAATAGATATTATTTCGAGTGGACAGGTGGATCGCCCTTGGTTTTTAAATGAGTATATCGTAAACTCAGAAAACATAAAAGGTGTAATTCCTTCTGGGCAGTTGTTACGAGCATGGGATGGAGTTCCTAAAAAAGCTCTTGCTCAAAGCATTAGTGGTAACAGGGTCATTTACGGTAACTACGAGCAACATTATGATTTGTTAATAGGTGGAGAGATTTATACCCCAGATTTTAATAACAGTTTAGTTGCGTGGGCACCCTCAACAGCTGGATCACCGCAAAAGTCAATTAAATCTTTAAGGGATTACAAGTTAGGTGTTGTTTTTACAGATAAATACGGTAGAGAGACACCAGTACTTATAGGGGAGAATGGAGGTTTTAGTGTTAAAAAAATTGAATCTAAAAATTATAACAGGTTGACAGCTTCTTTAAGTGGTGTTCCGCCAAGCGAAATGGCGTACTACAAGTTTTATATAAAAGAAACATCTTCCGAATATTACAACGTACCTATGGACCGCTGGTACTCCGCTGAAGACGGAAATATATGGTTATCCATGCCATCTGCTGATAGAAATAAAATTGATTTAGATACTTTTTTATATTTTAAAAAGGGAGAGTCTGGCGACAAAAATGTTATAGAAAACTCTACAGAGTACAAAGTGTTAGATATAGATAACGAGGCTCCAAAATGGATTAAAACTAAAAAAATTCGTATAGGATCAGCAAAACACAATGTAGCAGGTAATTCATGTTTATTTGGATTTGCCAATGACACAACAAACTTAGCGCCTAAAGTAGGTGAAATATCTTTTAGTTTAAACTACGACGGTCCTAGTGAGTTTGCTAATTTACCTTTTAAAACATCAACGTTAGCTAGTTTGCAAAACGTTGAAGAGCAATTGTATATACAGTTTGTAATGGGTAACGACTACTCGTCTCAATACGCTATAAATGAAATTACTTCAGATTTTGATGCGAGTTCTACCGCTGTCAGTAACTATTTTATATCGCTAACAAAACCTTTAGATAACGATATAAATATTATATTTGACAACCCAGCGTTTTCTAGTGCAATCAAAGAGGATGTTAGAGTTGTATTTACTAAAGGAGTAATACAAAACACGCCAAACTTTGATGGTAGATTTTTTGTTAAAATTGAAAACGATGGTAAAATTCAATCAATGGTTTCTGACAGTACTCAAGGTATTAATTATCAGGTAAAAGTTTCTATGCCAGTTTATGAGAAAAGTGGAGGTGAATCTATTGGAGATTATGGTATTCACGCTCACGCTTATACTCGCTCGGGTACTAACTATGTAGCAAAAGACTGGTGTGGCTCTGTAACCGGCGGGTGTGGAAACTTTACTTGGGGAGGGTATGGAGTGTATACAAGTTGCTCTCAGTACAAAGGAGCTCTCGATAATCCTGGTGGTTACAATTATAACAGACTAGCATCTAGAAAAAGTTTTACAAGAGATTTAGGTGGCGAGACAATGAGCAGTCTTGGTGATAGTGGTGAGGGTAGTGCAAGTGGTGTGTTTTTTATCAACGCGGGCAAAAGAACTTGGAAAAAGAAAAACACTGTTGGTTGTAACGATGATACGTTAAGTTGGCCTGACAATAATAACATGAATCATCTGTCTCCAGGGTGTAATAATCTTGATTCAGGTTCAGGTTGTGGCGTCGGTTGGATTGACCCTTTTCCTGGTATCCACCCTGGTGGTGGGGGATCATATATTAATATAGGTTTTTCTGGTATAAAAGCACCAGGTAGTAGTAGTTTAAGATCACTCTTTCATGGGGGTTATGACTCGGATGGAACTGGTAATTTCCATCTGCACAATTCCATCTCTTCGTTTTTTGGTGTTGGTACAACAAATGACAGTCACAATGACCCAACTACTAAAACATTTGTAGAAAGTCTTGTGGCGGGATCAAAATTCAAGTGGAAAGAAGACCCCACTGAAACTATATATACAATAGTAGATCAAACAGAATGTAGTTATGACGTGCATTTTGCTAGACATTCTGATGGATACTGTATACATGGAGGGGCTTTTATTGGTGATCCAAGTACATATACTAAAAACTGGGATTTTAGAACAGACAAACCTATAGTTTGGAACCCGTCTAATGATTCTGGAAATGCTTTTATTGACGGTGGTCTTCATTTAGGTGATGCAACTGGACCTGCAGATCACGTGCGTAATGTTACCACTGATGGTGGTTTAACTCTAACCCTAGCAGATGCATCCGGAATACAAGTAGGTATGGCTGTAAGACACGCAAATATACCTTTAGAGTGTAATGTCTTGACTGTTGCTGGAAACTCAGTTGGGATTAGCTTAGCGTCTACAAGCACTGGAGTTGGAGGTGTTGACGTGAGCTTTGGTTTTATAATACGTGTTAAGGGTGGTTTAATTAATGGTATTGATGTTGGTGGAGTTGTTGGGACTAATCCTCAGGAAAACTATCTTTTGGTAGATCGTATTAGTACACAATGTAGTAATGGTAATAGTTTAAAACCTATGTACGATCTACATGTTGGAATGGCTCTTGATTTTTGCAACGGCACGCTTAGTGATAATTTTTATGGTCTTGCTATAAAAAGTATAGGAGAAAAAGACAGTAATGGTAATTATAGAATAGATTTAGGTGGTATGTATAAACCACTTATAGGGTTTGAGGTTTGTCCTAATTTTACTAGTACTAGTGGCGTAGAGCTTAACAAGGCTTTAGCGGTTAAGCAGGCTGTAATGAATGGGGCTAGTAATTTTTCTGAAGCTAACACGGATTACAGTTTACAAAACCATCCAATGGCAATAGAAAATGGGGTTTGCGGATCTATAGTAGCGGTAGGTTATACACTTCAATTTCTTCAAGAATACGACACATATAGCGATGGAAATGTTATGCCAGAAAACCCTTTTATTTGGGAAACAAAGCCAAAAAATGATGAGGGGATAGATGTTTATTACGAAATTAGTGATAGATATTCTATTGAATTGAACCCAAGTACAATCTCACAAACAATACCTTTACAGTCACGAGTAGCTAGCGTACTTAACGAGGGGGGGATGGATTTAATGCAACCACTTGTGCTTAACGTTGGAGGTCCTGGTGGGGACGAGATAACAATACAAACTAGTATTATTAATGGAATTCCAGGAGCTTGGGTTGGACCAGGATCATCACCAACGGGAGTAAACCCTATTGTAGTTGGAAGTACTTTAATAATAACTAAACCTAACGGGGAGTCGTTTAACGTTGTGGTTGAAGAGATTATGAATCAAATGGCATTTGGAACAGGTTATCTTTCCAACAAGTTTCGTCTTCAAAAAAATCTATATGGAAGCGAGCACACTTTAAATTGGCACAACTGTTATTCCTTTGGAAACGGAGTAGAATCAAATAGATCAAAAGATGTGTATAATGCTAGCTTTATGGGTAATGGCGTTAAAGTTTCATCTGTTTTTGAAGAGTATGCAAAAGAACGTCGTTATAGTGGGTTAGTATATTCTGGTATATACAACTCTACATCAGGGGTAAATAATTTAAACCAATTTTCTTACGCTGAAAAAATTACAAAAGACATAAACCCTATTTATGGTAGTATACAAAAACTACATAGTGGGTGGGGACAAGGTGGAGATTTAGTAACGCTTTGTGAAGATAGAGTATTAAAAATACTAGCTAATAAAGATGCTTTGTTTAATGCTGATGGAAATTCAAATGTAACTTCAACTAACAATGTTTTAGGCCAAGCTATTCCTTACTCTGGCGAGTATGGTATGTCTAAAAATCCAGAGTCATTTGCATCAGAAGCTTATAGAATTTATTTCACTGATAAAGTTAGAGGTACTGTTATGAGGTTGTCTATGGACGGGTTAACACCTATATCGAACCATGGTATGAAAGATTGGTTTAGAGATCACCTAAAGCTAGGTGATAAACTGATTGGTAGTTACGACGATAGAAAAGACGAATACAATATTACTATAAAAGGTGATAATATTGCCAAAACAGTTACATTTAAAGAAGATGTAAAAGGTTGGGTGAGTTTCAAATCATTTACACCTGAAAATGCTATTAGCTGCGCTAATGAGTACTACACGTTTAAAGGTGGTGATATATGGAAACATCACAGTGAGGCTGTTGATAGAAATACTTTTTACAACGAAAGCCTTGTACCATCAAGTGTAGAAGTTATATTCAACGAGGTACCTGGAAGCGTTAAATCTTTCAAAACTGTAAATTACGAAGGCTCACAAGCTAAAGTAACTTCAAAAGATGAAAACAATATCACGTTAATGGATGGCGAGTACTTTAACTTAGAAGCAGAAAAAGGTTGGCATGTTACTAATGTTATTACTAATTTAGAACAAGGTGGTATAACTGAATTTATAAAGAAAGAAGGTAAATGGTTTGGGTATGTTATAGGTAACGACGTTATTATATCTGAAGTTGGTAACGCGTCAGGAAACTATAATACTGAGGATTTTAGTATACAAGGTATAGGTAGAACCTCTGGTACAATAACTAGTGTTGTATATGGCTGTATGGACGACACAATGTTTAATTATAACGACGCCGTTACTAATGATGATGGTTCTTGTATTAATTTTAGTCATGGGTGTATGGATCCTGATGCTGACAACTTCCAATTGAGCGCTAATACAGATGATGGAAGTTGCTACTACCTAGGTTGCACAACGGGACCTTTAGCTGATCAAGAACAGTTTGGTGGATCTATAAACTATGATCCTAACGCAACAGTTGATGATGGTAGTTGTATTCCAGGTGTTTGGGGGTGTACTCTTTTAGGTTATTTTAATTCTAATCCATCGGCAAACATGCCAAGTAACTACTGTATTCCGATTAATTTTGGCTGTACAGATTCTAGCGCTAATAACTATGTTGCTCTTGTTGACGAAATGACAGATGTTAATACTGACGATGGAAGTTGTGAATATGAAGGGTGCGCTGATCCTATAGCTACAAACTATAGCTTTACAGGTAGTTCACCGGTTGTTGATGGTCCTAATGGAAATTTAACTTATCTAAATGGTACCGCAATTGATGATGGTTCATGTACTTATGTTGGTGGTTGTATGGATAATACTGCTTGTAACTTTGATGCTTTAGCAACAATTGATAATGGTTTATGCTATTTATGTGCAGATGATAACGCTGATAATTATGACGCGGTAATACCTTTCACTGATTACACCTGCCTTGGTGCTTGTACCTACTGTAATGATGTGGCTAGCGTTACAATCACGAACCAAACAACATCTGACGCTGGAATGAGCAATGGAACTGTCACGATAGAGTGGCCAGCATCTACATCAAGCTCAGTTACTTCGTATGAAGTTTACAATTGGAATTATACTATCCTAGAAACTATTACATCTTCTGGAAATCCTACAGAAACACTTACTATTACAGGTTTAGAAGCAGGAACTTATAATATATACGTTAAGACTATTTGCACAACTAGTGATGGTAACACACTTACAGCAGGTGAGAATCTTCCAGGAGGTAACACGGGAGCAGGTCCGCATTTTGGAACACCTGTTTCAACAACTATTACGTCAACTCCAATACCTGGTTGTATGGATAGTACTGGCGCATTCAATAACGCTGGTGGAACTTGGGGCGCTTGTAACTTTGATGCATCGGCTACTATAGATGATGGTTCATGTGAATACACAACATGTACTGGTTGTACTGATAGCGCGTACTCAGAGTATTGTGGTGATTGTTGGGATGCTGTTAACCAAGTTAATGGACCAGAAGGAAGTGGTTATGGCCCTTGGGTTGCTGATACAATTCCTACTAGTTGTTTAACTCTTATAGTTCCTGGATGTACTGATGCTAGTGCGTTTAATTATGATGCTACAGCTACTGTAGATGATGGTAGTTGTGTTGCTATTGTTTTAGGCTGTACAGATGACACGCTAAATAATGATGGAAGTTATGCTGCTTCAAACTATAATGCGCTCGCTAATACAGATGATGGTAGCTGTAACCCTTATAATTGTCCAACAATAGAAATTGGTCAAAGCCTTTTCAACACTACTTTTAAAATAAACACATATAACACCCCGTACCCTAACACCTCTTCTTATTGGAATTCTGTAAATCCAATTGCTACCATTAATGGTAATAATGTAAACCTAAACCCTTGGAGTAGCTTAGTGAGTGGTAGTACTGTTATTGGTGTTAAAACAAGTGAACCAACAATGAATTATGTTGCGGCTGGGTCAACTACCGCTGATATAGTGTTTTTTATTATGACAGCTGATGGCCTTTGTTTTGCAACGGAAACACAAACATTTACTATTGGTTGTACTGATAGCGCAGCTAACAACGCCACTGGCTTTAATATATCTGACAACACACAATGTACATATTCAGGGTGTATGGATGCTACTGCTTGTAATTACAATATTTTAGCAACTACTCCTGACGCTAATAATCCTTGTCTTTTCTGTGGTGACGTAAGTGCTTTAAATTACGATGGCGCTACTTGTACTGATGGTTGTGTTTACGGTGGTTGTACTGATAGTACTCCGTCGGTTATGGATCCAAATGCACAGGCCGCAAGTAACTTTGATGCAAATGTTACGGTAAGTTGTGGTACTAATAACGACAACGAATGCTGTACTTACCATGATGATCAAGATGTAGTCGCGAGTTTAGCTGGTGGTACTACCTTCTGGATGGTACAAATTGCATACGAGCCTGGGTCTACTGGTTATACTGAAGCTGTGCTGGCTAACTTTGTATTAGGTGAATCTCCAGGCACCATGGTTGGTCTGACCAACCAGTATCCGCTAAATAACATGACTTCTTATCTTGGTGATAGGATAGCACTAATGTTGGTTCCTTCAGTATGGGAGACTTACGTTTACAACAATAACTTGAGAATAACTCTTAACGCTGACTTTAACGGGGCTTGTGACAATGACTTTTTATCTGATCAACTACCTACAGGAAGCACTGGTTTTAGAACGTTTGATTTTTCAGTTGGTTGTAAAGACGATAATACCGCTATCAACTATGATCCAAGCGTAGATCTTGGTATGGCTAGTACTTGTATTGCTGCTAACCCAGGGTGTATGGATTCTACAGCAACTAACTATGACGCTGCATTTAATCAAGATTGTACTGCAACTGGTAGTGCAAATCCTAATGACTGCTGTTGTTACACTTGTAGCGAACCTCTTTGGGACTCAACTAATCCTGTTGTTGTTAACACTTGGAACTCTTTAACGTCTCCAACACACGCAACGCAAATTACATTTAACTTCGCCGCAGTTAACACGGCAGTTAGTTATACCATTGTAATTCAATTTGGCGCTACTTCAACAATCGTTGGGTCCGGTGTCGTGCCTACGTCAATAAACAACGGTATTGCTAGTTACGTTTACAATAGCCCTTGGCCTGCGGGATCAACTTGGTTCCAAGACGGAACTACATACGGATTCGCCGTAGTGGCAAATTGCGAAAATGAAGATGGAGATTCTTGTGGCACAGCCGGTAGTGGTTACATATCAATTGAATTAAACTCTAATATTTAAACATGGCATACGTACAAACATTAACTTTTAATCACAATATAAACACCTCTCTACAAGTTGGAGATCAAGTTTACATGACGAGCACATCACCTCTTGGTGGTTTTGAAAATAATTCTAGTGCAGTACCAATACATGTTGGCTACGTTCATAATATTATTTCTTCTACAGAAATAGAGGTTTATAGTGAATATGTCGATGCTAATGGTGATCCTTTAAATTATAACTTATTAGATCCAAATGGAGGCGACTATATATCCTTCTCTAAAAATAGAGTTGTAAATAACAACAATTTATTAGGATATTACGCTTCTGTTCATTTTGTAAATAATTCAACTACAGCCGCTAAATTATGGTCGGTAGGAAGTGGTATAACTGAAAACAGTAAATAATAAATAATAACTATGTCATACCATAACTTACCTAGCAGTACAAACTTAAGAACGACTAATGACCAAGGACAAGTAGCTCCTCCTGGATATCATTATATGCCAGATGGTAGTTTAATGCTTGATTCTGAAATGACAAACACAACACTTAATGGTGGTCCATCTTTACCTAGATTAACAAATCTTGACTTAGATTTATCAGACTTACCAGCTATTAAAGAGGTTAGGCGCTTTGTTATATCTGGAGACAAAGGCGCGGAGTTTAGATTAGAAATTAAAGATAAAGACACTGGTAAGTACTACAACTTTGTAACAAATCTTTTTCAAACAACCGCCTCTAGTTTAGAAGAAGAAATACTTGGAAGATCATATAGTGGAGCTATAACTTTTCCAGCTATAACGGGTTCTACAGATCAATATGACATTTTTCTTTATGCAAAACCAGGTACAGAACACGCTGTTTATAGAGAGGTTAGATTTAGTGATGGTTCATTAGACATTAATAATTCTACAGGTTCTAACTCTTTAATGATGCAAAAGGTTATATATCAGTATGCGGCTTTAACGTTAACACTACAAGGTTATTCAATTGATGGTACGGTAGCTGGAGCTATGGCAGCAGATACTATTTCTATTAATAGAGGTAAACCTCAAGTTAAAACGGCTTTTAGTTTCACGGCTACAGCTGGCGCGACAGCTGCTTATAGGATTTTAAAACAACCAACGTCTAACGACGTCTTAGCTTTTATACAACCGGTTGTTGGATCTGCCCCAATAGATTTACCAGGAGAAAATATATATCCAGCAGTTACAGCTGCAAATAAAGTTGTTGATGGAGCTGTGACAAGTGGAGATGTAGTAACAATGGATGATGATTTTACTGGTTTGTGGGCTGTTGGAGATAAAATAACCGGTAATGCCGCTCTAGACGCTAGAACTCAATACAACGCTGTTACCGTTAAAAGTATTAACCCTTCTAACGCTAAAGAGTTTCAAATGTCTGAAGCGATTGCTATAGATGATGACGAAACATTAAGTTTTAGTAATAGAATGAATTATAGTTGGCCTATAACTAAGGCTCACTTAGTAAAACAAGGAATGATAACTGTGGGACTGGAAGGTACATCTGTAAGCTCCTATGAAGACTCTATAACTTTACTCGCTGGCACAAAAAATGAGAAAAAAATAATAAAAAACAAACGACCAGCGTTAAGTACTTTTGGTAAAAAACCAACGGTAGTAAAAGGTTTAGTTACCGCTCAAGACGGTAATGTTGTTTTTGATACACAGCAGTTATTAGCTTTAGCTGGAGACACTTTAAAGATTGGTGGATATGGAGAGAGTGAAATACTAAGAGTATATGGTTGGGACGTTAAATTTACAGATTTAGCCATCACTTTAACTGCGCCAACTACAACAACATCTGGAGCTGTTAGCGCTAGTAGAACAATAGGCGTTGCAGATACAGAAGGTGTTATCAACAACGTATCTAGGATTAGTGGAATAGGTATTAACCCAGCTTTACAAAATCCACTTATAACAGCGGGCGGTGGGACTGACGGTGCTGGAAACTGGACCGCTGATGCCGTTCAAACGTTAGAAAGCGGTATTACTCTAACTGTAGAAAACACAGGTAGAGTGGCTACTATAACTGGTAATATAGAAATTGTAAAAGCAGGTACGGCTAGTCAAACGTTAAGATTTGATATTAACCAACTACTTTCTACCTCAGCTTAATAGTAAAAAAACAAGCAAAACTGTGACTATTTAGATATAAATTAAATTAAATTATGGCTAAGAATGAGTTGCAAAAAATATTTGACAATACTCCAGCTAAATCCTATAAAGAAAAGGTAAAGCGAATTGAGGATTACTTTGTGAGTGTTGCTGATGGGGAGAATATTATAGGTACTGGGAAGGAAATAATATACCCAGAACATTTGTGGGAATATAAGCATTCTTTTGCTGATGGGGTTTATATTAGAGAGATGAGAATGAAGAAGGGTCAACTGGGTTTTTCAGCAATACATAAACACAGTTATGGATTTTTCTTGCTATCAGGAATACTAGCATCGTCAAAAGAAGATGGTGTTGAAGAGTTTATAGCACCGTGTTATATTATATCACCACAAGGAGCAAAGCGAATTGTGTACGCTATAGAAGACTGTGTTATAACAACTGTACATGCAAATCCTACTAATACAGAGGATTTAAGTGAGTTAGCAGAAATAAATGTAGTGTTCAACTGGGATGAGTACGAAGAATATTTAAAAGAAAATAAATTATGATAAATTTAACAGGCATAATGCACCCACACAACTACATGGATAGAACATGGGGCGCGATTGTTGTCGGTGCTGTTGGGGCTGGTGTTAGTATGTACAACGCTAGTAAAAACAGAGATGCTGCCGAAACTGCCGCTGGTGAAGCTGAAACTAAACGTTTGGCTGAAAGCGCGAAGCTAGACAAGCAAAAAGCTGAATATAAAAGTATGCAGTTTACAAATCCATTTGCTAACATGGAAAACACATTTGAAGACTTAACCGTTAACCAACAACAAGCTCAATTTCAAGCTCAACAAGGTTCTCAACAAAGAGCTAATATAATGCAAAACATGAAAGGTGCCGCAGGGAGTAGTGGTATAGCAGGTTTAGCTCAAGCGCTTGCGAATCAAGGTCAAATTCAAACTCAAAAAATATCAGCTTCAATCGGTCAACAAGAATCAAGAAATCAAGTAGCAGCAGCTAAAGGTGCTGCGGCTGTTCAAACTTACGATAGACAAGGTGAACAATGGGTTCAACAAGCTGAAATGGATAGACAAGCTACTTTACTTGGAATGCAAATGGGTGAGACTACAGGTGCTAACTTAGCAGAGCAGCAAGCTCAAGCTAATCAAATGAACGCTAGTATTGCTCAAAATAACGCTATGACAGGTATTTTTAATGTGGCTGGGCAAGCGGCTGGTCAAATAAATTGGGGTGGTAGCGCAAGACAAGCTGATCCAAAAGCGGATCTCGGTACCAAACCTTGGGAGGCAGAAGGAATTACAGAAGAACAGTGGCAATTAAATAACGTGGCATCAAAAGAAAATTAAAATATGGCAGCAGATAGAACATTAGTAGACGCGGCGTTTAAAGAAGCTACATCAAGAGCTGGAGTAGACGTTCCAAATCTAAAACCTTTGTACGATAGCAATACAGAGAACATGAAATCTTATTTAGGTATCGCTACAGATGCTATGAAAGAGTATAAGGTAGAAAAAGAAACTTTAAGGATTGGTAAGAACGCGCAGTTAGCTGAGTTTAAAAAAATCATGGATAACAACTATGAGAAAATTGTAAAGAGAAAAGAAACAATGCCTCAAGAGTTGGTTAACGCTGTTGATGCTGAAGTTAAAAGATTACAAGATGAGTTTGAAGCTGTAAACACGTTTGGTAAAGGTGATAATATTGAAAACGAAAAAGCTAGAACAAGAATAACAGCAGACTTACAAAGAGTTATTGGTGAAGCTGTAGACGCTAGAACTACATTTCAAATATTAAGTGAAAATAAAGCCGCTTGGCATACTAATGCTATTAAAGGCGAAACAATAGCTCCAATGATGTTAATGATGGATTTAGACAACATGGATATGGACGATAACGTTTCGGTATCATTTGTTGATGGTAAACTAACTTTTAACGCAAAGAGTTATGTGGGGGATATTTTAGATTTTGACGTGAGTTATAACTTAAGCCAAATGAGGGAAAACCTACCAACAATAAATGCTAAAAAACAAGGTGCTGTTGTAGATATTTATAGAACTAGAGTAGCTCAAGCAAAAATAGACGCTGAAGATGGTGGTAAACCAATGCTTAATGATGAAGAACTGCTGTCAAATATTGAAGTTTTAATTAACACAAAAGAAGATTTTAGAGATTTAGCGTTAACTAGAATTGACGGTGTTAATAGAGAATCTTTAGTATCGGCATTGCAAAATACTAAACCAGGAGAAGGAGCGTCTATATCGTTAGATCTTTTAGAGTCAACTTTTTTAACAACATTTCAATTAACAGATGTTGACAAAGATGGTGATATTGATCTTCAGGACATGGAGGCCTTACCTGAAGCGGATAAAGCGCTTTTTAAAGAAAATTTTGATAAAATGGTTAATGTACTAACAGATATTACGGATAACGACTTTGATTTAGATAGATCAAAAAAAGTTTTAGTAAATCACTTAAAAAATGATATTACTAGTAGATATGAGTATACATTCCAAGGGTTTGACAAGGCTATACTTGGTCAAGTTAAGGGTAATGCTAAAATTGGAAGAGGTGGTTTCTTATACGATCCAGCAAAAGGTACAGAAAGTTATGTTGGTTGGAGGATGAATAGAGAGGGTAATGTTTTATATGATGACGAAGAAGTTGCTAAGAAAATTAAAAATGGTGAAGAGTTTACAGATCCTTGGCAGAATGAGTACGTGCCAGTGTTGGATAACAACGGTGGAGTCGTGGGATACAATGTTAGAGATGGTGCTAATGGTCGACTTATAACACGGGATGAAGAAGATGAATTTGGAAACATTATTACTGGCCAACCTATTTTTTATAGTAAGGTTCAAGCAAGAAGAAACGCTGTTGGAGTAAAATATGATTAATAAAATTAAATTACATTACGTATGTTAGAAGAGTTATATCAAGGTTTATATGATGATGGTTATTTTTACGGTAGTTTTAAGCAGTTTCAAGAGAAATTTAAAGACTTAGATTACAGAAAAACATTGCACGCTGGTATTGTAAATGATGGTGATTTTACGGGTGACTTTAATACTTTTGAAAATAAGTTTACTGGAGCAGCTACTGAAGTCCCTTCGTATAACCCGGAGACTATTTTATCGTCATCAGATTATGCTTCACCTATAGATGTTGCTGGCTATAACATTGATGCTCACACTAGTTTGTTTAATAAAGGTGAGGGAGCGGCTGTAAGAGAATTACAAGAATTATACCCTGGCTTTAACTTTGAAGAAGTAGCGTTAGGATCTAAAGAAGGTGGTGGGTTAGATGCTATTAAAATTTCTACTAAAGATGGTAAGAACTCCGCTACGTTCGACATGAACATTGGCGGTTTAAATCTTTACGGTGGAGCTGGTTTAAGTGAAAAAGAAGGACGAGATAGATCTTTTAATATCCTGAAAGATTTTGTTAACCAGTATTCTACTGATGAAAATTTTGCTGCTCAAGACAAGGCTAAAAAAGCAAGAAGAACAACTTGGGAAAATATAAATACTCAAAGAGATGAAGTTGCCGCTGAAGAAATAGCTAAAATACAAGAAGACTTTGAGAGTGGTGAGTTGTTTAAGCTTAAGACTGATGCAAAAATTGGACTTATGGGTAATCTTGAAATTTTAATAGGCGGTAGAGAGGCTATACCAAACGTTGTTGTAAACTCTATTACACCTTATAAGGAAGAGCAAAAAAGAGCTTTAGATGATTTAAAAGCAGAGTATAAGGCTGATGGAAACAAAAGCGCACCAACCACGGAAGAAGTGCACAAGAGGGCTTTAGAGTATATTATAGATGGTATTCAAGAAAAAGCATTAACTGAGGTTATAGAAAGAGACGAGTTGCAAGGTAATATTACTTTACCTTCTCAGGTTGGTTTGCAAAATAAAGTTATAAACTATACAAATGATTTATTTGGGGACAACAAAGCTAGTTTAGCTGAAAAATACACTATTGCTGCTAAAGAGTTTGATGTAGACTTTAACAAAGATTACAACACGCTTTTAGCAAAAGCTTTAGAATTAGATAATGGTGTTGAAATTATTAGGTTTAATGAAATAAACTCTCAACTAGAAGATCCTGATTTTGAGTTTGATATTATACCTGGCGAAAGTGTAGTTACATTACAAAGTGGTAGACAAATTCCAGAAAGAATATTTAATGAGTTTAAAGGGCTTAATGTTAAAATTAATAACAAGGTAAAAGCCTTTAAGTCTTTTCAAGAAAAAGTAATGGAAAAAGCTGTTCAGTACAGTGACAATGCTGCTGCGATTGATATTGCTAGAAGAAATTACGATGGTTTAGAAAAGTTTTTAACCACTACAGGTTTGGGGTTCACTGAAATGTATTTCAATGCTACTATCGGTATGAATTTAATGGGTGGTGGAGAGAATAAAGAGGCTATTGATTTTCTGTCTGATTTTAAAACGTCAACGTCGGAAATTAGAGATTCTTATGCTAAAGACGTGCAATTTGATGATGCTTTTAGTTCTCTTACAAACTTTGGTACATTTGTGGCTCAAGAAGTAGCTAATCAAATACCTGTATTTGCAACTTTAGCAATACCTGGCGTTGGTGCTGCAACTCTTGGTTTAAGTGCTTTTGGAGAGCATTATACTGATTTATCTATTGAAAGAAACTCTGAGGGTGGAAGACAGCTTTCTAATGCGGAGATGTGGTGGATGAGTGCTGGTTTTGGCGCCTCTGAATTAGTATTTGAATCTTTAACTACAATTCCATTGCTTAGAGCTGCTAAAAGAGGTTTCTCAGCTACACCAGGGGCTAAAACCTTAACAGACTTAACAATAGGTAAATACTTTAAAAAGAATATTGGTAAAACAGTATATGGTATAGCATCGGAGCCTATAGGTGAGGGTATGACGCAGTTAACTCAAAACATTATAGATGGAAAGCCATTAACGCAAGGATTAGCTCACGCTATGTTTTCTGGACTTATGTTTGGTACAACTTTAAGTACAGCTCCATTTGCGAGAGGTTTATATTTGTCTCAATTTAACGATCACTCCGCTAACATAGATTATAGAGAGCGTGTTGATAAGATTAAAAATCTTAACAAGACAAATTTAAATATAAAAATAAATTTAAAGGCTGGTATTACTGGTGTTGGAACGCAGGCTGATATAGATGTAAACAACAAAGCAATTGCTGATTTACAAGCTGAAAACGAAACGCATGTTAGAGAGCAAGAGACTCTTGTTAACAGTTTAAGCGACGATGCTACAAAATATTATTTTGCGTTAAACTCTGAGTTAGAAGGTATAAAAAACGAGGCTATTGAAGTTGATAACAATACTACTTTAACAGATCAACAAAAAAACGATAGACTAAAACAATTACAAGTAAAGTTTGATTCTAAACAAAGACAAAAAGATTTCTTTAGAGATAAAAACGCTTTTGGAAATGAGTGGGACGCTTACTCTGGTTTAGATGAAAACGCTGATGACGTAGCGGCTTTAAAAAAGCAAGCTGGCGATGATTTAGTTAATGTTAACTTAGAAGCAACTAAAGCACGTAGAAAAGAACCAACGGAAATAGAGGTAAATCAGAGAGCTAAGTTTTTATATAACCTTAGAAAAATTAAAAAAGATCATGCGGCCAACTCAAAGGCTGGTTTAACAGACACTAAATTATTTGAAACAAACCAAGATGCTATAACTTGGGTTGAAAAACAAACAAACATATCTGAAGCCACTAAGGCTAAGTTTCTTAATGACATAAAAGATAGCAACGCTCATGGTGCAAATATAAAAACGCAAGACGGTCAAGTGCCATTTATTATTGCTAATAACATGGCTATGGATGATAGGTTGGAAACAAGAACGCATGAAGTTGGGCACTCTGTTTTTATAAAAGCTATTGGTGCTAATCCAGCTGCTTTTAAAGATCTTAGTGGACAAATAACAGAATATTTAAAACAAGCTAATCCAGCGGCACACAAAAGATTGCAGTTTCGATTAAATCAAGCTGGTGCTATTAAAGATAAGTTATACGATGAAACTATAATGGTATTTTTAGAAGAGGTTGCTAGTGGTAAAGTTGATGTAGCTAAATCAAAACAAGCAGGGTTTTTAGCTAACCTTATGAATAAAGGTATTGAAAAAGTTGGTGGTAAAAAAATTGATTTAAGAGGAGAGACAGATGCTATAAACTTTTTAATTGGAATAGCTAAGAAAATTAAAGCTGGTACTATTGACGTGTCGGATATACAGGCTATTAAAGAAAATAGAATAGCTAAACAAGCTAGGAAGTCTGCACCTAAAACTAAAGCTGAACCTACAACAAAGTTTTCTAAAACTCAAACTAAAACAATAAATGATCTTGGTAAACAAATTGTAGATGAAGACGGTACTGTAACGGATTTAGAAAAAGAAGGTCAGGGTAATGCTTACTTTCAGGTTGAAGCTGAAAATATTTGGAAGCAAATACAAAAACAAGGTTTATTAGATGGCCTTATATTAGCTCAACCACACGAAGGAGTTAATGATAAAACGTTTTTAGATACCACTTATGCGGAGCTTTATTCTTGGTTTAAAAAATATCAACCTGAAAGAAAAAATCCTAGTGGATTATTTGGTCATATAAACCCTCAAATACCTAATAGAGCAAAACAAGCTTACAACGTTATAACAAAAGGTGAAATAAAATACACGCAAGAAATAGGTGAGACAACTAAAGAAGGTGAAGTAAAAGTTCAGGTTGCAGCGGAAACTGATGCGGCTATGGAGGCTTTTGAAACAGAAGATTTATCATTTCAAGGTCAAGCTAAGAAAAATAAAGCAAAAAAACAAAGATACTCTCAACTTAGACAGGAGATGGGTTTCAAAAGAGAGGTATTAGATAAGGGTGGTAATGTTGTTGAAGAAGGTGACAAGATACATAAAGAGGTATTAGAAAGTGCTAAGAAAAGTTTAATAATGGCTTATGGTGCTACCCAGAATATTGCAGATATTCAGCTAAGAGCTAAGGCTATAGTGGCTAAAATGAAAAAAGAATATGCTAGTCTTAACAGCCCTTTGTTTAAGCAAATCAAAAACTTCTTAACTTACGGTGTTGCTGATGCTTATGTAAAAAGAGGTACTAAAGACATTTACATATCTCAATTAAAAAAGCATAGAGAAGCTATCTTTGAAAATATATCTACAGCTGATTTAGTTCAAATGGAAAGAAATACCCCTGAGGTCGATAGAATTTTTACAAATTTTGTTAAAACGTTAACTTCTATAGAGCAAGTGCAAGATGCTGTAAATAAAGAGCAATTACCCCCAGAAGCTTTAAACAAAATTACAAAAGACAAGAAAACTGGTAAAGGTGCTTTCTCACCTTCTTTATACGATAAGATAATGCCAACACCAAATGAACTTGTGAGTTGGGCTGATCAACCGGGTATCAATCCGGTTACCGGTGCTAGACAAGGTTTAAAAGGTACTAGAAAAGATGGTATTGCAATGCGAATATCAAACAGTTTGATTACTGATGCTACGATGGAAGCTGAGCAGTCTGCTGAGGTTCAAGAAAAAATTGCAGACATGGGTATTAGCCCGTCAAGCACCGCTGAATTAGCAGCTGCAATCGGTAGAGAGGTTAATCTTAAATTTTCTAAGAGTAACGCAATAGGAGACGTTACAGCAGCTATAGATGGCGCGGGAGATGTTAGCGTGTATTCTCAAATTAAGTTCTCTAAAGCTCATAGAGATGTTTATGAGAAGCAATTAACTAAAAGAAGACCTGATCTTACTGAAGATCAAAGAAAAAACGCTGTTCAATCTGTATTTGACTTTGTAGATGGTAAAGAAATACCTAATAATAAGAAATCTAAGTATGAGAAAATGGCTATGCACTACATGGCTAATGGTTACTTAATACTACCTGAAGATGGTTATAAAGTTGTGGAAGCTGAGAGGTTAGCTACTCAGAAGAAGATAGATCCATTCTCTTTTAAAAACCCTAATGTTCTAATAGAAACATTTGTTGGGGAAGTTAAAGGCACTAGAACTAATCCTGATAAAGTAAAAACTTTTACTGACAAAACAGAATTTACTAATGGTGTTACAGTTTATAATGTTGAGAATTCTAGGCAGGGGCAAGCTGATACTAGAAAAGTAATTGATACTCACTTTGGTAAAAAATCTAATCCTTGGTGTTTAGCCGCTAGAATGCCAATTCAAAGTGTAACTCGTACGGTTTACGGAGCTCAAGATGTAAGCGCGCAAGAAAAGATGTGGGAAAAACAAGGTTGGATTGTGGAGCAAACAAAAAGTCG
>Ga0208134_1000385_pt1 | contig 28986 bp, 28 predicted proteins | sample VirMetDEL_Mar_31_FD_184515 | JGI IMG/M metagenome (GOLD analysis project Ga0208134, IMG submission 184515) | Aqueous microbial communities from the Delaware River and Bay under freshwater to marine salinity gradient to study organic matter... | ecosystem: Environmental > Aquatic > Marine >...
TTATAGTATACACTCTCTTCATTTATGAAGAGTGTTACATAACTAATAAACATCAAATCAATGCCACATCTAATAACACAAAATACTAAACTTAAAAAGACCAGTAAGATTACTGGTATGAGGGTGTACAATTTCGGTATACCTGCATTCCAAGACGAAGAAGGTAAACGAACCTGTCCTTTTGCTGGGGCTTGTGCTAAGTTCTGCTATGCACAGAAAGGTACATATGTATGGAGTAACGTATCACCTGCCTTTCAATTCAGATATCTAGCTACTAAGTGCGATTCATTCGTAGACAAGATGGTCGGAGAGTTGGTTAAGAAACGAGTAGATATACTCAGGGTACACGATTCTGGAGATTACTACTCTAACGAATACATAGATAAGTGGATGACTATTGCAAGGGCTTTACCTCATGTAAGGTTTTACTCTTACACTAAGTCTATCCCTCTATTCTTAGATAGAGATATACCTAGTAACTTTGATATTATATTTAGCGAAGGCGGTACTCGTGATAATCTAATAGATTACGATAAGCATAGACACGCTAGGATATTCAATGACTACGATGCTATGGATCAGGAAGGGTACGTTAATGCTATGGACTCAGATCTTATGGCTACAAAATGGTTTAATCAATCACACAAAGTGGGATTAGTAATGCACTAAAATAAAATAAATTATGAGCGAACAAACAGAAAAGAAAAATCCGCTAGACCTATTCACAAAGGATCAGGTGAAGTCTCTACTCAAGGGGCATAGCAAAAAAGAACTGCTAGAAAAAGCGGTTGCATGGGAGTTAATAGCTAACGAGTACAAGCAACAGCTTGAACAATTAGAAACAAGTGAATCAAAAGAAAATAAATAAATTATGGGGCTATTAGGTAAACGAGAGGTAGACTTTGAACTAGAGTGTGGCGTAGAAGCTACGCTAGTATACTACGCAGTACAATATCCCGAAGGACTTGGGATAGATATAGATCATGTGTACTATGGATATGGTAAGAAACAGCATGATATGTCATTCCTTTTAGATAACAAAAGATTCTACAGCTACATGGAAGAACTATCTAATGAAGATTTCGATGAAAATACTTAATCCTTTTAGAAACCTATCCACATCTGAGCTAGTCTGTGCATACGAGATGTACACAGAGACAAATGATACAGAGGCTATTGATTGGGTTGTAGAAACATTTTGTGATAAAGCAAAGATTTATGTAGACTTCGATAACTGATTAATATATAATTAGTTATGAATAAATATAATCTAAAAACAATATGGTATTTATGTGTAGTATTATTTTGGATAATACTTCTTATATACCTAGACAACAGATAACATAGTGAGTGTCTGGCATGCACGATGGGGGAGTGATGTACCCCATGCGATTTGGTTCGTGCTGACCGCTTTTGATTTGGTTATGCGAAGAGGTTCGATTCCTCTTACTCACACAAATACGAATTACAAATTAAAACAAGATGAAACGACTGATAGGAGTTAAAGAGTTACGCACTCTGTTAGAATCGAATAAATCTCTCTATGAGATCATGGATGACCTGAACACTAGGGCTAGGGTGTACGCCATTGAAGAGAGTATCCAAATTCTATATAGTCATTCAGGTAAGGCTGAGAAACAACGAGCTGAGTACGTTACTAAGCAATCAACTGCAAACCCATCTAGGTATGGGACTAAGCACACATATTGACGCACTGCTGGATGGTCCAGCAGTATAACATAATAAATTTTTTAATAAACAATAGAATGTCAGATTCTCTCATTATTAAATAATCCTTTTATGTTTACTGACAAAGGGATGGGGTAGTTATTTAGAAACTTTTGCTGAGCTTTTAAGCTGGCTACCCCTCCTTTCTTGCTTATCATTTAATTAAATAAATACATTATGGAAATTAAAAATTTCAAAACACACGAAACTAAAAACTATGACATCTTTAAGTTTCTTGATACAAACAGGGAACCTAATCAAAAAATCATTAATAGCTTACTCAAAAGCGTTAAACAGATAGGTGTTCAGATACCTATAATTGTTAATGAAGAGAAATACATTGTTGATGGACAGCACAGATTTTGGGCTTTGAGGCAACTTGGATATGTAGTACCATACATTGTAAGTAAAGCATGGAAAAACGATCAGCATACAATAGCTATAAATAACACTGGCTGTAAGTGGACGGCTATGGATTTCGCAAACTATGCATCTGAAAGCGGGTGTCTTGACGTTCAGGAAGCAATAAGGATTGCTAAGGGTTGGAGAAAAGACTCTAAAAATAAATTAAGTTTAATTAGTGGTTTAGAAATTCTAATGGAGGGTAGATCACACAATGGTTTGTTATCAAAACTAAAAAATATGACATACAAAATGGACTATAAATCGGGGGTGGAAGTTTTTGACAAGCTCGTTATTATGAATGAACACCCAATGAAATCAAGTCCTTTTACTCAGAAAATAACTAGATCTATTAAGGCATTACACCACGACAAAAATGGGTTAAACAATGATGCAATTAATCTGATGTGTCAAAAGAACTATATACAAAATTATAGTAAAGAGAATGATCAATTAGAATATTTTAAAGACATATATAATGATGCTTTAAGTAAGGTCATGCACAGTAAGAAAAATAAACAAACATGTACAACACATTAATACCAATAGCTATAGTGTATATAGTCCTGACTATATACCTAGAGTTTCAAAACAGAAAATAATAAAAACTATTTAATATGAAAATTTATCAAATGTCTAAAGACATACACAAAGCAATCGAACCACTAGCAGGTTCTGATACAAAATTATATGAAGAATTACAAAACATTATTGTTAAATACACACGTGGCAACCCCAAAAAGGTAAACAACTCTATATTTTCATTAACAGCCTACAGGCATGATGACATGTGGGTATTTGACGATGAAGAGAGAGGATTGGTAAAAGAGCCTTTCGTTGCAGGTGCAGACACGATGTTTGACGTTATGAGTGGTAATGTATTACCAGATGTAAACAACACACGATGCTCAATAGTTTTCTCAGAAAACCCAATGCCTAATCATGATGTCCATGTAAAGCAGATCGAGGATCATGGTGAAGATATGGGAGATACATACGAAGTAGTAAAAGCATTTACTCCTGACCTTAACACATTTAATGGCTTTCAGTTTTGGTTATGCCCAGCATTGCTTTCATTCTTTGAGTCAGCACCCAAAAACATTTATGTATCAGTAACTTCAGCATCATGAGTAACACAACAGAATTTTTAATACCCCCAATCATGCAGTTAACCCCCAAGCATCTAGACGCTATGCACCTTGTTAATCTATTCGTCAATGAGTTCGAAAAGTATAAGCTCGATTCAGCTAACGAAAGCAAAGCTTGCGACAACCACATTAAGAGAATGAGGATGGTGCATGAAACATGTAAAAACTTTGGATTTTAATTCACAAAATTTGCAACTCAAGTTAATAACCTATATATTTGTAAACCCTAATTTAATTTAATACATGTCAAATTATAAATTCAAGACCACGAACATACGTGGCAAGCAATACGTCGAAGTAAACGAGCGTATCAAGTTCTTCCGCCAAGAGGAAGAGTATAAGAACTGGACTATCTCAACAGAGTTCACTCACATAGACTCAGATATGTGCGTATGTAAATGCATCATAGCCGATACTAATCAGCGTGTTATTTCTGCAGGTCATGCACATGAGGAGAGATCTTCTAGTCATATCAATAAGACAAGCTACGTGGAGAACTGCGAAACGTCAGCTATCGGTAGAGCCCTTGCTATGATGGGTATTGGTATTGACACTTCTATTGCGTCAGCAAATGAGGTGACGGATGCCATTGCTAAACAAGAGTCTAGCTCACTATCATCAAAACCTGCAGAGCAATCAGCTCCAGTAGAAAACATTATGGATAAAGCAATAGCTTACATAAAGTCAGCTACAGATAAGCAGAAAGCCTTCAAGCAGATCACCTCAAAATACGGGGAACAGCTTACGGAAAAGCAAATCACAGGGATCAAGAAGTTTGTACGATAATACACCCGTTGAGCTTCGTGATACACTTTGGTGGTTTAATTACACGAAAGAGCAAGGCGGTGTAAAGTATTTAGTCGAGAACAAATACAAACGATGTAATCATAAAAATATTTGCAATTGTGGTAAAACTCACAGGTCTGAATTGACCAGGTACAGGAATATGGAAAAGCTTGTAAGATGGAATGTAGACCTATCTAATGAGATAACTAGTAGTGTGTACTTAATCACAACAAGCAGTGGAAATCAAGCATACCTTTCTGCAAGATCCATGAAAATAAGAAAGAGAGGAAGTAAAGACTGGATGAAACCAAGGCAAAAAATTTTAAGGCAGATGATAAAAGATTCAGCAAATGTGCAAGACATATAAACGTAGCGTAGTACCTCATGCGTCTAAATTTATTTTAATAGAATTAGATGACATGGAAGTTAAACGTATAGATGATTTCTGTGAGCGTGTAATCAAACATAAAGAAAAGGAATCACACTATAAGCGTGACTATAGGTCTATGCATAAAAGATTCTATACTGGCACAGCTGGTGAGTTAGCTTTAGAAAAATTGCTTGATACGCAGGGCATTGTGAACTGGACGGTTGGAGTATCCAAGAACTATAACACCCCCGACCTAGCAGACGTAGGTCTAGATGTAGGAGTGAAGACTGTAAACTTTGGAGTGTTTCCTCTTGTAAGGAAAGAAAGCACGCATCCTGAAATCATATGTATGCTATGGAAAAAGAAATGGGTGTACATATGTGGAATAGCCTCGGTAGATACACTAAACAAATATCAAGACGATGAACTCATTATAGATGAACGTCTTAGATCTAGAGGTGTTAAATCTGGATTCTATGGATTCATAGGGCTTAGACAATTTAAGAATATAAACCAATTAAAAGAAATAATAAATGAATTTAAGAGAACAATTAACAGATAAGGTAGGTAAAGGCCACCTGTCGTACTCGTCCATTAAGTACGCATTAGGAGATATGCGTCTATGGGAGATGTATATGAAAGGTCAACTAAAGAAAGAGTCATACGCCTTAAGCTTTGGAAGCTTGTATGACATGCTTTTGTTTGAACGTAAAAAAGCTATGGATACTTACATGATATTAGATCCTAATAAAGTATTAGAAAACTGTAGCGAGAAAACTATAGCTTCTAAGAAGCCTCAACTTACCTCTGACTACAAGGAACAAAAAGCTATACTAGTTAAGGATCACGAAGATAATGGCGGTATAGTGTGCTCGCCTGAAGATTGGGAAATGGCTAATGACATGATACAGAGACTAGAAGACTGCGGTCTTTTAGGTAGTCACTTAACAGGTGAGTATCAAGTCGAGTTTAATGAAGAGATTGATGGTGTGCCTGTTAAGGGATTTCTTGATTGTTTAGGTGATGGATTTATAACGGATAGTAAAAGTGCACGTAGCGTGAGTAAGTTCCGTTATGATGTAAATAGCTGGAGCTATGACATCCAGGCTTACATATACACCAAGGTGTTTGGGATTAAGAATTATTACTGGGTAGTACAGGAAAAAACTTTTCCGTATTATCCTGCTCTGGTAAAGTGCTCAGAAGAGACACTATTCAAAGGCGAAATGAAGTTCGCTGAAGCTGTTGGCAATATAAAGGCATGGCTGAAGGACGAAACTCCAACTAATGAAAGTTATGCGGAGTTTATTGTTTAGAATTGTAAAGGCAAATAGTTTGTCTTCAATTATATTTTTTAATTTATAAATTATTTTAATCATGAGTGATACTAAGTATGATTCAGTACTCGTAGGGTACGCAGAAGAGCCTCGTTTTTACGAGGGACAACTTTCTAGCTGGTCTGTGTCTTTTAAGGACAGTGATCTTAAGGAAATGATTGACAAATACGCAACTAAGCGTGACAGCGAAGGTAAAGGTGGCAACATCTACCTAAAGATGTTTATGTCAAAGAATGGCAAAGCATGCTGTTCGGTTTGGGATCCAAATAGTGAAGCAGCTAAAGAAAAACGTGCTGAGAAGCAGGCAAAAGCTGAAGCTGTAACGGATGACATGCCATTCTAAACCTATGATTAGACACTCCCATGTTCGTGTCGCCTTCAAGAAACGGAAGGTTGTACACGAGCGTAAGGAGTGGATAGTCACTGTATACGACACACCATCTGATATCATGCGTTACGATAATAGAAGTATAAACCGCCTTCGTGAAAAGTATTTTACACCAAAGGCAAAGAATAAAGAAATTATTATACGTGAGATATTGGATAGTGTGGAGTTATCACGATCTCAAATAACATTAGATGAACACAAAAGACAAGCTGAAAAAAAAATGCGATGAAGTCAAAAAGCTACTCATTGATAAAAATGAAGCGTATGGTGATTCAGCAATAATACCATCAAATATATTTTCAAAACTATCTGCAACAGAAGCTTTGAAAGCACGCATTGACGATAAATTAAATAGAATTCAAAACAAAGGTATTTGTGATAACACAGAGGATACACTTATGGATCTAGCTGGTTATTTAATACTATTAATGGTAGCGAAAGACAATGAAAGTAACTATATTCAAAAGCATAAAGGATACAAAGAATCCCTATCACCTAGAAATGTCAACAGCACTTCTACGTATCAAGGAGGGCAAGTCAAAGTCACTTATAGAGAAGATTAGAGAGGGAGGTAAGGCTAAGAAAAAAGAACTCCCTATTGTTTGCTTCAGTGGGGAGTTTTCATCTAGAAACGATGACGCTTTATTTGAACACTCAGGATATATCATTCTTGACTTTGATCATGTAGACGTAGATGCTGTAAAAACAGCCATAGCTACAGATGAATATGTTTATTCTTGCTGGACTTCTCCGAGTGGGGATGGGATAAAAGCATTGGTTCAAATAACAAACCCTGAAAGACATAGAGATCATTTCAGAGCATTAAGGACTTACTTCCAAAAACAATATTGCCTAGAGATAGATGAGTCAGGGATAAATGAATCTCGTGCGTGCTTTGAATCTTATGATCCTGACATTATAGTTAAGGATGAATCAAAAAAGTTTGGGGCTTTTACGAGTGAAATGGCAGAAGCTCAAACACCTGTCAACGAATCTTATAAGTACACAGATTATATGAAGCTAAATCTAGCTGCACGTATGATCCGTAATGCAGAGGAAGGTGAAAAACACAAAGCTCTTGTAAAAGCATCTAGATTATGTGGTGGTTATATTGCAGCTGGACGTATGGAAGAGGAGGAGGCGGTTAGAGTATTGTTTCGTGAAATATGTAAGAGGGATTTAGATTCTGAAGATCAAGCTATGTCTACTATTGTGGACATGATGCAGAACGGAAAGAATATGCCCATCCGTGAGGTTATTGATGAAGAAAAGCAAGCAAAGCGTGAAATGCTTATTAACGATGGTGATATGTCGTTTATATCGTCAGATGATGAAGATTTTAGATGGATTGATGATTACTCTCAAGGTAAGATTGAAATTGGCTTAGACACTGGGGACTCGTTATTAGATGAATACTTTAGGTATAAAAGGGAATTTGTTATTATAAATGGACATTCTAACGTAGGTAAAACGACAACAGCATTATATCTAATATCTAACTCAGTAAGAAGGCATGATTGGAAATGGATTATATATTCTTCAGAGAACAGAACCGCATCAATTAAAATGCAGTTAATGCAGTTTGCTAAGGATAAGAAAATTCAAGACATGACTTATGCTGAAAGAAAACATGCATACAAATGGATTCAAGATCACTTTACTATAATAAATAACAATCAAGTTTACAGTTATTCTGATTTAATTTTATTTATAGATAAGATCCAAAGACAAACAGAAATAGATGCTGTGTTTATTGACCCATACAACAGCCTTAAAATAGAAATAAACACTTCAAGGATTAGTTCACATGAATACCACTACGAAGCTGCTAGTGAGTTCCTTACGTACGCTAAAACAAACAATGTAGCTGTATGGCTTAACATGCATGCTGTCACGGAAGCACAGAGGCGTAAGGGTGATGATGGACTTCCTACAGCTCCATATGCTGAAGATACTGAGGGAGGCGGTAAGTTTGTAAATAGGGCAGATTGCTTTCTTACACTTCACCGAAAGATTCAATCGCCAGACCATAGTATACGCAAAATGAGTGAGTTACATGTTCGTAAAGTTCGTGAGACAGAAACAGGTGGGCAACCCACACCTATTGAAGATCCATTTAGAATGGTTATGAACTTATCTCACACTGGATTTAATTGTTGGCTTACTAGAAAGTCTTTGTTTAAACCTATTGATTATCAACCAGATAAACAAGATGTTATGAATTTTTCTGATTTTAAGCTATAAAAAACTTGACTGGTATATAATCTTAAGTGTAACTTCGTTCTTACGAAAGAGAAACTAATGAAGAAGAAACTTAAGAGAAAAAGATCATCATCCAAAAAAAAGCATCTAGGGAAATTTAAGTCTTCGATAGAGAAGTATTGTTCTGATAGGTTGCGTGAATCGGGGATACCTTTTTCATATGAACAAAAGGAGTTTCTCCTTATGGATAAATTTAGGTTTGAGAATAAATATTTTAAAATGACCGCTAAACGAAAAGATATGTCTGATCGTTCTAATAGCATTCAACAACCTATAAGGTATACACCTGATTTTGTATGTAAAAATCATACCTGGGTTATTGAGACCAAAGGATATTTACCGTCTCATCATGACTTCCCTATGAGGTGGAAAATATTTTTGAAACACATCATGGATAATAATCTAAATTATGACGTATATTTAGCAAAGAATCGACAGCAAGTTGATCAAGCTATATCTGAAATAAAAAAATCTATGAGTAATGAGTAATAAAATAGTAAGTCAGACGTACTTTGATGCTTGTGAAAGGATTCACAAGGCGGTTGACATGCTTTATGAATCATTACACAACGAAGAAGGTACAGAAACAATTAAAGACTATAATGAAGTCCTAGCAAGCATTAAGACGTTTAGAGAATGGACAAATAATGAGCTAGATCTTATACGAGAAATGTGCAAGGAATCGGATAGTCTATTATTTTAAGTAAAAATGGAAGAAGAGGTTTTGTTAGGAAAATCTTTAAGTAGATCTGCTAACAGTGATGCAAAGCTATTACAACGCATCGTTGAGAAAGAGTTTGAAGATTCTTTATTGAATAAAGATAGACGAAGAGGCTCAGTAGACATTAAAAGAATTTTCTCTGTAATAATGAGAGAAAGAAATCATACTTGCTCAGTAGTAGGTAAATTTATTTATAAAGATCATAGCACTATATGTCATTATGAAAGAACTATGCCTGACATACTACAAACAGACCGTGTTTTTAAAAACAAATTTGATAGCTGTCGCAATAAATTTTTTAAAAAATTAGAATTTACCAGACTTAAAAGAGAAGCAGAAGAGCAAGATTTTAAAGACCAGGTATTGAGTAATTTTCAGAAAAAAATTGATGCTATTGAATCTGATAAAAAATCATTAGAGCAACATAACGAGCATCTTATGGGTAAGATTAAAGATCTTAAAAAAGAATTAAACAACTACAACACTGATCTTGAGCCTATTCATAAAATTATAAGGCAGCGTACAAAAACAGGGACAACAAATTTTATTGAGAAGAAATTAAATGTTTTTTACAACGGGGTTTACGATTACAGCTCTTAGCGTTTTTTTATGCCGTAGCCTTTTTTACGTTTCTTTTTAGTAACATAACCGCCTCTTCTTAAGAAAGCTTTACTAGTTCTTTCTGCAACTCTCTCTACCTCTGGTACTGGGAATTTTATGCCAAAATATCCTGGTGCTATATTTGAATCAGTAATAACATCGTCAGGGCTAAGACCTTTTGTTAGATTGATGTTACCCGAGTGAGGGCCAATAGCTACCTTAACTTTAAGCCCATCTGGCATATTACGATTTATTGTTTTTAAAAAATCTTCGGCTTGAGAAGCACTAAGCTGTTGCCTAAAAAGAGTTTGTGTTTGTTCAGGAGTTAAACCTAAAATACCTTTCGAAACCTCTCCTGCACCTTTTCTCCCTATTGGGTTTAAAAACTTGTACTCTATATCTCCAGTAAATTTAACAGCGTTAGATCTATCTACAAGTCTTAAAAATAATGGATATGAATCTGAACTAAGGCTAGCAGTAAATCTTTCACCAACTTTAACCTCATCAGTGACAGCTTGGAGAAGCTTAAAGGTTGTTTTAGAGTCTTGACCTACAGGCACTTCTATACTCATATCCCATGGCTTGCTTTTATCATACCTATATAGACTTACTCCTGTATCTTCAACTGGAATTCCTGCACCATCGTACAATTGATATGTTATCATATCTTCACTACTGTCTAGGGGATTAAATTTATAAGTCCCTAAATCTCGACCCTGTTTGGTTGTACCAGCTGCAATTTCATCTGGTAAATTTTTAAACAAATTCTTTACATTTCCTCTTTTTATCAGGTCAGATGCATCACGTATCTGATCTGCAGCATCTATTGTAAAGTCTGGATTTAAAGCTATAGACTCTTCTAGAAAATCATCCAAAGCTAATGATACGTTTTGTCTAGTTTTAGGGTCAGCGTTTAATAATTCATCAGGTATATATGCTTTAACATCACCACCATCTGGTGTAATTTTCTGCAAGTTTTCTAAAAACTCATTACCAAGTTTTTCTGCTGGTGTGCGAGAAAACCTAAACAACCTCTGTCCTACACCTTGTATAAGGTTTGGTATCAAAATACCTCCTAATCCCCAAGCGGAAGCTTCAGTTGTACTCATGGGCTGGCCAGTATATAGATCTGTACCTGTAGCTGCAGCATATGGAATATTAACTAAATCTAGAACTTCTCCAGAACCAGGAGCCATTCCCAAACTCTGTAGTATTGTCCTATAAAAAGGATCTCTAGATTCAACTTTTTCAGCCCATGTAGCAGGATCTTGTTCGCCACCTGGAGCAAATTGAGGGTATTGGATGTAATACTTAGCTTTATCTTCATGAACTCCGTACTGATCCATTACCGATTTTACTAAAGGATCTAAATCATCTGTTTTAATGACAGGTTCATTAGATTCAGTTGGAACATCACCATATCCATGTCCAGTAGTATATCCTATTTCTTTATGGCGTTCCGCATCCTCTGCCTTTTGCCGAGAAATACGCTCTTGCTTTTCGGCTTCAGCCTTTATTCTTCTAACAGCGTTAGCATCGTTATTAGCAAGAGCTTGAAGAAGATCATCTACATTTAAAATACCACCGTCTTCTAGATGTATAATACGATTCTTCTTTAACCTCATTTTAATTCTTAGATTTCTTCTCTATAGTTCTACCAGCGAAGTACGCACCAAAAGCGGTCAGCATTAGTAGCTCTAACAAAGATACGTAAGAGTCTTTTACGTTAAACGCTACATTATCCATGCTATCAATCATCATAGTGATCATAAACATCGCCATGAGGCATATAAGCGTCACTGGGCGAATTAACTTAGCTAACTTAACATCACTACCCATATCGGCTTTCCAACGCTCTGTTACGTTCTCTTGGAATCTAACCTCTGCATCGATATGACGTTGAGCCTCCTCCGAGTCAACACTATCATCATTACTAATAAGGTTCTTCACTACACCTAAGCCTCCGCTATCGGGTAGAAGATCTCCTACTACACCTAGTATATTCGGTGCTTTATCTGACAGCCAAGCACCTAGCTTAGTGTCTTTAATTTTCTTTTTATCACTCATTTTCTTTTTGTTCTAATTGTTCTATTTCTAACCAATCCCACTCGGCAAGATCTATAGCACTAATCGGTGTATTTCCTTCAATGATGCTCATAATTTGCTCTTTTCTAAGTTTTTTCATACCTTGTGGGAAAGCGTATTTGTAAATCGTGTTATATGCATCTGTTTCGGAAACACCGAATTTCTGTGCGTCGTAATAATATCTGGTTAAATCCTTAACTGCTGGCTTCATAGCATCTACAGATCTCTTAAGCTGCTCCTCTCTAGTTTCTCCAGCATAAATATCTCTATCTCTAAGTCTAAATGCAGATTGGAAATATTCTTTCTGATCAAACATTCTAAATTTCATACTCTCTAGAACATCTATCTCATAGGTCTTCATTCCAGAAAGCACCTCCCAGAATTCTCCAGCTTTAGCTCCAGATTTCATGTAGTTTTCTGATTCCTCAAAGAAAGAGCTTCTTATTCTTGCTACCGAACCAGGCTCAAGTATAGTAGCAAAAAATGCTGCAGTAACCATTGCATTAGCTTCTGGAGTGTCAGCTTCCTCCCATGACTTACCCTGTCTAATTTCTTCCAATCTTTTAAACATGATGTCTTGCTGGCCAAACGTACCAGCTACTTGTAATAGACCATCTATAAATGAATCTTTAGGTCTATCTGCAGACATAACCGCTTCAAAAACAGCATCGATACCTCCAAGACCATCGGCAGAAGTCATATCCTGCACTATGATTTTACCATCGCTAACTTGGTGGATTTTAAGTTGATGATTTTTAGTCCACGAAGGAAGGAAAGAATCCATAGATGTTCTAAGCTCTCTATTCTCCTCACCCTGATCAGTTCCACCTGCAATAGCAGAACCTATAATACCTGGTATTGCCGCCATACCTGTTACTCCACCACCAACGGCTGAACTCTGGATAGATCCTTTAACACCGATATACCCAGCTATACCCGCCATTCTTTTTGCTCCAATAGCTTTTATTTTAGGATTATCAGAGGCTAATTCTTTTTTGGCTTGATTAACTATGTTAAATGCATTTCGATAAGATTCTGCCTGGAAAGCTACGAATGTACCAATCATCCAGTTTTTACTAATGTTTTTTACTAAATTTGGTATCCTATCGTATGTAGGGTATGTATTAAGTACTATTTCACTCACCATATCATCTACTTCAGCTTGTTGCTGTGTTGTAAGTTGATCGTATTTTACTCCGTATATAGCATCAGAATATCTAGCTACTTCGTTTTCATAAGCGTATATCTTAAAAAAGTTATCGGTACCTCCGTAAACATCATTCATAAAGCCCCCAATACCTTTAAATGGCTTGCCAGCATAGTCCTTAACATTATTCCAGAATCCTTTCTTTTCGTTATTCTGCATAACGCCTTCTATATATGCCTCCCAATTTTCAGTTTGGAATAAACTCTTTACCTCACCTAAAGAAGCATCAGCACTAATTAAATTTAACCTTACATACTTCTGCATCTTAAGATTTAAATCTTCATCAGACATAGTGGTTAAATCGTTAGCTAAAACCTTAAACGCATTAGCTATTTGTGAAATATCACCATGACCGTTAGCCATTACAAAACCTAAGTTTCCTACAAAGTTTCTGGCGTGAACCTCGTAGTCACCAACAGTCTTAGCCCATTTAACACCCCCTAGCACTTTATAGTACGTTTGCTGTGCTTTTGACATGGTTTGAGGATTAAACTGTTTTTCAAAAGCTGCTGCTATTTCTGGTGTGGTTCTTAATCCACCTAGCATTTCCATAGTTTTGCTACCTTCTCCAGCTATCGTAGCAGTAAATCCTTCGGGTGTAGCAGGATCGTTCTCTTCGAATAAGAATTTACCCAATCCAGCTTCTCTTACCTTAACCTGGAAGTTTGCTCCAGCTACCAGCTGAGACTGCTTAAGTATAGATAAAGCGTAAGATTGCATAGGTTGAGTGTACTCCCCCATAAGAGCCCTTATTTCTGGAGCTAGATCTTGTCTTTGAGAAAGAATAGCTTTGTTTGTGCTCCCCATTTTACCAGTGTTAAACCAGTTTGTAGGAATTTCTCCAGAAGCTAAGATCTGATCAACATCCTGGAAAGCCAGCCTCTCTAACACTTCTTGATCTGTTAAGTTTAAGTTCTGATCTTTAGCTTTCTGTATAGCGAGTTTGTGTGCTGCAGTTCCATCCAGTTGCTTCATGAGATACGCTTTAGCCCTGTTTTTAACATCAGTGCTAACTCTTTCACTCCAATTTTTTGACTCGTAAATTTTATAAGCTCTATTTACATACTCCCCAAGATTTAACCTAATATTTTCCTTTGACCCATACTTAATTGTGCTACCAACATTAAAGTCCTCAAGCTTTCCTTTCCTTTGTTCTCTGGCTACTACTTTTCCTTTTTCATTCAGTATTTCAATTTCTACAAATCCAGGTTTATCCCCCTGTTTAACAGATCCTATCTTACCTTGTACATCAAGATACACACCTGAGTCCATTAACTCTTGAGACAGTCTATCAATATGAAATCTCATCTTACCCCCTAAAGCTCGCATCTCTGGGCTTAGAACGTCTGGAGGGATAGGTTTGCCATTTATCAATGCTGAAAAAGCATCATTAATCATGTCTCCATCTGCTCCAGCTTTTACTTCTTTTTTAAGAAGCTTTTTATACTTTTTATTATTTTGTTGAGTTATTTTAACTTCTTCATTTATTTTACCCTTTCGATTTTTCTCACTTTTGAAAACACTCTTAGGAAGAAATCCTCTTCCACTAAATAAATTTTTTCTAATTCTGTCGAAAGTGCTTTGGAACCAATTACCACTAAATTCTGTGTTGCCAAGATAGACCCTCTCTTCTTTAAGACCTTTTTCAGTTTCTTGCATTTTTGCCTTGAGGCTAGGAGTCGGCTTTGGTGAGGGGACAGGACCTGGCTCTTTACCAGTTATTTCAGATAGAGGTACGTTTTCTGTTTGTGTCTCTTCACTTACAATTTCAGCACCTCCTTCTAGTGTTTCAGATACCTCTGTAGTAGTTTCTTTTTGAACTATAGGCACACCTCCAGCCTGTTCAGATTGAAGTTCACCTTCACTCATATACCTTTCGGTAATTTCTCTTATCTCAGCGTCTATAATTCTAACTCTTTCTTGATTTGTTTTTAGAGGGCTACCATATATTTTTTTTCTCTGCGTTTCTAAAGCAATTAATGTCTTTGCATCTTCTATAGTAATATTTGCAGGTAAATCATTTTCTATTTGCAATCTAGTTTTAGTCTCCTCTAAGAAGTTAGCTAAATATGGGCTATTCTCAATATCTATTTCGCCTAAAGCTTCTAAGTCTTGAATTGTTTCGATGCTTTTGATTTTCTTGTATGCTGCCTTTTGGCTTACATCAATACCTTTTATTCTTACTCTTGGTGGTGAGGTAAAAGCACTTATCGTCGTGGTAACTGTACCGCCTGCTCCGCCAATAGTTTCTAATCCTATTTCTTTAACGTCAAGCTCTTTACCAGTAGCAGCTAATGCAAGAGCCTCCCCTGTACCACCACCAGCCATTTCTCCACCAACTATAACAAGAGGAACCAATCCAGCCCTTCCCGTGGTTTTATATAACTTTGTTCCAAATTCGCCAGCTAAACCAGCAAAAACAGCATCTGTAACACCTATAATACCACCCCTTAAAGCTGAGTTAAGTCTTATTCTTTCGACAGCTTCAGGATCGCTCAGTATCTCCCTAACCCCGTAAGTATCAAAATCTAAGCCTTTAGCATCAAGTTCGTCTTGCATAAATTCAGTAAAAGAAAGTCCTGTTTCTAATACCATACTGCCAGCACCATACGCATATCTCATGGACATTTTAGCCCCTACCCATCCTCCAGCCAATTTAACTCTTGGTTCGGGAACTGGTGTTGTTGCAAAACCTATTGCAAATCCAGTACCTACGACTGTTGCTCCTGCCTTCATTGAAGAAGGATTAGCCATAGCCACATAAGAGCTTATCATAGTCTCTACAGCAACTTCTGGTTCTTTAGCTAAAGCTACTAAAAACCCCCAAACACCATTACCATTCTCCTCCATTATCTTATCAAACTTAGCGTGATCACCTGCGGTAGGCATACCCTGAAGTTTTTCTTGAGAAGCTATGTATCTATTTATTAAAGCATCAGAAGCTGCACTACCTTCAAACCACATATCTAGTCCTGGCCCTACCGCATCTGCCTGAGCTCTACCTAAATCATACGCAGTACCTATAAGTCCTCGCTGTTCTTCAAACTGTTCTTCACCAGTACCAAAGCTATAGCCATATAAAATATCTGTAACTTTAGCTAAAGATTCTGGAAGCGGTTGTATTTTTTCCCCATTAGGTGTTGTATACTCACCTCTAACCATTTGGCCTAATTCACCAGGAATATTCGAACTATTAGGTACAGTTTCTATAGTTAGCTGTTGAAATGGCAATTGTACACCTAGATCATTGTCTATAAGCTGTTTCTGCCTCGCTGCCACTCCATCATCAGACAGCATAAAATCTGGGATGTTACTTGCTGGAGCTACAGGTAAACCCGAAGAACCACTCTCTTTTTCTTGAGGCTGACCTCCAGGTTGAGCAGATTCCATACCTGCCTGACGGAGCTCCAAAGTTGAAACATATGGAGAAACTTCTGTTTCGTCTTTTTTTTTTATAGGTGATTCAAGAGTTTTTAGAGATGGTTCAAAAGCTTTTACAAAATCTTCTTGAGAATTAAACATACCGCTAGGTAAAGAAGGGTATAAAACTTCCAAACCTTCGCTTTCAATAACATCTAAAAATTCCTGCTCCGTGTTAAAGAAACCTTGATCTTTATACGTTTGAAATAAACCTGTTAAATTTTCATCGAGTGTAGCTGGTACCATGCTTGAATCAATTATTTGAGTTATAGTTGTTTACATAAATGTTATAGTCTCCCCACTTTCCACCTTTATTTTGAATCTGCCACTCCGTAAATGTCAACATTTTTGGCTTCTCTACATCTAAGCTACCATCAAGGAAGTTATCTAAAGTTAAACCGTAAGCATTCTTAATATTAGTTCTCAATGCATTTTCAATATCTGAATTAGCCACATTGCCAACCTCTATGTAAAGTTCAGGTTGTTGATTCAAATCACTGTCTAAAGAAACTAATCCAATAACATCTTTTCCACCTACGTTGTAAACCCTGATTTGCTCCACATTAACTTCTAGGTTTTCAGGCACGGCATATCCTAGTCTGCCAGCTTTACTAAAATCATATTCTGGGTTAGGTATAACGATTCTGTTAACCTCTCCAGTCCTTAACCTACCAACATTATACGTCTTTATGTCTCCAGAGTACTCACTTAGGATCATCTCGCCAGTTGCTGCGTTAACAATGTCCATCGGTGCAGCATCAACTTTCTGTATGAAACTACCGCCTATTTCATCTGTAGACTCTTGTATTTTAACCTGTCCTTTTGTAGGAGCAACAGGTTTTTGCTGTGTTTGAGCAGCGTCTATAAAGAAGTTCTGAGTTTCAGGATCGTTAAATATAGACTGATACCTCTGTAAGGTTGCTTCACTATCACCACCTAGTAGATCTGGCTGCAACTGTGCAAAAGCAGATAAATCTTGTTCCGTTAATTTACGATCTTCTTCTGGGAGTTTCATAAGATGCTCAAATAAAGCATACCTAGCTTCTTGGCCTGTTTCGTTAGGATCTAAAAGAAGGGTATTACTAATGTAATCTCTAGCGTCTTTTGAGTTTCTATTGACAACTTGTTGCCCTTGAGTTGTAGAATTTACCCAAGATCTAATGTCTTGAGCAAAATGTCCTGGTGGTTGAGATGGTCTAAATGTCCTATAATACTGCTCATCATACACTCTATCAAAACCTCCATGATCGTGTATTTGACTTATTGGAATATTCTCTTGATAATCATCATCATTATAACCACGAGAATAATTATTTTTTAGATTTATAACAGCACCACCTCTTTCATCCTTTGTGACAGTAGCGTAGTTAGTCCAGGCATAATTATTTCTATCCATATAATTAGCTTTAAATGCTTTTCTGTCTTCAAAACTTTGTGGAGGCGGTCCAGCAAAATACCCATAAGTGCTGTACCACTCATCATCTTCAAATTGAGCTGATAGATCATATCCAGAAAGTATTGTTTCATAAAAATTACCCTCATTAGCAAATCTTTCTCTTTCTTTATTGTTTTGAGTAAGATCATACCTAGAGCTTCTTACGTCTTCGTAGTCTGCACCTTTCATAGATATTAATTGATCTCTTAGAGAAGTTAAAAATTGTTTTGAAGCAAAAAGATCCCCTTCACCACTTTGTATTTGTTGTCTTTCATAATCAACATAATCGGCATACATATTTATAAACTCATCGGGTATACCTTCTGTCTTAATGTCTAATAAAGATGAAGCTCCGTCACGAAGCCTCTGTTGCTCTTTTCTCTCGTCTTTAGCCGCCATAGCTAAAGCTCTTTCCTGTTGAGTCTGCAACTGACGGCTAGCTAATAGTGTTTGTGCTAATTGCTCAGGACCTTGAAGAGACGTAAGAAATGACCCCATACCTGGCCCTTTATAGAGCATTTTACCTGGACTGCTGAATTTAGCCATTATGCTATACTTTCTTCTTGAAATTGTGGTTGGTTGTATACCTCATATACAGCCGCATATACTTTCTTTAATTCTTCGTTTGTAGGATTATCCGCATTAGACACCTGATTAAAAGCTTGGAACATGGTATCCTCCTGCTCGCTGTTCGTAACAGATATAGCTCCACCTTCTTCTACCGTATGTCTTTCCCCACCAGTGCTTTTAGCTACTACCTCTCCAGTTCCAGAATCAACGATATCAAACTCTTGCTTGTCGTGATCTTCTACACCTGGAGTAAAGAAGCTATCCCCTTCATTAAGTAACTGGGCTACCGTACCACCCATAGCTTTTTTAGAGATATAACCCCCGTCTTGGCTAAATTTCAAATCTGACAAATTCCCGCCACCTGCAACATACATCTGCCCAAATTGCATAGGTGCATTATACATAGCCGCTTGAGCTGCGTTTTGATCTTGTCTAGCCTGCTGGAAAGCCGCCTCTGACCCTACAATATCACTCATCGTTATTCCCTTCCACATATCTGCTATTTCTTTTTCGCTAGATAATATAGGTTGCTCTGCTAGTAATTGCTGTTGAGCGTGATTCAAACCCAGGCCTTGACCAGTAATACCTGATTGCTTTATTATTTCACCTATGTTTGCTGAAGCTACTCTAGGATCGTTTCTTCTTAGTTTATCTAAAGCTACATCAATAGATCTTTCTTGATTTTCTATACCTAGCTGATAAGCTCTCTCATTGAGCTCTTTTTGAGATTGTACAGCATCTAAAACAGATTGAGGTACACTAGAGTGTTCTCGTTGGAGGGTTTCCATAGCTGCCTCCCTATTGATTTCAGCATCTTTTGCAGCCCTTCTAGCATCTTTTTTAGCTTTATTCTGTCCAACCATCTGCAGACCCGTCATAACAAGCATAGGCCAGTTAGCATAATTCACACCCTCCATGCCAGGAGCTTGGTAGTTAATTAAATCATTAAGAAATTCTAATATAAACATTGTTACAAATTTACTAAATTATCGCTTACGTACGTTAGACTTACGGGTTTTACTTGATTTTGCAGCAGGTTTTGCTTGAGTTACCAAATTATGATCGTATTGAGTTGGCTCGTACTCTAAATTAAGTGCATACAATTCAAAGTTTTCTACCCCTAAAGTTACAACAGCATCAGCATACTGACCTTTTGGATCGTCACCGCTAGTAGATGAAGGTGTTATAGCATATAGTGTAATTAAGTTGTTATCATAAAAATCATTAGCAGCTGAATTAGCTTCATTATAAGCATCTATGCCTGCTTGTGTGCTCATATCATAATCAGTATAGCTTACCTCTAAAGGTATTGGGGTGTGCAGTAAATAATCTTCAGCTCCAGCCTGAACAGTCCCAAAAGTAGGTGAGTGCGTATTATTGTTTTCGTCAAACTCTATAAACAATCCTTGATTGTCAGTGTCTACAAAACCTAATTCATTAGATGCGAACCCTGATAGAAAAAGGTTAAAATTATATAAATCACCTAAAGTTAGTATATTTTCAAATGGTACATCTTGAGTAAGGTTATTGTTATTAAGAAGTATATCTTGAGCCGCATTAACTGTCACTTCTACATCTTGAATTACCTCTTGAGCTACGCTGTTTGCTAGAAGTGGCGAGTAAGCATTACCTGACTTATAAAATAACTCTATTTCCGAAGGTCCTGCAGGTTCATTAAAGTAAACTGTCTGACTGCCAACTGTTGAACTGACTTTAGGGGCTATAGTTACAAAAAGTTTAGCATCTTTCGATGTTGGCATATTCACACCTACTGAAGAATTTAAGAAAATCTTCAGCAACTTACTACTATCTGAACTTAGTGGTGAATCAGAATCTACTAATAAAACGGCAGATATTTGACCCACCGCTTTTACGTTTGTGCCAGTAACTTTCTGTATTTGACCTACATTACCATACATAATACCGCCTCTTTCTTCAAGCAACGATATATTAGCGTTTTTTCTTTGAGTGTCGTCTGATGAATTGTTTACTATAATAGAGTTTAACCCAGATATATTGCTAGTACCTTCTAAAGAAAAAGACTTGTATATCTTATTAGAAGATGGTTGATTGTTAAAAGTTACAGATAAAGAAGAGGCTATAGGGAGACCACCATAAAACTTATTTTTAGGAGTGTTGTTTTTATTGTGTTCCCAGCACACTTCGCCATCAACAGCTCTTGTAGGTGATGAAAAAAACAACTTATCTATAAAACCAAAACAGGCAGAAATAAATGAATATCGAGTTTTCCAAAAACCGCCCTTATTGCTAAATGCTATTGTTTTATTTATCATGATATACTAGTTATTTGTACTTGATCACTTCCACCGACTCCTTCTTCATCAACTGCTATCGTAACAGTTGGGGTGCTACCAGTATTCACTACATTGCTACCATATACTATAAGAAAAGAAAGTAGGTCAGAAACAGTTATTGCACCATCTGCATTAGAGTCAAAACCAACTGCCGTATAATCAAAACCTTCAGTAAACTCAAGATCCGCTGGTACGTTTACACCTTCAGGAACAGTCCCTGACGTTAATGCAGGACCTACTTCACTAAATATCTCAACAAATCTTTTCGGAGTTATAACTAAACCGCTTTCACTTTGAGTTGCTCCTAATTGCTCTGTAAGAGTTAAATTGTCTGCAGCAAGAGAATCATTAAGATTTATAAGATCAATAATTTGATCTTGTAAGTTTGTAATTGTAGCTTGTAAATCTTCTTGCACCTCAATAACTGTAGATTCAACAGCTTCTTCATATAATATTTCACCTCGATTTATAGTGTAAACGCTCAATAAATACTCATCGTTCAATGGATCGTAACCCCCAACCACACGAAGTGCTTTATTAGGATTATCTTTAATATCAGTCAAAGCGTCAGTAAATAAATTATTAAAGAACTTCTTCATTCCTTTTTCAGAAATAACCTGTATTCCTTCACTAGGATTAAATTTATAAACTTCCCTTGAGGATTTACTTGCAAAATAAATGTTATTTCCCGCTTGCGAAACCGACTCTGGATTATTATCGCACCCATAGGCACCTGCATAAAACTTCTGTGTTCCTAGTATGTCGGTAGATCCAGTAACAGTTTCTTCACCAGTAGCTGTAAATAAAATATTTCTAGAAACTGGAAGTACGCTACACTTACTTTCTTGTATAACAAATAGTGAATCGTAATTATCTAACAAATAGTTTACAGCACCATAATTATTAGGAATGTCTTTAAAGTTAGACAGAGATCCATTAAATGAAGAGAAAAAGTTTATAGGTGAGGCATAATTATTTTTATCAGAATAAATTACTGAGGCTCTTCTACGTATTTCTTCGCTATTATTTATAACTATTTTAGGTTTCCCAAAGCTAGATACATCGGTTCCTGGGAACAAGTCAGTAAAAGTCCTACTCTCTAAATACCAACTAACAAAATTAGATTGCTGATTTGTAATTTGCGGAAGCGGTAGGAATACACCTTCTTCATCAAGTGCATCTGGATCGAAAGGCTGAAAAGCTAAAGCTATCCTCCTCCAAAATACATCTCCTTGAGTTAGCGTTACATTTGGAGAGCTATGAGCGTAGGTAGTTACATCGTCTATCGTGGTTGACTCTACGGGGTGCACTTCGCCTATTTCATAATAAACTCTTTCTTCCGCATCTTTATCTATAGCTGGAGAAAATATTTCAACTATGGTTCTGTTATTCCATTTGTGATCATTTGTAGTCCCTTCGTAAGCTGAATTATTAAATCCATTAGTCTCAGCTTGCAGTACATCAGCAAAAGAAAATCCAGAGGCAAAAAAGTTATTCTTTAACATTAAGAACTCTCCAGTTTTACATGGGTGAACGATGTCGTTAGTAACTGCTGGTCCTGAGTCTGGATTCTCTTCATTATAGAACGGATTTGAAGAAGTGCTGTCATTGAAATTCTTTACCCCTACTATATCAAACTCATAATCATTAGGATAAACTACCGAGTCTTGATCATTGTCTTGAAAATAAGATATAACTCTTAATTTATCACCTGCCTTAAAAGTGTACATATCGTCTGTACCCAATTCATTAACAGCTCCGTATGCATCAGTGTATGATATACCATTAGCACCCTGCAAGTGAGCTAAAGAAACGTATATAATGCCATCTTCTTCTCCTTCTCCATCAGGCTGTTCGTGAAGATCTAAAAATGCTGTACCTACAGTATACTGTATAAAATCAGTAACGGTAGTATTTCCTGCGTAAACTATTTGATAATCAGTAGCCCATTCTGGCGGTGCGTGGTTTAATTGTATTTGCACTTCTACTCTACCTGTATCATTACCCCTACCAAGATCCATAGGGGCGTATCCAGCTACGTACAAATTACCTAAGTAATTTACATTACCAGATCTACCTCTTTGATCGTAATAAACAATACCAAACTCATGATTTGCTTTAGTTTTAAATGATCTAAATTCATCACCTGCACTACCTAAGTAAGCTTCTGTTGTGCTAGAAAGCACCTCTACCCAACTTTCTTGAAGTCCAGTTGGTGTAACAGAAAAAATCATACTAGGGGTGTTAGAAGGAATCGGTGAAGTTCGTTGCTTATAATTAGAAAGTACTCCACCATCAAAAGTTACGGAGTTGTCTGAGTATTTAAGAAAATCAAGAAACGGCTCATTAAACAATCTCTCTTCTAGATTACCCCTAGCAGGTTCGTCATCATTCGAATTACCCCCAATAAGATTTTTATAGCCTTCATTCCATGGTGTTGCTCCAGCCAGCCTATCTTCACCGTAGTTAAACTTTTTATGACAATGGTACCCTCTAATGTGTCCCATGTAAACCATCTGTCCAGTAACACTACCCGTCGTTTGGTTATTGTAAACCGTTTTATGGTTAACCATTCCGCCCTCGCCATCAAGAAGTGTATAAGAAGCTAATACTTCAGCGTCAATACTATCTGCTCCAGCTTGTGGAACATCATTTGATGCAATCCTCTCTGATGGTGTGTTTAATAACTTGCAATTACCACTAGCTCCAGTACCATATCCAGCCCCATCGTTAGCACCATAAGGAGCTAAATATCCTTCACATTTAAATCTATTATTTCTTTGCATTGGTACATGATCGCCATCTTCAAACCCACCAGCATATGTATATTCTGGAGATCTTACCCCTACAGGAAAGTCATCTTCACCTCCAAGTAAATCTCCGAGAGAAAAGCCACCGATACCTTCATCATCTTTTGGCATATAATACATAAAGAAGAATGTTTCTGGGACGGCACTCTCCCAAAGCACGTTATTATATAAATGAAGTCCATTAGCATCCTCAACATCTCCAGTAAATCCAGTGAAATCTGGTTTGTAAAGAGTGGCTGTGCCTAACGCTATTTGAGATCTATTAAATACTCTCCACTTGTAAATACATAGATTTTCAAAAATAGCATTCGGTGCATTAAAGTTAGAGTTTGTTATAGACCCTCCAGACTGCCAATTTGAATCATTATTCCATGCATTAAAAGGCCCCTTTCTAGGGTAGACATTTTTATCATAATTATCAGTTCCGCTATATTCTTCTACTGGGGTATCTCCACGGAATCCCTGTCTTCTAAAATAAGGTATGCATGTTTTTATATTAATAGCTGACTCTCCATCTATAGGATCGATTGATTTTATATCCAATCCTACAATAAGGTCAGTTGTTTCAGTGTCTTCCCCAGCTTGCACGTATACTGAAGCAGTGTCCATACGCTTTAACCCCACCGTAACTTTTGCTTTATTAACAATAAAGTACCCTATAGGATTTACATCTTCTACACTATCCCCCGCATCTTTCTCTTTAATAGCACATACAAGATGTTTTCTATAATCATTTCCAGTGCTTACATCAATAGTTGCATTACCACTAAGACCGCAATCTATATTGTAGCTTTGTTCAATTACAGCAACTCCTTCGTTTAAACTAATATTACCATTAGACACAGAGTCAGGAGCATTACCAGTAGGGGAGTAACCAGTTAAAAACCAAGCTATGGCATCTTTTAACTCTGAAGCTGCGTTATCTGTAGCGTTTTGAATAAAAAGACTTAACTGGTAGCTTAACGTAGAGTCGTTTTCAGGTTTTTTAAGTATAAGAGGGTTTGCTGCAGATGTACCGATAGCTGCATCTACAGCACTTATAGTGTCATTCTCTTGATTTCTATAATGCCACTTTAGCCCTGAATTTTCTATACCTTCTAAAACTTTTGCTATACCGTCATTTTGCCCAAAACAAGCCCTGCCTTGCATATAGTCAATAGTATTTGTTGGCTGAGTATTGTATTCAGCCCCTAAACTATAATTATAAGAACCTATTCCCACCTGACTGTTTCCATGAAATGATCCAGTTTGATCGTATATATGAAAATTATTAGCTGGAGAAACAGAAAAGAATATATTTATTACGGTGTTACCCTCTAAGGAATTAGGGAAAGCAGAGGTGTTTACTCTATAAGCAGCAGTTTTATTTCTACCATAAAGACCTTCGTTGGCGTGTGAACCTGTTTGAGCTATATAAGGCTCTAGTTGGAGTTGCAAATCGTATTCTGCGTCAGGCCTATCTTTATATATTGCAGTTATATTAGCGTCTGTTGCATCTATTTCATCAAAACCCTCAACGTAGTTACCATAAATTAACCTATCTGAAACTATAGCTTGTGCTTGAGCTTTTTTTGGTAGGTTGGTAAATAATTTATTTTGATCTTCCGAAGGTACAGTGACTAATACTTTATCGTTATAAAATTTAAAAGGTTCATTAAACGATAGGTTTTCTCTATGAACTTCGTCTATAACTTTAAAAACTCCTATATCGCCAAATCTAACTAAAAACCTTACCTTTTCTACCTCTTTAGTAAGCCCTGCTTCAAAGTTAAAGTTAAGCTCTAAGTTGCAGACATTTTGAGACAACGTAATCGGTACATTTACACCAGAAGCGGTGTATTCATATGGTACTGCTAATTTAGAATAAGTAGATATAGCACTTTCTATTCCGCCTTTATATATATATTGATATGCAAATTGCATACCTGGAATTTTGCTAAAGTTAGATACGTTTCTACTGCTATCTACAGTAAAATAAAATTCAATAGGGTAAAGAGGAGTTTTAGGGCAATTTGTAATTAAATCAATAAAATCTCTTTCTTGATAAGCTGCTGAACCAACTGTTGGAAAAACAGTAGACATGGTTCTAAAAACATCAAGTCTTCTAGGTTCGTTTTCATTATCAGTAAAGTATAACATTACTGTTTTATCGTACCCTTCAGATTTTTTACCTAGATGAACTACATCTCCTTTAACAAATCCAGTAGAGTTAAAATTAAACAGCCTATGAGAAAATACCTTTCTGAAGGTATTGGGTGTATCGCCTCCTGGTAAAACACCATCTCTATCGTATGCATAAACTCCATGTTCGTTAATGTTGTTAGACCAAATAAAAAAGAAGATAACTCCTAATACATCATCAGTAACAGATCCTAAAACTCTTTGTTCAGAATAAGTAAAATCATCAAGGAAACCTTCTGGAGCTAATTCACCCTGAACTACGGTGTACTGCGTTCCAGCAACAGTATTGACTAAAATTCCATCTGTGAACGTATCTAGCGTGGCTTGATCAAAGTAAGTATATGAGCCAGAATCTACAATCGGTGTTACAATATAAACACCGTCAGGAAAAAATTCAGGATCGAGGGCATTCGCTTCTCCAGCAAGAGCATTATAATTTTCAACTGGCTGCAATCCATTGTTAATAGCATCGGTTATTTGACTAAAAGTCCCTAAACCATGGAGAAAGTTAATATAGTATTCACCATCTACAAGCTCAATATACACTGGAGAAGCAGACTCAAAAAAATCTGTAAGATTTTGAATAACTTCATTACCTTTAATTGGCTTAAGTACACCCACATCACCTCCCAAGTCTCCACCTGAAGAGTCGAAATCTTCAGTTACGGAAACATTAAGTGCATCAATCATATCCACAGGTTGTCTTAACCTGGAATCTGACGACGAATTTAATTTTCTAGGGAATATCTTATTTATCATTAGTACTTAGGTGCCTGCATAAAGTTTTTACGAATAGTATTAAGAGCTTCTTGTTTGCTGAAGTTACTCAATCTAGCTTTTGCTTTTCTTCTTTCATTGTAATATTCAGATCTAGCTCTAACTTTTTCGTTGGCAGGTACCGTAGACTTTCTTTCACATAGTTTGTAGTATATATAACATCTAAGTGCTTCTTCTGCATATACATGTATAACAGGATTTGTTGATCTTGCTTCGTCAGCTATGTACTCTAAAACAACTTCACTGGCACCTGAATCAGTGTCAACCTCTATACGATTCTGGTCTAAATTAATTCTGTAGTCTCCAGGAGCATAAGCTCCTCCTGCCCCATAAAGCCTTCCTAGCCCACCCTGATAAAGGTAATTTTCAAAAACATAAAAATCTAAGCCTCCATTATCTCCACTAGTTGCAGACTTTGCATCCTCTTTATTAAGCACAAGATTGCCACCTATGTTAAGCGGTCCCTCAGCACTATCGTCTGTAAGCACTGTATCATTCGTATTAGTTTGATCACCAGTAGTATCTTGTAGCACCCGTCTAGAGTAATTTAAGTTTTTATTCTGTCTAAAAATTTTTACTACGCCTGAGTCATCTACGGTACCAAGCTTAACAACGTCTACATAATCATCAGGTAGAGTTACAGTATTGTTAGACTGTATATCAAGTTTAATAGACTTTACTTTAGCTGAAATATCAAAACCAAATTCACGTATACCTCTTAAAGCAAAATTCCTAATAGCTGAATCAGAAACATTGCTAGCAAAATCATCCCCATCTAAAGTAATAATATAGTCATTCACTACTTGACGAAGAGTCACGTAGTTCATTCCGTTAGTTGATATATCTGTATATGCCATTATTCAGCCCTTTCTTCTTGTGATGCAATGCTAGTTAAGTAGCTATCTCTTAATCTAATTCCTATCATTTTAGCTATCTCCATCATAACTTCGTTTTTATAATGCTCTGGAAGCTCAAAATGTCTACAGTTTGCTAAGTCAGGTATCGTGATACTACCGCCTAAGTCTTGATACACGGGAGTGTTATTTAAATCAACATCTCCTGTTGTTGGGCGTATAGATCTTGGCTGCCTGTAGTACATGAGTTTTACTGAGTTTACATCTTCTGGAAAAATGTGTATCCTATCAGATATTAAAGCCACAGGAAATTCACTTGTAGGTGTAGATAAATTGCTAGATATAATTCTATCAATATCTTCAGCATTATAAACTAACTCTAAAACAGGAGAAGTAGATCCTTCTATTGTACGTATAGATATTATCTTGGATAAGTCTGACGGCTTATCAAATACAGATACATCTAAATCAGCTTGATCATAAGTGCTAACAACAACCTCTTGTTGAGTTAAAGGGTCAAGCTCTGTAACATTTACTATTTGTATATCTGAAAGTTCTACTTCTCTTATAAAGTAAGCTACATCCTCTTGAACTTGTTTGTACAAAGATTTATCTCTTGCTGGATCTATAGCTGACCTACGAGCTTTTTTAGCCGTAGCAAATTCAGTGAACATTTCATTAAAAACATTCTGTTGTGCTATACCAGCAAATGTAGTAAACACTTCTGGCGTAACAAATCCCTTCTGGTCTTTATTGCAAAGATCTCTTACTGAATTGTATATATCTACGACGTTAATCATATATACAAATATACGAAAAACAAAAGCCGCCCATTTAGGCGGCTCTCGTAGCGTATGTAATAACGCTTATCCTAATTTATCTAATTTTTCTTCAATAAGAGATAATACTGAAGAACCCTTTTCTGTTAAACAAAATCTAACCATAGTGTTAAGAGGGTCTTGACCTACAGGAACAGAAACAATTAAACTGTTTGAGTCAAACCAGTAGCAACCATCTTTCTTAAGATTAAGGATTTGATAATCTTTAGCTTGCTGAATACTAGATCTAACCTGCACTTGAGGAGAGTCAAAAGATTCAATAAATGCTTGCGTTTTCTTTTTCGCAATATTTAATAGATTGTATCTAATCTCTGAAACTGGAGTGTTTATGTTGACACCAAAGTATAAAGCTACTGGAAGAAGATCGTTAATCTCTTTGTCTCTAACCATAGATATAGCTTCTGAAAGCAAAAACTCTTTCTTAAGTTCGCTTTCTGCATCCTTCCTTTTGTCTACTTGCTGAAAAACATTTCCTCCGTTAGCAATATTTAAAGGATGAAGATCCATAAACTTTCTTAAGTTAGGTTGATCTCTACGAACAAATAACTTACCATCTCTAAATGCTACAGTTTCTTTACGAGCTTTCTCTCCCTGCTCATCAGCCCATATAGATGGTTCGTTAGGGCAATAACGCATTTCTCTAACCGTATCTTGCTCTGCATCATATACTGTAATACCCTTCTGAGGTAGCATATATACAATCCCAGCATTCTTAGGTATTTCGTATTCAGCATTAGATAATACAGTTTCT
>Ga0208134_1000387_pt1 | contig 28855 bp, 35 predicted proteins | sample VirMetDEL_Mar_31_FD_184515 | JGI IMG/M metagenome (GOLD analysis project Ga0208134, IMG submission 184515) | Aqueous microbial communities from the Delaware River and Bay under freshwater to marine salinity gradient to study organic matter... | ecosystem: Environmental > Aquatic > Marine >...
TTACAGTTGAACTTACACCACTCTTACCTAAATTTAATTTTTCTTTTTTTAACTCTCTACCACTTTTTTGTCTTGCGGGTGGTGGTGTTCCGGTAGAAGGTGGTGTAGGTGGTGTAGGTGGTGTAGTACTCCCCGTAGAAGGTGATGCAGGTGGTGATGTGGGACAAGTAACTTCTTTACACACAGTAAACCCGTCCTTTGAATTAATACATTCAAAACATTTATCCTCACAATTAGAGCTATTAACCCAGGTCAGTAGTTTTGTATACTCACCACCACTAATTAGCGTACTCAAACTTTCTAAAGATGAGGGGTAAGTTCCACTATTAAGTACTTTACATGACGCCATTTTACTTTATTAATTTACTGTTTATTTGGTCAAGAGTGTAAGTACCCTTTACTGAACCATCATCACCGATTAAAACTAAAGAATCTTCATTATCCGAATAAGTAATCATAATACCGTCTTTTAACATTCCAGAAGAATTAAAAAGTGAAGGGTCTAACTCATTCAAAGCTTCAAGTATTTTTTTTTCATTATCACTATTTAGTTTGGTAATTCCACCAGCTTGTTTAATTTTTGTCTTTTCACCTTCATATCCTATAGCTTCTCCTCCCTTGAGTACTGCGAACGCAAATAAATCGACTATTGACATACCTAAAGAAAAGGCGGCACCTTTAGTTAACAAACCAGTAATTAAAAGTATTCTAGCCCATTTTGGTAATGTGGTAAATATATTAGAGGCTAATGCTTTATTAAGTGCTGCAATCGCGGTTTCATCTTGTACTGTTTTTGAAGCATCATTTGCAATTGACATAATTTTTTCTATTTCAGCATCCGTCGCACTTTGTAATCTTGCCGATTCTTTACCACCGTAAGATGCTCTTCTTCTTACAGCATCATAAAAACTTTCTTTTTTTAACCACAAAGTTCTCCAACTTCTTTTAAGTTCTGCTCTCTCAGGATTAGTTAACCCCTTAATGTCATCAAGCTTACCTTCAACTGAGTCGGCCTCTTTAGAAATTTTCTTTATTAAGTCATCAATTGATGAAGCTGTTTTTGCACCTGATATCTTGTTAGATATTGTATCGCTACTGTCGGATAATGTGTCTTTCATATAATTTCTAACACTCTCTGGTTCATTTGGAAACTGTTCATTAATAATATCGTCTAATAAATCATCTAATTTATCTTCAGGTATTGAATCGATACTACCTTCTATATGTGTTACGATTCTCCTCAATCTATTTTGAGTTGCTTCTGGTAAGATGTCAAATATATCTCTTCTTAGTTGTTTGGCAATTTTTACGTCATGTACTTTAATGTCGTTAAGTAAATCAAAAAACTCATCAGCAGTCTTTGCGTTTATCATCGCCTTCGCTAAATTATCCACTTCTTTGATACCGTATTTAGTAATATCTCCGATACCGTTTCTAACTAAAGTTCTCAAGGATTTTAATACTGATGACATCGATTCGTTTAACACTTCTCTATTTTCAGAAAACATCATAAGGTCATTCATACGATTTACCTCACTTAATATATTATTAATATTTTTACTCATAACAATGTAATTTTACTATAAATATTTGTAATTAAGAAAAAAACGTATTATATTTGTGAAATGAGTAAATATCAGATAGGTTCACAAGTACGAGATATGAGAAACGGAAAGTATCACATTGTCATTGATAGTGAAACTTTCGATGATTTATCTTTGTATTATACTTCGGGTGGTACATCAGTTCCTGAATACTTTTTGATTTCTACCGATAAGTCCGTTCTTTCATCTTTATTTGAACGACAACAAAACGATGAAGTAATTACTGAATGGTTAAAAGAAAATACTGAACTTAAAGATATTGTACCAGTTAAAGACTTTGATTTTGACCAGTTTCTAAAAGAATGGATTAAGAAAAACACTAAACCAAAAACGGCGTGGGATAAAGTTAGTCAGTTTCTTCAGAGTATTTTTTGATTAACCTTTCAATATCTCTTTTGGTCTGTTCGTCAGTTAGTACTGGCTTGATATTCTCGAACATACTTTCGTCAATATCTCCCAAACTTTCGACTTCCTCCTTAGATAATAAAGCTTTAAGTAATCCCATTACCGCAATCGCTAACTTAATCTGTTCTTTAGGACTCTTTAATAAATCAATGACAGGTTTAAATTGTGACTTTTGTCTTTGTTGTTGAGCAGTTAACTTATTATCTTCAGTCATTGCTAACGTAAAGAGATAATATAACGTGTCAACTGCTATTGGGAATCCGATAATACTTAGATAAACTCTCATAGGTTTATTAAGTGTTCTTGTAATACCCAATACATATTTTAATGTCTTTTCTAAACCATTTTGTTTTGCGTAAAGCTCTAATGATTCCCCTAAGGCTTTTTTCCAATTTTTAAGAACACCCTGTTCAATAACTTCCTTACCTTTACTATTCAAAACAGGTTTACCACCAACAGTGGTAATACCATCAACATTCTTTATTTGTTTAATCATTGACACAGTTTCGGGCCCTGGTATCATGGCAAAGGCCAAGGCGATTGATGCGTCATAATATTCACCTTCATATGCATATACACCCGCATTTGCCAATCCAAATCCCATAGATGCTAAATTAGATACAAGTGCAACTGGAGGAAATGGAACCATACTCATAAGACCAGTTATTAATTCTGCAGTTTCTAATACTCCGTGGACTGTCCAATTTTCAAAGTCCATATCTTCGTGCCACTTTTCGGCAGTTTCAGGTTTAGAAAAAGTTCCGTAGTTTGGATTAAATAACTGTTGTGTAAAAATACTTTCTTGTTCAGATAAAACTTTAGACCTATCGTAACTCATAAGTCTATTCATTTCCACTAATTGTATTCTAATATTTTCCTCCATATGAAATAAATATTAAGCTAAAGTGTTTGCTTTACCTCTACTAAGACCTGATTCCCATTTACTGTTTTGGTCTATCATATTAGCCTTACCTCTATTTAAGTTAGAGTTCCACACATTAATAGTTAATTGATTTGATGGGCCACGAGTTAAACCTGTCTCCCATGTAGAAACATTACTGTTTGTGGCACTAGAATCTCCTCCTGTAGCTTCTCCCCCACCTTCATCTTGTTCGTTAAACTCAGACTCAACATTACCATATATTTCGGGATACTTAAGACCAAACATTTTAAGTAATTCACCTGCCTTAGCATTAGCTTCATCCTCTATTTTACCACCAACATTTTGTATTTTACCTTCAAGTTCACCGTCTTCATTTTGATGATGATGAACCAATTCATGAGCGACCGACCTCATAACGTCTTGTAACGCCCTTTCTTTGGTATATACTGTAACTTCAGCATTCTCTATATCTGCATTTTCACCGTCTTCGTATCTATAAACCGCAGTTGTACCTACTTTGGATTTATCTTCCGTGTAATTAATACGAACTATATTTTTTATATTTAATTCTTTAACAATTAAATCAACAAACTTATCTAATAAATTTCTTTCATTATTATCAAATGATTCTTCACCCTCATTAATACTCATAAGGGTTTTTATTCTATTGATATCTTCGTTAAGTAAATTCATATTTAATAAATACTGCGTTAGAAAGAACATGGCGGAACTGTAATTTTTTTTCCACTTGTTTTATTGTTTATTTTTATTACTACAGATATTTCATGGGCGCCACCTGTGGTGGGACCTAATTGTGATATAGTAATATCATAATTGTAAAAGAACAATAATTCTCCCGTATCTACACCCATATTTAATAATAAAGCGTCCCTATAAGAGTATCCCTCTACAAGTCTTAACCCACCACCAAATAAGAACTTACCTTTTCTAATACTATTATTTAATGTTAGTTGTGTGAACTGACCTTGTCGTAGTATTGAAATTGATGGAGTGTAAGTCACATCTTCATATCTGTCGGTAGATTTATCTAACGGTATTATTACCCCTCCGTGAATATTATACTTTATAGGTAAGTAACTTTCTCCATATATTAAAGTTTGGTTTGGTTGATTTATATGTGAAGCACTAAAACCAGCAAACCACTTATCATTAAATAAAAGTATCCCTGTACCCACATCAAAATAATGAACTTTAAAATTATTTAAATAAGATTCACTTGTGTTATTAGTAAACGTGACACCGTTAAAAGAATCCTCAAAGAAGAGTTTTTTACTATCTATAAAATTTTGTTTGTAACTAAACTCCAAACCAAATTTAATATTTAAATTATTGGTTAGTTTTTGTTGATTACTATAATAGATATTAAATGAATTCAATGAATATATTCCATTGGCTGACCTATCATTCATCAGTAATATACCGAAACCGCTTTTCAAATCTCTAATATATTGTTCGTAAGTTACAACACTGGTTACATATTGACTACCTAATGATGGCCAATGATTTCTATATGTCATACTTAACTCAGGACACTTCCTTGACCCAGCAAATGCTGGGTTCAAGTACAAAACACTACTGTTTATTTGTGAAAATGAAACGTCTTGGGAAAAACAATTCATAATCAAACTTAAAAACCCAAAAATTAATAAAATCTTCTTAATCATAACTATAAATATGTCTATTTATTTGTAGATTAACTAAATATGGTTATATTTGTAATATGAAACATTACCTCACCCTTTTAACTTTAGTTTTACTCTTCTCAGGATGTTATCAATATGCGGAACATACCTACCCTACTATGGACGGAACATATATCCTTAGGAGTATTACCGTAAATAGTACTGATATATTAAATTCCGAACTTGTAGACGATGACCCTCTTTCATTAATTTATCCTAACCCTATCGGTCCTTTGGATTCTATGAAAGTTAATAAGAGTCGTATTAGTATCAGTGGTGACCGTTTATTTGCCGGATATTACTTAGAAAATGGAGGAGACCACTGGAGAGTAGAATATCCAGTTAATATTACCCAAGACTTCGTAACAGGTCGATGGGTTAATATGAATGTTTCTTATAATACCCCACAACTAAATACCTATCGTCATTATATAATTATAGAAGATGGTTTAGAATATCTAATTTTAGAGTGTCCAAAACAATACCCTGACGGTGTTGAAGGTAATGAATATAGTTATTCATTAACTTTTTATAGGGAAGGACCTTAATCTAAAAGGTTCTTAACCTGTTCTATATTCTTAATGAATTTTTCTGGGTTATCTATCGCCCATTGTTTAATAGACTCAGGTAGGGAAGATTTTTTTAGTTCCTGAAGTACTATTTTAACCTTATCCTTACCTATAGACTCATTTATTTCGTTACTAACCATTACGTCACCTAACATACTAAACAGTTTATGTTTTAGCTGTGGAGTTGGAGCGATAAACGTAATCTCAAACCCGTTATCTTCCGCCCATCGAGTTAGTTCATCTCCATTTAAAAATTGTTGTCTTTTTTGTGGAAACTTATCTACAAGTTTAGATGGAGACGCAACAACCGAAACTATTTTTAAGGTGGGAGTAATAATTATGGCGATTTTTTGTTCATCCATACCGAAAAAAACTTTTTTAGTTAAAAATACCCTACCTAAAAGCTTAAGAATAAAGTCTTCATAAAAACTCTTCTCTCTTTCAGGTTTGTTCGGAACATTAAATGAGCCTGACTCGTTTATATATTTTTTATCTCCCCTCATATCTATAAATATGCATTACCTATAATCGGCGTCAGGTAATTTATCCTCATAAATTAAATAATACTCATTTAAAAATGAAATTAAGTTATCATCGTCAATAAAGAAGTCATCATCCTCTTCAAATCCTAAATCCCATTCATCATCCATATCACTAAAAATGTCAAAAGAAGTGAAGTTTTCACCATATCCAAAATCCTGTAAATATTGGAACTCTATGGTATCGGACCTAACTAAATCTTCTCCGTCACTATTCAATCTAAATTCTACCTCAACAACATTATTGTCTTTATTAATAAAGTTTGTTATTATTTCTACGACCTCCATTTTTTTATTTTAAAGCTTTTATTTTATTACAAATATCAAAAAAATTATGAAAAGACAATTAATAATAGATGAATATTCTTTTAACGATGGAGAATTAAATATAATTTTTCAAGATGAGGATAAAAATTACCGAGAAGATAACATAGATGAAGATATTTTTGAATCCTATGTTAACTCATCAGGTATGTTAGAAGGGTTTGAGGATATGTGGGATGGGTATAGTGAGTCTCACTACACTAGAGACTATATTATGGATTATTCCTACTGGTTAAATGAAGTTTGTGAGAGGGGTGACATTTTAGATTTTATTTACTATTATTATAAAACCAATAAATTACCTAAAATACTTGAAGAATGAAATTAATCTCAACTTCCTTTGATAACGTATACCTAATTGAGGAGCCTATCCATACCGATGAAAGAGGATTCTTTATGGAGACATGGAATGAGTTGGGGTATTCCAATAGAAAACTACTTAGTGATATACCTTCACTAAAAGCTATACAGAATGATGACTCATTATTCTCGACCCTGTTTGTTCAAGATAACCTATCTAAATCAAAATTAGGGGTCTTTAGAGGACTACACTATCAAACAGGTAACTTTCCTCAAGCCAAATTAGTTAGAGTGTTAAAAGGGTCTGTAATCGACTTTATAGTTGATTTGAGGGAAGATTCTAAAACCTATGGTAAGTTTGAGTTTTTTGAATTAAATGATAAAAACAATATGAGTTTATTTATACCCTCATATTTTGCTCATGGGTTTTTATCTTTAGAAGATGATACTATTTTTTCTTATAAGTGTGGTAGTTATTATAGTAAAGAAAATGAAGGGAGCGTAAATTATGAAGACCCAGTCATTAGACACGTAGTTAACAATAAAGATACAATTAAAGACGTTATAGAAATTCACTTACCACACCACAATGAAAAAGATTTACTCATATCTGTTAAAGACAAGAACGCGCCAAAATTCCTTTATAGAAGGCATGAATGAATATGAACTTTTTTCACATACAGAAAAAATTATTGATTCATTAAATAAAAAGGAACAATATAACTCAACTTTACGATACATAGAATTGTACTATAAAAGAACTGAAAATTTTGTACTATATAATACTTTGTTACGAAAGCTTAATAATAAAAAAACCCTCTTAATTTGAGGGTTTTTTTATTTAGATAAATTTCTTAAATCTATCAAACATCTCTACTATTCGGTCTTTTTGTTTTACAAAATCTTCCATTAGGTCTTCATCAACCTCTTCATATGTCTCACCACATCCTTCACATGTATCTTCCTCATCAACCTCTTCGTATGTTTCACCATCCATGGCACCATCTGAATTAAAATTATAAGCCGCCATCTCACCACTATACTTTTCCTTACCATCTAAGTCTTGATTCATATCTGAATCGGCATCATCATACTCGGCAGCACTCATCTCACCACCAAACATTTGCATTATGGAATCAATATCCATACCATAGGAATCTGAAATATCTGATGTAGAGTCATCAAATTGCTCAGGACCTCCAGAATCAAAGTCATACGCAGATTCAACATCGGATACGTCCATATCATCTGCGGCATATTCTTTAACATCACCCTTCTTTTTTATATCAAGTGATTCAATTTCTTCAAAATCATTATCAATCGGCGGTAGTTCCGTACTAAGTTCATCCTCCATGGGTTTCTTTTCCTTACCATCACCAGTTATTCTAACTTTGTCTTGTTCTCGTAATGATTTACACTTTTCACTATTCATGTTTAAGAATAATTGAGCCTGTTTCTCTGGTTTTCCACCTTCTTTTCGGGCTTTTTCAACACAGTCACATGTAACTTCACCCTTACAGTATTTGGTAAAGTCACCTTCATCCATATCAACGTTCTGAATCCAATCCTTATCTTCTTCACTCATAACAGTTTCATTAACCAAATGGTTTTTGTATTGACCAACTTCACCTCTATTATTAATGGTTATCCCGTTAGTGTCGTTAGGACCTTCATCTTGTCTTAATGGTTGTGGACCTGATGGAACATTCCCTGTAGCATATCCATTGTAGAATGCTGAGTGGGTTTGAAGTATTGCATTTTTTTCTTCATCTGAAATTGTCATATATCCTCTCATGTTAATAAGTTTTTATATAAATATATGTTTTTAATCAAATATTTTTGACATATTAAATAAAATAAAGTATATTTAAAATAAAAATGGATAATACTCATTATTTCGATTTAGCTGAAGGTGCTGTTATGTTAGAAGGTTTTGACGACTGTGTAGTTGGAGTTTCAGAGTCTTTCGGTGAAGAACCTAGATTAATTTACTCAAAAAAACAAATCATTAATAAGTTAATGGAAGATATGACTGAAGAAGATGCCACAGAACATTATTATTATAATATTGTTGGTGGTTATTTTGGAGTACAAAATCCATTATTTATTCAAGATACTTTGTAAAAACATAATATTTTACTATATTTGTTTAATAAAATATAAACCTTTTATGCTCAGACGAGAATTCCCGTACTTAGAAATTACAATAGAAGAGTACTGTAATGAGTTTATTGAAAAGTATCGTAACGATAAAAACTTCAATAAACTAATTAGGTCTAATGTATTTACTCCTGACTATATGAGAAAAGTAAGGGGTTGTGGAGATTTTAATAGTAATACAAGATGTAAAGGTCAAATAACTTACGTTAAATTTAATGATAATAATTTAATTTGTAATATTAAAGTGTGTGGGGTTATTGGTCCAAGGTATTACAGTGATGATGTAATTAACCTTTCGGTCAATAAAAAATCCACCGGAAAAAGTTATTTAGATAGTGAAGGTGTTAAATACTATAATAATAATATACGTAGAAATGATTTGATTCGGGATTTATTTAAACCAGAAATTATTGATTTTTTGAGACTTTTTGGTTTTAATTCATCAAAAATGGATTTTGTGAAAATAGGTAAAATAAAGACTGTAGACTCTATTAAAGTTTCATCATAAAGTACCTCAGTGCTAACGGACCTAATTTCCTTAATTCTCGATTAATATTATTAGTACTTAGTTCTTGCTCCTTATCCTGTAGGTTTCTAAACGCCGCAGATATCATAACCTGTTGCGACTTCTCTGCAAGTTGCAACAGGTTCTCTTTTTCATCCTCATCTTCAATTTGTTGGTAACTATCTTGTAGCTCCTGTATCTTCAAATACTTTTCCAAGAATTCTTTACCACTCCAAGTAAAATCAGGTGATTGCATCATATTCACAATACCACTATCCCTTAACGCTTTTAAGAAGTCAAAGATATGACCACCATTGTCCATTTTTAAAATAGGTAATAACGGTTTCATATCATCAATAAAATTTTCATTAATAGTTGTAATAGACTCAGGGTATGTGTCACCAATGACACCCTCATTTTTATCAGGGTAATCTGAATTCTTTAATATATGTCTCAATAAGTTTAAAGAACCAATTCTTTTATCGTTAGTATCAACCACAGTCCACGGAACTTCTCCTTTAGCTAAATCAAAGGCTTTTTCTTTATAGTCAGTATATTTATCCCATTTTTCTAAAGACTTTTCGTCATTAGGTGAGAACTTCCAATACTTTAACGGGGACGACTTTCTTAGGTCAAATCTTTTTTTCTGTGTTTTAGGAGTTATAGATAACCAAAACTTATATAAATCCACACCTTTACTAACCAATGACTTTTCAAAATCGTTTACAGTTTTCATAAACTGTTCATATTCCCCTTCTTCACCGTAACCCATAACAGGTTCCACAATTCCTCTATTATACCAACTACGGTCAAAGAATGTTATTTTACCAGGTTCTATATATTTTTCATATCTACCAAACCAATCCTTTCTCTCTTCAGGGCTTGGGATACCTAATGCAACTACATTAAAATATTTTGGGTCTAAGTATTTTGTAATAGTTCTTATCGTTGAGCCCTTACCTGCAGTGTCTCTACCTTCGAATACCACCGCAATTGATTTACCTGACTCTTTTATGTTTTCTTGTAGTTTTAGTAATTCTACTTGTAATGGTAGTAGTTCTTTTCTGAAAGCCTTCTTACCGATTGCGGACTTTTCAGGTTCTTCACCACCATAAACCAACTCATCTTCAACATCGTAATCATCATCCTCAAATGAAGTTTCTTTTCTATTCTTAACTGAATTAACTAACTTTTCTAAGTATTCTCTTGCATTTGTTCTTGGATTACCTGACTTTAAAAATTTTCGTTCCAAATTTCTTACGGTTAAATCGCTTACTTGTTCATCAGATAATTGTGTTAACAAGTCTTGCATTTCAGATGGGTCAATGTCATTACTACGTAAAACATTTATTAAACCCTCTTTAGTTTCGTTTAACATCGTTTCTCTTCTAAATTGTTTACCCGATTTATAAAGAGCCCAACAATCACAATCCGCATCTTGATAATTGTAGAACTTAGGATTTATTTTTCTCCCTGAGGAAACTTGTATGGGGTGTAGTACCCCGTTTTTAATTGCAACCATGTCCACACCAAAATGGTCTACAAAACCAAAATCACCACCAAATTCATACACCTTATATTGATTTTTTCTTAACGCTGCAGCCGCTTCCTTTTCTACTTCATTACCTCTACTTCTAGTAAAGTCAAAGTAACCCATTAGAGTTTCCCTGTCATCTTCGTCATCTATTATATTCTGTATTGTAGATAGAATAAATGAACGGGATTCCTCATCGTGTTCGTCAAAAAACAAATTAACTTTCTCTATAATATCTTCATTTTTAAATGAATCGATATCTTCATGTTCAAGCAAGTCTAAAAGTGCTTTAGTTAGTATATACGATTGGTTGGTATAGTGAGTATTTAATCGATTAAATAGTGAATACTGTTCATCATTATCAACTAACATTTTTAGTCCTTTTTCTCCAACTACTTTTAAATCGTTTTCGATGGACTTTCTCATTTTACTACACACATTGTATTTCTTGAGTAATTCATGAAAATTTATTAAGTCATCATACCTTTCCACAAAATTCTCATCACCAGGTTTAAGTGTTATTGAGGTTGCTATATCTTGTAAATCACTACTTAATAAATCTCTAAAGAAGTTTATTGAACTATTTTTTAACTTTCTTGAGCCTGTACCTCCGGTTCCTGTGGTTAATATTTTGTTTAAATTCTTACAAAACGTTCTTCCTTTGGTCAGAGTATCACAGGGGTGTTTGACCTTTGTTGTTTGTTCAGATAACATCTGCTCTTTATCTTTAACCCAAACATCCTCATCACCAACTAAATTAAGAGTTCTCCCGTTATCCCACTCAACGTAATATAATGGTTCATTACTCCATGGGTCTGACCCAATACCGATTACAGTACCTTTAGTACCAACAGATATCGGTGAGTAAGGGTCACTCATAACAATTAAAATGATTCTATCACCTTTTTTTAAACTTGGGTTAATATCCATACTCATAAAAAATACCTTTTATCATAAATATACTAAATAACCTAATATTTATTTATATAATATAAACTTATGAAAGTAATTTTAACTGAAAATCAATTTAACACGTTATTAAAAGAGAATTACAAAGAAAAGATTGGAGGGTCACTAATGAACCTTAATAAATTCTCAAATAAAGTAGTTAGAGATGCATCGAACCAATTAAAGTTTGATTTTAGATTTTTAGTTACTTATGGTGCAGGTATAGGTGCTATATTACAATCAGTATTTGACTATTTAGAAGGTAATTTTACAGGTCTGAGTGAAACTCAGTTAGCCGGATTAGCTGTTATGGCAATAGGGGTTGTGTTTTTTGAAAATAAAGATTTAAAGTCTCAGGTACAAAATATTGAGGATATGGGACTAAGTTCTGAATTAGATAACGTGGTTAGTTATACTCAGAATTTAAAAAATAAATTTTCTAATCTTTTAAAAGTCTTGGGTCTATCTATTCATAGAACCTCCAATATTATATCTTATAGCTTTTTAATTCCATTACTCTCTATCATTATAGAAATTGTAACTTTACACGGTGTTGACTCTTCTCAATTTAGTATGTTAATTGAGAGTCTTTTAACCTCAGGTCTTATAGCGGTAGAGGGTGTTGCCTTAAGAGATATATTAATGAGGGCTGGTGATATAATTAGTCGAAATCCTGTTAATCAAAAGTAAAATCTTTATCTACCACATAGTAAAAGACATCCATAGCCCAATACAAGTTTTTAATTTTACCCTTTTCTCTTTCCTTACTTATTTTTTTAATCTTCTCTTTGTCTCCTGAGATTACTCCAACAATTTTTTTACCTTTAGGTAGGTCTATGTGTTTGTGAGTATTAATCGATATTGGTTCAGGCTTATCAAAATCCTTTAACCTTTTGACTAATTGTTTTTTACTCCCACTATATGGTAGTCTACGAGTTTTACAATAATTTTTTAATTCTACTAATGAAAGTGAGTTGTAATCCATAAAGACTAAATTACAAATTTAATTTTATAATTCAAAATCTTTTTTTAATTGTTCAATATCTCTTCTAAGTTTTTCATCTCTTTCAATAGAATCTGTCGCACTTTCAAAGTCTACGTCTTTTTTGTTTTTAGATGAATAATCAGTATCGGTAGAATATGTTTTATTGTGAGAACCTCCAGAGACTAACCCTTTTTCTAACCTAATCAATCTTTTATGTATTTCCTTAAGTGAATTTTCAACATCTGACCAATTTTCAATACTTTGTAAAATTATAGTATCTGATAAAAATTCAGGTAAATCATAATCCACAACATCTGACGTATTCCCGTAAAGACCTTGTTCTTTAATAGTTTGCGTAATTACTTTATTTAATTGGGTTTCTGTTAATTTAATTTTCATTTTATATTATATTTTTCTTTGTACTTATTAATTAAAAAAAGTACTATTTCATCAGTATCTTCGTCATTTAGACTATGAACATTTTTATTTCTATTAAACCAGTCCCTTATTGTTTTTTCTATCGGTTCTTTCCTAAGTTTGTTTACCCTTCTAAAACCTTTTAACTCTGCAGGTATTTCGTGTGGTTGTTTGTAATATCTTTTATCTTGTGGTCTTTCATCTTCATTATCTTCGTATGGGTCTTTTTCATTATCAGGACTTCCCCACTCGGTTTGATATACGTGTTCTAGTTCGTGAGCAGTTATATCATTTAAATCAGCTATTACATCATATAAGACGTTAGGTAAAGAGTTAGGGTTGATTGTAAGACTAATTGTTATTGTATTACCTTCATCCACTGTACTACCATCAATCAAATAATCGTCTTTTAGGTTAGGGTCTAATAAATATGTAAATTCAATACTAAAATAAGGTATATTTTTAAAGTCGTATTCGAATTTTTCTCCGTTTGTTATTTCTTCAGGTAAGTAATGATTCCCCGTTTCTTTACTTTTAATAATATTAACTAATGTTCTAACAATTTCTCTTATAGGGGCATCAGTAACTCTTCTTTCAATTACTAACCCTTCTAAAAGTAATTTACCTCTTTCTTTTAAGTGTTCTTTAATTTGAAATACCAAATCCTCGACTATAGTATTTGGATTTTCATCTTCATAAAATCCTGTTTTTATTCTAAAATAATTCTTACTCACCAAAGATTCGGCATATGGAATGTTATTTGTTTTAACAACAACCATTTCCATTATACCATCATAATAATCTTTAAATTCTTCACTCATCATATTCAAATATAATATCATTCAACCTTAATTCATAGTCATCCATACCAATTAAATTAGCAATTTTTTTAAACTCATTCTCCCACTTACCACTCCCACTTTTTAGTTGTTTTTGAAATAGTTTTGTGAATGAGTCTCCGTGTTCATTGTGTTGTAATAAATTTTTCCATTCATCTACCTTGTCTCCCCTATCTTTTTCTGATTCTTCGTCTTTAGGAAACAATGTCATATTTTTGATAACTATGTCACATTCTAATGCTTTGTAAATCCTACCTGTACGACTCACTACTGAAAACTTTTTAGGTATAAATTTAATTTCTCCTTCTATAATATTTGTCGTACCAAATAAGTGAACTTCAGTCTTTACAGGTTTAAATCGACTAAAGTACTCAAGACGTGGTATATAGGACTCTGCATCTTTTTTAAGTCCGTCTATAGTTTCGTCTCTATTTTTAATAATATCATCAGCATAATAACCATCAGGTTTATTATAAAGGTAATCAGGTAAATCAAACTCTATTTCCATAATAAATAAATATTACAAACTTTGTAACATTTCAATAAGTTTAGGATGTGGATAAATATCTAACTTATCTTTTCTAAAATTTGTGTGTGACCATATACCCGAAGCTCCCTCATTTGCTAATAGCTGATATTCAAATGGCTTCCAATTATTTCTTTTAGCATCCGTATATAACCTTAAAGCGTAATTAGTATTCCTACCAGGTAATCCGTCTTCAACTAATATCTTACCATTCATACCTAAATACCCTTTACTATTTAAAAATTCTTGTTGTTTAAGTATAGGTAAATCTTTTATTGTGACATCATAAGATTCGAATAATTCATTAATACCTTTACATACATCAATATTAAATTTTTCAGATAAAGTATATATCAAATACTTTATAGATGAGATTTGTTTATCTGTGTAGTTATGATAATATCTATAACCTCTCCAATTCTTACCTAAATCAATAACATCTTCAACAGGTACTTTAGAATTGACATATGTAAAATATTGACCGTCTTGAGACTTTGTCAGAGGTCCGTAATTACATATTTCAATACCTATTGATTGTTTATTTAATTGTGAGTTGTTTGAATTTTTAGTTCCTAAGTGATGCGCCCAATATTTTAAATCAAAACACTCCACAATATTACCGTCCCACTTATCGTCCCCATCTCTAGTTGATTTATTTCCTATAACAAAGTGAGTCGCAACCCTTAAAGACTTACCACCTTTAGTCTTATCTCTATTCCACGCATGAACAACCCAATCAGGTCTATGACTACCAGCAGTATGATGTAATACTATAGATTTTTTTTCCGTTTCATCAGGGAAAAACTCATCATCTGGTAGGTATATTTTGTTTATCCTCATAATTATATTATTAGATTTATATTATATACTATAAATATGAAAAAAATAACTTTATTATTTAACATATTACTTTCATTTACCACATTATGGTCTCAAGGTGAAAAGAATATTGTTACGGATATTTTTATTGTAAAATATTCTGAAACTTTAGAACAACCTACGTTCATTTTTTACGAAGTAAAATGCCCTAACGGCAATCAATCAAGAAGTGGATTAAACTTTAAAAAATATGAAGGAGTACATACCTCAGATAATGACGACTACATAGGTAATATATGGGATAAAGGTCATTTAGCACCCGCATCTGCATTTAACTGTGATTTAGAAACTTTAAAAAAAACATTTTCTTTTTTAAACTGTTCATTACAACACCAATCATTAAATAGGGGTCCTTGGAGAGAGTTAGAAGAGTTTGAGCGTAACTTATCTAAAATTTTTGATGAAGTTTTTGTTGAAATAACTTGTCATTTTAGTAAAAATTCATTAGTATTACCGACAGGAGCGACGGTTCCTGACGGATTTAGTAAAAATATAACATTTAACAACACCGTTGAATGTTTTTATTTTCCTAATTCAGATGTGTCAGGAATTGATTGGTCAGAATTTAGAATAACTAATAAATAAAATAATAAAAATTAAATTAAGTATGGGAAAAGTTATTGGAATCGATTTGGGTACAACTAATTCATGTGTCTCTGTAGTTGAGGCAGGTACACCTATCGTAATAGTTAATTCGGAAGGTAGAAGAACAACACCTTCAATAGTTTCATTTAAAGATGGTGACCGCATTGTTGGAGATGCCGCAAAACGTCAATCTATCACAAATCCAGAGAATACAATATACTCTGTTAAACGTTTTATTGGTAGCACTTACTCAGAGGTTTCTAAAGAAGTTAAAAAAATGCCGTATAAAATATCTAAGGGTGACGGAGGAAAAGTCGTGATAAATGTTAACGACAAAGATTACGTACCACAAGAAATTTCAGCAATTGTTTTACAAAATTTGAAGAAAACGGCAGAAGATTATTTAGGAGAAAAAGTAACACAGGCGGTTATTACTGTACCTGCATATTTTAACGATTCACAAAGAAATGCAACAAAAGAAGCTGGTGAAATTGCCGGTCTTGAGGTACTTAGAATAATTAACGAACCAACAGCCGCTGCATTATCTTACGGTTTAGATAAAGAAGGAGATAAAAAAGTTGCAGTATATGATTTAGGTGGAGGTACTTTTGACATATCTATTTTAGATATGGGTGATGGGGTGTTTGAAGTCTTATCCACTAACGGAGATACTCATTTAGGTGGAGATAATTTTGACGAAGTTTTAATTGATTGGATGGTAAATAAGTTTAAAGAAGAGTCAGGTATTGACGTGTCTAAGGATTCTATGGCAATACAGAGACTTCGTGACGCAGCTGAGAAGTCTAAAATCGAATTATCATCGTCAAGTTCAACAGAAATTAATTTACCTTATCTCTCAGCAGGTTCAGAAGGTCCTAAACATTTCGTATGTAAATTAACTAGGTCTGAATTCGAAAGAATGGTAGAAGATTTAGTAAAAAAGACTATTTCTCCTTGTCGTAAGGCGGTAAAATCAGCGAACATAGAAGTAGATGATATTGACGAAGTAATTTTAGTAGGAGGTTCAACAAGAATACCATGTATACAGAATGCTGTTGAGAAATTCTTTAAGAAGACCCCGTCCAAGGGAGTTAATCCTGATGAGGTAGTAGCTATGGGAGCATCTATACAAGGAGGAGTACTTGCTGGTGATGTTAATGACGTCCTTTTGTTGGATGTAACCCCTTTATCTTTAGGTATTGAAACAATGGGTGGTATTATGACAAAATTAATTGAGTCTAACACTACAATACCTACGTCAAAATCTCAGGTATTTTCAACAGCTATGGATAATCAACCTTCTGTTGATATCCATGTATTACAGGGTGAGAGACCCTTGTCTTCAGACAACAGAACATTAGGAAGGTTTCAATTAACAAATTTACCACCGTCACCAAGAGGAATACCTCAAATAGAAGTAACGTTTGATATTGACGCTAACGGTATTATAAATGTAAGTGCAAAAGATAAGGCAACTGATAAAGTACAAAATATACGTATAGAATCTGGAAATGGTTTATCAGATGAAGAAATTGAAAGAATGAAAAAAGACTCTTTAGAAAATGAAGAGTCTGATAATAAAAAGAAATCTGAAGTTGAAAAATTAAACGAGGTAGACTCTATGATTTTTCAAACTGAAAAACAGATAAAAGAATTCGGAGATAAATTAAGTGACACAGACAAAGACAATTTAAATGATAGTTTAAATAAATTGAAATCTTCATATGAGGAAAAAGATTTTAATTCTATTGATGACAATTTAAATTTGTTAAATGAGACATGGTCGTCAATATCAACAAAATTATATGAAAATAATCAAGAAAATGATTCTAATCAATCAGATTCTTTAGATGAAGATATAGATGTAAATGATGTGGAATTTGAAGAGGTAAAAACACATTAAATTAAATAAATAAAATTATGAAAGTTAAAAACGGAGACAGTGTCAAGGTCCATTATATCGGCACTTTAAATGATGGAAATGAATTCGATAATTCATATAAAAGAGGTTCCACACTTGATTTTAAAGTAGGTGGTGGACAAATGATTAAAGGATTTGACAACGCCATGGTTGAGATGGAAGTAGGTGATAAAAAAAGTATTAACATTAATCCTGATGAGGCATATGGTCCTCGTAGAGAAGAAGCTATAACTTCAGTCACTAAAGATAATTTTCCACCTGATTTTGTAGCAAAAGAGGGTGAGATGGTACAAGGAAGTACGGAGAGCGGGCAACCAATCACCGCATTAATTTTAGAGGTAAAAGATGATGAAGTTATCTTAGATATGAACCATCCTTTAGCTGGTGAAGAATTAAATTTTGAAATAGAACTTTTAGAAATAGTATAATTAATTTGTTTTTATTAATTATCATCTCTATATTTATAATGAAGATTTTAATTTAAATTTAAAATGAGTAAAATTTCTTACGACGATTATATGGGTGATGACCCTTTTTTCTCACCTTGTATTCATTGCGGATGTCTTGATTTCTATATGAACTGGAATGAAATGATATATAAATGTTCTGATTGTGATAAGTCGATTGACTCTGACAACAGTAACTATGGAAAAGAGAAGAAACCAAAAGACGTAGTTAAAAAATTTAAAGGTGAAGATTAAATAAAGGAGTGTAATAAGTGAATTATAAGATTAATAATAATAACATTAAAAGGTTAATATTATTAATCTTTTTCATTTTGCCAGGTGGTTTTTTATTATTATCTTTAATGATGATAATAAATGAAATTTTACTTAACAATGACACCTAATAAACTTAAATTTTACTAATTTTAGACGAATTTATTTTTAATAAAAAACATGACGAAACTAACAATGAATAAAACCCTACTTTTTATTACCTGTATTTTAACTATTCCAGCTAATTCTTATGTTAATGAACCCTTTGATAATAAAAATATAATTAGTACCTATAGTAATGACATTAACCCAATTAAACTAAAAAAAGTTTACAGGGTACCTCAAGAAATAGTACTTGGTATGATACAGGTTGAAAGTAATGATAACGATAGCGCTTACAATAAATCTGAAGAGGCTGTTGGTTGTTTACAGATAAGACCTATTATGGTAAGAGAAGTAAATCGTATTTTAAAAAAACAAGGAAAAGAATATAGGTTTAAAATGAAAGACCGTTGGGATAGAGACAAGTCACTTGAGATGTTTTGGGTGTGGAGAGATTATCACCATCCAAGAAGTAGTGATGAAGTAATTGCTCGTAATTGGAATGGAGGACCCAACGGTTATAAGAAAAAATCCACTGAGAAGTATTGGAAAAAGGTTAATAGTTGTTTGGAAAATAGGTGATTGTTTTGTATATTTGTAAAACAAACGGAATAAATGATTGTAGAAAAACTCACAACACGTCAATACGGTAAACTATTCAGACAACTCGTCGGTGATATTAAACCGAATCATTGTGACTTTGAGGGTGTTATTGAGGTTACTCGTCTTCGTAAATATGATGATAGTAATATCAAACAGTATCATGGAGGTGAGGTAGATGTACTTTTTAAGGGTACTATTGTCGCACACAACGGAAAACACTATAGTGGTAAATCTTTTGGACCGGCAAAGATTCGTAGTTATTTTCGTGCTAAGTTGGGTAATAGTATTAATATGTATACTAGACCGTTCGGTATTGATAATGTTAAAATTTGTAAAATAACATTCGAATAATGAAAAAATATATAGTAAGGTTTTACGGGTGGGAGGAAGAGATGCAAGGATTTAATCTCTCCCAAGAACAGACTGATAAACTTGAGGAAGCTGTCAGTAGTGGTAAATACGAGTCCATTGATTCGATGGGTATGGATATCGAAGAACTAATTGATGTTGATTTCTTTGAGGGTGACGCCTTTTCTATGAGTAGAGCTAACTACCTACCCGATAACACTTATATTTTTGTTTATGATGAGGATGAGAATGAGTTGTTTTCATTTAACCTAAATGAAATGAGTGATATTGAAGACCATACGGAAGACTTTGATTATGAGGGGGTAACTCAACTTGAGTTCATACCGGAAAAAGGTGGTGTTGAAAATGTACTTTTTGTATCGGCATCAAATAAAGGAGGTCTGTACGAATTTCATATTGAAAGTGAAGATACACCTAAACCTGAGGATTTCTCTATCGTAACAGGTATTATTGAAATGGTCGACGTATACTATGAGTTTATTGAACACGTGTACTTCAAAGGTGAGAAACTTGAGATTGAGGAGTGGTTGGATAATCGAGGTAAAGGAATTGACCTTAGACTTACTAAACTTCAAGACCTTTATGATTATTGGGAAGAAAACGGAATTAAAAATCCCTATGAAAATAAAGAAAAATAGGAGGGATGCCAGAGTGGTTAATGGAGCAGTTTGCTAAACTGTCGTCGGTAACGACGCGTGGGTTCGAATCCCACTCCCTCCGCAAAAAGTAAAAAAATGGATTTTGAATATATTATAATCGAAAAAACAAATCACATAGAATATGAGTTGTACTTAACAGAAGATGAGGTAAAATTTATTAATTATGAAAATTATTCCACTACATTTGGATAATCCGAACTTTAATCATATATTTGTACTGTTAAACGAATAAACAATGGCAAAAGAAAAACTCTATCGTAGTGTAAATGGTGATTACCTCTACCTATTCAATTGGAAATGTGGAGGTTTTAATGATGTGTGGGCACCTAACAAGCGTGAGGCTTATAAGCGTGTAATGCAGGAGCAAAAGAAACATGAGTCAGAGTATCCCACCCACACAAAACTTCGCCCTGACTATGATTCAATGCGTCGTTGTACTTATTCTCAGTATCAAGAACAAAATAGAATTGGTTGGTTGATGTCCATCTAACCATTTAATGACTCCGTAGCTCAGTTGGTTAGAGCATCTCACTTTTAATGAGAGGGTCCTGGGTTCGAGTCCCAGCGGGGTTACTTCATCTACCTAAATTTATATCGACATGAAATATTAGCAATAACAAACAAATCCGAGTAATTTAAAATTAATAACTAATGTATAAAAAAAACTTCCTGAGTAGGGTAAGAATAAAAGGAAGTATAATAACAAAACTACTTGCGTGAGTTGGTAAGGTAGCAGCGCAAGACTCATCAGACGCTTACCAAGTCTTGGGTGAGAGGTGTAAGGACACGTCATAGGGTACCTATCAAAATCCCTATACACCGGTGTGGCGTAATGGTAGCCGCGGCAGTCTTAGGAACTGTTGTCGAAAGACGTGTGGGTTCGAATCCCTCCACCGGTACAAATAAGGTCAGATGTCCGATTGGAAGGTATAGGGCGGCAAATTCTATCACGGTGGTTCGAATCCACCTCTGACCTCAAACCAAATAAACAAATCAATGCCTGATAACTATATATCCCCTTTAGACGAGTATATGCAAAAAAATTCTATTATGTACAAAGGTACTGAAGGGAATTCGTATAATACTGAACTTGATAACTATTACATCGAAACGAAAGGTTACTCACCTCAAGACGAGTTGTTAGGAAATGTTAATTGCACTCCTTGTTATACTCCAAATCCACCATGGTGGTGTGAAGGGTCAGGATGTGATAATAGTAGTGTTCCCATCGAACCAGGGGCGTTTATGTTATTCCTTTCATTTATTTTTGGGGTCGCATTAATTAAAAAAAGATTTGTTTTTTCAAGATACATGTAATATATTCGTATTCGTTCTTTAACATACAGAGTTAGGGAAAATAAATCTAAAAAAGGTTTGGTTTTTATTAAGTTTTAACTTACCTTTATATCTGTTCTTTAACATATGCACCCGTAGCTCAGCAGGATAGAGCATCTGCCTTCTAAGCAGACGGTCACAGGTTCGAATCCTGTCGGGTGTACTAAAAAATCTACAAAAGATTTGGTAGTTTAAAAAAGTTACTTATCTTTGTAGTGTTCTTTACAGAATGCCCGGATGGTGGAAGTGGTAGACACGACAGACTTAAAATCTGTTTCGCCGAACGGTGAGTGTGGGTTCGAGTCCCACTCCGGGTACTGAAATAGAGTTCTTTGATGTATGACTAAACTGATTATAGTAATCTCGCTGATGACCCCTCTGCGATAAAAAAGGGGAACCAATATGGGGACGTAGCTCAATTGGTTAGAGCATCAAGCTTATATCTTGAAGGTCGGAGGTTCGATTCCTCTCGTCCCTACTAAACTATAACAAAATGGGGGGTCGACTCTTCATCCTGACGATTGTCGACCTCCCGAAGTAATAAATCGCGTGTGAGGTGAATAAGGGACTTCGGTCCCTACCTTACACACAACAAGCCGTGTAGTCGTGAAAGGAGTGGTGACTGGAAGCGACCTGAGTACTAGGAAACTCAGACCTGTGTGAAAGCATCTCATGGATGGATGTGCCGACTAAGTAGTGTCCTTTGATACTCTTACCCTTATTCTAGTTTGGGTGTCGTTCGGAGAGGATGGGTTCGAGTCCCATCACATTGGCTAATTTTAAATCACTAAACCCTCTCACTGACAGGGAGGGGGGGTAAAGACGAAAAGAGTGTGTCAGAACTCTTAGTAGTCGATGTTTCTGAGAGCGATTCTCAGTCGACTATTATGGTCGAAGAATAGAACAAACATCACCCCAAACGCCACTATAACTCAGTTGGTAGAGTAGTTGATTTGTAATCAACCTGTCGGCGGTTCGAGTCCGTCTAGTGGCTCTAAAATGGTACTAACACTACCGAGTCCCGAACCTGTTGCGTGACAATAAAATTTATATAGGGTATTTTCTTAGTGAGAGACTGAAAACACTAAAAAGGTAGGAGTAGCTCAGTTGGTAGAGCATCAGCCTTCCAAGCTGATGGTCGCGGGTTCGAGTCTCGTCTCCTACTCATAGGTCGAAAGTCCTTCACCTACAGACTAGCTGGACCCTTCCTCTTCTGTGAAAGGGGTTTACTGGGGCCTTCCTGAGGTGTTGGACCCGACCTTTTTTTCTCCCTTAGCTCAGTTGGTTAGAGCGTCGCACTGTTAATGCGTAGGTCCTTGGTTCGAGCCCAAGAGGGAGAGCAAATAGTGATTATATCTCAGTCGGTTCGATTCAGACCGTAGTTAATAATTTAAATTGAAAGATATATTTTTATTACAAAATTTAATCGTATATTTGTACCATGACAAAAATGAAATCATAAATAAAATTGAGAGTCGTAGTACTCAAAGATAATCGATGAATTTATATTTTAACTATATAAAAAACGGATAATACTAAGACGAATGAATAAATATGAAATTAGACTTATGTCATTAGAACTTATTGGTGATGACTCGTTTTAAATATTACTTATATAATACTATTTGGTACTTAATAGTCGTTATAATTAATATGATTTTATTAATTGGTTTAGCAAAATCATTAAATTATTATTATGATTATTTAGAAGAACAAGAAAAAATTGATAACGTAGATGATTACTGAAAAAATTTTAAAACTAAAAGATAATTTATCAGAAAATGGAAATGAAAAATACATTGAGCAGTCTTTTGAGAGACAAAGACAGGACAACTACTATCCTCCCTTTAAACCCATGTCGTGTTATAGAATCAGACGGGATTAAGGTTGTTAAACATTATCAGGTATTTAAAACTTGGTATATTGACATAAAATAATACTATACTATACTTAAAGTAAGAAAGGGTTCTTTGACATAAAAACAATTTAAAATTTTAAAATCATGAATGTAGAAATAATGTTTTTCATTGGGGGTATTTTAGTGTCAGGTCTTTTAGGTTTGGTGTTATGGGTATCTTCAAATAAAAAAGAAATCGTAAAGATTCAGGAAGATGACAATGAGTTGTCTGAACTATTAAACGAGTTAAAACAAGAAGTTAAAGATTTAGAACTAAATGTTCATAAATATGTAGATAGTATCTACCGGGATACTGACCAGAACTTCCAAAATCAGGAACGTTCCTTGGATAGTAGATTAGATAAAATGGAAAGCCGCCTCCATAAAATGTATGAAGACGGCTGTAAACCAGTTGATAAACTTAAAACCCAACTAAACGGGTAAATTAGTTAAAGAACTCTTTCTTAATTTGATAATTACCATTAGTGTATTTTGTTTTTATAATATAAATTCCTGATGATGTAATTTCATTTATATTAATCTTAGCACCGTAGATATTATAGTACTCTATACTTTCTACGGTGTTTTGATTTTCGGGTAATTGTATACCCTTATTTTTTAAAAGACTTTTCACTGTTTCAGGAATAACATCTTCTAAAACCATACCTGTTTCACATTGTAATCCGAAAATAGACATCATTTCTAATATATCTGTCACACCTACAACACCGTCCCCATCAAAATCATAAGGGTCACATTCAAATCCTTCCCTACCAAAATATGACAATATTATAATAATATCTCCAGCCCCTACAATATTATCACCATTAAGGTCCCAAGGACAATCCGATGGGGAGCAAGGGTCTAGAGGACCAACATAAAATGGAAGATTTTCATCAGGACCCCAATTCCCAGTTACTGTGTTTAAGGTGTCATTACCCTCTATGATAGAAACAGGACCACCACAAGGGTAAAACATACCATTTCCAAATAAATCTCCTAAAACTAAAACATAATTTCCTTCTTCTAAACAATAGGTGTTGGTTTCAGTCTCACATGCATATACACCATTTTGATAATCATCTCCTTCATCAATAGGTTCACCAATAGGGGTTCCATTTGTATCAGCTTCAAAAAGCTCCCACGAAAACCCAAAAGGTAGAGCGTCAAATTCTATTGTAATATCAACAAAAGTACCTTCATAATTATTAATTTGAAGAGTATTTGTATTATTAGTTTCATAAATATCCCCTAAAGCGTCTACATTAACTTCTATATCAGTTACACCATAACCTATATCAATGTTAGATAACGTTATGGTCTCACTTTCACCAAACCCTAGATTGCCTGTCCAAATTATAAAATTACCCGTACCATTTATTGAGTAATTTATAGTAGCTTCTGTTAGAGTATCTCCAAAACTTTGTAAATTAAAAACTATATCCTTTGTGGTTGAGCAACCTAAATCAGGGACTGACAATCCATTAATAGAAGCATCTATCCCCCCAACAGCACCACAAGCTAAATTATTGTTTACTACCCCTGGTCTAAGAGTTTCTAGTTGAGCTAACATTCTTAAAGATTGTCCCTGGGTAAAACTTTCCATACACCCATCATTAGTATAATCCATAAAATTTTCTATTAAGGCATCGGGACAAGCTTCATTACCAGCGGGACACCCATAATTTCCTGTTGTAATAGGGGTATCACAGACTCTATCCCCCTGAGAGGAGCAGTTAGTATTAGAAGGGGTACAGGTAGATGTATTATGAAAAGTATGGTATAACCCACAATAGTGACCCATTTCATGAACAAGGGTTCTATTCAATCCATAATTACCCTCATTAGTTATACCAAAAGCATTAGTACCCACATACACCCCATAATTTGATGATGGGAGATAGGCAAAACCTAAAGGACTATTAAATGGGGCGACAAATACATTACAGTAATTATTTCTATCATACCCTAATAAATTAGATACTCCAGTATGATTATTATAGAAGGCCGTAGCATCCCAAGGTTCTATTCCTAGGGTATCCCAATCATAATATCGTATACCTTCAATAGGTTCACCCGTAGTAGATGCATTTGCAATACAAAAGTTTATTTGTGTGTTAGCAGTTGGTTCAAGACTAAACTCACCTGCAAAGTTTTGATTTAAATCATCAATAGCTTCTTGAATAAACTCAACAGATAAGTGATTATCTTCACCATAAGGTTCACCAAAATGTATAACATGAACTATTATGGGTATTGTGATAGGCGGGTCTACCGAATTTGTTGCCCTTTTATTTTCTTCTAACTCTTTAGCCTTTTTCTGAAATTTAAAATAACTTCTTTTAAAAATTGGGTCTTGTAATTGTTGCTCAAGTATCTCATCGGTACCACATCTCGTGGGTTCTTGAGAAAAACTTATATTACTAAAAAAACTAAATAAAAAAACTAAAAATGTGGTTCTAAAAAATATCATTACTTATGAGGGAGTAGATTGTACTACTCTCTCATAAATATCTTATTAACTTTTCTTGTACCATCCGAAAACAAAGTTTATGTTTAATAAAGTTAATACTGTAAAAATCAATAATTTAAATGTCTTCATACCCATAAATATACAAGTTTGTCTATTTTTATATGGGTTATATATTAATCAAATATGTTTTAACACGTATTTTTTAAAATTTTATTTGATGAATGAATAATATTTACTATATTTAATATGTTGGAATTTATATCCATAAACTTTTTAAAATTAATAAAAATGAAAAATTTGATGCTTTTATCCACTGTCGCTTTATTGTGTTCATGTGGAACGGTAAATGAAGAAACTGAAGTTATTATTACAGATACAACTGTAGTTGATACAACTGTAGTTGATACAACTGTAGTTAACACTTTTGACCCATCAGGTATTAGTAATGTCGATGAATTACTCGACACTTTATCTAATATGGAGTCAGGTACTATTATTGAAGAATAATTGATTATGAAAGATAAAGATTACGAAGAACTTTTTCAAGGTAGAAGAAAGAACCAATTAGAATTTAGTTATAAAATGGTTGGTTTTGGTTATTACATCATCCTATTAATAATAATAGGTTACGTGTTTTATGAATCTATAAAATGAAGAAAACTAAGATTATAAATTTATTTGCGGGACCTGGGGCTGGGAAGTCTACCGTAGCCTCAGGTCTTTTTCATGAGATGAAAAAGTTACATATTAAATGTGACGCCCCTTATGAGTTTCCAAAAGAACTGGCTTGGAATGAATCTAATAAAGAAATAAAAGACCAGCTTTACGTCATCGCAAATCAACACAGAGGGATAGTTAGGTCTTACGGTATTGTTGATTATATAATTTTGGACTCTCCCCTATTACTATCTTTAGCGTATAAAGATAATTACACTTCAGAATACCCTGCTAATCTATATGGTGATAGTTTTGAGATGATGATGTTAGATATTCACAATAAATACGACAATATCAATATATTTTTAGAAAGACCTGACAAGTCACATGAAAATGAAGGTAGATTTCATGATGAAAACACGTCACTACAATTAGATAGAAGGATTAAGTCTATATTAGAAGTTAACGACATATCATACACTAAAATTAAAGTTGATGAAAATACTATTAATCATATTTTGTCATTGGTCTTGTGAATTTTTTTAACCTTGAGCTTCAGTCCAAGAAATTCTACACTTAACATCTCCGTTTGATGCTCCATTGTTTTTAGCAAATATAGTTAACGTATCTGGACCATCAGGGAAGGAATTAGGTCCTCCTAACACGCTATTACTTAAGTTTCTAATGTCTGATATATCTAATGTCGATGACGTGGCTCTCGTTCCACCCTCATCAGTTAAGAATAGACCTATCACATCACCACCGTCAACTGCCGTATCGTTAGTATGGTCAATATATTGAGATATACTTCCGTTACCTGCTGGGTCCCAATTAGTTTCTCCCTCAAACAATGTTGATGTCCCGTTAATTTTTACAGTAATGGTGAATTGACCAGTAGCAACAACACCAATTGTTTTTAATGTTATTAATGAACGATTAACTAAGTTCCTAACACCATAAAATCCTGGAATACCATAATCGACGCTAGGTGCCAATCTAATTGTTAAAAGAGCTTCTTCATCACCTGAACTTATCGTCTTTTTATCGTTATTGGCCGCGGTAAATAGATATGATTTATCTACATCAAAACCTCCGTCCATAATTACTGAAACCCCCCAGTGGCTTAGGGTTGGTGAGAAATTTTGATTTGTCGATAACCATGTATCATTGACAGATGCGGTTGTATTTCCGGCAGATAAAAATCCTACATTTCTATTAATTAAATTTAATGAGGTATTATCACCGCTCTCACTACCCTTTGTATATTCAATATATTCGTTATTAATATTTATGGTACCTGCACTAGGTAAGTAATATGCGTCAGTAGTTAAAACATCGATTGTAGATGACGATGTAGTCATTGATGACTGTAGGTAACCACTTTTAGATACGGTATTAATTTCAAATCTTGCCGGTAGGTTACCTGTTCTCATATAAGCTTCTGTGTTTAAGTTGTTATTAACAAACTCATGGAAATAAAATATCTCACCTTGTATACCTCTCATTCCGTATCTAATTTTACCCGCACCGTACCATGAGTAGTCAATAAATACCATTTGCATTTTAGTAGCGTCAAACACATAACCTGACGGACCTGTACCATCTAATATATCTAAGTTAAAATCACTTCTCTTAACTCTTTGTTCGACAGTTTTAACAAGTTTTATATCTTGAACCGTAGAGCCTTTATAGTCAGGCGCTATAGTTATTTGGGTGTCACTATCAATAGAAGTGATATAATACGCCTGTCCTTTAATGACTACAAAATCACCCTCATATAGTTGAGTGGTGAATTTAGAGCCGTTTCCTGTTACTATAGATGAGTCTGTGGTTGCAGTTATGAATCCAGAAATCTGTGTTGTACTATTACGTTTCACACAGTATAAATCATCCCCATCATGTTCAAAGAATAGTCCGTTCTGTTGGTCAAAAAGTCCTGACCTAACAACCGCATCATTCCATTCTTTAACTTCTAACTTAATAAGTCCTCCTGGATTTACATCGGTAGGTACTGAACCTGAGTCTATCGGTATTTGTAGTGAAAAATCTTTTGGACTTGACACTCCATTTATATCCGAATCTTGGACGTTATACGGGTTTGAACCGCTACTAACTGTAAATCCTTCTAAATTTATTTTAACTGACTCTAAGTAATCTCCGGGTAATTTAAAACCGTGGACTTGGTCTGTTTCAATAAACATATCATAGAAGGGATATGTCGATGCATCATAATTACTTGTATCTATAGAGTATTGAAATACATCATACGTAGGCTTGAATAGGATACCAGTACTAAACTGTATACCTTTACCTGATTGGTATCTAAAGTACCCTCTAGTCTGCCTTACAATTTGACAATTAGGTGAATATCCCTCAGGGCTAATTTGAACCCCTCCATCAAAGTATCTATGTATT
>Ga0208134_1000390_pt1 | contig 28760 bp, 29 predicted proteins | sample VirMetDEL_Mar_31_FD_184515 | JGI IMG/M metagenome (GOLD analysis project Ga0208134, IMG submission 184515) | Aqueous microbial communities from the Delaware River and Bay under freshwater to marine salinity gradient to study organic matter... | ecosystem: Environmental > Aquatic > Marine >...
ACCGACTGAGGCAGGCAGCTGGTTCACTGATACCGGATATGGCACCATCATCACTAATGGTGTTGATAGGCCTGTGCTGGTCAAGCCATGGCCCATGCCACAGAATGCCCTGGTTGTTGAATCCTTCTTGATACGTGACTTTGGGTTCACTGGCACACCCAGCGCCGTTGACCCTCGCTTGAATCTTCCCATGCCCAAACCGGCTGCTGGGACACCAAAGTTTGACCCTCAAACGGGTGGAGGCGCAACCACGCTCTGGTGCCCTTCTGACACTCAGGGCATCCCTGATGGTGGGCGCTGGGGCCTGGGGCTGGCTGACAATACTGCCAGCACCGCTGCAGATGGTGACAAGGTGTCCTTGTTTGGTTGGGCGGTCAGCTTCATCAGCACCACGGGCAGTGAAGGGCCTGCAAGCACGCTGGCAACTGCCACATGGTCACTGCCAAAGGACCATGAAGGCTTCAGATATGCCTGCACGCTTGAAATACCAACAGGGCCTGCTGGCACCGTGGCACGCAAGCTATACCGCACCACCAACTTCAGCGATGATGCCCCCAGCGCTGGTGATAGCACGCTGTATTTTGTTGACCTGCTCCGCAACAATGTTGATGACACGTACTTTGATGCCAACCAGACACGCACACTGGGGCAGCCAGCGCCAGTGGTGGCAACAGGACCACTGCCAGCACCGCGAGCACGCTTTTCTGCGCTGTTTGCTGGCTGCCTATTCCTTGATGGTGGCATTGATGATGCCCGCACCTTGTACTTCAGTGCCCAGGGTCTAATTGAGCAGTTCAGTGCTGATGCTTACATTGAGCTGGCTGCAGTGGGTGGTGGCATCACTGCGCTGTATGCCAGCTACACTGACTTGCTGGTGTTCAGAGAGAACAGCATTGACGTTGTGCAGGGCTCCTTCAGCGCTGGCTTCACAGTCACCACCATCAGCACCAGTGTCACTTGCAGAGCGCCCCACAGCATTCAGGCAGTGCCTGGGCTGGGTGTTGTCTTCCTGGGCAATGATGGCGTGTATGCCATCACTGGTGGCTTCACTGGTGGTGCTGTCAGCGATGTCATCAACCTGACCATCAATCAAGACAAGATCATCAAGCGCATCACACCTGACTGCCACGTCAAAGCGGTCAGCGCCTTCAGCGCAGCTGAAAGGGAGTACCAACTATATGTGCCAGTCGATGGCTCTGATAGGCCTGGGCTGGGGCTGGTGCTGCACGTTGACCGGCTGCCCCAGGCAGCAGCGCTTAGCCCCTGGTCAACGCGGGTGGGCTTCCCAGTCGGGGCAGTGGCTACGCTGTACGATGGCACTGTGATCTTCGGACACCACACCGGCAATGAAACCGGCAACAGTACCAGCCAGCGTGGACTGTTTGTCCTTTCTGGCAGACGCGCACTGGGTGCTGACATTGTGGGTGACACCATGACGTTCAACCCAGCGCCCACCAGCATCTATCGGTCAGCATGGTGGTCTGCTGGTGATGCCCAGCTGATGAAGCAGGTGACCTATGTGACAGTCTGGGTACTCACCACTGGTGCGCCCACCATCACCATGCGCCACTTCAAAGACTTTCAGCTGACGCCAGTGGCAGAGCGGACATACAGCGCGCAGCCCCCTGATGCTGAAGCACTGCCTGAGCTGGACAAAGTGGTGCTCGGGTCTGGCAGATACACCACTGAACGGCTGGTGCCCCTGCGCTTCTCTGTTGCCCACCAGTCTGCTTCATGGTTCTGCTTTGAGATTGAAACCATTCAAGACATCATCATCGTTGGCTATGAATACACCTTCACCAGCAAGGGCATTCTGGTCACCATGGGGCCACGCGCATGAAGAAGTGGACACAGAGAGAAGCTGACCAGGGTGCAGCGGTCAGCCCTGGCGCCATCAATGATGAGATGCGCGCACAACAGAGCAGCATCACCACGCTTGACCGTTCACAACTGCCCAGTGACTTTGTGGATGAAGCCCGGCTTGAACTGCACGCGCTGCACCATGTCTGGGTGGTTGACCGCTGGGGCAGCACTGGTGAGCAGACTGCAGCAGTGGACACTGACACCCAGACTGCGCGCAGCTGGCGTGCAGCCAGCTATCAAACCATCAGCGGTGGCTGGCAACCTGGCACCAGCGGCGCAGTCACGCTGACCGGCTTCAAGGGTGGGCACCTGTTCATAGAATGGTCAGGCAACAGCTACGTGTTTGGCGCGCTGGCTGATGGCGTTAATGCAGGCTTCCCCTACAACCCAAAGTACATGCGCCTGCGCATCTTGGTGGCTGGTGTGGTCATTGCTGAGCGCAGGGGACCGGCCTATCACGAGCACTGGCGCATCTTTGGCACTGGCATCTTTCCCCCTGGTGACCTGGCAGTAGACTTTCAGTGGCGCTTGATTGAACCCAGCATTGATGATGCTGTTGAAGTCACATCAGGTGAAAACATCATTCAAGGGCACCTTTACAGTCAGAAATATCTTGCAGTGGGGCGCTTCAGATGAGCAGGATTATCAGACCAGCAGTGCAGGATGGTGAGTCTATTGACGCCACTGACCTGAACACCCGGTTCAGTGACTTCACCCAGACTGATTTAAACGCTTTCAACCACCGCAATGCAGCCTATGACCTGCCCCAGTTCAAAAACCCTGGCGCGTCATTGTTCGGCTTTATTGGCAAGTATCAGAACAGCATCATCATTGGCAAGAACGATTACAAGCACACTGCCAGTGTCACGGTGTCAGGCACTGCCACCACGCCACCAGCTGCACCATACGTGGTGGGGGATGGAGCCAGCCCAACTGTGATGAGCTTTGGAGCTGGTGGGCAAGCCGTGGCAGCCAATGAAGTGCTGCGCGTCTATTGGGATTTGTCAGTGTATCCCCACTGGGTGGGGTCAAGACCCTGGTCAGCTTACGATTACAATCTCATCAGTAATGGTGGTGGTGGTGGCACCGCTGTTGGCACTAATGGCAGCTGCTGGGGGTTCTGGCTTCAGTGGGACATCACAAGCAATGGGCTGACGAACTTTGTCAATGTGCCGCAGCAGGGCAGTTTTGATACCAACCTGACTGGCAGCATCTATGGCAGCCCCCTGAGCGATACCCAGGCAGCCAGCGTGGTGCCTGCCTACATTGACAGGGCACTCCCCAGCGCAGGCACTGTGCCAAACCCACCCACCCAGATTGCTGTTGGCTGGCGTGGCATCTCAGGCGCTTGGTACTACCCCAGAACGTCAGGCACCCAGACCATCTATGGCCTGCGCCTTGTATTCACTGGGGTGCTGCATCCCTTCTACAATGCAGGCACCAGCAGCAACACCCTGGTGCATGATACCAGCTGGGCTGGTGATGCTCGCTTGTCATACAATGGTGGCAAGATGAATGCCTTCATCCAGCGGATAGGCTGATGAGCTACACACCACCCAACAGCTTCAGCAATGGCACTGTGCTGACCAGTGCAGCGCTTGAAGGCAACAGCGATGCCCTGCGCGTCTACCTGCACCACGCCATTGCTACTGGTGATGTGCAGGCAAGTCAGTGGATTCAGACGCGCCACATTCAGCCCCCATACTATGAACCCTTCACTGGGGTGCAGCATGGTGTCAGTGGTCACCAGGGTGGTCAGTGGGCTGGTGGTGCCAATGTCCGTCTGACCTTTGCCACCAAATACACCACGGGCGGTGGACGCAGCAGCACCAGCATCTTTGAGCGCCTGAGCAATACGACCTTCCAGATTGAAGTCAGGCAGCCAAACAGCATCATCTTGTATCACTACTGGTATGAGGCAGAAATCGGCCCTGATTACAGCACTGGTGGTGGTCAGGTCAGCACTGAAGAAGACCGGCTGGTATGGATCGGTCCACACCTGGGCAAGCTTGACCTGGTGGGCAACAGCTTGGCATCACTGCAGGAAGCCCAGAACCTTCAGGATGCCTGGAACGGAACATACCCAATAGGGGCGGTCAAGAGCATGCCTTATACCGGCGGATATGCCAGTCGTGATGGCACCTTGCTGGACTTCAGAAGCGGTGCTGGAACGTATACCTATGGGCTCATCTATCACAGCCAGGTTGACCGCGTTGCAGTGGTGAACTGGGGCGTGGCTATCGAAGTTTACTACTTGTGAGGGCATGACATGGACCCGTTGACACTGGCACTGATTGCAGCAGGCGCAAGCAAAGCAGGCGCAGGCATTGCGCAGGGTATAGGCTCAGTCAGGGCTGCAAAAGCAATGCAGCTGACACCAGAGCAAGAAGATGAGCTGGCAGCGCTTGAGCGCGGTGATGGCTTGTCTGACCGTCGCCGTGGTGCGCTTGAATCTCGCTTCCTGCAGCAGCAGGCAGGGGTGCAGCGTCAGCTTGAAGCATCAGGCCTGCAGCAAGCCGCTGCGCGTGGTTTGGCTGGTGGTGTCAGTGGGCGTGATGTCTTCCTGCAAGAAGTGGCAGAAGCAGAGACTGCGCGCCAGGTCAGGCAGCAGCAAAACGTGCAGCTTGAGCAAGCCAGAGCAGAAGGGCTGGCACGCGCTGAAGCCCTGCGCATGCAGCGCGATCAAGCAGAAGCCCAGAGGCGTCAAGGCATTGCCCAGGCAGTCAGTCTGGGGATTGCTGGGGCTGGTGATGTGGTTGCCCAGCAGGCAGCAGGCATGCAGCAGGTAGCCCTTGCAGAAGCGCAGGCAGGGGTGCTGAGCACTGAAGAAGTGCTTGACCAGCTTGAAACGGAGCTGGGTGAAGACTTTGACCTGATGTCAGGCATTAGCCTGACGTATGGAGCGTAAAACATGCCAACCACTGACTTTGCTGGCAAGCGACCGGCCTACATTGAGCGCTATGCGCGCACCATTGCAGCTGCGCAGCGCTATGACACCCTGACGCGCACCATTCAGAGTGAGCAGGACCGGCTAAACTACATTGATTCGCTGCTGGCTGCAGAGCGTCAGACCCTGCTTGGCTTGCAGCAGACATTCAGAACGCCACCCACTGACACCACCCAGCTGGCTGCCCTGATTAAAGAGTCATACAGCCTGGAAGACACAGCAAGACAGCGCGCCACTGGTGCTGCTGCTGCTGGTGCTGCTGCAGCCAGGGTGCCTGCTCAAGTCGCTGCAGACATCAGGCAGGCTGCCAGTCTGAACAATCCTGCACTGGTGCGCCAGCTGACCACTGAAGCGCTGGTGGGTGCTACCCCTGAGCGCGCAGCAAAGCTGGTGACATTGGCGCAGGGCACTGGTCTGCTGTCATCAGGTGACCTGCAAGAGCTGGTCACCATGCAGGGCAGGGCAACTGGCAGGGCACCTGCTGGTGGTGAGTCAGATGCAGAAGCTGAGCGCAGGCAGCAGCTGGGCAGCAGCCTTGAGGCCTTCTTTTTTGCTTCCCCTGCTGGCATCCGTGGTGGCTACGCTGGGCAGGACATCACCAGCCAGCGCACCTTGACCGCTTCAGCACTTAGGCAGCGCGCTGCTGGTGAAGAAGACGCTGCACGCAAGGCGCAGATTGAAGAACGGGCTGCAGCCCTTGATGCCAGCTCGTTTGCCACGGCTGATGATGCGCTTGACGCTGCGCTTGCTGTCATTCGCGCCACTGGTGACCCTGCGCAGATTGAAGACGAATATGCCCGCACCATTTATGAAGAAGCGCGCCAGAATCAGGCTTATCGTAATGATCAGCGCGCTGATTATGAGCAAGAGGTATTAGACAGCAGGAAGCAGCGCGCAGCACTGGAGCAGCGCAGAGCCACGGCCCCTGGTGCCAAGTATGTTGACCCCCAGCAAGAACTGCTTCGCAGGGAACTGACCGCCAGAGGCTATGACTTTGAGCGCAATGGTGGGCGGTTTGTTCGCTACCAGAACACCCAGTATTATGACCCGCTGGTCAAGGCAGATGACATGCTGACCAGTGTCATCGAAGACGGGCAAAAGCTTGAGCCTGTCAACAGAGCACAGCGCATGGCTGAAACCCTCGTCATGCAGTTTGACCGCACTGGTGACCCTTACAATGTGGACACCCTAAGCAAGCAACTGAGCAAGGCGCTGAAAGGTGATGAGCTGACTGACGCGCTGGCGTATGCGCTTGCCTTCAAGGAATATGAGAAGCGCAACCTGAGTGACCCCACCCAGGCTGAAGCGCAGCGCAAGATGCGTGCAGCAGAGAAGGACCGGCAAGACAAGCAGAAGCAGCAAGCCCAGCAACTGAAGCGAGCAGAAGAAGCCGCTGCAGTCAGTGCTGACATGGCAGCAGCCCAGGTGCAGCAGATGCGCGCAGAGCGCCCAGACTATTCAGCGCTCTATGCCAGAGCACGCGCAGCCGGTCTGACGCCAGAGACTGCCCGTGGCATTGTAGAAGCCCAGCTGGCTGAAGACAGGGCACCAGCACCAGCACCAGCGCCTGCACCAGAGCCAGCACCAGCGCCAGCACCAGCGCCAGAGCCAGCGCCAGCACCAGCACCAGCACCAGCACCAGCACCACCACCAGTGGCACCAGCGCCTGCAGCAGCAGTGGCACCAGCACCAGAGCCAGCGCCGCTGCCAGCGTCAGTGATGGCAGGTCAAGGGCTGCCAGGAAGCAGGGCAGCAGCACCAGTCATGGTGTATGACCCCACCACCAACACCTTCAAGGCAAGGCAGTAAGATGAGCAGCTGGGTTGTCAATGGTGTCACGTATGACTTCCCTGATGATTACAGTGAAGCTGCTGTCATGGGCATCCTACGTGCTCAGGGCATCCTGCCTGCTGCTCAGCCACCACCAGAACTGCCACGGCTGCCTGCTGCACCGTTGACACCGTTTCAGCCCCCTGGCGCCATCAGTGCAGGCATCAGAGAAGCTGCCAGAGCAGAAGCAGAAGCAGAAGCTGCTGCAGCGGTGCTGCCTGCTGGCACTGACATTGGGGCGCGTATCGAGCGCACCACTGCTGACCTGGTGGCAGAAGCAGAGAAGCCCAGGCAGGCAGGCCTGCAGGCTGGCAGGCTTGATGAGCCCATGCCGGTTGAGACTGGCGGCATACCCCTGTTCAGGCGCTCAGCTATTCAGACAGTGCCTGCCTTTGTGGAGCGGCAGCCCACACCGCTGAGCGTTGCACCCTTCATCAGTGAAGAAGCCCAGCGCCTGACCAGAGAAGAACAACAGCGCGCTGCTGCTTCTTTTGACTTCCCAACCCCCCTGTCAGCATCCGTGGTGGGTGAAGTGCCCAGGCGCGCCATCAGGGATGCTGACACTGACCAGCTGCGCACACCCACCACGGCTGAAGAAGTGCGTGAATCGTTCGCGCAGCAGCCGGTGATGACTGAAGAACAGGCAAGACGCGCAGAACGGGAGCTGGCAACGCAACAGCGTGAAATAGACAAGCGCATTGAAGCTGGTGAGGATGTTGGGTTCTTTGAGCGCAACCCTGGCAGCTTCCTGGGTGAAGTGCTTACCCAGCCTGACAAGGGTGCTGGCATTGTTGAAACCCCACTGGGGGCAGGGCTGCGCAGTGCCCTGGGCTATGTCAGCGCGCTGGCTGGTGAAGGCTATTTCAGGGGCCTGGGGTATGAAGTCGATGCAGACGGGGTGCCCATTGACCCTGATGACATTGGCTTCAAGATCGCGCAGCTCAGGGAAGCCGCTGGTATTCCAGAGGTATACGCCCCAGCCACTGGGGCCGGATATTCCACCATCCCCCTGCCAGGGTTTGCCACGCGCAGAGAACAGGTTGTGCCCACACGATTTGACCCCACTGGCAGCAGACGGGTTGACCCTGATGCTGACAGCTTTGCCCTGCGCATTGCGCAAGCTGTTGCCAAGGGGCGCACCCTGGGGGATGACTATGCCAGTGCGCCTGCTGTGCGTGACTACTATGAAGCCGTATTCAATGACCCTGATGCAGCCTATTATGCAGGCCTGATACCTGAGATTTTCACCCCTGCAGGCCCTGGCACCGCTGCCAGAGCAGGCAAGGCAGCTGCAGGCGCAGTCATCAGCCGGATTGATGCGCAGCCCTTCCTTGAAGCCGTGGCAGCAGCAGAAGCAGCAAGTCGCGCAGCCACCACTGCTGCTGACTTCAGCACCCCAGCTGGCAAGGTTGCCATTGAAGCAGGGCAGCAAGCGCAGAGAAGCGCAAGCCTGCTGGCATCACCAGTGGTGGGCAAAGTGGCTGACTTTGTGGCTGCAGTCAAACCCGGCAAGGCTTCTGATGGCAGGCTGGTGCGCAGGGTAGCTGAGCGCGTGCTTGACCGCTCAGGCCTGGGCAGTGACCTGGCAGCAGCAAAAACAGCCATCAAGCCCAGCAGCAACACCATTGCAGAAGTCATGACTGATATACGTGGTGCGCTGCCAGCCCAGGCAGCACCACTGACTGCACGGATAGAACGTCAGATCCTGCGCAACGTGCCTGATGACTTCACCCTGGTGACTGACACGCTGGCAGTGCCCAGGGGCTTTGCCCAGCAGGCAAGGCAGCGATTGACAGAACTGCGCACTGATGTCTTCTTCAAGACAGCAGAAGACATGGCTGCAGAACTTGACACGCTGGCAGATGGTGCGCGTGGTGATGTGGCTGATGCCCTGCGCTCTGCAGCGCGTCAAGTGGTGGAAGTGGCGCAGGCTGCTGATGGTCGCCCGGTCTATGGTTTCAAGGGGTTGCCAGCGCGCACCAGAACCGTAGTAAAGTCAGCCCTGGGCAGGCTAAATCTTACCCCCACTGCTGTTGCACGCTTTGAGAAGCGCACCCCTGCTGACTTTGTAAGGGCTGAAGCCACGGCACTGAGCAGGGAAGCTGCTGACCGGCTGCGCAATGCTGATGACTGGGTTGATGTGGCGCCTGCTGATGTCAGGGCTGCTGTCAATCTGAGACAGACCAGAGGCCTGCAGCGTGCGCTTCCTGGGCAGCTGCGCAACACCAGAGACTTGACGGCTGCCCAGCTGCGCTTCAGAAGTGCTGACGCTGGGCTGATGGCTGCACTGCAGAGCAGCAAGACCCTGAGCAGTCCTACATTCAGACGGCTGCGCGCAGCCCTGAGCCGTGGCACCCTGACAGAGACTGCAAGCGGTGCCATGGCAGCCCAGCGCATCAGGCAGGCCAGTCAGGAAGCACTGCGCACCCTGAGCAGGCAGCTATATCAGCTGGCGCGTCAGTATGGCTCTGTTGATGAGGCCATGACTGTGATGCTGAAGCAGCAACTGCTGGCTGCTGGTGTCAGGGCTGATGTGGCTTGGAAGCGCGTGCTGGGCAACCTGTATGGTGAAGCCCAGGCAGAAGAAGTGCTAAGCCTAATGCAGCGCTATGACATCCCTGCTGATGGTTACCCCAGTGTGGATGCCATCAAGGCGCTTGACCTGGCGCTTACCAAGCGTGGTGACTTGCCAGGGCTTGCCACCACTCTGCCAGGGTTTGCACCGGACTATCACCGGGCATTCTTGAAAACAGTGATGGAAGAAGGCATCAGGCGAACCCTGATAGCTGACCGGCGCATAGCAGAAGCAGCCGGTGCTGGTGTTGATGTGGCTGAAGAACTGGGGCTGGCAACGCCACTGCCTGCAGGCTTCAAACTTGCCCAGGAACAGATTGACGCGCTGAAGCGCACTGCAGCCGTTGACCCTGCTGCTGCCAAGGTTGACACTGAAGCGGTGCCCCTGGCACTGGAAGTGGGGCCACGCTATCGCGTGTATGACACCGTAGCCAGTCAGGCTGAAAGGGCTCTGGCAGAGTCTGGTGAGGAGTTTGCGCAGTTTATTGAATCGGTGCCAGTCAGGCAACGTGGCAGCGTGCAGGACATGGCGCGCAGCACTGCTGACTTCTTGCTGGCTACTGGCAGGCGCAATGCCGTGCAGCGTCTCAAATACGGCTACATCGTTCCCAACGTGCCGTATCTGGTGGGCAGGCTGATTGAAGCGCCCTTGATAAGTCTTGTCACCATCCATGCAGCAGACACTGCCAGAGCTGCTGCCCAGCTGGTCAAGCGCAGGGTGTCTGGTGGTGGTGTCACCACTGCCAGTGGTGTGCGCTATACCCCTGAGCAACTTGAAGACCTGGCGCGCCAATATCCGCTGGGGCTTGCACGGTCAGAGACTGAGCGCGTGGGCAGCCTTGCTGGTGACATGCTCAGGGATGCAAAGCGCGCAGCAGCTACCCCTGCAGGCAAGGCTGCTGGCTTTGTTGTGGATTACGTCAACCCAGTCACGCGCAGCTTCTACCAACGGTCAGCAGAAGCGCTTGAGCTGAACTATAGGCGCGCAGTCTTTGAAGCACGGCTGGCAGCTGGTGATGAACCCCTGATGGCTGCACGCAAGGCCAGGGCATCGCAGTTTGACTATGACGAGGTACCAGGGCCGGTGCGCGATTTGGTGGGCAAGTATCTTGCCACTGCGAGTCACTATTACAAGCTGATGGCAGAGCTGGGCAGGCTCATCAAAGACAACCCCCAGGCAGCCACTGCAGCGCTGAAGACGCAACGTGAGCGCGCCAGGGTGCAAGACCCTTTCAACCTTCATGGTGACAAGGGCTTGAAGACCCTGGGCATTGTTGACCTGGGTGATGATGGCAGCTTCTATGGCCCTGCTGTGCCCTTCCTGGCACCGGTAGAACGGACACTGGCAGCCATGCGCGGTGCTGACATCGCAGTCAGAAGCCTGCGCAATACCGTGGCAGCAGTGGCATCAGGCGACTTGACCGCGCCAGTGGTTGCCATGACCAGTGGCGGGCAGTCAGTGCTGCGCAGCATGGCTGATGAAGCAATCCCTGCAGTGCTTGACCTGTATGAAGCCAGCACTGGTGGCAAGCCATATGAGACGCAAGACATTGACGGTGCACAGCCTGTCAGTGATGAGAAGATGTTCTGGGCTATGGCGCTGGCTGCCCACCATGCAGACCCCACACGTGAGCTGGGTGACTGGGATGCCTTCCTACGCTTCACCGACCCAAAGCGCGTGCAGCCACCAGCAGAAGCTGCGCACCCCACCATTAATGGTGCATGGATACGCCAGCCAGCAGAGGGCACACCGCACCTGTTCTGGGGTAGAGATGATGCAGGGCTGCCCGTTTATTACGTGTTTGAGCCATCAGATAAGGGCTTGCAGAATATCCAGATCGCCAGAGCAGTGACCCCTGACAGGCTTGAGCAGGTGCTACCCCTGGCAGCCATTGCAGAAGGGCGAATCAAGGGCACTGCTGATGGCAGGCTTGATGCCAGCGCACTGCTGCCCACCACGATTGCTGGTGGTGCTGCCACTGCCCTTGCAGAACCCACTTCAGTCAAAAGCACTTACCGTGGTATCAGTGAACAGATAGAAGCCATCCGGCGTATCAGTGAAAGCCAGTCAGAATAGAGAGGATTCACATGGCAACCCGTATCACCAACTTTCTGCATGACAGCAAGGTCACTGGGGCGCAGGTGCTCGGCACCGTCTTTGCTCTGGCTGATGTGCATGCACATGACCTGCAGGCTGACCTGCCAGACTTTCAGCGGAACAAGCGCAACTATCGTGGCATCATTGAAGGCATTCACATCAGGCTGACCAGTGCCAGTGGTGCCAGCAAGGTCACCATTAGGTTGTGCGCTGATGCAGCTGGTGATGATGTGCTGGTGCCTGACACTGAAGCCACGCTGGTGTCAGGCATCACCACTGCAGCCACCAAGTCTGCTGCTTACAGTGTAGGCCTGCCCATTTTTCAGCTTCTCAACAATCCTGGTAATGGCACGCTTTACCTGTTTGCCAAAGTCGATGCGACTACGGCCACCATGGCTGAAACAGTCATCACCTGGCGGGAATAGCATGCCCATTGCACCATGCTTCGACCCCACCAGCGGTGCCAGTGGTGGTGCTGCCCCTGCCACTGGTGGTGGTGAAGGTCAGGCGCTCACCTTCATTGATGGCACTGTCATTGGCTCTGGCATCAGCGCAGGCAGCAGCGCTGACACGCTCAAGCTAGATGTTGCCAGTGGGCAGGCTGCAGCAGTCACTTCAGATGGCTTGTCTGGGATGATTGCCGGTATCTGGTGGAAGCCCACCAGCACACCGCTCAGCAATCTGGGGCCGGTCTGCATTGATGTGACATGGGCAACAAACCCCTTTCCACCAAACTGGCACATAGTTGTCGTAGTGGCAAAGCTGACCAGTGATCCCACTGCCCTGTCAGACTTCCAAAGCAAAAGCAAGTGGCTGCAGTGCAAGTCATCAGCTGCCAATGGCGTCAGCACCTATGTCAATCAGACCACGGGCAACCTGAATGGCAGCAACTCTGAGAACAAGAGCAGCAGCGTGTCAGTGCAGGCGCAGGTGCCTACCGGACCAAAGGGAACCGGCGGCATCATCTCAAGACACTACTTCACCAGCGGCACAACGCCACAGGTGAGAACAAACGCCAGCTATCAGACGCAAGCCACTGGTGACATCTATATCGGGTTGCTGTTCGCAAAAGCTGCCACGGCTGCACAAGATGAGACGCTGCAGCTCAAGCTGCGCGGAGGCCTGCCACAATGATTGGCACCATGACCTTCACTGACGCTGCCCCCTTTTTGACCGGCCCAGCATCTGCGCTGTTTGTTGCTCTGCTGGGCTTCCTGGCGCTTTACAAGACGTTCAATGGCACCCTGGTGCCCTTGCTGTCTGGCGCCATTGACCGCCACTTGCAGCAGATAGATGACCTATCACAGCGTCAGTCTGCAGAGCATCAGGCAATGATTGACCAGCTGCAAAGCTGCAGCAGTCGGCTTGACCGGCTTGTCACTCATGCTGACATGCGCGTGCAGTGATGCCGGTGCGGCGCATCAAGAAGGGTGAGCCTGGGCATGGGCGCAAAAAGTTTGTTGCGACTGGCACCCATCAGGGCAAGAAGTATACGGTGCGCTTTGGTGACCCTGACATGGACATCAAGCGAGACAACCCAGAGCGCAAGCGCAACTTCAGAGCGCGCCACAACTGCGATGCACCAGGACCGCCAAACAAAGCGCGGTATTGGTCCTGTAAGATGTGGAGCAGCACCCCAGTCAGCAAGCTGGTCAAGTAACCTCAAGAGGTAAAGCATGGCAAAAGCAGACATTCCAGTATCACGCATCATCCGACTGCTTGCCAAGGTGCTGCGCTTCAGAAAGGACGGCCTATCACCAGATGAGCGTCAGGTACTGCTGATTGATCTGCTGACGCTGGTGGGGGATATTGCAGATGATGCTGCTGACCGCTGACCGTGTGCTGCGCAGCATCAAGGCTGCTGGCGGTGCCACTTTTGAAGATGACACCCCGTATAACTTGAACGTGTTCGGTGTGCGCAGCTCTGACAGCACACCAAACACGTTCAATGACCTGGTGGGCATCGTATACCGCTGTGATGCAGGTCACTGGCACTGCGAGACATGGCAAGCCACCACTGACCCTGGCACCTATTGGCTCGAAAACCCTGGCAACGTCAATGGCACTGCCATCTTAGTGCCTGGGCAATACCGTGGTGTCTATGCAGTGGACTACCACAATGGGCAGTATCTTGCGCTCTGTCAGCGCAATGGCCCTGTGAAGGTGTGGCGCGACAATGACAAAGACGGTGCCCTTGATGAAGGGGGCACCGTCTATACTGATGCAGCTGGTATCAACATCCACCACGCCAGCAGCAGTGGCACCAGCACCCAGGTAGACAAGTTTTCCGCAGGGTGCCAGGTCATTGCTGACATCAGTGACTGGCTGCGCTTCATGTGGATTGTGAACCAGCAGCAGGCCTACCATCCCACGTGGAAGGCTTACACTTACACGCTGCTCACTCAAGAACAGCTGGTGAGATGATGACTGGCTGGTCATCCCATTCAGGCAGCGAGGATGACCACACCAAGAAGTCAAGCAACTCATCAGGTGTGAGCAGGGCAGGCTGATTGCTTTGCAGCTGGGCAATGACTGCAGGCGCATCAGAAGCACCAGCTGCAGCCACCCACCAGCCCACTGCCCTGCTAGTCGGGTTGATTGTCACCACTGACTGCGCGGGCAAGAACTGACAGAGCGCTGCACGGGTTGCAACGTCTCTGGGGCTTGATGTGTCACTGCTGCTGGTGATGGTGCTGCACAGCTGCATGATGACACCTTCACCATTCAGCACCCCAACATAGAGCGCGTTTGACCGTCTCATGGATACTGCTCCGTCATGAGCTGCAGCGCGTTGACAAGTGCAGTGCGACTGGTGTCAGCCACTTCAATGCCCAGGACCATTAAAGCCACTTCGGCTGCCAGTCGCTGCTGTGATGACATGGTGCCCAGCGCATCCCTGGCATCAGGCATGCTGGTGGCACTGACAGCGCGCTGCACCGCTGGGCAGTCTTGCAGGTCTTGCAGTGCCTTATCACGCTCAGTCTTGTGCTTGATGGCTTGCAGGTATGCTGCAGCAGCTTCTTCAGCAGTGCTGTAACTGCCATGGCTGGTGGTGGTCCTGATGTACTTTCCATCAGCATCCCTGCCTGCAGTCCGGTGGATCTGAACATAGTATCGAGTCTTACCCGCTGCATTCTGGCGCAGATAGACCCCCTTGTATCCGCTCTTACCACGGCCACTATCAGTCAGATTGTTCTGCACTGGCACCTGCAGGCGCAGATTGTCAAAGCAGTGGTTGCTCATGTCGCCATCAATGTGAATGACCTGCATGTCACCAGGGTCTGCACCGGTCGCCATCAGCCAGATGATACGACTGAGCAAGAACGCATCACCAGCAAAATACACGGTCATTCTGTAATGCTTGACGCCCTTGATGATGGTGCCAGGGGGCTTGCTGCCCTGGCGCTGCAGCAGTCTTGTCAGGGTGCCTGCATCAGCATCAAGAAAGAAGTTCTTCTGCAGCGCGTGCAAGGGTGGAAGGGGCTTGTATTTGATGATCATGACAAGCCGTCAATGTTGCCAGCGTCAATGGCTGCCAGGAATCGTGCGCGCTTGACTGGTGCCCAGGTGCGCGGGTTGCCCCACTGCTTTGCCTTGCAGGCATTGATGACAGCCTGCATGCCCAGCATTCTGTCACTGATGCCCTGCCTGAACTGCTTGTAATCATCAGGCGCTACAATGTCTTCAGCCTTCTTGACAGTGGCTTTGCCTGCCAGCTTTGCAGCCAGTTCATCAGCGCTGGCATACTGACTGCCACCAAAGCCTGCAGCAGCCAGTGCCCTGCCTATTGCGCTTGTCTCGCAGTTTTCCAGCGCTGCATTCTGGTTGATGCCTCTGGTGCTGCGCACTTCTTCAGCCCACCCTGTTGCAACCACATCACCAGCTGGCTGCAGTATCTCTGCACGCATCACCACAATGTCTTCATTGCAGGTGACCAGGTGCGTAATGATGCGCCAGCCATCAGCGATGCTGTGATTCTGGCGGAAATCATGCACGCGCTTTGCAACTGTGATGTATTCCTTGCCTCTGATGTTGACCGTACCCTTATCCATGGTATCCCCTTGCGTTTATTGGTTTAAATCAGTGATGTGCGCCACTGCTGGCACGATTGCAGCAGCTGCGCAGACATGCCAGAACAGTGCAACGTCGAGCCAGAGCAGCAGCAGCAGCACAAAGACAGCCAGCGCCATGAACTGTTGTGCAGTCATGACTGCCCCAGCGCAGCGCGCACCACTTTGAAGGCTGATTCTTCCTGCATGCCCTCTGGAATGCTGACAGCCTTGCCACTGTAGAGCCTGACTTCCCACTGCCACGGGGCTGAGTGAAGCCGCACAACCTTCTTGATGCGCTTGTAAGACAGATACCCACAAGGGCGCTCCCTATACAGGTCACCAACACTGGTGCCATCGACAGTGATATCCCAGATAGTCAGGGTGTTTGCACACCCCAGTGACCAGAACTGAACGCTATTTGTTTTGTCTGTTTCCATGATCAACACAAGGCGCCAATGAGATGCGCCAAGTCATCAGCAAGGTCATTGATGTCATCAATACCCATGCTTGGATGCAGCTCACTAAGTTCATCAGCCAGCGTGTCAATGATGTCAATAATCGGGCTGTCAATGGTCAGACCGTTCCGTTTAAGGACTGCGAGTGCTTGTTTGCGGTTCATGTTGTCTCCCTGTTTGTCTTGCCCCCTATATATAGGGCAGCAGATCACAAAAGACAACATTTTAAACCATCAAGCCGTTGCTTTGTGGGGTTCCTCATTCAACCAGCGCTGCATCATTGACCATGAAAGCCGCGTCTGCGCATCCATGGTGGCGTCATCAAGGTAATACAGTCGCTGCCTGCCTGGGCCTGCAGGCCTGATGCTGAGCAGCTTGACGCCACCAAAGCGCAGCAGCTGCTGCAGCTGGGCAAACGGCTTGCCCCTGGCGTCAGACCTGCGCTTGATGCCGCCTACCTTCATCCAGGGTGCTGCAATGTGCAGCAGCTTGACTGCCTGGGCTCTGGAGATGTGGCGCCTGCCATCCTTGACTGGTAGCTGCACCAGCGCCTGCATCAGCACTGCAAGGCACCTGGCACGCGGTATGGCTGGTGCAGCAGTCATGAAGGTCTTGCGCTTGCTGGCTTTGACTTCTGCAGCTGCCAGCTTGTCTTCTTCCCCTGCTGCAATGCAGAGCGCAGCAGCAAACACCCTGGTGCGTGCAGCCCACTGCTGACGCTTTGTCCGGTGTGCGATGTCTGCACGGTCAGCAGTGCTGCTGGTGGTGTACCCAGCTCCATAGATGCCCTCGAATACTGCAGCCTTCCACTGGTGGTATTCCTCGTCAGTCTCTGCCCCCTGAGCTTCTACGCGCTCAACATCAGCAGGCGCCAGTGCAGGCGCATCAGCAATGGCCAGGGCTTCTGCTGCATCCCTGTCAGCCAGTGCGCTTGCCACTTCCCTGCTGAAGTCGAGATTGCCAGCACCAGCAATGTCAGTGACATGGTGGCCGATAGCAAGCCACGGCACCACCCAGCGCAGCCCATGCTGATAGGCAGAAGCCAGCACTGTTGCCTGCATCCATCCCAGGCGCTGACTATCTGGTGACATCATCCAGTCACTTGCCAGCGTCAGGCCCTTCTTGATGTTGGTTAGGGCATAGTCACCAGCTGCCAGCCGGGCTTCTGCTTCTTTGACCTGCCCCTGGACATCAGCGCGCCAGTCAGTCACTGGGTCAGCCAGATAGCCACTGATGGTGATGACCTTGTGCCGTGGCTTGCGTATCCGGTGCGCAGCTTGTTCAACATGCAGCGCAGTGGTGACCATCCCCCTGCCCAGCAGCACATGCACCCTGTCATAATGGTCTGGCAGGTCATAGCTGACGCCAGTGGCCATGGCGTTGTTGTACACCAGCACATCAGCAGTCAGCGCCTGCTGCGATAGGTCAGCCCTTGTTTCATGGCTTTTGCTGCCCACCACTGCCACCACGTTGCGACCAGCCCAGCGCCTGCGCACCACATCAGCAAAGCCCAGGGCAGCTTCTCTGCCTGGGATGTATATCGCCAGCTTCTCACCATCAGCCAGCTGCTGAAGTATCAGCCCTTTGTGCTCAGCATCAGAGCTGCTGACTGTGACCTGCTTGCCCTTCTTTGTGGTGCGCGTCAGAGCAGGCACATATTCAAGCTGGTGACAGTGGGGCGCAGTCTTCCAGGCTTCCCAGGCGCCAGGAAGCACGCCAGAGCGCAGCCGATAGGCCGCCACATCTTGCAGCAGCTTCACCGTGCATGGCCCTGCATGGGCATCAGCCAGCATGACCCTGCCAGCATGCGCAATGCAGTAGATAAGCAGGTTGTATGTTTCACGCGCTGCATCACCAGAGAGCATGCCAAGCAACTGCTGCAGGCATGTTTCAATCTCATCAACCATCACATAGGTGTTGCTCAGCTGCATGGGCATCAGCCCTGCTGCCTTCTTCCTGATGCTGGCAAAGCACGTGGCGATACTCTGGCGCCTTAGATGCAGTCCGCTGTTGCTGTCAGCATGCGCCAGGTCAAGACGGTCAGCCAGCTGCTGAGCCAGTGCAATGGTGGGGCTGATTGCCAGCACCCTGCGCTGCATCAGCCCTGGTGCGTGCCACTGCTTGACCAGCTGCTGCATCAGCCACGTCTTGCCAGCGCCAGTGCGGGCACGATTCACCAGCCGTGGTGGCGCCGTTGGCCACTGCGCATGCCCCCTGGCGTCAAGCTGCAGCACCGTTGCATCAGGGAAGCTGTCAAGGCGCTCAGGTGCCATGGTGAAGCGCGTGCAGCAACTGAAGCAGCTGTACTGCTCATCAGTCAGGCGCTTGTAACCGCTGCCCTGACACAGTGGGCAGGCTGCACGCGCACCCACTGCCAGCACCGGATAGCTGCGCAGCCATTGACGGTACTGCCAGCGCTTCTGCTGCTGGGGCTGTCTTGCCTTCCTGGGCAAGCTGGGGCTGCGCCTTCTTGCCTGTTTGGGCAAGTCTGCAGGGTAGGCAGCTTCCAGCGCTTCAAAGAAGCTGAGCATGCGCGCATCATCAATGTGGTCATGCTGGTGCAGCAGCCTGACTGGCTTGCCCGTGTCACGGTGCCCCCACCCAGGCAGGGGGAAGATGCGCGTGCCCACATCCTTTGCACTGTCATCCCACCACCAAGGGGCGCCTGCGCTCAGCAGCCAGCGCTTCAGCACTGCCTTCATCCGGTCTGGTGACCAGTCGCCACCCACCCAGCCCAGCGAATCAGGTAGCCAATAGATGAGGCAGAACCCCTGCCCAGTCATCACCACGCGGTTTGGCTGGTCTGGTAGGCCTGCTGCTGCAGCTTCTTTGACCACCACGCGCAGCAGGTCAGTGTCAGCCAGCCACTTGCCCAGCTCCACTTCACTGGCAGCGCGCATGCCTGCCTTGCGTTGCTTCTTTGTGGCGCCCCAGCGCTGGGCAGCCCCTGCCCAGTCATAGGGGTCAACATCAATGGTGAGGGCAGCAGCTTTGCCCAGGTCAGCCATGGTCATGCGCTTGCTGTCTTGCTTGAAGAAGCCTGCGCAGGTCATGGGCACCCAGCCCTTTTTACCTTTCAGGTGCCTTGCCTTGACGGTCAGACCGGCTGGTATTGACGGCAACAATGATGCCGCGATAGAATCAACGTGAGAAGGATGCATTGCGGTGCTCCGGCAGGGCAGTGGGCTGCAACCCGTTGCCCTGCTTTATTATGAGGGTGTCTTGACCAGCAGCTGCTGCTTCAGTCGCCGTGGTGGCTTCTGCAGCTGCTGCTGAATGAACAGTATCAGCCAGCGCCTGACAACCTGGTCACTGAAGTCAGCAATGCTGAGCCCAGTCAAGAAGGCAGCGAACCGCACCAGACGGTGCGTGTCTTCTCTGACGAGCAGGGCTTTCCAGTGCGCAGGGGGCATGGCTTCAGCATAGCATGGCGCCCCTATATATAGGGTTGCTTATTAACAAACAGCATCATTGTGCAGGTTCGTCAATGCTTTTGCGCGGTCCAATAGAGGCACTATATATAAGATAGGTGTATGGTATGGACTGCCCTTTTAGCTTGGTTCAATGCCCTATATCCTTCATAGGTGGCGCCCTATATATAGGAGCGCTATATATAGAATATGGAGGTTAACCGCCATGCAATGCCCAGTTTGCAAGAGCAAAAGCATAGTCAGAGAGACGCGCACCCCGGTGAAGTTCCAGCACACCTTCTTGCTGCGGCTTGAAGCTGACTGGCCTGAGCTGGTGTGTAGAACACGCAAGTGCAAAACCTGCAGCAATCAATGGCCTACCGTTGAACTGCCAGTCGATGACCTGCAGCTGATGCTTGCAGATGTGGCGAGGCAGGCAACACAGCTGATGCGTGCAATCTGATGTACGCCCCCAGAGATGAGCGCACCAAGTTTGAAAAGCTGACGCGCAAGCAACAGCACCTGGTCAAGTGGCTGGCTGAACACCCTGATGCCGTTGTCAGTGATGCCGTGGCAGCTGGCGTTTGCAGCTTCAGCACCGCTGACCGAATCAAGCGCAAGCACTTGGCAGCCTGGGTGGGCGCCTATCGTGCCACGCTGCCAAAGACAGCAGCCCAGCTGGCTGAACAAGCCACTGAGCATCTGAACGGCTTGCTGATGCCTGCAGTCAGGGTGCTGGCTGACACTCTGGTATCAGGCGAGGGCAACGCCACTGCAGTGAAGACAGCGCAGTATATCCTTGACGGCATCAGAGCCCAGGCAGCAGCAGCACCTGCGCCAAAGTATCGCAACGGCTTTGAGCCAGTGGAAGAAGCAGAGCTGGCAGCGGTGCTGCAGCTGGTGGGTGAGTGACGTTCATCCCTGGCAGGGTGCCACGTGCTCTGGCAGGGAAGGTCAGCAGGTTGCTGTCAGACCTGCCCAGCTTTGCCCAGCTTCACACCGTGCAAGATAAAGACAGCAAGAAGCCTGTGCGATTCAAGCCCCTGCCCATGCAGCGCAAAATCTTTGAGGCAGTGCAGGCAGGTCACAAGCGCATCATCATTGTCAAAGCGCGTCAGGTAGCTGCCACCACTGGCTGCAAGATGGTGCTGCACCACATGGCGTACACCACCAGCTATGCTGCCATGCATGCAGTAGTGAGCATGCGAGATGACAGCGCCACTGCTCTGATGGATGATCCCAGGCGCTGGCTGGATGATCCGCCCACCCTTTTGAGGCGCCCCATTCAGACAAAAGCAAGGGGGCGCATAGTATATGACGACACTGGTGCCAGCCTGCAGGCCTTTACTAGTCGATCAAAGACCGGCTTGCGCAGCTTCACACCTGCTGCAGTCCTGGTGTCAGAAGCTGCATATGCTCCAGACCTGGAAGAAGTCATAGCCCAGGCTGATGCTGCAGTTGGTGATGGCTTGCTGCTGGTAGAGAGCACAGCCAACAACCCTGCAGACTTCTTCAGCCAGCTGGTCAAGGGCGCCCCAGAGAACGGCTGGCACCTGCTCACGATGTGGTGGCACGAACACCCGGCCTATTCCAGTGACCTGGTGCCTGATGACTTTCAGCCCACCAGCGCAGAAGACCAGATAGCTGACCGCTATGCCCTGAGCAGGCAGCAGCTGCACTGGCACCGGACCACCAGCAGACGGCTGGGAAGTGATCACAAGTTTAGGCGGGAATACCCTTCCTGCCTGGATGACTGCTTCCTGATGAGGGAGGGCGGCTATTACGGTGATGAAGTGCTGGCTGATATTCATGTGGTTGAACACATCAGCACCACTGATGGCAGGGAGATTGAACCGCCCCACCCACATGACCGCTATGTCATGGGGGTTGATGTTGGTGGTGGTGTTGGTGGCGATTACAGCGCGCTGGCAGTGGTGTCAGTGTCCACCATGCAGCCGGTCTATACAGAGCGGTGCAACACCACCACCCCTGGCAAGTGGGCGCACCGCGTCATTCAAGTGGCCAGCAGATACAACCAAGCGCTGGTGCTGGCAGAGAGCAACAACCATGGGCATGCGCTGATGCTTGAGCTGGGAAACTGCGGATACCATCAGCAGTGGCGCAGTGCAGCTGGCAGGCCATGGGTCACCACGCTGCAGAGCAAGCTTGATGCGTTTGACACGCTCAGGGAAGCCCTGAGCATCGTAAAGATCATGGACCGCGCCACATGGCTTGAACTGCGCTCACTCACCATCCCTGCAGGCAAAGTGGCACCAGAGGCACCCAGGGGCTGCCATGATGATGCAGCAATCGCAATGGCGCTGGCTTATCGCTGCATGCGCGATGTGCCTTCATCCTGGCGGACACATGCGTTAGTATCCGGGAAGACTCGTATTGATGACTTGATCAGTGCCAGCAGGGCAAAGCGTATCAGGTCTTCCCGGCTTCCCTTCTAAGGCTGACCATGCTGACACCAGAGCAAGTGGCTGACTTCTACCATCAGCACCGTCAATACTGGGATACCAGACGCGATGAGATGCGTGAGCTGCGCAATCTCTACATGACACGATTCTGGCAAGATGAAACCTTCCCCACCCTTGACGGCATCTTGCGCACTGAAGTGCCCAAAGCATATGCCGTGGTTGAAAGCTACCTCGGCAGCTTGTATGCCAAGAATCCTGCTGTGTTTGTGCAGCCTGACCTGCGCGCCAGAGGCAACCCGCAAGTTGCAGAAGCCACGGCCAACCAGTATCTGCTGACCATCAGGGAACAGCTTGAGGATGCAACCCGGCTGGCGCTCATCTATCCGTGCGGATTCGTCAAGCTGGCACCAGTGCAGAGCGTTGACCCACTGCAGCGCGTGTCATGCGCAGCCCTTCCCCCCTGGGAAGTCATCGTTGACGCCACTGCAGCCAGCTGGTCTGCGCAGCGCTACGTTGGGCACGTTCAGCTGATGCCCTTGCAGGAAGCTGCAGAGCGTTACGGCAAGCCTGAACAAGCATTCAGAAGCCGCGCATATAGCAAGTGGATTGAATCTACTGGGATTGCTGGGAAAGATCAGATGCTGGGGCTGGGTGCGCCCACCAGCGCGCCATCAGCATCCCAATGGGTGCAGGTTGTTGAGCTGTATGACCTGGTGCATGACAAGCTGCTGGTGTGGTCTGAAGATTATGCTGATGGCACTGACTTCTTGTTCACTGGCATCACCGTGCAAGTGGGCGCACTGGATGCAGGCGCTGCTTCTGACACTGAAGCCCCTGATGCTGAGCTGGTGCATGAGACAACGGGCATCCCATTCAAGTCAGCCAATGGCAGGCCAGTGGTGCCCCTGCTACCCCTGTACTTCTCCCGTGACCCAGACACCCCGCTGCGCGGCTATTCGCTGGTGCAGCGCTCGCTTGACCAGTTCAGAGAGCTGAACGTAATGAGGACCTATCAGGCTCAGGGTGTGCGACGTATGGCGCGCCAATGGATGGTGCGCGCTGGCTTCCTGAGTGAAGACGGTGCTGCCAAGATTGCGCAGGGCCTGGATGGTGAGTTCATTGAAGTGGACCTGCCCCCAGGCACTGACCTGACTGGCAACATCACCCCAGTGCCCCAGGCGCCCATACCTGCTGACATCAGCCTGTATGCGCAAACCGTTGACAATGACATCAATGCTGCAGGCCTGCTGGCACCCTTCACCCGTGGTGAAGTCACCAAGAGCACTGCCACTGAACAGCAGCTGCTTGCTGCCTACACCAGCAGTGAAGTGGGGCGCATGGCACGTGTCAGGGATGCTGTCATCACTGGCATTGCGCGCACTTACAATGTGATGCTGAGCGTTGTGCTGGGTGATGATGCAGAGCCACTGGCACTGCCCAACCCAGTAGGCCCCACCATCCTGAGCGCTGATGACCTTACTGGTGACTTCCAATACTGGGCAGTTGATGCAGGCACCACGCCCATGTCTGACATGGCGCGTCAGGCAGTGCTTGAGCGCATTGCACCGCTGCTGGTGCAGCTGGGCACCCCACCAGCAGAAGTGCTGGCTGAGCTGGTGCGTGCTTACCAGCTGCCTGAAAGCTTCCTGGCAGCACCACCACCACCAGAGAACACCCCACCACCATCAATGGCAGCCGGTCAGGCTGAAGCAGAAGCCCAGGCTGAAGCCGCTGTCATCGGAGCGCAAGACGATGCCACTTTACTCTGACCGGTCAGACATGCCTGCTGAACTGTTCGACCTTGCTGCAGAGCAGGATGACTTGATTGCAGCAGAAGCTGCTGACCTGATCCCACCACCCACCAGTCCTTACAATGCCAAGGTGCTGACCGCACTGAGCAAGGCGCTGGCAGCCGTTGGCCGTGTCATGGGGCTGGACCTGACGCCAGAGACATACAAGGAAGCAGAAGCCCAGCTGGCACCAGAAGTGGCGCGCTTCCTGATGATGATGGCAGCAGCTGCTGAAGACTATGGGCAGCCACTGCCCGTGGCTATGGATGACATCAAGGGTGACCGAGAGCTGACCGCCATCACCGCGCACCTGATGCGACTGGCAAAAGACAAGGGCTTTGCTGACTTCCTTGACGCTCCAGCTGATGAAGAAGTCACTGACGTGCAGATTGAAGTCAGCCCAGCTGGCGTAACTGTCGATGAGGAAGACTTTGACTTCAGCAGCCGGATGCGCAGGGGCTGACCTATGCCGTTCACCAGCATCAGAAAGCGCTTGCTCGGCATCTTTGGTTATAACAAGCCAAAGACCGTCATACCAAAGACCAGAAAGCAGGCCTATTATAGAAGCTATGCTGGTGGCGTCAGTGCCAACCTTGTAGACGCCATCACGCGCAAGCAGCCTGTCAGTTTCTTCTATACAGACAAGTGGCAGCCCCCTGGCACACCTGGCGCCATGGGGCAGCGAGTAGGCAACCCCCATGCCCTTTGGATCGGTCCCAACGGTTCAAGGTATCTGCACTTGTACGTTGACCCCCAGTCAGCCACTGCCACTGGCAGCCTGCCAGGGTGGCGCACCTTCTTGGTAGATCGCATCCAAGGTGTGTCAGTGTTTGAACTGGGTGCCAAGCTGTTTGGCAAGCCGATACAGTTTATCCAGGCGCCAGGATGGAACCCCAGCTGGTATGCACGCAACGGCCAAGTAATCAAAATAATCAAATAACCATCAGCAGAAGGAAGTCAGACATGACCACACCAGACGCACCAGCACACCAGAGCATTGCAGAAGCAGTGCTGGCAGAAGTGCAAGCCACCCAGGCACCAGAACAGGAAGCTGCAGCACCAGAGCAGGAAGCTGCCCCAGCTGCTGAAGCAGATGCTGCTGATGTTGAGATTGAAGAAGCCGTTGAGGGTGAGGCACCGCGCACCCGTTCATTGTCCTGGGATGATGCCGTCAAGCAGGTGCCCCCAGACATTGCCAAGCTGATGAGAGAACTGCGCAGCGATTACACGCGGAAGACTCAAGACCTGGCAGAGCAGCGCAGGGAGTTTGTCAGAGAACGCAAGGCACTGATGAAGGGCAAGGAGTCACTGACCAGCCCTGCAGACGTTCCTGAGTATGACCCCTTCAATGAAGCCAGCATCACTGCGCGTATCGAGCGCGAAGTAAACAAGCGCCTGCAGCTGGTGCTTGAGCCCATGCAGCAAGAATATGAGCAGATGGCAGCTGAGGAGTCATACCAGCGCTTTATGACAGAACATCCAGACTTTCAGAGTGACACAGCTTTGCGCAGTGAAGTGCAGCACCTGCTTGAACGCAATGAAGGGCTTGACCTGGAAACGGCCTACTGGGCAGCGCGTGGCAAGCAGAGCAAGCAGCAGGCAGCAGCAGCGAAAGAAGCCACCAGGGCAAAGCGTCAAGCGCGCAGGCAGGCAGCCATGACAGGCACCGCGCCAGCCATCAGAGGCAGCAATCGTGCAAGCAAGCCCAGCAGGGGTGAGCTGAAGACCATGACCAGTGCAGACATCTTGGCACTTGCCCAGTCAATGCACCGGAAGTAATCCATAGACTTATCAATAGGATGCTGGTAAGTCATAGGCAGCAAGCCACCCCACTGATGGAGCTTGCAAGCCCCTGGCACCAGCCAGCACCGGACTGCAACCACTTCACTACTTTGGAGGGTCCACCATGGCACCCCAGTCAGTCATCAGCACCACGCTGCAGCTTCTGCGCGATAAGCTGATCGACAATAGCTATCTTTCGCACCCGCTTATTCGCGCCATCGAACAGGCAGGAAACCTTGTCAAAGTCAGTGGCGGTCTGCGTGTTGAGCAGCCCGTCATCTTTGGTGAGCACAGCAGCATCACCCAGCTCAGCAACGGTTTCGAACCTGTGAGCATGGCAGTCACTGACCCGTTTCAGACTGCCAAGTATGAGTACAGCAACTTCACCCAGCCTATTGTTCTGTCTGCAGTCGAGAAGGCAGCCAACAAGGGTGACCTGGCAGTGGTCAACATCTTGGAATCCAAGATGAAGAACGTCATGCTGGGGCTCAAGAAGGAAGTCAGCAAGCAGATCATCCGTGGCAACAGCACCACGCTGACCAGCCTGCAGACCCTGAACGGCATGTCAGGCACAACCACTGGCTGGCTTGAAGGTGTCTCTGCTGCCACCCAGAGCAACACGGTGGGAGGCCTGAGCAAGACGACCTATCGCAGCCAGAACTGGTTCAACCAGTTTGTTGACGCTGGTGGTACGCTCAGCCTTGCTGACCTTGACCAGCTGTTCATCAACTGCCAGGTGCGCAGCCCCAGTGGTGAGTTCCCGGACATCTTGCTGATGTCCCCCAGCTGCTTTGCTGCCTTCCAGGCTCTGCAGCAGTCGTCTGTTCGCTATGTCAACGCTTCAGACCGCTCTGCACTTGACTCTGACATGGTTGCCATGTGGCGCGGTGCTCGCATCTACATCGAGCCAAACCTCGGCTTTACCGCTACTTCTCCGGCAAAGCCGGTCAGCGCCTACGCTCTGACCAGCAGCCAGTTCCAGCTGTACGCTGACACTGATGGCTTCTTCAATGTCTCTGACATGATGCCCGTGCCTGGCACTGCCACTGAAGCCGCTATGGTCTTCTGTCGCATGCAGCTGGTCACTGGACATCTTGCCAGTCACGGTGTTCTTCTTGATGGTGAGGCATAATCATGGCCACTTCTACGCTGATTCAGTTCTTGGCTGCTGGTGAGGGTGGTGACACTTCAAACCGTCGTCAGATTGAAACCTTCTATGCCAATGGCGCCATCACTAAGGGTGACTGGGTGATGCTCGATACCAGCAAGACTGGTGCAGATCGTGCGCTCTTCGTCATCGAAGCCACTGCTGTTGCCAATGGCAATGCGCTTGTCATTGGTGTTGCCACTGAAGCTGCTGCTGCTGGTGGTCAGGTTCGTGTGGTCATCTCTGGCTATGCAGAGGGTGCCAGCGTTGCTAACGCTGTTGCCGCTGCCAATGTGCCGCTGGTGGTTGACAATACTGCTGCAGGTCAGGCTGTTGCCATTGCAGCTGGTGACCTTGCACCGGCTTGCGGTGTCTCGCTTGAAGCTGCATCCGGCAACCTCGCTGATGTCTGGGTCTTCAAGCGCTTCTAAGCCACGCAAGCCAGCACCATACTGGCTTCACCAGCCTCACTGCCACTGCTGGTGGTGGGGCTTCTTCTTTGCAGGGGTAGACAATGAACCTGGGCAGCTTGCTGGATTTTATGGGAACCCTGCTGGACTATGACCCCAGCAACAGCACATATAGAGCGCAGGTAGTCACCCTGCTGAATGATGCCCAGGTCAGGTGCCTGACTGATAGGCACTGGAGCTTTGCCACCCGTGACAGAACCGTGCAGGTGTGGACTGACACCACCCTGACGCTGACCGTGACCAACGGGTCAGCCACGGCCACTGGCACTGGCTTCCCTGTCAGCAGTGACTTGGTAAAGCCAGGCAGCGAGCTGGCACGCGCAGTGGTCACCTTCTCTGACAGCGCAGGCAATGCGCACACCCACCGCGTTGCCTGGGTAGAAAACGCCACCACGCTATATCTGGATCGGCTGTATACCGGTGCCAGCGGTGCTGTCAGCGCACTGGTCAAGCGCAGAGATGTGGCCCTGCCTTCTGACGCCATGAACGTTCTCAACGTCTCTGACCCCAGTGTAGGCATCCCAGCAAAAGCACTGATGCTGAGCAAGTGGGAACGGGAAGATGCCAACCTTGATGCAGACCTGCTGGGCACCATTGAAGCCTACCTGCCCAGTGAAGGCCTTATGGTGCGCGCCCCCCAGACGGTCAGGGGTGTCACGGTGCAGAGCGCTTCAGCCGGTCAAGGGCTGCGCACTGTTGATGTGTATATGTGCAACGTCCGTGGCCCTGCAGGTCAAAACTATCCAGCATACCGCTCTGATGTCAGCAGCGGCTTTGAATCTGCGTTCAGCAAGGTCAGCAGCTTCACCCTGTCTGACACACAGACGCTGCACTTCACCCCTGAAACCATCCCCAACTTCACTGGACTGTATCGGCGGTATTACTTCACCTGCGCTGAAGCTGGCATCATTGCCCCAGTTAGGGTGCGCAATGCTGATGCAGAAGGTGGCGCAGTGGTTGACCGTGACACCATCAACCCCAAGGGTGGCATTACCTTGAAGCCTGACTTGGCGCTGGGCACCCTGCAAGGGCAGGCATTCAATAGCATCAGCATCAGATACCGCTTCAACCAGAGCAGCGCGTATCGAAGCATCCAGCTCTATCCCCACCCTGCAGAAAATCAGAAGATTGATGTGCGGACGGCAATCAACCCCCAGCGCATGCAGGAAGATCAAGACGCCACCCTGATACCTGCCAGCTACAGCAAGATGCTGGCTTACAGCGCGCTTGAGAAGCTGGCGTTGAAGGTTGACGGGGCAAGCGCACTGGCAGTGGCATACGCCAGAGAACGTGATGTCATGTATCGTGGAATGGAAGCGCGCTTTCTGGCTCAGGTGCCCAGGCGCATCATCAAGGGCAACCCCACTGCCGGGTATCGATTTGTACGCAACCCGTTTGGCAAGCTGACCTTTTCATGAAGCAGAACACCTATCAAACGCCGCTTGCTGGTGGACTTGAAACCAAGCTGCCCCAGAATCCCCAGAATGCCAACGTCGCACAGAATCTGGTCATTGACACTGAGACTGGCGGGTGGTCAACCCGGCTGGGGTATGAGCCTTACAAAGCAGGGGCAACCAGCTGGGCACCGTTTACCAACAGCGGACCCATACACAGCCTGCACGTTGCTCAGCATCTTGCCAGCGGTGCACGCTCTCACATCTTGTTTGAGGAGCAGGGCAACCTGCAGCTGCTGTATGAAGCATCTGGTGGGCTGGTGCTCAAGACGCTGGCAAGTGGGCGCAATGTGCCCACACCGACTGAGGCAGGCAGCTGGTTCACTGATACCGGATATGGCACCATCATCACTAATGGTGTTGATAGGCCTGTGCTGGTCAAGCCATGGCCCATGCCACAGAATGCCCTGGTTGTTGAATCCTTTTTGATACGTGACTTTGGGTTCACTGGCACACCCAGCGCCG
>Ga0208134_1000392_pt1 | contig 28742 bp, 46 predicted proteins | sample VirMetDEL_Mar_31_FD_184515 | JGI IMG/M metagenome (GOLD analysis project Ga0208134, IMG submission 184515) | Aqueous microbial communities from the Delaware River and Bay under freshwater to marine salinity gradient to study organic matter... | ecosystem: Environmental > Aquatic > Marine >...
TATTGTTTATAGAAAGCCTCGACATATCAGTCAGTTTCATTTCCAGATTGTCACCCGCAGGTGGTAAGGTTACTCTACTTATTTATATATGTTGGCAGTTGCCCCCTAAAAAGGAGCACAACTATAGACTTGCTAGTTTTTTAGCAAGCTTGATGCCGAGCAGGAATTTACCCCGCTCACGACATTTCTTAATTAGACACTTAAGTCTAAATATTTTTTCTGTTTTAGGTAACACTAGAGACTGCTGTTTCCTAATTTAGCTTTAACTTCATTTTGGTATGCAATATCTTTAGCATATCTAGGGTCAGACATAGCTTCAGTAACTTGTGCCCAAGATGCATAACCTGCTTCTTGTGTTGCTTGTGCTTTACCAGCCACAAGTGTAGGCTCTTTACCATTAGCTCTTTCATATTGACCTTTAAGTGCACTCACTGCTAACTTAACTGTGTCCATGTCTCCACTATTCACAGCTTTGTTATAAGCTTGTTTCTCACCATCACTCATATTGTTAGATGCCCAATCAGTCATTGCTTTGTAAGGCTCATCACCACCAACAGTAGCTTTTATTTCATTAGCTGAGTTTGTAGCAATTGCCTCTTGACCAGCAATATAATTATTTACATATTCTTTTGTTATTCCAGCTTTTTCTAAAGCTTCATAAGACTTAGCATCTAATTCACCTTTTTCAGAATACTCTGCTTGTAAAGAAGTCATATCTAAACCAGCATTTTCAACAGCTTTTTCAGCTATATCTAAATTGTTTGGGTTAGCTTTTGTTTCTTCTTTTAATGTAGGCTCTCCTGTTTTGGGCTGAGATTGTTCACCAAGTTTCTTTTCTAATTCCTGATATGATTTTGCTAACTCATCAACTGAGTTAAACTTTTCTGGTAATCCTTCAGGTTTACTTTGTGCGGACTGTGTCTCATTTACTTCTGGTTTATCTGAACCAGTATCTTCTGTACTTATTTCTACGGTATCAACCATATAATTATCCTTCTTGTTGTTGTTTCATTGCTCCAGCAACAGCAGGCGCTACAGCTTTTTCAGCCATGCCCATCATCTGTTGGTCTTCCATTTGCGACTGTGCTTCTTCTTGTTCCTGAGCTAGTTGTTCCTCAGTTTTAATAAGTCCTTCAGTTTCAATGCCTAGACCTGTAGCAATTCTTTTAATTAAATCTTGCGAATTTAAACTTTGTGCAATTGCAGGATTTATCTGTGCTAAGTTTCCTATCTCAGCTACAAATTCTCTTAATTTTTGTAAGTCATTACCTCTACCTAAAGCTTCTACACCTGTAATAATAGTAGGTTGTACTGCACCTTTTGGTAATGTAGGAATTTCATTAGCTGATGCCATTCTTTTCATTAAGATGGTCACTAAAGGTAATTGAAATTCTTGAGATAATAAAGAATAAATACCACCCATAGCAGTTTCTAATTGTTGAGCCATGTATCTAATTTCTTGTGCTGTTACTCTTTCAGCATCTCTTTGAATAGCTGTATTTAATAAGAAAGCGTAAGACATTCTTTCTTCTAATTTACCAATACTTCTTTCAACTACTTGTAAATCATATTGTTTTTGTGATTGAAGTACAGCAACATCATCAGAACTACCTGTTATAATATCACCATTTCTAGTTTGAGCTAAATCTTTTTTTCTAGTAACTGAGTTAGGTCTAACCATAAATACTACTTTAGATGAAGCCGCCGCAGACTCTACAAGAGCTTGAGACAATCCTTCTAATGATTTTAAATCACCTAAAAATTCTTCTACATAACTTCTTCCATAATCTTCATTGTCTACTCTAACCATTCTTAAAGCTTGGTACGGTAAAGAATCTACTGGGTAGTCACCGATAGAAGATTCTATTTTAAATCCTTTTACTTCTTGGCAAGTGTAAAATTTCTTATCATCTAATTTATAAATGTGAGTATATAAATCACACTGTTCATCAGGTTTATATTCTTCTTGTTGTTGTAATTTTTCTAAAGTTGCTGTATCTAAATAAGTAGGATGAATAGTTTCTTTAATTATTATTTCTAAAATATTTCCTGACGCATCTCTTTTACATACAAAGTTTGATAGTGGGAATACTCTCATGCTTCCTTTTTTAGGAAGATAAGTTAATACATTACCTGCAACAATTAAATGTTTTAGTGCTTCAAATACTGAAACTCTTAAAGCTAGTTGTTCAATTTTACTTGAAACTTCTCTTTCTATAGTTGCTAAAGATTTTTCTACTTCAGACTTAATTTCTTTTTGTTGGTCTAAATCTTTTTTAGCGTCACCTGCTATTGATAATCTAAAGAAAGGAGCGTTAGGTGGTAATAATAAAAGTAATAATTTAGAAGATAAATTGTTTACTCCTCTTGCACCTACGGATTGGAAGGGATTGTATAAGTCTGTTGATGAATGAAAACCATCAGGGGGAAGGAGAGAAGGAATAGTTAGTTCACTACATTCTTGTGCTCTATCTAAAAAGTGTTCTCTGTGTTGTTTTAGCGCTTCGTAACGCTGTCTAGCGCTTTGTTGTAACATGCTTACGCTATTGTATTGCATGTTATGTAATATTTAAACCAGATACAGTTGGTATATTTAAACCAGATGAAGTTTGTAATGCTGTAGTACCAGATTTCTTAGCTTTTTTAGCTATAGTTTCTTGAGTATCTACTGCTGTTTCAACTGTAGAAGCTTTTTCTTCTGCAATTGGTGATTCAATAGGTTGAATTGCTGGTGGTGCCACTACTGGTTCTGGTATTGTAGGCTTTGACATACACATATTATTTCTGAGTCCTCTCTTTTAGCATGTTAATAAATTTTACTACATCTCTTTGACCTGCTTGAAAGTATATTTCATTGGGTTTATCTGATATAATAGGTGACTTTTCTGGATAAACTTTATTTAAAAGTTCAATTAAATCGTCTACTTTTGTAGGTAATTCTACATCATTTAAGTCTGGCATATTTTATTCTTCTAAAAAGGGTACTTTAATCCCATAGGTTTCCGGTGATGCTACCTTTGTTGTATTCTGTAGCTCTATTCTCAAAGAAGTTAGCATGTTCTACACCATTTAACACCCAATCTAACCAACCTAAAGGGTTTTGTTTTACACCATAGTTAGGTTTTAAAGACAATTGTAATAGTCTTCTATCAGCTATGTATCTTATGTATTGTTTAACTTCATCAGACTTTAAACCTCTGATGCCACCTTGAGCAAAAGCTAAATCAATAAACTTATCTTCTAAATCTACCATATCTCTACATGTTTGATAGATACTTGCCTTAAATTTTTCTGTCCAAATATTCGGGTTTTCTTTTATAAGTGCATGGAATAATTTAATCATACTTTCTACATGGTGTGTCTCATCTCTGATACTCCAAGTAACTATCTGACACATTCCTTTCATTCTACCAAATCTTGAGAAGTTAAGAAGCATTGCAAAGGAAGCAAACAATTGTAAGCCTTCACCAAATGCAGAAAAACAAGCTATTTCTCTAGCTAATCCTTCTATTCCTTTACCTTTAGACTCAAATAAATAGGTATGTTTGTCAGACATTTCTTTATATTCTTGAAATGCTTTGTACTCACTGTCAGGTAAACCAATAGTATCATTTAATAATGAGTAACTATGTGCATGATTAGCTTCTGAAGTAGCTATTGCCGACAACATCATTCTAATTTCTGGTGGTTTAAATTTAGGAATATACTTATCAAGATATGCTTGCGCAATATCTACATCCCCTTGTGTAAAGAATTTAAGTATTTGTCCTATAAGATTCTTTTCTTCTGCTGTTAATCTTTCATTCCAATCTCTTACATCTTCATGTAAAGGAACTTCGCTTGGTAACCAATGCATTTTTTGGTGTGCATCATAAGCTTCAAATGCCCATGTGTATTCAAATGGTTTGTAGTGTGTTCGTTTTTCAAATAAACTCATATCTTTTTTTCCAATTCTTTTATGTAATCTGCTTCTTCTTTTGGAAGTTCTTCAACTATTTCTTTTTTACCAAATATTCTTTCCCAGTTATCTTTATATTTCTGAGTAGGTATATGTTTTCCATCTCTAATTTTATAATTGTCCGTTGATGATTTGCCCATATAATTCTATCCCTTCTATAATAATAATGATTAATAATTCAACAGCTAAGATAGTATGATATACTGTCCACATAACTGTGTGTTTTGGTTTTGGTTTTCTTTTTTTGTAAGTAACTTTAAAATCGTCTGGGTGTGTCATTTCTTTTTTTTCTTTCTTGGTTTAGGTTTTGGATATAAATTACCTATCCAATATAATATATCATCACACTTGCTGAAAAAGTCATATAAAAATCTATCTAACATTATCCCTCACAAGCTAAGCAGTCTGCTTCAGGTATAATAGTTCGTTCTATTTTTTTAGATACTAACTCTGCACGCTTAATAGCTTCTGAACGACAATAGTATAAAGTTTTTAATTTTCTTTTCCAAGCTAACATGTGTATGTCATGTAGTTCTTTAATGTTAACATCAGCAGGAACAAACACATTAACTGATTGTCCTTGACAAATATATTGTTGTCTATCGGAAGCATGTTCTATTATCCATTGTTGATTAATTTCAATAGCAGTTTTAAATACATCCTTCTCATTGTCAGACAATTCTTTTAAATGTAACACAGACCCTCTGTTAGATAAAATAGATGTCCATATCTTTTCATTATTAATTCCTTTTTTCTCCAGAATTTTTTCTAGGAATTTATTCTTAACTAGAAATGAACCAGACATAGTTTTTTGCACATAAGCATTAGCTCTAAATGGCTCTATAGATGGAGAAGTTGTACCACATATAATAGAAGAAGAAGCATTAGGAGCAACAGCTAGTAAATGAGCATGTCTCATTCCAGTGCCTTCCATGTCAGGAGCTTCTCCTCTTTTAACTGCAAGTCTTTTACTCTCTGCTACAGCTTGTTCTTTCATTTCTCTAAACATTTTTAAGTTCATTGACTTAGCTAAAGCTGATTCAAATGGTATACCTTTAGATTGTAAATAAGAATGAAAACCCATAGCACCTAGTCCAATACTTCTTTCTTGTGATGCACTAAACCTTGCTCTAAATAATTCTTCGGGAGCTTTATCAATAAAGAATTGTAATACATTATCTAAAAACCTAACTAAGTCAGGTATAAATCTTGAGTCATTTTTCCACTCATCATATTTTTCTAAATTAACAGAAGACAAACAACATACAGCAGTTCTATCTTCAGCAGTTGCCAATGTAATCTCAGTACATAAATTTGAATGATGTACTTTCAATCCTAATTTCTTTTGTGTTTCAGGCAATGCTTCATTAACAGTATCAATAAATGAAACATAAGGCTCACCAGTGGCTACTCTAGTCTCTAAAATTTTAAGCCACAAATCTTTTGCTGATACAGTCCGCATTATTTTTTTAGTATGTGGGTCTATTAAATTCCAGCTATCATCATGTGTCGGTTCTTTAATACAATTATCTATTAACTCCATAAATTCATTAGATAAATTGACACCATGATGTAGGTTTAAACATTTTCTATGCACATCACCACCACTAGGTTTTCTCATTTCTAAAAATTCTATAATTTCTGGGTGACTAATATTCATGTATGCCGCATAGCTACCTCTTCTAGTTTTACCTTGAGAGAACGCAAGTATTTCTGAGTCTACTACATGAAGAAAAGGAATTGAACCTGATGATTGAGAACCACCAGAAGTTTTAACTCCATCACTTCGTATGTCACCCCAGTAGCCACCAATTCCACCACCAACGGATGCTAACCAAGCATTCTCTGTGTAGTGTCCAGTTAATCCTTCTCTACTATCACCTACATAATTTAAAAAACATGATATAGGCATGCCTCTAGTAGCTCCACCGTTAGACAAAATAGGTGTTGAGTACATAAACCATAGTTTAGATGCATAAGAATAGATACGCTCTGCCATTTCATCACTATCAGAAAAAGCTTTAGCGGCTCTCATAAATCCATCTTGAGGAGATGTTTCTGTGGGTAGTAAGTATCTATCTTTTAATGTTGTCTTACCAAATTCAGTAAGCAACTCATCTCTGCTATAGTCTATGCTCATAATTATTTAATCTTTCGTTTCTGTAACTGTTGTAACACCTTCTTTATCTATAATAAAATCAATGTATTGTTTTGCTTTTTTTAAATCTTCCACACCACCTTTGTGTCTCCACCTAGAAATATATTTTACAACATTACCCTCACAGTATGTAAGTTTATTAGCGACAATATAATCAATAGGTTCAATACTGCCTTGATTGTAGTGTGGTGGGCTCTTAATTAAATCTGCCATAATTTTACTTCTCCTGTCTTTTTGTTATATTCTCCATGTCTTAAAATGTGTGCAACTCTGGCTTGCTGTAAGGCTTCTGCCTCAGTATAACCTTTATCTACATAAATCTTTTTGACTATTTTCCATAGGTCTAATAAGGGAACATTAGTATACTTCATTATTAGTTTTTCAGCAGTCTTGATGCCTACTCCTTCAATACCATCATAACCGTCAGTTTTGTCACCAGTTAATGTTTGTATCATAAACCAGTAATCAGCTAGTCGCTGTGGTATAGGTGTGACTGTTTGTCCGTCAGCAGATAAATTACATGGAATTGTTTTCATGTCTTTATCAATACTAACAATAATTCGTTCATCTATAGAAGGCTCTGTTGCCATGATACCCATAACATCATCTGCTTCTAAGTTTTTCCAAACAACACCATTATGTTTTTCCATTACATATTCACGCAATGTTTTTAACATCATAGGTTTACGAATATTTTTTCTGTTGCTTTTGTAACTAGGTAACACATCTTTTCTAAAGTTATGTTTGTCTGTTAAGCAAACTACATAATCATCAGCAGAAAAGTTAGAACCTAAATTATCTATCACTGCATCTACATCTAATTTACATACATTTTCATCAGCATGTAATGTCCACAAACCATTACCCCAGTCTGTAGGTACTTCATTATTCATAGCAATTTTGTATAATAAAATATCGCCATCAATTAATAATACTTTTTGTTTATTCATATTTTCTCCTTTATATATCAAATGTTATTAAAGCTTCTTTAGGCACTATGTGTCCTTTAGAAGTCCAATTGTCTCCACCAGCTTTTACTGGATATTTTTTCATCAACTTTATTAGATGTTTAGTAGGAACTAAAACCCAGACATTCTTTTTTCTGTCGGCTTTATATAAACAGATAGCATAATATTTAGCATCAGTATTATATACACCGGAAGCTTTGCCTCTGCTTTCAGTTTCAATATAAACATTGCCAGTGTTAATACACATTCTGTCTGTTTTTACTTCTACTTTACCTTCAATCGCTGTTAAAAAATCGTTCTCATTTTGTTGACCAAACTTTAAATCTAAATCAAAACGAGGCTGTGCTTTAGTGTGTTTCACTCCAGTTGTCTCCTATTTTATATTCACCAGTTAAAGGTAGTCTTAAATTAAAATATCTACCAGTATCTTCTATTGCTTTTATGGCTAATTGCCCAATTGTATCTGCATCTTTTTCAAGACATTCTACTTGTATTTCATCATGCACCCACACTACTTGTTGAGCTTCTGGTATCTTACTTATAACTTTATCAAATTCAACTAACCACTGTTTACATACCAGTGCCCCTGAGCTTTGTAATAAAGTATTTAATGCGGCATGTGATGAACGCACTTTAACTTGTCTCTTATCTAAACCCATTAAAAATCCACGCTCTGCAACTTTTTGAACATCTACAATTAATTTATTTAATGCAGGTAAATTATTTAAGAATCTTTTTTTAATCTTAGATGCCTCTGGTACTGATTTATTTATAACAGAAGCGATTTTTTTAACGCCACCACCATATAAAAAACAATAAAAATAACGCTTGGCTAAGTCACGACTATCTAAACCAGCTAAAGTTTGTGTCTCAGTATGTATATCACCGTCTAACACAACTTTAGAGTAGTCTCCTTTGTCATACCTAGCCATATAGTGAGCCAACATTCTCACTTCTAAACCTGAGACATCAATGCCTACAAGTTTTTTACCGGCTGGAACTGTAAATAATGCACGACACTCTTTACCATACTGCACAGATACACTAGGAATCTGCGCCATGTTTGGGTACGAGTGTGTTGCTCTGGCTGTTACTGTAGAGTTAGTATTACAAGTGCCATGTATTTTATTCTTCTTCTCATGTTTTAACCAAGCTTGCGCACCAGTTGCTAGCTGTCCAATTCTTTTATCTAATAAGAAATGCTCACATAATGTTTTAGCTTCTGGGTATGGTAAAGCTGATAAAGTAGTTTCATCTAGCTTTGGTTTACCATCATCATTGAACACAGTAGGTTTCCAACCATGCATTTCAGATAATCTATCTGCTATGTGGTGTCTACTAGAAGGATTAAATGTAACAATCTTTTCTTTATAAAAAGTTTCACCTTTAACATATCCTCTAGCTTTGTTATTTACTTTAGGAATAAAAGGTGTCTTTAATGTTTTAGGTGGGAATAAATTTTGTAACTCATCTTCTAATTCTAATCTTCTGCTTTGTAATTTAGAATATAATTGTTTAGCACCATCAGTATCAAAACTAAAACCATATGATTCTTGTTTAAATATTAATAAAGAAACTTCATGCTCTAAATCCATAGCTTGTTGAGAGTAACCTTTTTGTTCTATCATCTTCCAAAGATTATAAGTTACCTCTACATCTTGAGTACAATAGTCTAGCATTTCAGGTGAATAAGTTTTCCAATCAGTTTCAAACTGTGCTTTGTAGTTACCAATTCTATTACCCCATGCTTTTAAACTATGTCTACCAATGCAATCTCTAGGAAAATCCTTACGCTGAAAGTCTTTTTCTTTTACATCTGGAAATAATAATCTTGTAGCTACAATTGTGTCTAAAATTTTATTCTTAAAATCAAAGCCATATAATTTTTGTAAAACTGGAATATCATATTTTATAATATTATGACCAATGATTAAATCTGCTTTTTCTAATTTAGCAACAGCTTCTTCTACTGGTAAATGTATCATTGTGTTTGTATCAACATCTTTTAAAACAATGCAATGTACTTTAGACACGACATCTAAAAAGCCATCAGTCTCTACATCAAATATATAACTACTCAAAGTTTTACCTTTTTAATTTTTAATACATTAACTGTTGGTATTGTAGTTACATTCCCTACATCTCCTAAAGTACCATCTTGCTGAAAATTTACATCACCAGCAACTACATGAACTTCTTTATCGGCTCTGATAAGCCAACCATTTGAAATACAAATAATAACCTTACTTTCTCTTGCTTCTTTTAAAGAAACCCATTCAGCCGACCCACAAATATCTTTCCAATGTAAAGAAACAAAAGGAGCGTTTAATATTTTTTTATTTATAATTGGTAATTTCATAATCTCCTTTAATTTAAATGTGTGTGTACTTTAATATCTACCATCCAAGCGGCTTCCTCACCACTTAAAGCTAGTTTTAACAATGCGTCTTGTAACAATTTACCTGAGGATTCTTTTCCAACCTCAAGTATAACAACTTGATTTGATTTTTTGGCTTGTGCAACTGCATTCATTACATAGACTGTCCAACTTAACGAGTCTTTTTTCATTTTGACTAACTTTCTGTTAGAAATCGTCAAGCGCTTCTCCTTGCACCTCAGTCAAACAACCAGTTTCTAAATCATAATGTAAATTACAAGCTTTTCCAGTTTCTCCACTGAACCTATTTTTAAGAACATTGACTTGAGCTAAGTTATTATCAGCTTGTAAGTCTCTGGATATAGAAAGTACCATATTTGACAACTGAGCTATTGAAGCTGAGCCTCTAAGACTATTCATAGACACTTGTAGTCCATCTTCATAACCTTTGTTTCCATCTTTAGCTCTTGATAAATGTGATACAAGTATTAATCCAATTCCAGTTTCTTCTACTAAAGTTCTTAACTTAGATACAAAATAGTCTATAAGTTTTCTCTCATCTGTTGTGTTAGAATCTCCTAACGCAGACAATGCCATGTGTAAGTGGTCAAGAATAACATAATCTACATTACACGCTTTAGCCATGTATCTTATTTTAGCGAGCAAGTTATCTGCAATTGTAGAACCAAAATGATTATACAAATAGAACTTACCACTGCCCACAGTATCGTTAAATGTTTTATGTAATTGTTCTTCACTAATACCTTCCCTAGTTAAATGTAATGGTTTCTTTAATTCAACACCCATGATACCTAATGCACTATGTTTCATTGTCTCTTCTAAAGCAATGTAACCTACTGTGTAATCATGTTTTAATAATTGTAATGCCACATGTCTACAAAATGAAGATTTACCTACACCACTACCAGCAGTAATAGTAACAAGCTCACCTTTACGCAATCCATGTGTCTTAATATTTAAACTTTCAAATGGATATGGAACTGTAACAAACTTATCTTCTTTTTGTATTTCACTCCACAAGTCTGAACCTAAAACAATACCATCCGGTCTGTACGCTTTACTAGACCAGATACAATCTGTTAGTTCTTTTGTTTTCCCAGCAAGTAGCATATCGTTAGCATCTTTTAAAGGTAAAGTACAAATTTTAGCTTTGTTTGGAGAGAATAATTTAGCGCATTCTACTGCCGCTTTCTGTCCATGCTCATCTTGGTCAAATAAAATAATTACAGAATCATAACTTTCTAAAAACTCAAGTTCTTTTTGTATATCTTTTTTAGCACCTGCCGCACCTGACTTAATACTAACTACTGGGAATTTATTGGAATTAATTTTTGAAACGCTTAAGGCATCCAATTCACCTTCTGTAATGATAATCATTTTACCATTTGTACGCCATAAATGCTGACCAAATAAACCAGATTGTTTTGCCTCACCTATCCACTGAAATGTTTTATCAGGGTATCTTAGTTTTTGTGCAACTAATACTTTGTCACTATTATAATAGTTTGCAATCTGACATGGTCTACCAAAGTATGCTCCAATTTGATAATTAAACTTTTGTGCTGTGTTGAAATCAATTTTTCTTTTTGATAAAGCAGTTATATCACCGCTTATAAAATCTTTACTAGTTTCTTGTTTGTTTGTTTGTGTCAAAATCTCTACTCCTTGTTTGTTTGTGTTACATGAAAAACAAAAGCTGTGCCCGTCATCATATATTGAGTTTGCATCACTAGAGCCACATTCAGTGCATGAACTGTGATATAAAAAATTACTTTCAGTATTTACTTCCACATTAATGTCTCCATTGTTAAATTAATAAAACTCACTGGGTATTTCTACCCAGCAAGTACAAACAAACTATGCCAACAGTTCTTTTACATTAAACTGTGGACATAAGGAGTCTGACACATCTCTGTGTCCGACAATTTCAACCTGCTTGTAAAAAGACTCTAAATCTGCAACCAAAGTAGATAAACTTTGATATTGTTTTAAAGTAAAATTACATTCAGGCTGTCCGTTAGCATTGTGTCCACCAATTAGACAAATGCCAATAGAATTTTTATTTGATAGCTCAATGTTTTTATCTACATGAGCACCAGCAAGCATAATATCTCTACCATCTTGTATCTCTCCATCTCTCTTTATAATCTTATGAAACTTGCAAGAAAATAAACCTTCTTTTCTATGTTGTGTATCTAAATCTTTTGCATTTAAATTCTGTGTTGGATTAGTTTGACTTGAATGCACAACAATATACTTTGTTTCTATTCGTGTATTACTCATAGCCACTCCTTCGGTACATGTTTATCGGTGTATTGAAATCCATATTTATCACACCACATCCCATATGTTGTCTTTGATTTTTTGCTTATGCGTTGTTTTGAATTACTAAAAATAAATCTAATGTCTAACTTTGGGTGTTGTTCTTTTATTAGACGCATTTTTTGTCTGTCTTGAGTCGTAAAATATCCTTTAGTTTCAATGTATATATCTTTTTGAACTAAATAAAAATCAGGTGTGTAGGTATGCACTTTTTCTGGTTTCGTATAACTTAATTTAGTTTTTTCAAAGCGATACTCTACATGCTGATTGTCAAGCTCAGAAGCAATCGCTACTTCTAAGCCTGACCTGAAGCCCTTAAACAATCCAATCTGACTAGAAGTCAGCTTTGTTTTCGGTTTGTGCGGGAATTTCATTTTCAAATGTTTCGTCTTGTTGAGGTTTTTCTGGAGCTTTATATCCGTCTTTAACTTCATCAAAGCCAAAGCCTTCTGCATTACTGCCACTACCACCTTCTACTAATTCAGTAATCTGCACCGCTCTTAGTCTTAGTGATACGCCAGCCCCAGCCATTGCGGTAAACCAATGCACAAGCTCAGCACTTGCTTTCATTTTACTACCTGACCATACATTAACATCTGTTAGTGGAACACCCTTGCTATCAAATAATGCTACTTTAAATGGTACAACTTTACCATCTTTAGTAATTATTTGAGCTTTTCTTTTAAACTTAAAGATAGTATTCCCAGTGGGTTTACCATCATCATCAAGTTCATCATCATAAGGCGCATTAGCACTTTTTATAGTTTTACCTTTATTGCTATCTTTAGCTGTTGCCATGCTCTTAATCATTTCTTCATCAATCTGTTTAATTAATGAAGATGCCTTGTCAGTAGGAATGATAAGGTTAACTTTGTAATGTCCACTATCATCAAACTTAGTATCTGGCTGTGTTAGCCATGCATACTGACTTACTCCTTCAGGACTTACAATTTTTGTGTAATTGTTCTTCATATTATATATACTCCTTTGTATTATATCTACTATGGGTACTTAAATGCTTACGCAAAAAAGAACTCACTCTCCCGCAGTTGTTGTATATCTAAATTGCCTTTTGCGGGAACTTCAGGTAATTTAGAGTGTAGTTCTACTGGTAATTGTTTTAACACATCATTTCTGAAATTTAACAATACATCATTATTAGTAAACATTTCTATAAATGCTTCTCTAATAGACTTGTTAAGTATTTCAACATCTCCAGCAGTAGTACCAAAACTATCATGCACATTACAAAAATTAGTAATACCATTCTTGTGAGCTATGTTAACAGTTTTCATCATTGCGGCTGAGTCTACGGAATGAACCAGATTAGGTGCCACTCCATTACCCATTCTCAATTTGTCAGTTAAGTCAGTTTCAGTATTAATTCTAGGCTTAATAACTTCTCCCATAAGCATAGCTTTAACTCTTTTAGACTTCATTTGTGGATATGATTGGTAAACCGGAAAACCAACAGGTGTAACCCAGTGAACCGGCAATTGTTTTTTAGCAACTATTCTAGCAATTGTTTGTAAATAATTCATACCAACTCTTGCAGAAGTTAAGTTATCTCCAATACTATCCCATATTACCGCCGACAAATAACTTGCTGGTTTAAACAAATCATTTTGAAACGGGTTATGTTCTCCTTTGTCTTGTCGTTTTGTTAAGTCTTCAATAACAAACTCAGTACATGAATATCTTGTTGAACCATAACAAATAGTCATAATACTACGCTTAGTTGTTGACCTCTTGATACCATAATCTAACCATTTCTGAGCATAAGGGTTTCCGTCTTTTACATCTAATTTTAATTGCTCAATAACTGCATCAGCAACTAATTGATAAATGTCTTGAGGCATTGCAGTCGGTGTCAAGTTAACTAGTTTGCCAGCCTTACTGTCTCTCAGCATTAATGAATATAATTGTAATCCATTACATGAGCCATCAACATTAACCGGTATGCTTGAAATAAAGCCATCTCCTTCTTTTAAAAACCTAGACCATTCATCACAAAATGCTAAGAATTGAAATGCATTAGAAGCGTCTTCCCATTGTCTGTTAGTTAATGGGTCTTCCGCACACGCAACAATCATAGCTTCATTGTCTTTAGTCCATTTAACACGCTCAGCAAAAGAAATTTTATCTTCTCCAAACATATTAGCACCATGCACAGCCAACCAATAGTCACCTTTATTTTCTTTAGTGATTGGTTTACCATGTGCAAACGACAACAAAGCCTTAGCACCATTGATTGATTGATAGTTAAGAAATGCCGGAACCGCATAAGCTCTACCTCTAAAATCTAATTGCAAAGGAAAGTACACAGTTGCGTAATTAGCAAACTTTTGACCCAACCATATGATTTTAGCATACAGTAATCTTTTAGAAAACATACGGGCATTCTCTGTGTGAGCCATAACAGCTTTCATTTTCCATGCTTTACGAGACTCAGAATTTGTGTCTATGTCGTGAGGCTTGTTAGGTATATCTAAATTAACATTAGGTGGCATTCCACCAACCGCTAAGCCTCTATCCCACGCCTCTTGCATAACTTTTAAGATAAAATTATTAACTTTAAAAGGTGTGTTTTGCATTGTATTGACTGCGCTATAAACCTCAGGCATATCAAAGTTTTCTAATTCCTTTTTAAACAGTTTATTTTTTTGTTTAACAAGGTCTAACTCTGGCAACTCTTTAGTCCAATAACCACCACCGGTTACAGTAGACCACATTTTAGGTGGCATAACTGTAGGTAAATATTCAGGGTTAAGTAATTCATTAAAGCTATTTCTATTTTTAATCCACTCCCTAGTTTTATCAGTTTGTTTTATTATCTTAGCTTTTTTGTGTCTTACAGTTTCAGTGCCAATCTCAATCATGCCCGTTGAATAAATCATAAGCTCAACCAATCTAAGTCCGACATGCAACTTAGTAGGCGTTGTCCACTCTTCCCAGACAACTACATCATCTCTTTTTGCACTCTCCCTTAGTTTCCTACGCTTATAAGTATAATTAAAACTACGCTTATCTAAATCATTTTTTACTGTTTGGTATAAATCTGGATTTAAACTTTTAAAGTTTTTAAGACTAATCTCAGTTTCTACTTTGCCGCCTAGTGCAATGCAAGTGGCGGTCAATGGTTTACTTTGTGTGATTGTATTTATAATATGCTTGCCGGTAATTAGAGCCAATATCTCAGGCTCAACTTCGCACATTTTAGTGTAAGCTATGGATGGTTTTCCAATAGTCTTTTTTGATTGCTCAGTGACCCATTCAGCTATCTCTTTTGCCATTGGTCTTATGGTGTTAGCAACCATTATTTTACCGTATGATGTTACACTCTCTTCACCACGCTCAATGTGAGAAAGTAATCTTGTATTAGTACGCTTAGAGCCTAAATCTCTCATCTCTTTTTCGTGTGCAAGCTCATCTTTATAACTTGCAACGCTTTCAATCAATTTTACCATGTTAACAAACTCCTATAATTTAATTGGGTTATGTTTTCGTATCTACTATGGGTACTTTAGTCTGGTTTCCTTATAGATGTTTTTAACTCATTAGAAATAGCCAGCAATGGTGGTAAATTAGAAGATAAAACACGCTCCATAAAAGTTACCGCTCTATGTGCTATTTGATTAGGTGTAAGTGCATCATATTCCACATAAGATTGAGTCTTTTGTAAAAAACTAATAATATCACCTTTTATTTTAGAGTTAATGTGGTCTACATAACCCGCTTTTTTAAGCTGTGTATTTTTAAGTAATACAAGGTTTCTTAATCCAGCTATATCCTCAAACCAACCAGTAGCTTTATTTTTTAAAGTTATCAGCTCAGCTTCTAATTTAGCATTTTTTTGTATTAACAGTTCTATTTTTTCTTTATCAGTCATTAGTCTCCTTTTTTGTTAAGCTCATCAATTACTTTGCCGCTTAGTCGTGTAGACTGCGCAAACGGGTTAATTGTGCTTGCATCTTTTGTTTTTTTCTTTTTTCTAGGTAACAGTAACAAATATGATACCAAACCACCTAAAACTATTATAACTATATTCATGTCCATATTTACGCTCCAATTGTTTTATCTATTTCTATATTTTCACTTCCACAACAAATACAAACTTCGGTCATCTCCGATAATTCATAATAACTATAGCTTTTTTCAGGCTTTTGCTGAAATTCTTTTTTAGTAGTTTTAAAAGAAAATTCAGTTGACATTGTTCCCTCATCTGCATTGCAATCTAAACACTTCATATTTACGCTCCTTTATTATTAGCACTAAGCTCCTACCCTTAGTGCTAAATGATTGTTTTTGTAACTTAGATATTCAACCAGCTTGATTGCTTCTCTAAGCGCTCCAAATTTAACTGCTTATGTAACTTATTGTTTTTATAGGTGCTACACCCATTTAACAATAAGCACACAAGCAGTATTCTTAAGAAACTACTCACCTTCATAAGTGTGCTGTTTCATAACTACGCTCACAAAAATGTCACAACCCGCATCATGCACCTCTTTTAGATTATCAATTATGCTTAAAAGCTCAGTGCCTTTAATCATCTCTTTTGAGCTTGATTGTGCAATCTCAGTGTTTGGTACGCTCTTCTTTTTTTTGTGGTCGTATTTACTGCCTAGTATCTTTATGTCGTAACCGTCAATATGTAAACTCATATTTACGCTCCTGTTGTTAACTTGTTTATTTATGACTTTTATAAAAAGTCTCTAAGCCTACCCGCAATAGATAGGCTTAAAGTCTATTTATTGATTGAAATTAATATACTTCCTATCCATAGTAGCCTTAAAATAATCTTTTTTGCCTTGAGAATACATATACATGTATTGACTAGGGTTTGCTAAGCCCTTTGCTTTGGCATTATTAAACGCTTCCTGACTATTTCGTTGATACATGGAACTACCGTCTTTAAAGTTTATTAAAGTATTAAATTTAGTCATATTTCACCTTCCTATTTTTGGTTTTAACACTAAGCCTCTACCCTTAGTGTTAAAACACTGTTTTTGTAACTACGCTTATTTTAGTTTTATTAATCTCAGGAATTTACACCCGCCACAACTACACAACCATGAATATTCAAAATTGCGCAGTCTATAGATTAATCTACTTAACATTTGTATTGCCATTTAATTTAATACGCTCAGCATAACGGGCGTTTCTAAATGCGGCATCCTCAGCTTCAACCTTCTTTTTTAAAAAGTTGTAGATAATTGTATATAATTTATTCATATTTTAACATCCTTTGTTTACTTGTTTATTTATGACTTTTATAAAAAGTCTCTAAGCCTACCCAAAGCAGATAGGCTTAAAGTCTACTTATAAACTACGCTAGCGGTGTAATCTTGTGCTTTATATCCGCAATTCGTTTCATAGTCGGCGCAATAAAAGACTCACCTTGAAGCGTATTACTATCCTCTACACCAAATAAAATCTTAACCGCCACCCAATCTTGTGGCGCTAATCTCAAACGCTTAGCAGTGATTGACCCGCCATCAATTTCATTTAAGTGTTTGGCTGTAGTAACTGACCAATTATTAACTGACACATAAGTCGTATTATGCATAATGTCAGTCACCGCTACCGGTGTAGCGTATGAATACCAAACCTTGATTTGGTTAGCTGTGTCAGTCAGTGTGCTGAAGCTTGCGCCTTTAATCTTATAGCCGCCAGCGTTTGCGCTTTGTCTTATGATGTCTTTTTTCATATTATCCTTTGTTTGTTTGTTTAACATAATATCCTTATAATATACTATTTAATCAATGTCATATGTTAAGATTGCATAACAGCTATGCACATAACACATAACTTAAATAAGAAAAAAACAGTCACCAGCTAGTTTGTCGGCGTTTGCCTTTAATTGTTATGATTGTCTATATTAAATAATTATATGTAGATACTATAAGAGTAGTCCATAGAATTACTAATACCATAATAGTAGAGTAATACATTAGCCTTGTTAGTTAAGTTAGTTTAATAGATATAAGTATAAGAGATATACTCTAAGTTAATACCTTAGGTACTACCTTAGTTAATACCTTAGGTACATACTACCCATACTAATACCTATTATAGATACACATAGTGTAAACCTTTTTATATCTAATACGGGTACTTTAATAGCTTAGCGTTAGGCGTGTGCTATGCGTGTGCTATGCGTTTGGCTATGCGTGGCGCTGTGTGGATGCTATGCGCTAGCCCAAACTAAAAAAACAGGTGAGCACACAAGCGCACAGTCACATTTGGCTGGCTAGCGGCTCAACTCAGGTCTATGCTTGTATATACTGCTTTCCTCACCTCAAGCCGGTGAAATATAAAGCCAAACCTGCGGGCGCCTGCGTGACCCCTACGGGGAAAGCCGCCTTCCGCTACTGTGGTATACCACCTCAGATTTTTTATTAAAATATTTTGGTTTTATTCTTCTTTAGCATAGAACTTAGGTTCTTCTTCAGGTTCTTTAGCATAGAACTTGGGCTCTTCTACGGGTTCTTTAGCATAGAAATATGTCTGTTCTGGCTTTTGTCGTTCTTTAAGGTATGTAGCTTCAGTCTCTCTTCTAGTAGGAAACTTATCTTTAAAATTATTCAACTCATTAATAGTCTCTGTCCAGTTACCTTCTGTAACATGACCAAAGAATGTAGGTACTCTACTAAGGGAACCATACTGATACCCTACAGATGCAATAATAGTCTGTTGTGAAGCAGTCAATTCCTTAAATTTCTTGTCTTTAGACTTAAGATTAAACTGTTTAGCTATGTCATTAGTGTAAAACATCTTAGATAACTCATTGATTTCTTTAGAATCCATGTCATCTATCTGTAAACTACCTGCTATTTCACTAGCTTCTGCACCAGTTTTACCTAAATAAGGAGTTAATTTCATAATTAAACTATCACTAAAACCTAGTTTAAGCAAAGATTCTGGAGTTTTATCCTTTAAATCAAAGCCAGTAGCTATAGTTACACCACTGTTTTCACTAGGATGATACCCTTTGTGATGGTTACCACCTTCTAATTTTGAGATTAAATCCCAGTCTATTTGATATTCGCTCATGTTATATAAATCTGTCCTGTTTAGGTTTACGACCAATGGTGTTTTCCATGAATCTCTCAAGGTCTCTGTCCAATAAATCGTCTTTGTGTTGTTGGTAAGATAGAACGGTGTCTCTGTCCATACGCTCCACCCAATAATTAGCGGCAATAGCCAAAGCATCAATTTGGTCATCATGTCTTAAAGCTCCTCTATCTCTAGTTATCCTTGTCATCTGTCTAAACAACTGATGGTCAGGCTCAAGTTTAAAGTCTTCTTTAATAAGAATGTCGTCAATAACTAATCTGTGACTATTCATTAAAGGTTCTAAAGTATCTATGATACGCTTTTCCTTTTGAATATTGTGTCTTACTTCTTCTATCTCACAAGGGTGAACACTAGCCATAATAGGCTTTAACAACTGTGTAGCCATACCATCACCAAAGTTACTCTCTATAACGACATAGTTAACATTTTGTTGTTTAGCAATCTGTGCAAGTCTGCCCATAGTATCATCTGAATATCCACCATCTAGTGAACCTATAGCAGTCAAATATAGCACTCCATGAAGCATTTTAAGCACCGCATACGCTGTTTTGTCCTCTCCACGACCTGATGGGTCAATTGACATCACAGAGCCCTCAAAAGGCGTGAACTCAGGGCTGGTGTGCATGGGTGCAACATAATAGTCACCTTTTAAACCTACATTTGGTATATCAGGGTCTATAGCTTTAATTTGTTCTGGAGATGATGCCCATTGTAATTTTGCTGGGGCTTCTTTCCAAGTTGAACAACCTGATAGTACAATTAAATCGTTAAGTTTAAGTGGGTATCTATTAGCATCAGACATAGTTGTGTCTAACATAAATTGTAAGTTAAACCCAGATTTACCATAAGAAGACATACGCTCTAGTAAGTCAACTGAATCAAATCTTTTAGGGTCTGTAGGCTTACCTTCATTGTCTTCTACATCTGCAATGATAGGTGCTATCTTATGACCATAACCAGTCGTTTGTTCTTTACTGGGATAAAGGGCACACCATATTCTAGTCTTAAAACCACGCTCTTCTAAATCATTATATAATGACATTTCTGTTTGTGGTGTTCCTAAAAATATAATTCTACCAATTTCGGGTTTAATAATTGCGTCAAATTCTTTTACTGTCTCACCTAGTCTGTCTCTCATTAACTGAGTCTGTGAGTTATTGGCTGACTCTACGTCATCTGCAATAATTAAATCTGCTCTTGACCCTGTAAGTTGACCAGTAATACCCATAGATTTTACTGAGGGTGCGTGTGAAGCTGTAGCCGGAGCTACATCAAAGCTAACTTTAGACTGCCTTTGGTTATTTCTAGGCTGTAAATGTTGTAACATAGGCATCTCACCTATTAATCTTTGTGTAAATGTACTAAAGTCATCAGCTCTACTCTTAGAAGCTGACACAACAAGTATATTACGCTGTGGGTTCAATAATAATTGATGACACACAAATGCTGATGTAATCCAAGACTTTCCGACACCTCTAAAGGCTTCAATTACAAGTCTCTTATCGGGAGACTGTAGGTAATCTGCTATATCGTATTGTATAGGTGTTGGTTCTGGTAAATTTAAATGTCTCCAACACAGATATAGAAAATTCTTAAAATTTTTAACTCTATTATCCATCTACATCAAACGGTACTGTTTCCAGTATGTTCGCCGGTGGTTTTATTAAAGTCTCTGAACTATAAGCTTTACAAACATCAAGACAAACTTTTAACTCTGAAGCTGTTAAAGGTTCTCCTGATTTTAATTTTGTATAAGCGTGTGTTACCAATAGTTGAGGTAATTCCTCTAGGATTGATTCCATATTAGACTGGTTATTACAATTACATGGGTTAAATTCTTTACCACATGAGCATGTTGCCATATTAACTGGTCTATTTGGGTCTTCCTTGTCTATTGTATTTTTTAAAGGTACTTCTTTTGTTTGGGTTTTTTGCATGTCTTCCTTTTCTTTTTGGTGGCTTCGGTCTTGCGACAAATGAATTAAAATTTTGTTTAGCCATCTTTCTTTTTTATTAATTTACCTTTGTTAATACCTTCTTTAATAATGTAAGACTGAGTACCATTAGCACCCACATTGACTTCTTTTTTTAATACTTTAAAAAGTTCCATGTCTTTCTTTTTGTCTTTTTCTTTCGCTAGAAAAGTGTCAATTACTTTATTATCTCGCATATTAATTTAAGGGGTTTTTTAAATTTTCTTTAATTTCTTCTATTTCTAACTTTAATATTTTAAGTTCTGCTTCATTAACCTTTGCTTGTATCTTAATTTCATTAACATTAACAGGTTTCTTAGCTTCTAATACTGCAACTTTTTCTTCAAGTACAGCTATTTCTGACGCATAACTTACATCAACTGTCTTAGATGCTTTAGTTAATACATCAAGTTTAGTCATAACCTCACCATACTTGATAAATCCTGCACCTATACTTCCTATAAGTCCAATAATAACAACTATGTTTGTTAAATTACTTTTAATTTGCTTAATCATTACGCTTTTTTCTTTTTAGGAAAGCCAGCTTTCATATTTTTATAAGATTTAGCTGATACTGTTGATTTACTTTTAGGTCTTGAAGTACCTGCTTTTTTACGAGCATTTATGTTTTTATATAAACTCATATTACATATCCTATTACAATAAGAATTGCTACTACACCGTATACCCATTTATGGTCATTCCATACATGTAACAATTGAGTTTTTATTATTTTTCTATCCATTTTTTAAGTCCTGTATTTGTAACATTAGTTTTCTTTTTTCATACTTAATTCTACTTAAGTTTTTTTGTTTAACAACCACTGGGTCATTTTGAATATAAACATCTAAAGTATTATCTGAATATAACAACCTAGTATCTTTCATTAAATCTTGATTACTATAAATATTTAGTGGCTTATAAAAAGCAACACTTGTGTATGTGTCTAAAGACATTTCATCTTTAAGCATAGCATCAAGTTTAATTAAATTTTTAAGTTCAAGATTCTTAGAAACATTTTTAACATTAACATCAACACTGTCTAACTTTGCAGTTAAAACTTTTGTCTTAGTTTCTGTTTTTATTTCTTTTTCGGCTTGTAAGGTTTCTTGCTTGGCTTCTTGTTTGACTGGGGCTTTTTCTTCTTTTGATACATCAGTTTTTTCCTCTTTTTTAATTTCTTCTTTAGTTTCTTTTTGTGCAACTTCTTTAGGCTCTTCTTTAGTTACTTCTTCTGTAACTTCTGTAAATTCTTGTCTAATAGTGTCAGATGCCGATTCAGTCTTTGTTTCAATGACCTCTTCCACAAACTCAGGTTTAGCTTTAACTTCTTTTTTAGGTTCTTCATTATAAATCTCCTCAACAAAAGTTTGAACTATCTTAGGTTTTTTGTCTTTTATTTCTTCTACAACGGGGTCATTAGTAATAATAGCCATTTTTGGCATAGGTGATTTTACTATAATTTCTTCTTTAAACTTTAAATTTTCTTCTATTTTAGAATCTTTAAATAAATCTTGTATAATGTTTTTAACTTCTAACTCTATAGGTTGAGATTCGTAAGTTAAAGTGAGGGAAGGCTCCTTGAGGTCAACCCCATAATGACTCTCTGTAGCATTTGATGAATCTGTGAAATCATATCTAACTGATATATCATAGTCGGTTTGTATATTTGAAAGTACAACAGCAGTATCAGAACCAATGCTGTAACCACCACAGTTATTACTGCCACAGCTATCACTAACATAATTTCTAATTTGCGTTGTTGTTTCACCATTTGCTCCTGTTATAGTTACTGTTGATTTTACATTACTTTCGTAAGTATTCCAATGCCAATATTCAAATTGATGATTAGTTGTAAAACCATTTTGCAATTGAATTTCTGTAAGGTTAGCATCATTTTTAACACTTATATCATTACTTTGAATATAAGTATTATGTTCTGCCGCAATTACATTAGAACCATGCCTGCCATCTGCTGTGCCAGACCATGCCCCTGCATCAAAATTTTTATCAAGTAAATTATTTGTTGTTACTTCTGCCGCTTTTAAACCTACAGAATTAGAAAACCATGATAATAAAAGCCACAGCAATGCACCTAATACTAATATTAATTTCATTTTATTTTATCCATATGATAATATATTCTCCCAATAACTTTTTCAAATCCCATTAATTCTTGTTGTATCATGTATACTAAAGTTTGTAATTCTATTAAAGTAATAAGTACCCATGTTGAAAGTCCTAATAATACAGTTCCTAATATTCCTATTAAGATTGTATTGTCTTTTCTTCTCATTTTATAGGTTTTAATTTTTCTATTTTAATCTTTTTCTTATCTAGTTTAGCTTGTTCTTTAGCTTCTTTTTTTTCTAACTCTACCCATTTTTCATAAGTAGGCATTTTATAATTATATTTATTAGCAATTAATTTCATACTTTCTTTTCCAATAGCACCATCTGTAGGACAAGGAGTTCCAGCAGAAATAAAAGCTTGCCAAACTCTTTCATCTTGACATAACAATGCAATGCTTGCTACTTTCATACCTACTCTACTTAAAGCAGTAGATAAAGCAATTAATTCACAAGTTTCATCTTGGTAAGAACGACCAACACTTGCACCAATGCTAAAATTCTGTACGCCAGCGCTTAAAGAAAGAGCGCAGTTGTTAGAAGTATTCATTGAGGGTGCAGACGCAGTGAAAGGCGCTGATTTTATATTAGAAGTGCTTGAGTTTGTTGTTGTTGCTGTAGTATTTGAGGAACTACCATCTGCAAAATTTGTTGTTGAAGTGGATGTATAACCACCTTCTATAGCTGTGTTTGAGCCTGATGTATTTGTTTGTGTAGAATCTGCATATACAAAACTTGCTATGTAAAAACTACTAAATAAAATTATTAAGACTATTAATCTTTTCATGTTATTTCCTTTTAATTAAATCAGTTGCTTTTAAGCCATAAACAGAAGCTATTACACCTACAAAAATAGTTTGATACCAAAATGGTAATTGTGAAAAATATTCAAAAAAGAGTTGCATACGAACCATTGCGTTAGGGTCGTCACTAAATGCCGCCCAACCTAGCAATAAAAGTGGCATGCTTAATAAAATTAAAATAAATTCGTCTTTCCAATCTGATTGTCTAGCTTCTAAAGCTTTACCAGAATATTCTAATTGTCCAGTTGACATTTTCTCAGCATGTTTCATTTGAGCATCAGCCATTAACATTTTAGTTTGTTGTTTCTTTTTGTAAATGTGGCTTCCTGCCTGCATTGCTAATTTAATTCCTGTTAACCACATTATTTTAATTCCATCCAGCCTATAATAGTAGCTATAACTGCTCCTAACCCTATTATTACGCTTATTGCTCCTTTACCTTTTAGTACATCTTGTCTTAAAGATTTAACTTCAGTTTTTAATTCTTTTATTGCTATCATTAAATGTTCCATTCGTTCAGCACAAAGTTTCTCATGTGATGAAAGTCTAACCCCAGTAGCCACGTCAGCGTACTGTTTTGAGGTTAGTTTCTTAGCCATTATTATGGTTTAGTTGGAAAACTTACTGCATTAACTTCATCTAGTGTAGTTAATCCATCAGTTAAATCTCTTAATGCTTGTCTATAAGTAGACATAGCAGAAGTTAAAGTATTGTCAGATAATGCAAGATAATCAGTAGCAGTTAAAAGACTATTTCTTTTTTGTCTTAAATCTGCCATTGCTCTATCAAATGCACCATTAGCAAATGCTAATTCTTCAGCATCTCTTTGTGCTTCTTCTTCTGCTGTAAAAGGAACTATGTTCCCATTTATATTGTGATGTCTTGTCATAATTATTTATACTCCTTTGTTAAAAATTTATGCAATACCATAAAGGCAAATATCTCCAGCATCTATGTTTCCAGAACTCATTTTAAATTGAATAGCATTTACTGCTGAAACAGTATTACCATACCCAGCTGTAAAATAATTTTGTGATAAAGGTGGATTACCACCACTTTCTCTACTCATTTCATTTGTAGTACAAATAAAATGTTTAACAAAAGTTGTGCTAGATGGCGAAAAAATTTGTAAAGTTCCTACATTACTAGCATCATTTTGTATTCCAGAATAATATGTTAGTGGTTGGAATGATGTTGATTGTGCTAAATCCATAGCTGTAAAATATCCTAAACCAACTTCTGCATTATCTTCTGAATGATATGCTCTAAAAGATGTAGTTGTTTTTGTAACATTATAATTACTGCCACTATCTATACTCATATTAAAAGAAAATTGAGATATGTCTGTTGATGGATGAATATCTTTAAATGTAAATACATATTCCTTATAAGTATCATCTAGCACCACACCATCTGTACCATCAACAAAAGATAAAGTAGCAGATGAACTAGCTGTTAGCTTTTTAATAAATACCATACTACCACCAAAACCAGCAGACATTGAACCAGCATCAAATATTGTTGAACCATTACTAATTAAACCCATTTATCCCCCAATCCCATATAATTTTATTACTGCTGAACCTATATCTCCAGAGAAAAATTGAAATCTTACTCCAGTTAATGCTGATGTAGTATTAGCATACCCACCAACAAAATTATCTTGTGCTATATCTCTACTTTCTACACCCATACATCTACTTAAAAAATTTTTTACAAAAGTAGTAGAACTAGGATTAAAAATTGTTAATTCACCACTTGCAGATTCATCAGCACCATTACCCACAGCTGGTGCAAAACTTGATAATCCAGTACCTTGTGCCAAATCTTGACTAGGTTGATACTCTAATGCATTTCCAGCTCCACTTTCAAAATTATAAGTGTTAAAAAATGTAGTTGTTTTTGTAACATTAAAGTTTGAGCCATCTGTTGTAAAATTATAACCACACCTAACATTGTCTGATGATGGGTGTATATTAATAATTTTAAATACATAAGTAGAATATGTGCTATCAAAAACTACATCTGAAGTACCATGAATAAAATCTGCAGTATTAGTATTAGAAGATATTGTAATGGTTTTAATTAAAATCATTTTACCAGATGGTACTGCACTATCTAAAGTACCATTGTTTATTAAATTTGTTCCATTGGATATAACTGTCATATTAACTATCCTTTATTCCGTAGAGTTTTATTTCGCCAGTTTGTATGTTTCCACCATAACCTATTTGAAAAATCACAGCATTTACTGCTGATGTAGTATTAGCATACCCAGCAGTAATACAATTAAAACTATAACTATCAGATTGTGCGACATTTGAATTAGACATAAAATGCTTAACAAAAGTTGTTGAACTAGGATTAAATAACCACATTTCTCCACTCATACTTTCATCATTTTCAGCACCAAGTTCTCCACATATTTTTATATAGCCTGTTGATTGTGCAAAATCTTGTCCACCATCATAACCTAGTGAACCACCAGCATCATTTTCTCCATGTGTTGCTTTGAAATATGTATTAGTTTTCGTAACATTGTAATTACTTCCACCATCTGTACTCATATTCATTTCAAAAAATGATTCATTATAACTTGTATGTATGTTGTTAAATTCAAATTTGTAAATAGGATATGTACTATCCAAGACTACATCTGATGCTCCATGTACGAATGATAATGTAGAACTAGAATTAGCAGTTAAAGTTTTAATATGAACCAATGAACCTAGACTTTGAGAAAAAGCACCATTGTCTAAAATGGTTGTGCCATTAGAGATAAAAGCCATGTTTAAATCTCCTCTAGTTTAAACTTATATTTCTTGCCTGATTTGTTATTAACAATAAATAAATCTTCAGAACCCTCTTGAATAGTCCAATTACCTTTTGTGCCATCTACAGAGTTACCTTCTTCTTTAGCTTCGTTAGATAAATGTAAGTCTCCTGTGTATATGTTTCTCCAAACTTTAGAAGTTGAACCTAAATCATATGTATCATTTGCACTTGGTAAAAGATTTTCTCCAACTGCACTAAAATCTGCTGCTGGTATTTCAACCCAAGTCATACCACCAGTATTTCCAGATTGTGCTGATAAAAAATATCCGTTTGTTGGTGCATTAGAAACTTTTAAATTTGCTTCATCAACAATATTATCTGCAATAGTTAAAGCTGTTGCTCCAGTAACTTCTCCAGTATGTGTTGCGTTTGATGTAATTCCAGTTAAAGCTGAACCATCTATTGCTGGTAAAGCAGAAGGAAATCTAGCATCTGGTACAGTTCCACTTGTTAAATTAGTTGCTGAAAGATTAGTTAAATCAACTGCAGGAACATTGTCTAAACTTGCTGTTTTGACATCTCCGTTTGCGTCTAGTAAATCTGCAATATTTCTAGCTTTAGTCATTAATTTAATTTCCTATAATTTGTTGTTGTTTCAATTTTGTAGGCTAGATATTTCTACCTAGCCTTTAAGTTTTACTCTGCTACTGGTGGTGTATAACCAGTTAATGCTGTAGCTTCTTCTTGTGTTAATCCTAAATCTAATAGTTTAGTGTTACCACTTGCTTGTGCTGTAGCTTTAGCTGTTTGTGTAGCTTCAAGTTCTGCAATTTCTTCAGCAGTTGGTAAGTTAGATGTAAATGTACTTCCATCATAACTAAAACCTGCTTTAACTGTGTCATCACAATCAACCCAAGTCATAGTAGGTGCAACTTCAAATTCAGTTGCTTGAACATCTACTACTCTATTTTCAAATATTAATGCTTTCATTATTTATACTCCTCTACAATTACAATTCCTGCGTTACCAACTTTACCTGCTCTATTAGTGTGAGCACCTCCACCACCACCTGCACCATATGCAATATCAGTTCCACCTTGTGCGTCTGTGCTTGACCAGTCATTAGCAGGTCTACCACCACCTCCAAAGAAAGATGAACCACCAAAGCCACCACCACCATTATCTTGTGCACTGTTAGCATTGTGCATACCACCAAAACCACCTTTTATGTTGATTTGACCATTTGAACCTACTCCACCTTTACCATTGTCAGGTCTTGGATTACCTACAGCAGGATAACCACCTGCTCCTCCAGTAGCAGTTAAGTAAGAACCGAAAGATGTTGTTCCACCATCATTACCAATTATACCTGCATTTGCTGCACCACCTGCTCCACCTGCACCAACTGTAACTGAGACAGTAGAAGATAAACTTGATACATCTATAATTTCAATAGAAGAACCTCCTCCACCTCCACCACCACCCATATTGAATGAACCAGAGCCAGAACCTCCACCTCCACCTCCACCAGTTAATGTAACTTTAATTTTATTAATTCCACTTGGTTTTGTGTAAGTACCATTTGCAGTAAAAACTTGTTGTGATTGAAGTCCACCACCAGTATCTCCCCAAGAAGGATTTGCACCAGTACCACCAGTAAGCAATGCTTGACCAGAAGTTCCTGCACCAAGTCTTTGTAATCCACTTCCATCTCTGTAAAGTATATCACCTTGTGTTGTTAAAGTTGTTGCTACGTCACCACCTTCTGCCATTACTTGCCAGTAAGTACCATTTGATACTGCGTTGCCTGTTGATGCTAGAATACAAACATAACTAGAACCACCAGATGAAACTACGTCATCTACTGCGTAAGCTGTTGCACCATTATATGCACCTCTCCAGTTAAATTTGATAGCACCTAAGTTAATTGTTGCCATATTTGTTTCCTTATATTGTTGATATTAAATCGCCATTTGCATCAATGCTAAAGACAAAGCCTGAAGCACTAAATAAGACATCATCAAAAGTGGCGAAAGTTGAACTTGAGATGTTATCTACACCTTGATTAGTTGTTGTTATAATCAACTCACCAGATGAATTTTTGTTAAAACCATAAACTTCTGCTGAAGAAGTATTGGCAAATTCTAAAGCTGTTCCACCAGAATTTACTACTAATGC
>Ga0208134_1000393_pt1 | contig 28721 bp, 55 predicted proteins | sample VirMetDEL_Mar_31_FD_184515 | JGI IMG/M metagenome (GOLD analysis project Ga0208134, IMG submission 184515) | Aqueous microbial communities from the Delaware River and Bay under freshwater to marine salinity gradient to study organic matter... | ecosystem: Environmental > Aquatic > Marine >...
ATTTTGAAATCATATCAAAACTATCATTTGTAGAACAAAAGCAAGGTTGGTCAATGCATACATTTTCTTACGATGAAATAAACGCTTTAGCTGAAAAACTCGATGGTTTGATACCAGATGGACTAAAGGAAATTGAATTAGAACATTTTAAATTAGCAATGATTTTTTTACAGAAACGTAGAGAAGATTCTCCTTGTTGGGGAATAGATTCTAGTCAATGGCGTAAAGTAACATCAGAAGATTATATAAAATAATATACAAAGCGTAATGGAAATGCAAGATATAAAATTAGCGATTATAAACTTTCTGACGTTTACAATATCATTCAGTAACGTAGAGCAATGGCTAAAATTAACGCTATTGATTATATCGATTGTTTATACATTACAAAAAGTAATATTAATGCATAAGAAAAAGGATGAGTAGGTATTTTAAAGAGATAGAAGAAAATATGGATGCTAACTTTTTACACAAGTTAGATAAAGCACGTGCATTAGCTGGTATGCCATTTATTATTAACTCAGCTTATAGAAGTCCAGAACATCCACTATCAATTAAAAACCCAAACTCAAGCCATATAAAAGGTCTAGCAGTAGATATTAGCGTAAAGGATAGTAGAACTAGGTTTATAATTGTAGATGCTTTGATTAAGGTAGGATTTAACCGTATTGGTATTGCTGATACATTTATACACGTTGACCTAGACATAGATAAAAGTAACAAAGTAATTTGGACTTATTAAATGGATTACGAAGTACGCATAGATGATTTAATGCTCTTAGAAAATGCTAGTGATTTTAAGAAGTATTTATACTCACTACACGAAGAGATTGATATTTACGATACAACAGACCTTTATGAGTTTTTTTATAAATTAGGTTGGCAAGACCATTGCAAAGTATGTATAGAGTTTAAGCAGTATATAAATGAGTAAAGACAAAAGAACATACAAAGAAAGAAACGGTACTACTAGGGTTGGCGATTTTCTAAGAAGTATAAACTTTAGTAAAGCTGCTGATGTTGTTATGGATATTGTAGGTGGAGATTTTAAAGGTGCTTTAGAAACTATAAAAGGAAGTGATGAATTAACACCAGCACAAATAGAATTTGCATTAAAAGAGTTAGAGTTTGACAAACAAGAAATGCAAGAAGTAACAAAACGCTGGGAAAGTGATATGCTTAGTGATAGTTGGCTAAGTAAAAATATAAGACCTTTAACCCTTGCTTTTTTAACTGCTACACTATTTATCTACATAATACTAGATAGTGCATTAGATGGCTTTAAAATAGCCGCAGAATGGATAGATTTACTTTCTTCTTTGTTGCTTTTAGTTTACGGTGGTTACTTTGGTGCTAGAACCGTAGAAAAGGTTGTTAAAAGCAAAAAATAATAATTTTAGGTTGTTTTTTGAAAATAAAAGATATAACTTTGAATTTTTTATTAATTATATGTTGTTAAACAACAAAAAAATATTATATAAAATAATATAAAAATAATATATAAATAAAAGATAAGATATCTGACCCCTATTCAATGGCTAAAAAAACACAACGTAAGAAACTTGTAGAAAAGTTAGACAAGGTGTTTAGCGTTTATATAAGGCTTAGGAAAGCCAAAAACCAAATAGCAGAGTGTTTTACTTGTGGCAAACAAGACCACTATAAGAAACTACAAAACGGTCACTTTCAGAGTAGAAAGCATTATAGTACTAGATGGGATGAAATCAATTGCCAAGTACAATGTGCTGGTTGCAATGTATTTCGTTACGGAGAGCAGTATAAATTTAGTGTTAATTTAGATTTAAAGTATGGTAAGGGAACTGCTGAAGCTATGCACCTAAAATCAAACCAAACCGTAAAGCTGGACAACTACGATTTAGAAGTGTTAATAACTAAGTACGATAATTTAGTAAAAGAATATTTAAAAAAGTAAATTTGTTTTGAATTAGTTGTCATAATCTTTTTTGTTTTTAAAGGGTGTTACATTTTTGTAGCACCTTTTTTTGTTTATAAGTATATTTTTATATATTTGTACTAAACAAAAACTATTTTTTATGAAACTAAAACACAAAATTAAGCCAGAGTATTTACAGATACTCAACAAAGAAACAGAATTTACTAACCTTAGTGATGAGATTTCAAACGCATTAGAAACTTACGACTATGTAATAGAACTACCTTATGGTACTATCTTAACTATGGAAATGGTATTAGGTAATGTTAGCAGTCCGTATAACTATTTTTACGAGATTTGATATGGCAATTGATAAACAAACACTAGACTTTTTAAATTATAGGGTAGAAGCCTTAGAAAAAGAAGTACAACGATTAACAAAAGAAAACAATAAACTAAAAGCAGAAAATTATGAACACGTCAAAACTTACGGAACTTTACAAGAAGTACAAGCTAGAAAGAGAGGACTTTTTTAAGCACCAGCATTACACAATCATCACTAGAGCTGGAATAGAACGTATTATGGCTTTAGAGCAAATGTCTATAAAGTATGAGGTAATAAAATGTGAACCTAATTTTGCAGTATTTAAAGCCTATGCAGAAAAGGATGGTAAAAGTATTGAAACATTTGGTAGTGCTTTAAAAGGTGCTAACTATAAAGATGGCAATACTAACAGTTGGTATGTTGCTGAAATGGCAGAGAAACGTGCAATGTCAAGAGCAGTACTTAAATTAACTGGTTTTTATGAGTTAGGAGTATTTGGCGAAGATGAAAGTGAAACATTCAAAAAATCTAACAACAAATAATTATGAAAGAAACTAAATTTTTTAAAATAAAATATACTTTAAATAATAATAAAAATTGCAAATATGAGGGTGTTAAATCTAAAAGTTGTAAATTAGATGATATCATAGAAGAAACGTCAAGAGCAAAAGCTATAAAGTTTTTAAAAGAAAAATACTCTTATAAAGAAAGAGGTATATTTAAAGAAAACCAAGATGTACACATAAATCAAGTAATAGATTTATAATAAATAAAAAATCAAACATTAATATTAAATAACAAACTATGAGTTTAAAAGTAAAAGGTAGCATAACAAAGGTACTACCAACACAAACTGGAGAAAGTGCTAAAGGCGAATGGAAAAAATTATCATTTGTAGTAGACACAAAAGAAGAGTACAACAATCTTTACTGCTTTGATATATTCGGTGCAGAGAAAGTAGACGAGTTCTTAAAGTACAACAAAGAGGGTAAAGATGTTGAGGTAGATTTCAACGTAAGAACAAACGAGTACAACGGAAAGTACTACACTAGCTTACAAGCGTGGAAAGTATTTAAGTCTGAGCCAGTAACTGCTAAAGAACAAGCACCAGATAGAGAGTCATCAGATTTACCATTTTAACCATATAAGGTGTTATTAATTTAGCACCTTTTTTTTTAATTATTGTGCATAACGTACTTGTAATAAGATACGTTGCTTTTCGCAATGGATTTTATTACGTGTTGTAAATTGGTGCGGAAAAATAACTACTAAACTTATTTGGTATTTACAAAGTATTTACTATATTTGCATAGAAACAATTAAAAACAGATATATTATGAAAGCAGATTTAAGAATTGACCAAGACGATTTAAAAGCACTTTTTGCACATACTCGAAGTGCTTATGGTAATATGACTTTTACAAATTGGTGTAAAGAATGTAAAAAAAGCTATATGAGTTACTTTAATAACAAAGAGTTATTTAATAACCGCAAATACACTTATAGCCAATTTGTAAATGCCCAAATTATAGCACTGTATTAAAATGGCTAAGACTAAAAAAGTTACAATAACCTTAACAGATGAGCAACAAGCAAAAGCACGTAGTTTGTCTGTTTTGGTGCTTGGAAAAGAAAACATAAGTGGTTTAATAGGCTATATGATTAACAAACTTGATAGAGAAACGAAAAGTTAGCACTTGTTTACAACGGTTTGGCTATGCTGACGTTGTGAGGTACGAGAAATGCAGTATAGGTGGTGTTATGCACCGTTAATTAAAAACTAAAAATATTATGAGTACAACATTTGGAATTAGAATACCGTCTACGGATGAGATTAAGCCAATAGCGAGAAGAATTGGTAGAGGACAAGGTAAAGTTGAAGTTTGGTTTACTGAACCATTAGCTGAACTATTAGATGATGAATTAGAAGTTATAGCAATAGATAACTCTAATCAAGGAATAAATACAATAAAGGACATTAAGAAGCACATATCTAATGGTGCATAACACAAAGATATGATGCGTTTCAATGCATTATATCGACTGTTATGAGCAGTAGCAAAGCTATTGCGTAAATATTTAAAAATTACATTATGATAACAAGAAACACAAAATTTAATAGATTAGTATTTGTAATAGTGATGATAATTGCTATTTTATGGGCAGCATTAGAAATGAATTAATTATATTTATACCAAAAACAAAAAATGATTATAGACTTTAATACTGAATTAATAAAACTAAACAAGGTAAGAACTGGAGAAATAAAAGAAGCACAAAGGTTAGGACATCCAACACTAGACGAACACTTTCGTTTTAAAAAATTTAGTTTTGACATTTTTATTGGGCATAGCAATGTTGGAAAGACTACAACGGTTCTTTACTTAATGCTCTTGCAGACTTTAAAACATAATACCAAGTGGTTAGTTTACTCAAGCGAGAACGAGCCACACGGATTAATTAGAAAGTTAATAGAATTTAAACTAGGTATGCCAATAAACAAGCTGGATGAAGATACGATGCAAGAACAAGCAGAGTTTGTAAACAAGCATTTTAAGTTTATTTATAGTAATGACCTTTATACTTATAGAGAATTACTAAACCTAGCAAAGCACGTTAAAAACGCTTGGGAATATGAGGGTTTTATGATAGACCCTTACAACTCATTAAAAATGGATAGAAACGTTTTAAAAGGTATTAGTTCACACGAGTACCATTACCAAGCTGCAAGTGAGTTAAGAATATTCTGCAAAGAAAACGGTGTTAGTATATGGTTAAATATGCATTGCGTTACTGAAGCATTAAGGCGTAGACATAAAGATAGCCACCAATTTGCTGGGCATCCTCAACCACCTATGATGAGCGATGTAGAGGGTGGTGGTAAGTTCGGCAACAGAGCAGATAACTTTTACTGCATACACAGATACACGCAGCACGAAAGCGATTGGATGTATAGTATGATACACACTAGAAAGATAAAAGATACAGATACTGGTGCAAGACCTACAAACTTAGATAATCCATTAAGACTAAAGAGCATACTAAATAATGTAGGCTTTGAGATAGATGGCATTAACTTAATCAAACCAAGTCGAATACAACAACAAGAAGTACCATTTTGAACAAACAAGAGTTTTTGAAATTAGCATACGAAAAACATAAAGACTGGATAGCAATAGTCAATTCCTTTGGTTGCAATCCAGCTTTCTCTGAGGATATTGTACAAGAGGTTTACATAAAGCTAGACCGTTTGTTAGATAATGGCTTAGATGCCACCTATGGCGATGAGGTAAACTATTACTATGTTTACAAACAACTTAGAGGAACGTATGTTAATTTTATAAAACAAAAGGATAAAATCAATATGCAGTACATTGAAGAAATTGGTGTACCAGAAAAAGAGGTACAAGAAGCAGAAGATGAAAAGTACGATGTATTACAATTGATGAAAAACTTAGAGCAAGAACTAGAGCAGTTGTACTGGTACGACAAAAAAGTATTTGAAATAATAATGGGTGGTAAAAAAATAGCTGAACTATCAAGAGATACAGACATAGGCTATTATTCACTTTATAACACATTTAGAAAAACAATTAAACATTTAAAACAAAAATTATGATAAACTTACATTTAGGAATTTATGATGGAGATGTTGCAGTAATTAAATTTAATACTCAAACCGAATTAAGCGACTACTTACAAGAACTTGAAAGGTTTGACTGCATTTGGTTAGCTACTAAAGATTTTGAAAAAGGGGAGATTTTGATAACTGAAAACTTACAGACTTTAATAAGTTCTGTTGAAAATTTACATTTTGATTTACTTTGTGACACGCCTAAAGATTTCTTTGTACAAGAATACCAAACTTATGAGGATGCTTATAAAGTTGCTTTAGATATGAGAGAGGGCAACCCAAAGTGCTACAACTAATACACTAATAAATTAAACACTTAAAACACAAATTATGAAACTAAACGCATTTGAAAACGAAACTTTTAACTATTACAGAGAACACCAAGAGAAGATTGAAAAAGCTATTAAGCTACTAAAAGAAAATAACTATGAGGTTATAAAACTAAAAGCAAAGAAATGAACCTAAAAGAAAAAATAAAAAAGAAAGAGGTTCAAATACTTGACTGGTGGAATAAAAGCTACAAAGAAAAAATATCTTTAGTAGATGATGAATATAGCACCTATGATTTTGAAAGCGACAATCTGATAATAGAAGTAAAACATAGGTTCAAGGCATACAGTACAAAAATGGTAGAAACTATGAAGCTGAGTGTAAACTATCAAAAATCACAGTTAATGAATAAGACATTTATTTATATAGTTGTAGATGAAAATGGTTTAACTCTTTTTAATATTACTAAAAATATAAATAAAATAATAAAGCTACCAGAACTGAATAAATTGATGGAGCATACACATTATTACTCAGATACAAAAATTATGAAATTACATAGAAACTTACCTAAAAACCTATCTGCATTATGGGAAGTAAAATACGACTAGGAGATTTAATATATTACATAACCTTTTATACTGGCATACATTGGCTAGTTAAGAAAGTAAGCAAGTTGCTAGGCAAAGATTGTGGATGCGATAAACGTAGACAAGATATGAATAAAATAGACCTTTGGTAATGGAAGAACAAGATTTAAAAGACTGGCAAGAGTTTAAAGAAAATGCCTATCCTTTTACTAAGATAGCGAACAAACCTAAGCTAGTAAAAAAGTATGTAAAGCTAATAAACGTTTTACACGCTAAGTATTACAAACACAAATATAATGAGCCTTGCACGTGCAATGGTTCGGTATATAGAAAAAGAGTAGCAGAACTAGATAAGATATGAAACAAAAGAAGTACACAGTTAATCAAGAAATCAAATTATTAAAAAGTAAGGTTTCACAATTGGAACAAGCACTAGAACGTATTGCTGCTTACATTTATTACCTACAAAATAATGATAAAGAAAATACATCAATGGGAGAAAGCAGTAATAACACTACTGAATAATGATGGATGGGATTTAAAACATACTGGAGATAGTTTTGAAAGCTGGGATGCCATAGGTACAACACCTAAAGGTAAAGAATGCGTTATAGAAATGAAATTTCGCAAGACGTACTATGAAACTAAAATGCTTGAAAAGTTCAAGTACGATAAATTGATAGCTACTGGTAAGGTTGCATTGTATTTTGTTAATGACCCAAAGAACAACTATTTGTTTTGGCTTAACGAATTAACCGATTTAGAGATTAAAGATATGTACTGTCCAGATACTACACTATGGACAAAAAAGAAATTATTAAAGCCTTGTTACTTGCTTAAAGAAGAAGATGCTAGAATAATAAATAAAAATTAATGTTTATAATTTTTGGTATTTAATAAACATTTTATATATTTGGGTATTATTAGCAATGAAGCTGGTAACTAAAAACAAATATTATGGAACAATCAAACTGCTGCGATGCATTACCATTATGGAACACAGATATATGTTCTGATTGTGGAGAACACGCAGAATTTTACGAGGTAGAATTAACAACTAAAAACAATTAAGATGAAAGATTTAATCGAATTACTAAAGCAAATAGACAATGACTTTTACAAAGGTATTTATACAGTAGGAGAGCGTTATGACCTAATTAAAGGTATTGAAGATTTATTAAAAACAAAAAAATTCATATAATGAGTTACTACGAACAAATAGACCCAATAGGAGAAAGCGACATAGAAGAATGCTGCACACATTGTGAAGCACCTAACACAAGTTACAGAGGATATTGCTCAAGTGCTTGTTATAATTATGATACTAAATAAACAAAAGATGATACAACAACACAAAATTTTAGCAACTGGATTACACGCTATCACTATAAACGATAGGGTACACATTTATACAGAACAAGAATACCAGCACTTATCTTGGTGGAAGATAGTAAAGATGCGTTACCTATGAATGTACTACAAAGACAAAGCTATAAACTTTACTTTAATTGGTTAGCTAATAAGTTAATAGACTGGTACGATAACAAACCAGCTAACAAAGACTTAAAGAACTGTATAAAAGCAATAGAACACATAGGCTTACATAATAACAACTTACAGATAGAAAACGACATAAACACAAAGCTGGTAAGTAAGTTAAGAGCAGATAGAAACAGAACCGTACTAAGAGCAAGAAAGTCTGAAGAACAAGTTGAGAAACTAGAAAAAGAAATAGAAGAACTAAAACTAAAACTAAAGATAGGATTATGAACGATAATGAAAAAAACGATGTAGCTATTTTTTCACTAATGATAATAGTAGTTATTGTAATAGGATTAAACATTTATAACTTATGGAATTTATAATGCTAGCATTTGCATTTTACTTAATATATAAAACATTTCAAGATGATTAAATTATTAGACAATAACAATTACGAAAAAGAAGAACTACTTAAAAAGATGGAAGATGATACTTTCTACTATGGAGAGTTAAACAAACTAGCTTTAAGTAGCAGTAGCCTTAAACAACTATTATCAAGCCCAAAGACTTACTCTTACAGTTTGAAGTATGGTAGTCCAGAAACGCAACCTTTACGAGATGGGTGGCTTTTTCATACTGCGATACTAGAACCTAACGTATTTGAAGCACAAAGGTTCATAGACGTACAAAGTAAGAACACAAAGAAATACAAAGAAGCAAAGCTGGAGTTTGGCAAGGTGTTTACAATGAAAGAAAAGAACGATGCAGAACGTTTAGCAGATGCATTCTACAGAAACGAACAAGCACTACAATTAATAACAGATTGTGAATTTGAAATACCAGCAATAGGCGAAGTAAAAGGTATGCCATTTAGAGGTAAGGCTGATGTAATAGCCCACGATAGAATAGTAGACTTAAAGACTACAAGTGGTGGAATGGATAACTTTTATTATAGTGCTAAAAAATATTCTTACGATGTACAATGTTATTTATACTGCCAATTGTTTAACAAGACTTATGACCAGTTTAAATTTATAGCCATAGACAAAGGCAGTTTAGATATTGGTATATTTGATTGCTCAGAGGAGTTTTACTTTAAGGGAGAAGAAAAGGTAGAAAAGGCAATAGACTTATATGAGAAGTTTTTTATATTTGGAGCAGACCTAGATAACTATTGTTTAACTGGAACATTATAAAACAAGTAATAAGATTATTTTAAAATATGGAATTAAAGGAACTGATAAGAATAATAAACGACAAGTACAAAGTAGACATTCTAGAAACTACAAGAGAAAGAGAAGTGGTTTATGCTAGAAAAGTATATTGCTACATAGCAAGACAATTAAGATACAAACTACATAACATAGGAAGCCACATAAACCTAAAGCACGATAACGTACACTATCATATAAAAACTATAAATAGAATATACAATCACGATGCAATAAAGTGTAACGAGATAATAGACCAGTATAACCTAAACATAACAAACCTAAAGGTTGAAAAGGAAGAAATAACTAGATATGAGTATGAGGGTATTCTAGGCGATTTAAAAGCATTAGATGATGATTTACTTAAAGAACTAATAGAAACACGAGTAAAGCCATTTATAAGACTTACACAGAGCAGAAAACAACATAAGGTAAAGGTACAAGGTTCAGCACCTATATTACGTAACAGAGTTAAAAACCCTTTTTTACAAAGATAATATGAATGTAATCAGTTTATTTAATGGAATGGGAACATTAAGACAAGCGTTTGAAGATATGAATATAAAGGTTCATAAATACTATTCAAGTGAGATTAAACCTTATGCAATAGAACTACAACAACACCACTTTCCAGATGTTATACAAGTTGGAGATATTAATAATTGGAAGCAATGGGATATTGATTGGGAAACTATTGATTTTATTGGTAGTGGTTCACCTTGTCAAGATTTAAGTGCAGCTGGTAAACGTGCTGGAATTAATGGAAGCAGAAGTAGTTTGTTTTTCACCTTTGTTGAAATATTAGAACACGTAAAAAAATTAAACCCAAATGTCAAGTTTTTACAAGAAAATGTAGGTTCAGCACCTAAATTAGATGTTGGAATAATGAGTAGAGCATTAGGTGTTTATCCAGTTAGAATTAATAGTAGTTTAATGACTGCACAATTAAGAGATAGGTATTATTGGTCTAATATTAGAATAAAACAAGATGGAATGTTTGGCGATATAGTTACAGATATACCACAACCAAAAGATAGAGGTATAATGTTTAAAGATATTATAACAGATGGCCAGGTTAAAAGAGTTAAAGCAAATGCAATGTTAGAGGGTGATTATAAACAATTTGTAAAAGACCCTATTAAAGAAAATATACTATTACAAAAAAGAATAAAAAAAGGTAAACAAAACGCTAATATAGTTTTTGTTGACACAGATAAACATACTTGTTTAAATACTGGAAGTGGTAAAGGTGGAACTCAAACTTATTTAAAACATCGAAACGAAACTACTGGTATGATAACATTAATATCAGATAAAAATCAACAAGTAAGAACCGTAAATAAAATAGAAATGTGTAGGCTGCAAGGATTTCCAGATAATTATTGTGATATACTATCTAAAGCAAAAGCTGGTAGTTTACTTGGTGATGGATGGACTTTACCAATAATAATACACATTTTATCTTTTATGAAATTTAGTGATTAAACAGAATTATTTTAAAAAATAAAAAACTATTGATATATTAATAGCGTACACATACGAACATAAAAAATATACAATGGCATATAACACAGATGACCTTAGAGAACAATCACTAAAAGCTATAACAGAACATAATCTTATTTTCATTGGGGATATATTTGCTTATGTAGGATTTAGTAAACGTGCATTCTATGACCATAAATTGCAAGAATGCAACACTATAAAAAGCGAACTATATAAAAATAGGGTTAATATGAAGATAGAGATGCGTAAGAAGTGGTATGATAGCGATAACGCAACATTGCAGATAGGACTTATGAAACTCATAGCAAACGATGAAGAAGCACATAGATTGAACGGAACTAAGAGGGAAGTAAAACACGATACCACAGATAAAGAGATTAACATAAAAATCCATAGGTAATTGAACGTAGATGTAAATGTAGTATTTGAACATTTACTTGATAGCAAATCAAAGATAGTAGTAGAGCAAGGTGGAACAAGGTCTGGTAAGACTTATAACATTCTGCTCTATATAATTTTTAAGTACTGCCAAGTAAACAAAGGTAAGACGATTACTATTTGTCGTAAGACATTTCCAGCACTACGCTCTTCAGTTATGCGTGATTTCATAGAGATACTTAAAAAGCATAACAAGTATAGGGAAGAAAACCACAATAAATCAAATAGTGAATACAACTTAGATGGCAACCTAATAGAGTTTATATCGGTAGACCAACCACAAAAGATAAGAGGTCGTAAACGTGAGTTGTTATTTATCAATGAAGCAAACGAACTAGAGTACGAAGATTGGCAACAGCTTATATTCAGAACAACAGATAAGATAATACTAGACTATAACCCTAGTGATGAATACCATTGGATATACGACAAGGTACTAACTAGAGAAGATGTAGAGTTCTACAAAACTACATATAACGATAATCCTTTTTTAGATAAGTCTATTGTAAAAGAAATAGAACGCTTAAAAGAAACAGATGAGCAGTACTGGCAGATATACGGATTAGGAGAAAAGGGTACAAGCAAAGCAACTATATTTAATTACCACGAGTGCGATAAGATACCAGAAGATGCAGAGTTTATATCTTACGGTGCAGATGCAGGATATACTAATGACCCAAGCACCTTAGTTTCAGTTTACAAGAAAGACCATAACTTATACATACAAGAACATCTATACAGAACGATGATGACTACAAAGGATTTAAGCGACCATTTCAAGCTGGTAGGAGTTGGTCGTAATACTATTTATTTTGATGCAGCAGAACCACGTTTAATTGCAGAACTAAGAAGAATGGGGCATAACGTGCAGCCAAGTCTAAAAGGTAGAGATAGTATAAATGCTGGTATAGACCTTTTAAAGCGTTTTAAGATACATTTAACGAGTGATAGCGATAATTTGATAATGGAGTTTAGGAACTATAAATGGCTTGAAGATAGAAGTGGTAAACTAACAAATAAACCAGTACCAAAAAATGACCACCTTATAGATGCTGCCAGATACGCCACATACTCAATATTAAGCAGACCTAACTTTGGCAAATATGCAATAAGCTAATAAAATAAATTAAAAATAAAATGTTTATTATTTGTTTATAAGTATAAAAGGTTTTATATTGCGGTATATTAATAAAACAAAAACAAATATTATGAAATCATTTTTAGACATTACAAACGAGATAATTAAAGAAAGAAATCTTGAGTATTCTCCAAAAGCATTTAACGATATAATGAATGAGGTTAAATCTACACCAAAATACATTGAACACAATAACAAAAGAAACGAATGGTTATCAAGTAGAAACACAAACACTAAAGACTATTTAGTTTCGTTTATGGCAAACACACTAACAACAGATGTTAGATTAAAATAACCAACCATAAACACTTATAACACCCTTACAGAAATGTAGGGGTTTTTTTGTACCTTGTTCTAAATTTTAAAAAAACATTGATATATAAATATGAAGATAGTAATACCTAACAGTCTTAACGAAATTACACTAGGTCAATACCAAGAGTTTTACAAGCTAACAGAAAGCACAGATGCAAAGTTAGTAGAACGTAGAATGATAGAGATATTTTGTAAAGTACCTATGAAGTACGTTAACCAAATGAAAGCTATTGATGTAAAGGAGATAATACAAATACTTACACAGATGCTAGAAAACAAACCTAGCTTAGTAAACTTATTTAAGATGGATGGTGTTGAGTATGGGTTTATCCCAGATTTAGACGATATGACCTTTGGCGAGTACGTAGACCTTGATACATTTATAGGCGATACAGAAAACTTGCATAGGGCAATGAACGTTTTATACAGACCTATAAAAATAAAAAAGAATGGTAGATATCAGATAGTAGATTATGATAGTGAGAAGTACAAGGATATGTTAGGTATGCCAATGGATGCAGTTATAAGTTCTATACTTTTTTTTTATCATTTAGGCATCGACTTGTCACAGATTATGATGGACTGTTCCAAAAACAAGAACGAGAAGCACTTGATGCAGTATCTAATTTCGGAAGAAAATGGGGTTGGTATCAATCATTCATTCACATCGCTCAAAACGATATTAGAAGATTTAAGGATATCTCTAAACTAAATATGCACGAATGTTTAACGTTTCTAACATTTGAAAAAGAGAAGAACGAACTAGAAGCAAGAAAGATAAAAAGTAAATTCAAATAAAATGAGTGATAGAGGTATAAGGGGTTTTTACCTAATTACAAAAACGATAGAGGAGCAGTTGCTGGAAGATGCAAATGTTAATACCGTTACTACTGGCGATATAACTAAAGTTGACTTATCTAAGCAAACGATATTTCCGTTAAGCCACATTGTAATAAACCAAAGTACAATTGAAGAACAAGTAATACGTTTTAATATATCGGTGCTATCTATGGATGTTGTGGATATGAATAAGGAAGAAGTAACAGATATATTCAGAGGTAACGATAACGAGCAAGATATACTAAATACACAACTAGCAGTATTAAACAAACTTACCCAAGTGCTTGGTAGAGGTACACTTTACACAGACAAATACCAGCTGGATGGTACTGTAAGTTGCGAACCTTTTTACGATAGGTTTGAAAACGAAATGGCTGGATGGGCAGCAACGTTTGATATCTTAATACCTAATGATATAACAATATGTTAGCAGATAAAGAAGTACAAAGAGCGTTACAAGACTTTGCAAAGTATGTTATACAACAATCACGCAGCAACTTAACTAAAGGTAGAAATCCTTATGGTTCTTATAATGATACTAAAAACTTATATAATAGTTTAGGTAGTGATATTAATAAAACAAGCAAAGGGTTTAGCCTAGCATTTAATATGGCTGATTATGGTAAGTTTCAAGATAAAGGTGTAAGAGGTAAATCATCAAGTGCTAAAGCACCAAATAGTCCTTTTAGATTTGGAACTGGTAGTGGTAAGAAAGGTGGTTTAACAAATAGTATTAATAAATGGGTTAAAAGAAAAGGCTTTCAGTTTAGAGATAAAAAGTCTGGAAGATTTTTAAGTTATGATAGTACTGCATTTTTAATAACTAGAAGCATATACAACAAAGGTATAAAACCAAGTATGTTTTTTACTAAGCCATTTATAGCAGCTTTTAAAAGGTTGCCAGATGATTTATTAGAAGCATACGCAATAGGGTTAGAGAAACAAATACAACTGAACATAGATAAGAAATGAGCAAGATAAACGTAAGAAGTCCGTATTACATTTACGATACAGTAGCAAACTTAACGTCTGATAGGATTGACATATACATATATACTGGAACGCAAACAACAGATAGACCTAGTACACCTACATATAATTTAACAAGCCTAGCTATAAACGATAAAGTAACTATTGAAATTAGTGAGTTAGTAAAAGACTATTTCGATAATAACTTTGATGGAGATTATGCAAGTGATTTCTTTTGGGTAGACTACCAAATATTCAGAAGCATAAGTGGTGGTACTTTTACTGGTCAAGGGTTTGTTCAGCTAAAAGGTTTTTATGGTTATGGCTTTTTTGAAGAGGGTGCAAATCCACAAAACGATAGTGGTCTATTACAAACAAATACTAAGGTAGTAAAGCTAGACGATGCACCAGCAGTTATTCCAGTAGATACATCTAAAACAACACAAGTTACTTATTTACTAAACGGAGAAACAATATACACAAAGGCTATAACTAGCAGTAGTGAAAACGATGAGCAGATAGAATACGTTACAAGTGGTGTTAATGGTGCAGATATATTTGAAGATAGAGTAATACAAGATGGTGGTACTTTTGAAGATAGCGAGTGCTTAAAAGAGTTTGAAGATGACTTTGTATTATTTGACTTTGATAAAATTTACATAGATACAGATGATGGTGTTATAGTGTTAGATGTAGATAGTATAAGCGAATGTAAATACACGCCTTACAAAGTAACGTTTATAAATAAGTTCGGTGCATTACAAGATATATGGTTTTTCAAACTTAGTAAAGAAAGCCTTAGCGTTAAGAAAGAAGAGTTTAAAAGAAACACCGTAATAAACGGAAGCTATAATATAAGCAAACATCAAAACAAAATACTGAGTAAAAACGGTAAGGAGAAAGTAACGTTAAATACTGGTTACTATCCAGAAGCCTATAACGACGTATTTAAAGAAATGCAGTTAAGTGAAGATTGTTGGATTGAGGTTAACAGTCAAACGTTACCAATCAATGTAAGTAGTTCTAATTTTGAATATAAGACGCATTTAAACGACAAACTAATAAACTACACCATAACTATCGACTACGCTTTTGATACGATAAACAACATACGTTAATGCAGATAATAGAGTTATACATACAAGGTACAAAGGTAGACTTATTCAAAGACGAGAGTGTAAGTATTACAGATAGTATTCAGAACGTAAAGGATATATCTAAGATATTTACTGCGTTTAGCCAACAATTTAACTTACCAGCTTCAAAGACTAACAACAGATTATTTAAGCACTATCATAATTACGATATAAATAATGGTTTCGATGCTAGGTTTAAAGTAGATGCTGAGATAAAACTAAACGGAGTAACTTACAAGGTAGGTAAGATAAAACTAAACGAGGTTAGCTTAAAGGACAATGTACCATATTCTTACAAGGTTGTATTCTTTGGAGATACCATAGAGTTAAAAGACTTACTTGGCGAGGATATGTTAAGCGAATTGCCAATAGATAGTAGCTTAGATTTCGACTATGACTTTACAAATATAAAAAGTAGGTTTGAAAATGCTGGAGATGTGATTGTACCATTGATTACACATAGTAAACGTTTTCAGATAGCTAATGATGGCAAGTATAGAGATTTAGATAATAACAAATTAGACTATGTAGATGTTAAACCAGCATTGAGAGTTAAAAAAATTATTGATGCAATAGAAACAAATTACGGAATAGATTTCAGCGACGAGTTTTTTAACAGTAATATTTTTACTGAGTTATTTATTTGGCTACATAGAAACGAGGGTTTTATATCTAATTCGACTGAGGGTGGTGGTTTAAATACTATTAACAATAGATTTCACGTAGAAACAAGTCCAGAAGAAAATTATACTTTATCACTTGGTTCTGAACAAAGACCTATATTTTTCTACGAAGATGCACCAGAGGTTTATAACCAGCAAGTAGATTGCACGATGAGTATAGATGCTTTAGGTAATTTAGACGAATATACTGTATCGGTTATAGATTCTTCGGGTGGCTTACTATATCAAGAAACTACAAGTGGTAGCCGAACATTAACATTTAGAGCTAATAGCTCAGATGAAAATGGATTAGTAAACTTTAATATAAGTATAACTAGTGAAAACACTTTCAACATAAACCATACTTTAAGGGTTGAGCATTACGGTTATGAGATAGACGATTTTGGTATAGTTAGAGTCGATTTTAGCGATGCAACATATAACGCAGTAAGCACTACATTAGCTAACACTTTTATAATAGCTAATCAGATGCCTAAAATGAAAATATTTGATTTTCTAGTAAACTTGTTTAAGATGTTTAATCTTACGATATACAAAGAGAATGGTATAATAAGAGTACAACCACTAAACGACTTTTATAACGAGGGTGTAAAGTACGACATAACAGAGTATGTAGATATGTCAAAAAGTAGCGTTAGTAAACTGCTACAATATAAAAATATAGAGTTTAAGTTTAAGTCTAAAAAAACGCAACTAGTAATATTATTTGACGAGTTACAAGGTGTAGAATTTTCGCAAGAGGGTTACGGTAATAATGATTGGGATGGGGGTAATTACAAAGTAGAAGTAGACTTTGAGAAAATGCTATATGAAAGACTAACAGATATACACGCAAATCCACAAGTACTAACACCATTAACGCAAGGTACATTCGTAGACGATAAAGGTAGTGCTACGATTGGAAAGCCATTATTATTTTATCCTATAAATACAGATTGTGGAGATTATGATATTGAATGGCTAGGCGATGGAACATCAGCTACATACAACAGACCAAGTCAATTAAACAATACAGAACAACTAGCAGTTAATTTTGGACTAGAAGCAGACGAACACTTTAGAGAACCAAGAGGCGAAAACCTATTTAGTAAATACTATCAAGATTATGTAGTTAGCCTATTCAACATAAAAGGTAGAAAAGTAAAAGTAAGTGCGTATCTACCGTTACATATAATACTAAAATATAAATTAAATGATAGGTTTATAATCGCTGGGAAGTCTTATAGGATAAACACTATAAAAACAAACTTACTAACTAACAAAAGTGACTTAGAATTAATTAATGATTTAGTAAGTGTAAGTGATTTAGAAAACGGAATAAACCCTAATGCAACTAGAGTTGAAAGTGTTGAAGTAACGAGTGTACAAACAACAGAAATAGCTACTCAATGGGATGCAGTTAGTGGTGCGGTTAATTATAAAATATACTTAGACGATGTGCTTGTACATACTCAACCAGAAACTAAATATACTTATACTGGTTTAGAAAGTGGTATAACATACAAACTAGGCATACAAGTAGAATACACTAATTTTAAATCATTAATTACTAATACTTTTTCAACTACTAGCTAATGATAGAAAACATATTATACTTGCTGAAATATGCAAACGGAGAAACGGAGAATATAAAAATAGCACAAGGTAAGAACAAACTACCATTGACTTTAAAAGAGGGTTATAAAACACTAAAACAAGAATTGAAATGGCAATAGAAAAAGATATTATAATTAATGTAGAAGATAGGGATGCGTTAGCTAGTATTGGTAAGGTAGATAAAAGTTTAGAAAAGCTTGATGATACTGCTGATAAAAGTATTTCTACTATTGATAGTGGTTTAGGAAAACTTGGTAAAAGTTCTAGTGTTGGTGCAAAAGCTGTTAAAGGTGTATCAAATGCTTTTAAGGGTTTAGGTATTGCAATGAAAGCTGCTGGTATTGGTTTAGTTATAGGTGCATTAACTACATTAAAAGAAGTATTTACATCTAATCAAAAAGTAGCAGATTTATTTTCTGCTGCATTTGAAACGGTAGCTTTAGTTTTTAATAGTTTTGTAGAAACGATAGTAGAGGTTGTTGAAAAAGTTAATGAAGCTACTGGTGGGTTTGATGCATTAAAAAAAGTAGTTGGTGGTTTATTGACTATTGCTATTACACCTTTAAAATTAGCATTTTTTGGAATTAAATTAGGTTTACAAGAAGCACAACTAGCTTGGGAACAATCATTCTTTGGGGATAAAGACCCAACAACAATTAAAGAACTAAACGCTGCAATAAAAGAAACTAGGAATGATTTAGCAGAAGTAGCTATTGCAGCAGTAGATGCTGGTAAACAAGTTGCTGATAATTTTGTTGAAGCAGTTGGGGAAGTTACTACATTAGTTACTGAAAGTATAGATGGTGTTTCTGAAATAAGTGTAAGTGCTGCCTATGAAGCAGCAAAAGCAAATGTACAATTACAGAATAGTGCAAAGTTAGCAGCTGCACAACAAGGGTTACTTGTAGAAAAATACGACTTACAAGCAGAGAAATTAAGGCAAATAAGAGATGAAGAACGTAATAGTATTGCAGAACGAAAAAAGGCTAACGATGATTTACTAAAGGTATTAGCAGACCAAGAAAAGGCGATGTTAGCACAAGCATCTGCACAAGTAGCAGCAGCACAAGCAGAGGTAGATAAAAACAATTCAATAGAAAACCAAGTAGCATTAACTGAAGCATTAGCAAATAAACAAGGTGTACTTGCACAAATAGAGGGTTTTAGGTCTGAACAAAAAGCAAATGATTTAGCATTAGATAGAGAGCAAATAGAACTTACAAACGCAAAATCAGAAAGTGAAAGTAAATTATCTATTGAGCGTAAAAGGTTTAATGCTGAACAAATAGAAGATGAACTTTTAAGGTTAGAAAAACTAAAAGAAATTGACATACTAGAAGCAGAACAAGAAGCAATAAGGTTACAAGCTATTGTAGATAATGCAAATGCTGGTACACAAGCAAAGGTAGATGCTGAAATAGCTTTAGATGAATTTAAAGAACAATCAAGGCAAAAGAATTTAGAAAGAGATAAGGAAATAGCAGAGCAAGAGAAAAAAATAAACGATGCTAAAATACTTATAGATACTAAAACTGCACAAACGAAAATACAAAATGCAGAAAGTGTAAGTGGTTCAATAGGTCAACTTGCTACATTAGCTGGGGAAAGTACTGCTGCTGGTAAGGCTTTAGGTGTTGCAAGTGCAACCATTGATACTTATGTAGGTGCTAACAAGGCTATCGCAAAAGGTGGTTTTGCTGGTACTTTACAAGCTATTGCAATTATAGCAACTGGTTTAGCAAACGTTAAAAATATTATTAGCACTAAAATACCACAAACTAAAGTAGGTACAAGCACATCAACAAGTGGTGGTTCAACGGTAGCTGCACCACAAGTACCAAACTTTAACATAGTAGGTGCAACAGAAACAAGTCAACTAGCTGATGCAATAGGAGAACAAACACAACAACCAGTACAAGCGTATGTAGTAGCAAATGATGTAACAACTGCACAAAGCCTAAACAACAATATCGTTGAGGGAGCAAGTATTGGATAAATGCAAAAAATAATATAATACTGATATATTAATATGAAAATAATAGAGTTAATCTTAGACGAAGAAAGCGAATTAGGGATAGAAGCTATTTCAGTAGTAGAAAATCCAGCAATCGAAGAAGATTTTATAGCTTTAAAAAGCCAAGAAATAAAACTTGCAGAGGTAGATGGAGAAAAGAAAATACTTATGGGTGCTTTATTGATACCTAACAAGCCTATTTATAGACGTAATGGCGAAGATGAATATTACATATACTTTTCAAAAGATACAGTAGAGAAAGCCTCTCAAATGTATTTAATGCAAGGCAATCAAAATAACAGTACACTAGAACACCAATACGAACTTAACGGACTTAGTTTAGTAGAAAGCTGGATAGTAGAAGATAAGGTACACGACAAGAGCGTAAAGTATGGAATGGATTTACCTATTGGAACGTGGATGGGAAGTGTTAAGGTTAATAACGACAAGGTATGGAATGAGTTTGTTAAGACTGGTAAGGTTAAAGGTTTTAGCATCGAGGGTTACTTTGCTGATAAAATGGAAAGACCTAAAGAACCGATTAAAGAAGAAGAAGAAGAACTAACTTTAGAAGAGAAGCTATTACAAGAAATAATTGATATTATTAGTAATGACAATTAATACAGTTTTAAAAAGGTTAGATTTAGAAAGCTATAATGACTATCCACAAGGTGCTAGAAACAATGCTAAACGTGCTTTAAAATGGGTTGAAAAGAATGGCTGGGGTTCTTGTGGAGAAGCTACTGGTAAGAAAAGAGCAAACCAAATAGCAAACGGAGAAAAGATAAGCAGAGATACAATAGCACGTATGGCATCATTTAAAAGACATCAGCAACATAAAGACGTACCATACTCTGAGGGTTGTGGTGGTTTAATGTGGGATGCTTGGGGTGGAAGTGCTGGTGTTAATTGGGCAATAAATAAACTTAAACAACTTAATAAATAATAAAATGTCAAGAGAAAAAGCATTAAAACGTATAAACGAATATTTAGCAAAGCAAGAGCCTAAGAAAGTAGAATTAGCTTTAATAGATGATATTGAAAAAATATTAGACAAGGCTAATGCTGAAAGAAGAAGATTACAAAAACAAGCATTAAAAATAGCAGATGCGTTTAATGAATTACAAACCGATTACACACGTGCTTTTATGAAATCTAAAGAAGCAGAAAACAAAGCTAAAGAATTAGGTGCAGAGGATTTAAGAAAGTTGTTTGGCAATCGTGGGGATGAAGCTAAAGATTACCAAAACGAAGTTGGAAAAGCAGCTAATAAAATCAAATCAATAATCAATAGCATCTAATGGCTAAAGATAAATTTATAACACCAAGTAAGGTAAGTCCTAAAGGCAGCAGACGAGGTTGTTTATGCAAGGATAAAAACACATATTCTCGTAAATGTTGCGATGGTAGTTTATGGGCACAAGGAATAGGTAAAATATAAATAAATATAAGATGAATAATTACAAAAACGTTTTAAAACACTTAAACAAAGAAGATAAGGTAGAGTTAGAAACTCAAAAAGTTGAATTGGGTATAGCACAAGACTATGCTAGTGCTTCTATTGATGCATTAGAATCTATTGACGATGCTGAAAATTTAATAAAATCACTTAAATCTTTGAATGGTAAAGCAGATATAGTATTTAAGAAAATATCAAAAGCAGAAAATGATATTATAGGTATTGCTCAAAAAATGATTAGCAAGGTAAAAGAATTAGGTATTGATGAAAATAAATTGCCAGAAATTAAGAAAGCAAGACAATTACAAAAAAAACTTGTTAGTACAAGGAAAGATTTATTAAATGCAATGCCTTAAAAACACAACCTAAAAATGCAAATAATTTTTAATAATTGATATATAAGTATGGAAGCAAAAACTATGTTAAATTCTATAAAGCAAGTTCTAGGTATGGAAGTTAAGCTAGAACAAATGACTTTAGAAAACGGTACTATCTTTGAAGCAGAAAGTTTTGAGGTAGGACAAGAGGTGTTTATCGTGACAGACGATGAAAAAGTAGCAGTACCAGCTGGAGAGTATGAATTACAAGATGGTAACATTATTGTAGTTAACGAAACTGGCGAGATTGCTGAAATAGGTGCAAAAGAAGAAGAAGCACCAGAAGAAGAAGTAGAAGCTAACGAAGAAGAAAAAGAAGAAATGGGTTACGCTACTAAAGAGGAACTAGCAGAGGTTAAAGAAATGATTGAAGAAATCAAAGCTATGTTAGAGCCTAAAGAAGAAATGAGCAAAGAGATTGAAGTAATAGCTGAAGAAGTTGTTGAGCAAGTGAAAGAAGAATTATCACAGCCAGCAGTAGAGCCATTAACTCACAATCCAGAAGCTAACACAAAAAACAAGGTAGAGGTAAAATATTCTAAGAATAGAAAAATGTCTACACTTGACAGAGTTTTAAATAAATTAAATAACTAAAAATTAAATAAAATGCCAAATCCAACAATTACTAGTTCTTCATATGCTGGAGAATTTGCTGGGAAGTACTTAGGTGCTGCCCTTTTAAGTGCTTCAACTTTAGATGCTGGAGCAGTAACAATATTGCCTAACGTAAAGTTTAAGGCAGCGATGAAAGTAGGTTCATTTTCAAATTTAGTACGTAGTGCTGATTGTGACTTTGATGCTACAACATCTGGAATGACTTTAACTGAAAAGGTATTACAACCAGCTGAGTTACAAGTAAACTTACAAATCTGTAAGAAAGAATTACACGCAGATTGGGAAGCTGCTCAGATGGGCTTTAGTGCTTTTGATGAGTTACCACCATTATTTTCTGATTTCGTAATAGCAAGAGTTGCTGCTGAGGTTGCTCAAGCTACTGAACAATCTATATGGAACGGTTCTGCTGGAGAGGGTAGCTTTGATGGTTTTTCTACTTTATTAGCTGCTGATGGAGATGTAGTAGATGTTGTAGGAACAAATATAACTGCCGCAAATTGTATCGATGAGCTTGGGAAAATTATTGATGCTGCAAATCAATCTGTATTAGGAAAAGAAGATTTAACTCTTTATGTTTCTAACAACATCGCTAGAGCATATATTCGCTCATTAGGGGGCTTCGCCACGAATATTGGTGCAAACGGTGTAGATAACAAGGGTACAACTTGGTACAACGGTGGTCAATTAACTTTCGAGGGTATCAATATCTTTGTAGCACAAGGTTTAGCATCTAACAAAGCAGTTTTAGCACAATCTTCTAACTTATTCTTCGGAACTGGTTTACTAGATGATAGAAATGTTGTTAAGGTACTAGATATGGCTGACCTTGATGGTTCAGACAATGTGAGAATTGTAATGCGTTATACTGCTGGGGTGCAAATAGGTATCGGAGCAGACGTAGTTTACTATACTGCTTAATAATTAACTAACTAATGTAAGAAAGGGTGGGCAAAACTGCCTACCTTTTTTTATTTAAAACCTAAAAAATATATGTCTTGTGCAATAACTAAAGGTAGAAGTTTACCTTGCAAAAGTTCAGTAGGTGGTCTAAAAAATATTTTTATTTTAGATTACTCAACTGCTATTGCAGCGTTAACTGATGCTGCTGGAACTATAACATTACCGAGTGATGGTAGTGCTGAGTTCTTTAAATATGAAATTAAAGGAAACTCAAGCATAGAAACTGCCGTAAACTCATCAAGAGAAAACGGTACTACTTTCTATGAAACAACTTTGAACGTTACATTAACAACTGTTGACGTAGCTACTCAAGAAGAAATTAAACTACTAAACAGAGGTCGTGCTCATTATGTAGTAGAAGATTACAACGGTAACTATTTCTTAATTGGTAAGGAACACGGTGCTGAAATTACTGGAGGTACTATCGTGAGTGGTGCTGCAATGGGAGATTTAAGTGGGTTTACACTTGTAGCAACTGCTCAAGAAACTGCACCACCATTCTTCGCAACTGCACCAGATGAAAGTGCAACTACACCTATTGACCCTAACGCATAGTTAGATTAATGTTTGATTGAATTAAGGCTACTCTTTTTGGGTAGCTTTTTTTTGTACAAAAAACAAAAATACATTGATATATAAGTATGAAAGTATTAAGGACTGGTTTAGCTGGAGCGCAGACAATAAAAATAATACCTAGAGTTTACTCTACTACCCTTACAATAAAATTAAGGGATAATAGCACAAACGAGATAACTACAATTTTAACAATACCACCAGAGGGGATACCATCAGCACAAAAGGTTGGTAATTATCTTGAAATAATTGCTCTTTTCACTTTAGTAGAAAACCGTTTTTATGATTTAACAATTTATGATGGTCAACGTTCAGTTACAGACTTAGATATAATTTACAAGGATAAGATATTTTGCACAAATCAATTAATAAATCAAAATACAAACACGCAATATTCTATAAACAACGGAGAATACATAAGTGAAGAAGCTGGTAATAACGATTACATAATAATATGAACGATTTAAGAGTAGTAAACCTATCGACTTATACAAGTCCAGTAATTAGCGAAAAGACTAATCAAGACTTTGTAAGCTATGGAGAGGATAATAATTATTTTCAGTACCTAATCGATAGGTATAATGGCAGTCCTACAAATAACGCTATTATAAACGGTGTTAGCGAGATGATTTACGGTAGAGGATTAGATGCTACTAATTCAAATAAAAAGCCAGAGCAATACGCTCAAATGATTTCATTATTTCATAAGGATTGCGTAAGAAAGTTATGCTTTGATTTAAAGTTAATGGGTTCTTGTGCTATGCAAGTTATCTATTCTAAGGATAGAAGCAAGATTGCAAGGGTTGAGCATATGCCAGTAGAAACATTACGTGCAGAAAAGTGTAACGACAAAGGAGAAATAGAAGCATATTACTACCACCCAGATTGGTCAAAGCAAAAAAGAAACGATGTACTAACTAGAATACCAGTATTTGGTACAAGTAAAGAAAGCATAGAGATTATTTATGTAAAGCCTTATAGAGCTGGTTACAAATATTATTCAAGTGTAGATTATCAAGGTGTTTTAAGTTGGTGCAAAACAGAGGAAGAGGTAGCAATATACCATCTCAACAATACTTGCAATTCTTTTAGTCCTAATACATTACTGCAGTTTAACAACGGTACACCAAATGCTGAAGAAAGGCAAATGATTGAACACCGTATAAAAGAAAAATTTACTGGTAGTGGAGGTGCTAAATTTGTACTTGCTTTTAATGATAATGCAGAGAGTGCAGCAACAGTTGAAACTTTACAAATTAGTGAAGCACATAACACCTACCAATATGTTAGTGAAGAATGTACTAAAAAAATAATGGTAGGTCACAGAGTTGTAAGTCCTATGCTTTTGGGTATAAAAGATAATTCTGGTTTAGGTAATAATGCTGATGAGTTAAAAACTGCTAGTATATTAATGGATAATATGGTAATAAGACCGTTTCAGACGCTTTTAATAGATGCCTTTGACCAAATACTAGCCTATAACTCAATAAGCCTTAATTTATACTTTAAAACGCTTCAGCCTTTAGAATTTACAGACTTAGAGAACGTAGAAGATGAAGAAACTAAAGAAGAAGAAACTGGTGTAAAGTTATCACAAGATTTTGATGATGATGATATGCTTAACGTACTAGAGGGAGAGCCAATAAGTGAAGAATGGGAACTTGTAGAAAAAAGGGAATATTCAGAAGATAACGAAAGTGTAGAAGATTGGGCAAAAAGATTAATAAAAGAAAAGAAAACTGGCTTACAAAAGTTAGCTGATTTTATTAAGTCTAAACCTAGTGCTAAAAGCTACTTAGATAAGAGTTACTACAAAGTACGTTATGAGTATGCTGAAAAATACAGTAGTGGTAATAGTAGAAAGTTCTGCAAGAATATGATGGGTAGAACTGATAGAGGTGTTGTATATAGAAAAGAAGATATAGACCAAGCTAGTTTTCAAGGTGTAAATAATTCTTTTGGTCACAAAGGGCAAAACTATTCGCTATTTAAGTACAAAGGTGGTGTTAATTGTGGGCATTTTTGGAATGAAAACCTTTATAGGTTAAAGAAAAAAACAGATGGAAGTTTTAGAGAAGATAAATCTTTAGCAAGTAGTGAAGAAGTAAACAATATACCGAAAAGCTACAAACCAAATCCAGCTGGTAATAGAGAAAGTAAAATAGCACCAAAGGATATGCCTAACAATGGACATCATCCAAATTATAAAGGATAAAATATGGCTACTGCATTATTTATAAAAAGAGAGGATATTGTAAGAAACAGTATTATAGATGGAAACGTAGATACAGACCGTTTTATACAGTTTATTAAGATTGCTCAACAGATACACATAAGAAATTACTTAGGTTCTAAATTGTACGATAGGATATCTACTGACATTATCAATGATACTTTAACTGGCGATTACTTAGAACTTGTTACAACTTATCTGCAACCTACTTTGATACACTTTGCTATGATGGATTATCTACCATTTGCTGCATACCAAGTAAAGAACGGAGGGATATTTAAACATACTAGCGAGAACGCACAGAACGTAGATAAAAACGAAGTAGATTACTTAGTAGCTAAACAACGAGAGTTTGCTAATTATTATGCAACTAGGTTAGTAGACTATTTATGTTTTAATGATAATTTATTTCCAGAGTATAACGAGAATGTAAACGAAGATGTTAATCCAGATACAGATACAACTTTTAACGGATGGGTACTATAATGAAAAAAAGGTATAAGCCAAAAAATCAAAATATTATCAAGCTAAAACAATATTTAAAAAATACTGATTTAGAAAAAAAACGTAGGCTATGAAAAAACCGAGTTTAGCATTAATACCTAGTGGTTACAAAGCTGGTAAAGTTTATAGTATATTACCTAATAATGGTGTAGGAGATTTCATATTATCAAGAAATAGTGTAGCGACAAGAGTAAATAAAGATGGTTTAATAGAAGAGGTGGCTATTGATGTACCAAGATTAGACTACTCAGATGTTGGTTGCCCAAGTTTATTATTAGAGCCACAAAGAACGAATAATATATTGAATTCTGAAAGTTTATCAAATGCAAGTTGGCAAAAATTTAATAGTGGTTTAGCTGCTACACCTATAATAACAGATAATTATGCAATTTCGCCAAGTGGAGAAATGAATGCATCAAGATTACAAATGGACTTAAACGGTGGTACAACAACATCCGACAGAGCATTTGTAAGACAATCGCTAACAAGTCAGACAGATTATTATTTTAGCGTATATCTTAAAAGTACAAACGGAACAGAGCAGAAATTGAATTGGCACTTTGGAAGTGATGATTTTTTAATAACAGTTACTGATGAATGGCAAAGGTTTGAATTACCAAGAAGTGGAGATGCTACGACTTGGGCGGGTTTAGGGTTAAGAGGTAATTTGGTTGGTGCTATTGGAATTGACGATAGTGTAGATATTTTAGTTTATGGTTTTCAAGTAGAACAAGGCTCATACGCTACAAGCTATATTCCTACTTATGGTAGTATAGCAACAAGAGTATGGGAACGATGTTTTGATAGCGGTAATGCTGATTTATTTAATGATGACGAGGGGGTTTTATATTTAGAAACAAAAGGTTTTTTTATTACGTTGAATGGATACCTTTCTTTGTTTGACGGTGCAATAGGCTTTTACACAAATCACATAATATTTCAGTATAGAACAGACGGTAATCTTAGAGTTTATGTTGGTGGATTAGCTGGTTCTAATATTAATTTTTTAATAAGCAATATTGATTTTTCCGAAAACCATAAAATCGCATTTCAATACCAATCACTTACAGATAATAAATTATTTATTGATGGAGTAGAGCAAACGAAATACGTTTCATTTACACCAACAACATTAAGTGGATTAAATAGATTGGATTTAACTATTAATAACAATACATCTCTTGCTTGGGATGGAAGAGTAAAAGATTTAAGATACTACGATACAGTATTAACAGATGCAGAATTACAAGAATTAACAACATTATGATAATAGGCAAATACGAGTTTAACGACATAGAACAAGCTAATAAAAAGATAAAGACTTTAGGAATAGAAACTAACGATGAGGGAATAGAATACCCTACACACGCTCACGCAGTAGTAACACTAGGTCACGTAGTTATAACAGAGGGTACTTACGACGATGAGGGCGAAGTAATTACAGAACCAGTATTAAGCGACAAGTTTCACGTAGACGTAATGTGGCAAGGCTTAGATGCACACCCTTACGGTTGGTCTAGTTATGCAGTAACACCTAGTGACGAGGGATTACATAGTTTTTTAGGAATAGATTATCAAGAACATAAATTATGATTAAAGGATTTAGATACATAGCAAACAAATTAGAACAATTAAAGACGTATATCATTTTAAAGTGGAATAGACTTTTAGATAAAATTAAGTTATAATGGCAAATACAATAAACTGGGGACAAGGCTCTGTAAACAATACGAACGATTGGGGTAAAGGTGCTGAAAATAGTGAAAACGATTGGGGAGAAGTTTATCCCAATAGTCCAGCTGGAGAAACTAATATAGGTGTAAGTGGAAACAATGATTTTTTTTTATTGTTAGAAGATAATGCATTTCTATTATTAGAAAATAGTGAAAACATATTATTAGAATAAGAATATAAACATAATACAAAAATAATGGCTAATAAGAAAATAACAGAATTAAC
>Ga0208134_1000394_pt1 | contig 28721 bp, 46 predicted proteins | sample VirMetDEL_Mar_31_FD_184515 | JGI IMG/M metagenome (GOLD analysis project Ga0208134, IMG submission 184515) | Aqueous microbial communities from the Delaware River and Bay under freshwater to marine salinity gradient to study organic matter... | ecosystem: Environmental > Aquatic > Marine >...
CTATATACTGTGATGAATACTACGAAAACCAATGCATTCGTTAAAAGTATTGGGTTCTCTATAGCTTCAATCATCTTAATCATTATCTTATCACTCATTTTTTGTGATTTTTAGATGTGAAACTTATGTTTTAATTTGTTTTAGTTATAAAAGCTATGATTAGGGTTTGATGGATGAACCTCATATTGACTCCAATCCTCATTCACAGTCTTCCAAGCTACATCCACATTGAAAGTAGTACCTTGCTCATCTATAACATAAGTGTCAGTATCCTCATCAAAATGTCCTTTATCTTGAAATCCTAATACAACTATTCCTTTTGTTGTGTCAGTTACCTGAACCTTTCTAAAATTAGGTAGGTCACCATTTTCATCTTGTTGTGCTAATGCTAAAATCATTGTTTCAGCTTCTGCTTCGCTTGTAAAAATATACTTCTTATTCATAATTATTTATTTATATAGTTGTTAATGTTTGTAATTCTGCATCTGATAATGCTTCGTCAAATACTTGGATGTTTTTAGTTTTGCCATAGAAAGATTCGAGTGTTGTACTGTCAAGGTTAAGTTCAGATAATGTACCTATCGGAAATGTACTTCCACTTGTGTCAGTTGCAACTTCTAAACCATTAACCCACAATGCAAAATCATTTTCTTTAAACTTTACAGCAATTTTTAAATTATCTAAAATATCGTAAGCAAACGTATTCATATTTGCTTGTATAGCACCACTACTAACAACAATATATTCTAACTTATTTAATTGATTACCATATCTTAGAATAATTCTATTTGAAATTGTTCCATCAGATATTGAAATACCTTTTTTTGTACTATTATCACCTAAAGCACTTATCTCAACAAACAAGACACCCTCTTCACTATTAAAGTTATTTACATCCCCTGCGTTATTAACAACATCGGCTAACCTTGTTGCTACAACACCTACTGTCGGGATTAGACTTGTAGGGTAAGATAAAGCTTCTTCTTGCCACCCCCAAATATATACTTCATCTCCACTTGTTAAGCAACTAACAACAAGCTGACCAAGTCCCGTTGTTGAAGAAATAGAAAATCTTTTCCACTCATTCGTTACTGCCATTGTTGTATTAGATACACCCCCATTTATTGACATTCTAATATCTCCTACTCCCGTTTTTCTTTTTAAATATACAGAAAATGTACCATCCCCCGTTAAAATACTACTATCTAAAATAAGACCATTTGCACTTGTTGCAGTAAGATATTCGACACCTAAAACACCCGATGGAGATGGTTCAGTAGCATCATTATTTATTGTGCCCCTTATTGTTGCATCACCAACATAGGTGTTGCTCAATTGTCTCAAATTCGTTGATTGTGGTTCAGTTAAAAGAACTCCTGCTGCATCATCTGTATAATCTATACGAGCAAGGTTATCTCTGTTAACTTCTACTACTGATATATTGTCTATTGAGAGTTGTGTTGATTCGCTTGTACTTGCATTCATAAAAAGATTAGAAGTATTTGCAACAAAATATTCTGTAAATGTACCATTGCTATTGTATAAAGGAAGTGCACCATCTTGAGATACATTTCTAATATATCCTTGAACGTAATTAGAAACAGTAAAAGTAAGTTTGTAAGTTTTACCTACTGTAAGTATAGTCTGATATATATTTCCATTACCTCCAAGTACCATATTAGCATTAGCCTTACCTCCACTTATAGTCCATCCATCTTGTTTAGTCCAATCAGTATCCGTTGTGAAATCACCATTAGTAATCAAGTCTGCACTTAGAATCTCTGTAACAGTTTCAATTAATCCACTTTGATTAACTCTTGTTCCTGCTGAACCTCTTGCAACATCAAATGTTTCAGGTAGAAACCTACCATTCTGTCTTTTTTTATATCCAAGTAATGAGGAGTCTTTAACTCCCCAATTACCATTTCCTAAATTTAATGTATTTCCCATATTAACTTATGTTATAGTTTAACGCAGCTGCCATTGATGCGTATGATGAATAGTCAATATCTTTAGTCGTTAATAATTCTAATTCATTATCCGATAAAGCAGTTTTAAATACTTGTACTTGTGATGTTTTACCAAAAAGACTTGAACCTGAAGTCCCATCTGCAAGACTTAATTGATTAAAAGTGTTTGCAGGAAATGTAAGTCCGTTATTATCAGTACCAACCTCAACGCCATTTACCCACAAAGCAAAATCATTTTCTTTGTATTTAACTGCTATTTTATTTAGGTCAGTTATAACTACTGTATGAGCCATACTTGCTTCAGTAACACCATTTCTACGGACAAGCATAGAAGCGTTAGGGCCATTGAGTGTTATAACAACTCTATTGTTGTTAGACCCATCAGACAAGGATATTCTTTTGCTTTCTACCTCATTAGATAAAGCACCTACCTCAGCAAACAATACGCCTTCAACACTATTAAAATCACTTGATGTTCCTGCTCCCGTTACAGAATCTTGTAACCTTGTACGAACTGCTCCGTATGTTGGGATGTAACTTGTAGCGTAAGATAATTGTTCAAATTGAGCTCCGTATATGTATATAGATGGATTATTAAATAAAAATGCTTCAATCTGAGGATATAGATTACCTACTGATGTTGTAGTTTCTGATACCTCAAATCTTTGCCACTTGCTTGTAGCTGTTTTTTTAACTTCTGAAGCTCCCGGAGCACCTCCTATTTCCATTCCGAAATCAACATTACTACCCGTAGCACTTTTTGCGTAAACACTAAAAGTATGTGTGCCAATTGCAGCTGCAACTATTGTCGTCTCAATTCTTGATGCTGCTGAAGATTGGTCAAAATTTAATTTAGAAGCATCGTTTTCACCACTTGGAGAAACAGTATCATTTGAATTTAAAGTAGAACCACTTACTAAGTTCCAAACACTAAAATCATTTGACTGAGTAATAAGATTTGTTGATTGTGGTTCTGTTAATAGAACAGGGCATCCTCCATCTGTGTAATCTATTCTTGGAGTATCATCACCATTTAATCTCTTGATTTTTATGTTGTCTATTGTAACGTCACAAGCAGCATTTCTTTTAATAGTAAGAGCAGCGTTAGTTGCAACTGCATAGAACTTATGAACACCAACAGTATCTTTAAGTATAATCCCCGAACCAAAAGAAGCCGTCACAGAAAGACCACCAATAACTGATTCTGTTATTTCATACTCCATTTCGTAAGTATCTCCAACTACTAATTTATTAAGTTGTTGAATGTGTTGATTTGTTCCATCAGATAAAATCCTTGCTCCTTGTGCAGTTATACTACATCCGTCAGTTAAAGTCCATTCTTGACCTACTTCTTCAACAATTATGTTTGATACAGAGCCTATGAAGCCTACTTGTGCTCGAAGCCTAAAAAGAGTTGTACTTGCAACTCCATAAAAAGTATATGTGCCATTTGCAGTAATGCTGCCGATTACATTAGCAGCTCCAAGCCTTACAACAAGATTGCCTTGTACATAATCTAAAACCTCAAGTGTTACTTTGTAGTTTTCTCCCGTTACTAACGAATTTTGTTGTAAATCTCCGTTTGCACCATCTTGAATAGCCTTATCCTCTCCAATACTCCAACCACTTCCTAAACTCCAATTTTGACCAACCTCAACAAAACTAACATTGTCTATTGAGAGTGAGCCACTTGTTTGAGTTGAACCTACAGTAATAAAAAGCCTAACGCCCGTAGCAGTTGAACTTGTACATTTCAAGTATCCCGTTAATGTTTCTGCAGAACCACTTAATGTATGCGTGTATTCATTATTACCCAATGCAATCTTTAAAGATTGACCACTTAGTGTTGAACTTAATATATCTATAGAATACTTGAATGTTTTGTCAATTTCCCCAATAGATTCTTGAGTTAATAACTGTGTTGTTCCATCTGCAATACAACTTGCTGCACCTCCACTAATAGTCCATTGACTACCTTTACTCCAATCAGTATCTGTAGCGAAATCACCATTCAAAATTACGTCTGAACCTTCTTGTGAGAAATCACCATTTAAAATTTGGTCTGCTCCCGTTTCTTCAAAGTCACCATTTAAAACCACATCTGCACCTAATGTACCTACGGGTTCAATTAATCCATCTTTATTTACTCTTGTTGCCAAACTTCCACGAGTTACGTCAAAATCGCCTCCTGCATTGTTTGGTAATACACTATATAATGTTCCATCCTTATAACCTGAAGGAATCATTGCTACACTTGGTGTTGCCATAATTTATTTCTTATTTATTATGTTAATTCTAATTTCTTGTCGATACAGTTTGGAGACTCTATAACCCCTCCATCTGCCTTAACTCGTGTTATAAATGCTTTGGTCTCATCAGAGAAACCTAAAAGCAACATCATTACTCTACGCCTACTCATTATATCTCTGAATCAAAGTATCCATCTAATGCAGTTTTAAGAGCTGCAAAAGAAGCATATACTGTTCCTGCTTCATTGTGTAAAGAAGTGTAAGGAGCTTGTATTAGCAATTCACCTGTTTGTACTGTCTTAACAAGTAAATAATCCCCTTGTTTTTGTCTTTGAATCTCGCAATATGCCGGGTATCTGTATTCTATACCATTCTCAATTACTAATTCCTTTGTTGCTGAATCTTCATAAATTTTAATCATCGTCTTATTATTTATTTATTTATTATTAATTATTGTTAATCTACTACGTTAAATATTGTTTCAAAATTAGGTATGTAATACGCTTGATTATCTTCTTTAGCAGTTAAAGATATATTGAAACCATTCATATCTGAGCGACTTGTTCCACTTGAAGCACTTACAGTAACTTCACCACCATTTCTCATCCCTATAAATCTATACTTCCCATTCCTATCTAATATAACTGCACTATAATCTTTATTAGCTAACTTATATACTTCAGATAACTCATCTGATTCTGTTATAGTAAAATTTAATTTCTGCGTCCACTCAATACCACCATTTAATACTGCCGTTGATTCTGTAAAAGATATATTTTGTGCTTCATATAAAAAAGCATCAGTTAATGGGAATGTCACCACCTCTTGGTCTGATACTAAGTTCAAGCTCTTTGAATATTTTTTATAAGCAAATAGATACAGTTTATCTATACCTCCTTGCCTGTCTTTGCAATTTTTTTTAATTGCTTTGGTAATATTACAGGTTATAAATTCAGCCATAATTATCTTCTGTGTTTATATGAATATCTATTCCATTCACCATTGCCTTCCTCGTAATTCCTATCCTCTACTCTGTTTGATGGTCTATCAAAGAACCATCCACTTCTATTTGTAATACTTTTAGATGCGTTAACCTCATCCTGATATAATTTATATTCAGGTATTGTATTGTGACATAACCATTTATCAAGTCTACTGATGTATGTATCAGCTATCCCTGCGTAAGTATCAGCTAATCCATTTATCTCATCATCACTCATTAACTCAGCATTTTCAGCAGTATGTTTGAACGCACCTCCATTAGCTATCATGTAAGAACTAATTTTAATGTATTCAGACAATGCTTGATTCTTTGTAATTGGCTTAACAAACTTATCGTACAACTCAAGGTATAATCCTGTTAACGTATCTGCTTCAGCACCACTTAAAATTACATCATATAGCTCTGTACCTAATAATCTTTGTATTGTAATTATCTGAACATTTGCTATTGAAAATAAGAATTTGTCTTGGTCCACATTACCTCCTAAGATAGTAGTTGACTTTAATTCTTGTGGTGTTATAAATAAAAACTCTGCCATTGTTACGATTTATTATTGTGAGGCTTAATTGAAACGTCACTCTTGTTAGAAGGTACTTTATACCCTTTTCTTTTTGCTTCTGATGTACTTATTGTTTTAGCTAATGGAGAATTTGCATCTGTCTTACCTTTGTTTAAGTATATTTCTCTCTGCCATTGGTGCTTACAAGTTCCGTTAGGGAAGTCCTTAGACATTTTACCCCCACCTTTCCATAACCATATAGAGTAAGGAGCATCACCACCTTTACCTTTACCGAAACCGGGATTGGTAGATGATTTCTCCATTTTCAATATATCTTCTTTTCTATATAGTTTATTTGCCGACATCATTTTAGCACAAAACTCTCTTTGTGGATTTGGATTCCCTACGTATCTGTATCTAATTCTTACTGCTTCACTATCTTGTGAACTCTTTGCATTTGGTCTTGCAGTACCTGTGTTTGGTTCTGCTGCTAATGTCAAAAAACCTCTCAAATCATCGTCAGTATCATAGTCAACCTCAGATGAACATAATAACTCCCATTCATCTTCATTTGTAACTTCACCCATCTGAATCAACTCATCAGCCATAGATGTCAATACACCACATCCTTCTTTACACCCTTCAGAAGACATTTTAAGGTCTGTTTCATGCACGTTATCATCTTTAGACTCTGTTTCTTCCTTAATCATCTCTTCCTCCTGTGTAATAGGCTTAAAAATCAAATCTAAGTTTATGTCAAACTGAACTAATACTTCCTCAATAGCTTCCAAAACGAATTGTTGTTTAGGTGCAATCACTCTTTTCATTAATTGCTTCTCTGACATATCCATCATATCAGCCTCATTAGCGAATCCTGTAGCTGAAGATAGTCCAACAAGTGAAGGTGATATAACTCTATGAGCAGTCATTATCTGACTCTTCGCTTCTATAGTTAAGAAATCCCATTGCTTATGTACATTTGCATTAACAGGGAATGGTGTTACTGATATCTCAACATCTAATCCGTTAAAAGATATAATAAAATTACTCGCATTACTTGAAGATGTTAGTTTCTTTTTAACTTGTGCTTCAAACTCTGCCTTCTCTTCATCAGAATAACTGTCTCCATTAGGTATATTAATGATATAACCTGCTGATAATCCGTTCTGAATAGATGAGATAGCCATATTAGAAATCTCTTCCTCCATTTGAGCGTATTGTAATCCTGCCATGTAATCAGGTGTTCCGAAAAATTCGTTACCTGCCTTATATTCTTTAGCTACATATATCTCTGTTTGTTTTGTGTCTGATATTCCGAATGCAGGGAAGTTCTGAGGGAAATACTTTTCTTTTCTTCTGTCTTTCCAACTTCTTGAATACCAATAAGAAGTAATGTCTCCATCCTCATCTTCTAATGAAGGCACTACCATTTGCTTAGGTAAGTGTATTAAAGAGTTTAAACTACCGTCTCTGTTCTTTATAACTTGAAATGAGAACTCTCCAAATATCTGAGCGTCCTGCACCATTTTTCTTAAATCTTTTGGTCTCAATATAGACTGTAGTAACGCCCAATCATTAACAACTGCATCACTAATGTTGTTTGTAAAACCTAATCCTCTTCCGTATGTGAGAGTTTCATAAGATTTATTGATTGATGAGTTAGTAGGTGAACCATTATTTCTTTTGATTATATAATCATAAAAGTTATTATCCTTCCCGTTTAGAACCCAATCATTACTCTTATCTTCTTGTATAGCAGGTCTCGTGTAACTTGAGAGTGTTATTAATTTAATATCCATATCTTAGTAGTAAAATTTATCTTTAGTCAACAGGTATTCTTGTGAATCTTGTGTTGTGGATATAAAAATACCTCTATATATAACCTCTAAAGTGTTTATATAATTAACAACTACATCATATCTGCTTTCACTTCTGAAGTTATAGTCAAATGTCAGAACTAACTTACCATTTTGAACTTCAAATGTGTTCTCTAATAAAGTAGATTCACTTTTAAAATTATCAGTTATAATTATACTTAAATAATCCTCTTGAATAGAACTTTTTATGCAACCATCATCCTCAATAATCCCTGAATCAGCAGAAACTCTATCTACAAATGCCTGAACTTCTTCAGTCACAGATTCTACATCGAATCTTGGAACTACAGAAATTGTATGTGTTGTATCGTTAGGGTTTACTACTATCATTTATATTGTCTTTATACTATTTAACGTTTAGATGTTTGTTTTGTTATTATAAAAAAAAATAATTTAAAATAAATTAAAATAAATTAGGTTTGTATTAATATGTTTGCTTATCTTTGCAGAGTAATAAATAATTAAAAAATAGAAATTATGTATTTAACTGAAAACCAAGAGAATAAGATTTATACAGAAGTGACTAACTATTTCGAAAAAAATAATGGAGAAGTTACTAACTGCGAAACTAAATTTGTAACAGAAGATTACAACTATTTTTATTTTTGTACTGAAGAGTTGTTTCAGGTAAAAGTTACATTCAAAACAAATAACGGAAAGCTATTAAAAAGAAGCTTAAGAACAGAATTAGAATAACTAAAAACTAAACAAAAAAAAGCTCCTCACAATTAAGTCAGGAGCTTTTATATTTAAAATAGTATTTACTAAGTTGTAGCTTGTACTATTGCTTCAAATTCTGATACTGTTGAGTCATCTAATACAGGAGCTAATTCTGATACTGTAGATACGCCTGTTAATGTGTATCCATTCATATCCGTTTTAGCACCACCCGAAGAAGATACTACTGTAAAATCAATTCCATCATCTAATCCTATAGCGTGGTGATTTCCATTTCTGTCTACCACTACTGCTTGAGGATAACCTGCTGCTAATAAATTGAATTGAGCGTTTGTAGCTGCATCCATATTCTTTAGCACTACTGTTAATGTTTGAGTGTTAACTCTTGTTCCTGTATTTCTATCAGAAACCATTGATTGCTCTAAAGTGTTACCATCCCCTTCTAAAGGAAATGCCCACGCCTCAGTAAGCAATACATTCATTGCCGTAGCTTCACCATTTGTCACAGTAAAAGCATCTGCTAATTCGTTATAAAGATATAAAGTAGAAGCTCCTCCGAGTCCTTCCTTACACGCTCTATCACGTCCATTTGTTATATCGCACGCCATAATTATTTATATGTTTTTTTAATTAGTAATATAAGAGGGTAAAATTAATCACCCCCTTATTTATTTGCTTAATATTAAGCTTGTGTGCTTAGTAACCAAACGATTTCATTTCCGTAAGAATATCCTACTGCACCACCAAATACTGACTTGTACAATACATTTCCACTCAAATCAACCTCATCCATATCCTTAACACGGATAGAATCAGCATCGTTAGCTAAACCTAAACCTAAAGTAATATTTTCTTTTTCGAAGATTACGATAGTATTGTCAGGTAAACCATTTACAGTTTGGATTGTGTAACGTCCGTAAACCATTCCTGTGTTAGCATCACCACCTAAACCATTAGCAGCACCATTTTCAATTAAGAATTTAGTGTAAGCATCAGCAACGTCAGGAGACACGATGAAGTTTACATTCTTTCTTCTTAGAGAGTAAGGCATTGCAGCAGTAGCAGTATCAAATGCATCAGCTACATTAGCTTTAGTAATAGCTGCACCGATTGCAGTAATACCACTATTAGCTTTGATTACATCACTATCAGCAGCGAATTGAGTAATTAACCCACTCATTTGTCCTGCAGAACCTGCACCATTCCAAATTTGGTTTTCAAACCATACTGCTAACTTACTTGAAGTTGAAGCAACGATTGCCTGAGAAATCTCAGCAGGTGTTTGGTCGTTAAAAGCTGAAGCTCCCATAGACTCACCTGACCAAGTTGGACGGAAATCTTCTTTACATATTTCAAATTCATTCTTGAACTTGTCTAATGTAAGAACTTTTTCTTCATAGTTTACTGCGTCTGTCGCAGGTGAAGTACCACAAGAATAATCAACTACTCCTAATGTTACATCTAAATTTCTAAGGTTCAATTTGTACCCTACGTTTGGAACTACTGTAATAAGATTTAATCTTAAAGTGTCCTCCTCTTTTTGAGCTTGAAGCATAATGTTTGTTGCTTCGAAACCTGCATAATTACTTGTTATTGCCATTTTACTATTATTTATTTAATTAAATTAACTTTGTTTTTGTTCGTAACCTCTCATTACGTTTAAAATTCTTTCTTGTTTTGTCATTGCCACCTGAGTAGGAACAGATTTGATTACTTTAGAAGCAGGTGTTTTAGATAACACTACTAATTCAGCTTTCAATTCATTATTCTTTTCAGTCACCACCGACATCTTAGTATCAAAATCAGCTTTAATAGCATTCATTTGTACTTCCATTTTCTCAGCATAAGCTTGAAACATTTCTTCTAAGATAGATTTGATTGTGTCAAGTTCATTACTTGGACTATCAGTCTCTTCAGTTACTGCTTCTTCAGCCTTAACTTCTTCCTCTTCTTTAACGTCTTCTTCTTTTGCTTCTACAGTCTCCTCTTCCTTAGCTTCAGCTTCCCCCATAGACTCAACAGAACCATCTTTTACTTCGATAGTACCTGCTTCATCAAGTTGGTAGCTTCCATCAGGTAAAGCAACTTTTTCTTCCCCGTTCATTACGAACACAGGAGAACCTACTTCTAAAGAATCACCTTCAAACTGAATGTCTAAATCCCCTGATTTTGCACTCCCTAATGCAACCTCAACAGTCTCTTCAACTTTCTCAGCTCCTGAAATGATTTCTTTAAGCATCGTAATAATACTCTTGTTTTCACTCATTTTAACTTCTGATTTTAAATTAATTTCTTCTAAATCTACCATAGCATCAACTGAGAATCCTTCAACTTCACCTGTCTTAATATAATTATTCCAAATGTCATCATTGTCAACTTTCATTGTTGCTATCCAACTCCCCTTAGGAAAATTCATTCCGAAGTTCGCACTCTTATCTATTTCAGAATTCTCAACTATCCAACTTTCAACAAACGTCACATCTTTTATAGGACTGTTATGTTCCAACTTTGAATTTAATTGAAAACCTGATTTAAAGAAGTTGTGTGATAACTCCTTAATCGTATCGGCAGAAAAAACTATATTGAACTGTTCTCCTGTAGTAGGGTCTTCTCTTAGAATTAATTGTTTTGGCTGAAGAACTAAACCCATTACAATCCTTTGTTCCTCATTTACCTTAGCCATCTTAATCATCTCTTCTTGAGCTGACATCGCAATAAATGTCTCTTCAGTTGCAGGTGTCTTTACTAAACTTATAGCAAAAACTCCTTTTCCTCCCTTTTTAAATTTAGCATTAAATGTTTTCATATACCTATTAACGTTTTGATTTAATTATTGTTATAACCCCTCTTAAATTGTGTTAAAATTATGTTAACAAAAGGTATCATTTTTGGTAATTTTTGAGATTTTTACCGAATTTGATACCATTTTTTTGAGGGTTTACGGGGTGCCATTGGGGGTAGCTCTTAGTTATATATTATTAGTAATAGCTTCTTATTTTATATCCCACTATTTGATTCAATTTGTCTGTCTAAAGATTGTTGTGAAGTTACATCTTGTGCTACTACAAATGCTCTCAATGGAGTTTCATTAACATTCTGAATACTGTTCTGTATTTGATTACCCTCTGAACCTTCAACCAAGTTAAATGACGGTGCAGGAGCACTACCTCCACCTCCTTGTGAGTCATCACCTCTATCTACTGAGCCTCCTTTACCTAAAGCCTGTAACCCTTTGGTAGTTGCTAATGCAGTTGACGCTAAACCTATACCTAAATTAACTTTATTTAGTATCAGTTTACTTGTTAAGTATCCCGGACCTGCCACAGGACCTAAGGTAGCAGCGTGAGCAGTATCAGCTAAATCAGCAGTATTCTTACCTATTATCATCTTAGCAACACCTACACCTGCCTCTGCTATAAGTGCAGTAGCTTGAAGTGCTTTTGAATCCTCACCTAATTTTTTAAGTAAACCAATTCCTCCAACAATAGTATTTAGAGTAGCGTCCTGTATATCTTTCTTTGCGTCTGCTACTTTCTTTGCAGTATCTATCTCTTTTTTAGCATCATCTTCATCTCTCTTTGATTTTTCTTCACTTCTTTTGTTAGCTAACTCATCTTCCTTTTGGTCGTAGAATTCATTAAGTAACAGAAGTGCTTCTCTCTTTTCCTCATCAGTACCAACTAATCTCTCTAATTCCTCTTCTGCTCTTGTTCTTTCAAGTTCTAATTTTTCCTCTTCACTTGTAGCATCTAAGTCCTCATTCTTTTTCTTCAATGCGTTTTTGTAATCAGATAATGCTTTTAACCTAACTTTCTCAGCTTCATCGATTACTTTCTGCTCTTCAGCTTTTTCCTTTAGTCTCTGCTCCTCTTCTCTTGCAATCTCATTCTCAGCAGTAGACAATTCTCTTTGTATGGTCCTTTTCTGATTTAACCTCCTTGTTTCAACTGCTATAGATTCAGCTTTTAATCTCTCTTCTGTCTCTAAATTTTCTTTAGTAGAACGTGCAAAGCTATTCTCAAGTGTCTGTGCATCCCTCCTTAAATTAGCCACCTCTTGCTCACTACCAATTAAAGAGTCTTGTAGTACCATTACTTTTTTTAATGCTTCTTCCCTTTCTTTTGCAGTAGTGTTATTTACATCTTTTGCTTTAACTCTTAATTCTGCAATCTCTCTCTCAGCTTTAGCTCTCCTAACTAATAAACCTCTCTCAACCTTGTCAGCCTTAGCTCTCATGTCAGCTACGTCAGCTGCCTGTTTTGCCTCTTTTTCATTCTGTTTTATAAAGTCACCAACTGCATCAGTAGCGTTCTTAACCTTACCTGTAACATCCTCTACACCTAAAGCAACTTTACCCATAGCATTACCTGCTACCTTACCTGCTTCAGCAAATTCACCTTCAAACAGTAGTCCAATAGCAGTACCAAGAGCAGGAATCAATTCCATTAACCCCTCAAATCTATTAACTACATTATCCTTTATTAGTTTACCAAATGACTTTAAAGATTGTTGTGGATTCTCAAATACATTAATTAATAAATCACCTAAGTCAGCCAACACATCAACAAGGTTACCTGTAACTGCACCAATAACCCCCATTATTTTAGCGAACTTATTCTGACCTTCCTCTGAGCCTTTGAAGGCTGCACTAATAGCCGATATAGTTATTACTAATAAACCTAATCCTGACAAAGCAATAGCTCCCCCAACAGTTCTAAAACCTGCTGCAATAGACTTTAATCCTGCTGTAAATGATTTAAACATAGTACCTGCACCACCCGATAACTTATCTACTGAACCTGTAACATTATCTACTCCTTCTTGTGCTTGAGTAGAGTCCACAGTCATTTTTACTTTTACTTCTTTCATTATTTTTTAGATTTTAGTATTCGTTTGATTTTTGTTTTTGCGTCATTCCAATTAGAAATCATTTGGTACTTCCCTTTAGCTATCTCTATATTATCACCACCACCATAAAAGTCATTGGTCCTTAGTATATCAATAGCATATTTTATGTCATTATTTTCCTTCATATTATTATCCTTGATTTACTTGTGTTATACACATTCCACCTTGTTCTTTAAATATTCTTTTACATCCCGTTATAGATAGATTAGATACTTTACCTATGAATATACCATTTAGATGATTAGGTTCATTTATTTGCACTAACCCTATATCATCAGCATCGAATCCTGCTACGTGAGTTCCCGTGTAAGTACCATTCCCCGAATTCTTAATATGAACGCCATTAGAAGAACCAAACCAAATCCCTACTTCTCCCGATACCCAATCAGATATAGTGTATTCAACTTCATAAGTACATCCTCCGACTACTGAATCAAAGCTTGACGTTTGGTCTAATCGCCTCCCTGCAATACCTGTACTCTCAGCAAACCCACCACCTACAATCCAACCATCTGTGTAGCCGTTAGGTATGTACCATTCTGAAGCATCTGCAAAGTCACCATTTCTAACTATATCCCCCTGAACTATTGTTGATTCAGTATCTGTAAAGACTAAGTTAGTAGTCCTTGAGAACGTTCCTACAGGAATAGATGTCCAAGCATCAACAATTACTTTAAGTTGATTATCAACGTCTACAGACTCTGTAACGAAAGATGCACCACCTCCAACTACTGATGATGTAATAGTATAGTCTTGTATGTTAGGTATGTTAAATCCATAAGTACCTCCTGAAACACTTGCATTAAAGCATTCTGTAGGTAATATAACGTCGTTAGTCTCGTATTTATCAAACCCATTAATTAGTTCTAATTGAGTTCTACCGGTTAATAGATTATATTTGAAATTATTAATTCTATAATCTAATTGGTTTATTGTGATTATATCGTTTAATTGTAATCGTGTTATAATCTGAATAGGTAACTGAGCAGATATTTTAAAAGTTCTACGTTTAACGTTAAAAATAGCCTCTAAATAGTTCTGATAATGATTAGAATATAACGTATTGTTCATAATCTCATTTGAATATGTACTAACTTCTGATTCAAATCCTAATGAATAAGCCGGTGAATATATTCCAAAGTGACTCATTGGCATAAACATATTAGTGTTTAACTGTTGAGGTGTTGATGTTCCCCATTTAATAGGATTATCTACAATAGAAACCAAAGATGCGTAGTGAATATGTGGTTCAGTAAACACCGGTTCATAAGCGATATCTATAGCACTACCTATCTGAATAGTTGTATCAGTATCAGTATCAGCATCTGTTAATCTTTCATAAACAATAGTTTCAAAAGGTAATTTCACAGTTAATACATCACCATCATAAGCAACTCCATTTTCATTTGTAAGCTTTACCTTACTGTCTCCATAGCCTACACCATTGTCATCTTTAAACTTTTTAGCTAAAATTGTAGTAGGGTCCTCATAAGTAAAATCTAACTCCGATATTATTTCTCCTCTATCTACACCTATAGAAGCAAAATCTACATACTTAGTAATTTCGTGACGATTACCCGTTCTATAAAAAGCATCTAATGAATTTACATAGAAGTCCTTATCACCTTTACCAATTACTACAAGCTTAAACATTTGTATAATACCTCTAAGAAATTCAGTTACTTCTAATTCCGGCATCAATCTCTTCATAACAACTCCGGCAGTAGTAACTACATTACCTGATGTAGACGATGTTTCCGGGATACCAAATCCAACTCCGTTAAGAATATAAGTTGATTTTAAAGAAGCAGAATATTCGAAAGCCTCAGTACTTACTACATAAAATTCAATAATAATATCGTCGTGTGTAATTGGATTAAATCCGGGATATCTTAATGGTGTTAATATTTGAGTTCCCGACACACTTGTTAATTGTGCGATTCTACCCTCACCATTATCTATCCTTTTAATATAAGTGGTATAGTTAACGTTTTCAAAACCTACTGAAGGTGTGATTTTTAACTCAATTCTAATGCCATCATTGCCGGTACTTGAGGGGTCATAAGTGTAAGTAGCAACATCTGTAGTTGTATTCATCCAAGAGCCATCTGTAGTATTCCAATCGATTAATTCATCATTGTTTCCTATTGCTTTTCCTTCTAAATCAGCAGATAACCATATATAAAGCTCATCGAACTCTGTAGTACCAAAGAAATCACGTGAGAATGTAATACCATATTTAACCTCTATAGCTTTAATTATCTCTATGACCTTCATCGATGGTCTAAGTTCTCTGTACTCTATACCTGAACCTCCACCATTCCAAGCGATATTCCTTCTCCTTAAAATTCCGTTAACCACCTCATCTGTAGTAGCTGAATCAGAATCATAAAACATCCCCTTCTGTGCTATAGGAGTGTATATAATAGAGCCATTACTTAATCCTTGTGTTAATCCTTCTTTTATTTTATCAGGCGTGTAGACGTGGTCTAAATGGGTGAAATCTAAATCCTTTAGTATATCCTTTCCTACTGTCTCAGATAGTGAAGCAGTATCACCATAAAAGTTTATTTTGTATGAATCCGGTACACCTTTCTTTAAATTCACACTTCTAAGCAACCACTTACCTGTCTTAAAAGGAACTCCATCAATATCAATAGAACCTTCTACTCTTGTACGAGCATCAAATCCATTATCAATACTTGAATTGTACCAATGTTTAAACACTTTGTTATTGCGTTTAGATGAAGGAACTGAGAATTCCTTTGAATAATCACCTGTGTTCTTTGTGATATCCTGTACATCTAATACTGAACTAACAATATCAACACTCTCATCAGTATATTGGTCTATCAACTGACCTTTTACGTATAGATTAACCATCTTAAATATTGTTTATTTCATTATAACTCATTTCAAACTTGATAGTATAAGATATTAACCTATCATTCTGCCTTGTTTTATACTTGAATGTTTTGTCAACTACGTTTAAAGGAGTAGGAACTGCATCAACATACATCCAAACTCTCTCACTAAGCAGCATTTGTTTAACTACTTCAGTATTATCTTCATCAATAAATCCTGTTTCTACTGTTAATGATGTTCTACCTTGCACATTATGTCTTACAAACTGATGGAATCCTACAGAAGCTTGACCTCTATTTGTTTCAAAGTGATTATCTGTGATAGTCATAGCCTCCTCTTGCTTCTTAAAGAATGTGAATATCTGATTAGCTCCATCCTTATTCTGAAATATAACATCTAAAGGTGTGTACTTGCATTCGTTTACTATATCTAAAACTGTTGTAGAAGATACTGATGTGTTAGTATTAGTATTAACTATATTAACAAAAGCATCTGTTGTAGTATCGTTTAAATCAACCCACAAGTACTGTACTGAGTCATCTGAATTTAATGTTGGAGGTATTGTAAATGATTCGTTTAATTGCTGATTAGGTTCTGATATAGCAGTAACAGTTAATGTATCTAATGAAGATGCTGCGAAAGGATATATAAAGAATCCTTTTCTGCTTACCTTATAATCTTGTGTCTTTAACAACACACCATCTTGAACAGTATCAAAGTTTTTACCCTCATCCCCATAAGAATATCCCAATGTCATAATGTCTCCCTTCTCATCAAACTCAGTAGCAACATCATCATATTTAACTGTTGTTCTAACCCACATCTGATTCTTACCATCTATGACTTGAGTAGTCTCAGCAGGATTAGGGAATGGCTGCTTAAACTCTATGTAATCTTGGATAATTGCATTGATGTTTATATCGTGAGTTGTAGGGTCTGCTTGTGTGTTAATAAATGTAATATCATAAGTGTTTACACCTGCATCATTATAACCCGTTACTATTCCATTCCATACTTGAATAGTTAATGTATATTTCTGACATATAATCGAAGTAGGATTAAGATATGTTAAATTTGTTGTTACGTAATATGGACTTAATGCTCTTATCATTTTATTTTATTATTATATTATCATTTACTAAACTCTCCTCTAATTTATTCTCTATTTCGAGGACCAATGCATCACCTAAATCATTCGATACTTTGTCTATCTGATTATAAAAAGCATCTGTAAAAAAGTTAGTTGTTTTTATTCCTGTGTGATATACAGAATTAGCTATTGCAAACATAGTACTCTTCCTACTTATAAACTGACCTTTCTTATTTCTCCCTTGTATTCCTTTCTTATACATAAAGTTATTAAATACATTAGCAGGAGGTTTCTTATCTCTGTACTTAAATTTATTATTAGTTACCTTCTTTACTTTCCATTTCTCACCATTAGCTTTCTCACCACCTACACCTTTCACACCTGCATCAACATACTCCCAATAGTCATTAATCTTAAACGTCAATGATGTAACCCCCTTCTTAGTCTTTACACTATATTTAAGAGACTTACCTAAATCAGAATCCTTTATCTTGTTCTTTTTAAGATTCTTTTTAGATTCACTTACAACCTTCCTCCCAAACTTTCTAAGCTCTTTATCTAACATAAGCTAACCTCATACATTGGCATCTCTACATCAAATGACATTGTCCATCCGTCAGAAAGATTAATCCCTTCAAAATCTATTTGGTCTATAGTAGGGTTATCAGATGCAGTTATATTATTACGTGCAAAGTCTCTACTCATCTTAGTCCAAACCATAGCTAATGAAGCTAATGTAGCATTATGATTGTCTACACTATTGTCATTATCCCAAAACTTATCATTTATGTTCTCTTTGTTAATCATTCTAATATCAACACAAGTTAGTTCCACATTAAATAGAACTGTTGCAGTAGACGTTATAGAGCCTCCTAATGCACTTATATTAAATATTGGGAATATATTACCTTTCTCCCAATCGAAGTCATCAGGAACTCTGTTAAGGACTGTGGTGATGTATTCATCTTCCTCTACTAATCCTTTAATGTATCTTAATAATTGACTATATGCATTCATATTTATAATGTTGTTACGTTACTTCCTTTTCTAATGTTTGCCTCCATCTTCTGCTTATCTAATCTGTGTGCGAGTCCTATATGAAATGTATGTACAGGTAACTCAGTAACTTCATTAATCTTCAGTATATCACCACCTGCCATCATGTCTAATGTTGGGTACCATCCCCACTTTGAGAAATAACCTGTTGCACTCTTCTCGCTTCCTCCACTACTTCCTCCGTAGATTTCATTATATATGTCTTTAATTCCCTCGATAAATGGCAAAAAAAAACCAACATCCCATTAACGATATTCATAGGTGCTTGTTTCATAACCTCATTATACTTGTTGTCAGCCTTGTACTTCTCTATCTTGTAGTGTCCGTGTCTATCTTCCTTTACTATTGGTCTAAACAGAATACCCATTATCTTATGTAGGTTCTCTGCTGACACTCCTGTTGAGGTTAAATCTATATACTCACCTGCACTCATCTCATCTAAGTTAGGTATGAATCCAAACTCTACCCCATTAAGTGTAAATCTCTGTGTGAACTCAACCTCTGTATTTAATGCTAATGTAATCTGTGATACGATATTCTCATAGTCTGTAATAGTCATAGCATCCACCTCTTTAGTCTTTAGTCCTGTGAATAGTTTTACTACTCTTTTGGTCTTATCTAATTCGCTGAGGTTATCCCTATCAGCTATAGACAAATACCTTTGACTCTGTTCTAATGTGATGTCTGAGTTATTCTCAGGTAATGATATTGTAATACTTTCCTTCATATACTTATTAACGTGGGTTTTATCCCTTTGTTATTTACTTATCTAATGTTAACAAATGTTAAAGTTTTATGTAGTTCATCGAATATATTAAAATAAACTTGTGAGGTATCTACATCGGGTGTATATTTGTACTGTTGCAACGAAGCAACCACAAAATTAGAAATTATGTACAACGATAACAACATTAAAAAATTAGTATCTTTAATTGAAAAGTATGGGAAAAGAACTAAAGAGAATTTAGTATGGAGAGGTTCAAAATTAAACATTAGTGAAAGTGAAGTAATAAACTCTATTGAATTACTGTTAGATTTAAAAGTAATAAATGAAGCAGAAGAGATGATAGGAGACGGATGGAACAGTAGACAAACTGCTAAGTATTATCAATTAGCATAAACAAATAGGGAGCGTAACAACTCCCTTTTTTATTACCTTATACTTATCTTACCATTCCCCATTAACTGATGTGATACTGAATACCTCAACGCATCGCAAAGGTGATTGTAAGCATCTATAATTGTACCTGACTTCTTATGACTGTACGCATAGTTATTAAGCTCTTTAGCGAGGTTTAAACTATCAGGACATACTACAAGGTCATAATCTTGAATAAGTGCAATACCTGCGTTAATAGAACCTGCTCCTTTCTTAGCTCCTATTATATTACATTTCTGTCTACGCATCTCGTCAATCATGCGAGGCTCAGCTGAATCAGCCACAACTAATGACTTCCCACAAGTATTTAAAGTTATCTTAGCAGTATCTGTTGTGCTTATCCCTGTGTGATACATATGTTCCTGTGCATATATAATCCTCTTCTTTTTATCTATAGCAACACCAATTAATGTAGTGGGGTCATTTGTAAAACCAAAGTCCATTCCATAAGTTACCTGTAAGTTGTTAGGGTTAAATACACCTGTACTCCAATCTTTAAATACAACACCTTCTGCTGAATCCATCCATCCACCCATTATCTCGTGCTGATACTTAATAGGTCTATCTCTCTTCATTCTATCCATATTAGCTATGAATGATTTAGATACGTTCTCCTCATTGTCTTTGTACGTAGTGTGTATGTACGTCACATCACCCTTAGTCAAATTAGCTCCACCATTTACACCTGTCTCCTCAAAGAATCTCTTATATATCCAATGTTCTTTTGTAGCCGGATTCATCACTAATATAACTCTGTTCTGTATTCCTTTCTGTCGTACACTTAAATCAATCTTATCAAACACATCTTCATCAACTAACTCTTCTGCCTCCTCTATAATCCAACAAGTAATCCCCTGCAATGATTTTAGATTTGCTGATTGGTCTCCTGATGAGGTTTTGATTCCTCTAAACAATATCTTGCTCCCTGTCTCTATATTTACTATCTCATTCTTAGTAACTACAAATAGCTCTTCTAATCCCATTATCTCAATCTTCTCTAAGAACTCAGGTATGATTGATATTAACGTAGACACCATTGTATATCTCGTGAATAATATTGTATGTCCTACCTCACAAGTAAGCATAGTAAGGATAGCAGTAATACTAAATGACTTAGAACTACCCCTTCCCCCTGTGACTACAAAATATCTGCTCGGCTCTGAGACTATAGGTGAATACTTTGGTGATATTAATATGTTAGGTTTATTCCTCTCCATCTACTTCTATTGTGTAATCTTCACTCACTCCAAATCCTATAAGACTTTTGAAATCAATCCCTGCTGCCATTGTAGCTTTTATCTCTACTTGTGCTGTAGGTTTAACTGTACTGTACTCTAATAATAGTTTAGCTGCTTGTATGTTCCCATCTATAGCTTCATTAAATAATGTACGAAATACTTTACCTAACTCTTCTCTTGACATTGAATCTTGCATTACATCTTTAAATTGATTCTTACGTCTGTCATTAGGGTTCAAGCTCTTTGTGCTATGTCCACCATTTCCTATCCTACCATCAACTTTCTTTATACCTTTATCCATTTTAATAGAAATTATATATTAATCTTTATATACTTATTAACGTGCGATTTACCCTAATGTTATATAACAGAAAAGAGAGATGCTTTCACACCCCTCTTCCAATCAAACAAACAAAACTTAAAATAAAACTAAACTAAACTATTATCTATCACCTATCAATGTATTTAGGATTTGTATATCTTCATCCTTACTATCTAATCTTTTGTATAATCCTCTTATGTCATATAGTAAAACTGTGTTGGTAGCTTCTGCGTCCATTAACCACATTTTATTGTCAGCCAATATCGCTGCGTTATCCTCAATAATATCATTAAGAGCTTCAATCTGTCCTTCATAATTTTCAGACTCTAAGTAATCAACTCTCTTCTTTAGTGCTACATTCTTATCTACTAAATTTCCTATCAGTACATCTTTTTCTTTATGCGTCATCTTTATCATCTTCTTTAGGAGTTAATACTTCAACTATCTTCTGTTGATTGAATGCGATGTTATCAACCAATATCTTTAAGTTGTTTAATCTATTCTCTAATTCATTCACTCTATTTTTAAGTGTGATTGCCTTTACATTACTTGTTACCTTTTTCATATCTTATTCTTTATGGTTATTATACGTTTTATCTAAATCTGTCATTGCTTCCTTAACTCTCCCTGCTAATGCACATTGTGTACACCTCACTTTCCTCCAAGTTCTATTGTATATCTTAGCGTATATAGACATAAGATACTTAACCTCATCTTTTTCTAACCTCCCTGCTTTCCGAGTCTGCATAAACTCACCATACTCAATATACTCTTCATCAGTAAAACATCTCTGTTGTTTACGTCCTCTTGGTAGAAGGCTATTCAGTCTCTCTCTCCTCTCGTCACATCCACAGTCTACTCCTAATGCATCTGATACTTTGTCAACAATCGCTTTAATACCTGTAGCTTTAGTTATGTCCTCTATAACGTCACCTAATCCATTAACCACGTTTTGTGAGGCAAACTCTTCTTTCATCAATCTATATTCCTTAGAACGTCTGTCACCTTTGTATTCCTTTAAATCCTTTTTAGTTATCATAATTATTTCTTTTTAGCTTTACGAATCTTCATATTCGAGTTATTATATAATTGCTCCTTACTATCCCCTAATACAGAATCAAGAGCTTTGTGCAATTCTCTATATACAAAGCCATAATTGATATTATATACTTTGGCTATATTTCTTATTGACCTGTCGTAAGATTCCTCAATAATCTCTCTCTGATGATAAGGTAGTTTTGCTATCCTATCTAAGATTTCCTTCTGCTCATCTGTTGGCTCAAAAGGAATTGACTTATCTTCTGCATCCATTCCATAAAGTAAATTAAGCATCGATTGCTTACTGACGTATTTCTTCTCAGCGTTCTCCTCAGCTTCTTCAAAAGTACCTGCTCCGTATATTGCGTACTCTTCAAGTGGCATATTTATAGTATGACCATCAACCTTTTCTTTTCTAATCATATCAATAAAGATAGATTTTAGTGTTAACGTCACGTAGTAGTCATTAACATCCTTATCTTTATCCATTAATTTAAGATACATATCTTGTACCAAGTCATCGGCCGACATCTTATTCCCTGTAATTTTGGCTGCTATAGTTCTCCACTTTGCATCATGCTCTACTAATTCATTTATACCTCTCATCTATTCTTTGATGTTTAATGGCATTTTAACTGCTATTGGTGTCTGTCCATTATCTAATACAACACCACATCCTAAAGCTTCTTTCTTACCTCCTTGCATATAACCCATAGCATAACTCTCTGAATCAATACCACATCCTACTGCTAATGCAAATACTGCTTTCTTAGCACCGAACATCCAATCAACATACATATCAGTATGGTAGTGACCGGTAACTGTACTCTGCATATCTCTTTTGGCAGCAGTACGAGCTTTAGAACTCTTATGACCATGTACATATCTTACGTCATCAATAACGACCTCAGTAACCCATTTCCATTTAGGAGTTCCTAACACTTCGTTATAAGCTTTAATCCATCTTGAAGGTATTGAAGAAGATTGTGCCTTCCTCATTATAATCGCATCATGATTACCAATAGTGACATATGCGTTTGGAAAAGCTTTATACCAATCTTGAATCATCTCAATAGCTAATGTCAACTCAGTATCACCACCTAATCCATCTGCGTCTGTCTCGTGATAAGAACTGTAATGATTGTCTATGATGTCTCCTATAAATACCACTTTATTGCACTCATATTTATTATATGTATCAATACAAAACTGAAGGTAATCTTTGCGTGTGAATGGTGCGTGTATGTCTCCAATAACCAACACCTTGTTTTCTTTAGCTTCTTTTACTCTTGAAGCCATTAAAGCAGAAATCTCTACTTCACTTAATCTATATCTATTATCTCTCATTTGTTTTTCTTCCTTTAAAATAAAAGGGATGAAGCGTTAACCCCATCCCCATCTTATTGGTTATTAGAATGGCAAGTCATTTGAATCTGACTCATCATTAGACGCAGCTGCATCCTCTCTTTCAGCAGTAGAAACTCCTTCTCCTGACACCCACACAACTTTTCCATTACCTAAATAAACTTTAGGGGTTTTAGCTTCTCTGTCCTCTATTGATTGTGATACAGAAATACTTGCGTTATTCCCATACTTTGTCTCATCATTTTGAAACATTGTTAGGTTTACATAAGAACCTTTTTTACCTTTAACGATTAGTTCTTTTGGAATCGCTTCTAAATTGATACTGAAATTTGTTATTGCACTCATAATTTAATGCCTGATTTACAGGACTTTTGTTTAGCCGTCCACTTCATTGTGGAACATTCGACGTTACTTCAAAGATACAAAATATACCTCTTAATCTAATAATACTTTATTGAAAGTTATTAACTTAAAAACTTTACTGCTAATAATAATAATGTAGGTGAGAATGTGAATACTGCATCCATTGCGTTAGGCGTACTGAATCTCATCTTAGCGTCTACAATCTCTTTAAGGATTGATACGAATATCATAAACCCTACTGCTTCCATTGTCGTTCCCCATATTACTAATGGTGTTGCGATAATACTTCCGTAAAAGAAATGTAATAGCTTGTCATTTGGTACTGATGACATTACCGATAATACTCTTTTTAATACTGCTTTCATAATTTACTTATTTATTTAATTGCTTGGCATTATTGCCTATTTTTAATATTCGATACAAAGATAATCTCCAATATTCGCTTCCCACCACGTGCTAAAAGTTACATTGTGAGATGTTCCGTCTATATAAACAATATAGTTTCCATTGTTTCCGATGCTATAATTTGTTACTGTTCCACATTGGTCTTCCGGAGTACAACTCGTAAATGTCATTCCGATTGCTAATCCCATTAATAATACTATTGCTACTTTTTTCATCTTTATTTATTTATTTAATTTATTATAAACTTCTTTTAGTATAAGGTAGCTCTCTTCACTAACTCCGTTATACATTCCTAATTCAATCTTTGAAATTGTAGCTCTCAAAGATTCTGATACTTGCTTAATTTCTAATTCATTTAATTCTACTGTCATATTTATTTATTTAATTGATTAATTGCTTATATATACTATATAACTACAAACTTACTGTACTGTTTGATTATTTAGTTCGATTATTATAAAGAGTTATTAACATCATCTATTGTAATCTGTTATCCATTTGAATCTTAACCTTTTAACTTCAGCTTCATACTCATCTTTACTTAGTGAACAAAATCCTCCATTATGATACAACTTGTGTAAAGCCTTTAACTCTTCTAAAATTTCATCTCTCTTTAACATCCTATGTATATTTTTTCAAACACTTCTTTTCTATCCTCATCTTTACGTTTCCACTCGAAACTCTTTAATACTAATGCAGCTCTCTCATCATATACCTTCCTATCTTCCTCAGACAATTCTCTATACGCTTTCTCATTAGTTGTTAGTACTTCATTTTCTACACTCCTGAATGAACTCTCAAGGTTATCTAATCCAAAGTAACTCCTGTAGATATTCATATAAAAATTATCACTCTCAATGTTATGGAATACTTTATCTCTCGAATGCATTACTGTTGCGTGGTTAGTTCCAACTGTAGCTCCTATATTCTTTAGTGAAGTAACTACATCTTTCAAAGCTATCTTATAATACAAAGCTCTACCGTATATAACTTCTCTATCCCTTGACTTCTTGCTAACATCAACACCTACATTCTTACTGACGTACTTTACTATCTCTTCTAATCTTTTTGTGTTCTCCATTTTATTTACTTGTTTTTATTTAAAGAGGATGCTCCTGTTCGAGGCGCGACGACCAAGTGTTAACTCTAAAGGTTACACCCTCTTATTCTTTATTATCTTAATTCAGCTAATTTAATTGTCAGTTCAGCTATCAGCTCTAAAGCTTCTTCTCTATCATTACTCTCGATGTAATCTGTTTGAACATCTTTGTAAAGTTGGTTTAGAAATTCTTGTGTTGTAGTCATAATTTTTAGTTTTTAGTTATTGATATTACTCTAATACTTAGTACATCTAAGAACCAAGCTACTACTCCGTTAACCGTAACAAAGTCTAATGTCATTTGTTCCGTTTTTAATTCTCCTAATGCGTCTTTGAATGTAATTGTAAATGTGTTCATAATATTTAGTTTTTTTAGTTGTGCCTTATTGACTCTGCAAACATACAACAACATTTAAATGTAAACCTAATTTAATTTCATTTATTCGATGAACTACACAAAACTTTAACATATCTTTTTAAAAAACATTGAGTTTTAATAGAAGATAAGTCCTGATTAACTTCTCTCGTGCCTTACCTTTATAGAGTTTCTTATACAATCCTAACACAGTTCTCATCATACCAAACTCACTCTTGCCTTTAAAGTTTTTCTCACACCACTTAACACCATATCCTTTACACACTAAAACATTATCAGCTCTATCACCTACCACCATCTGCTCCCACAAATTGTATAGTGCTTCCTTTTTAGTAATCTTTGTGAATTCCCTCTTATTGTAATTATATATGGTGCATTCGAATTGATTATAATCTTTGTCAATAGATATTATCACACTCTTATCCCTCCCGTAATAATCTAAGAACTTAGCTACCAAATCATCAGTCTCTATACCTGACCTCATCTCTACATCTAAATTCTCTTTTACATACTCTATAAGCTCTTCTAAATGTTCAGGCTTATCTTGCGTCCGGTTTCCTTTATAAGATGCATCCACCTTCTTCCTGTAGTTATTAGTGCAGAATCCAACATTAATCATTTTAACGTTACCATATCGCATTTCCATATTATATACAATATCCTTGTACTTACTCCAAAACGAATCTGTAACCTCCTCAAAATCCTCTGAGTTATAACAGGATGCGTACACTATACTATCTATATCAAAAATTCCTACCATATTATCTTTAATTGCTTATTAATACTTTTACTAACCTCAGGTGATTCTGTTATATCACTACTACTCTTCTTTAACCAATCGCCATCCCAAAGGTTATTCTCTGATAAATACTCTAATGATATATTAGTTCCCATCAGGATAGCGTTGACTTTACTTTGTGATTGTGAGAATGTCATTATGATTTTTTATTCTCCATAGTTTTCTGAAGCATAGCAAGTAGTCTCCAAGTTGTTTTAGTCAAGTGTCTTACCCCATCATCATCAAACTCAATACCTGCTGCGTGGTCCGTTAAATGTCTCATTGCTGCATCTAATTCATCACCACTCTTATTCCTATCCCAATGCAAAGGTTTGTCTTTATGGTGTTGGTCATTGCCAACTTGTGAACATTTAGCTACCTCTCTAATTGCGTCAGGAAAATACTTAATGAATCCTGAGTATATTGGTGTGGCTTTACGCTTCTGAGCTTTAACCTCTAACTTATCTTCACTCCCTCTGTTACTACAAAGGCAATCATCACAGTCACCTTTACAATTACTCCCTTCCATTTCCATCATATCTTTTATTGACATACCTGAGTTATTAGTGATATACTGATTCCATTCGTCTTCCATGTACTTATCTAAACTATTCATATCTTATCCTTCTCGTTTAAATGATTCTGATTCATCCTGACCAAATACACCCTGTTCGTATAAACCTGTCATCTTAAGTGTTGCTCTTGACAAAGCTCTCTTTTCTGCCATTTCCATAACATACCAAGTATTTGTACTCCCATCTTTAAATCCTGCACCCTTCAATGCTGAACCAAATGTCTCGATTACTTTATCACCTTTTACAGCAGTAGCTTTTACTACAGCGAAGTTAGGCTCACTATTGATTACCTCATAAGTAATGTCAATCTGCTCCTGAGCGCTAATCTTTTCCACTCCGGACCTTGTAAGGATAATGTAATGTTGATGCTTAAATACATCTGCCTTCGTTAAGTTGTATTTAGAATACATCTCTTTTAATTTGTTTACTTCCATAATTTCTATTATTTATTTTTATTTATTAATATTCATTCAAATCTTCACCCATAAAACTTTTGTCTTCATATCCGTCTGAGCAATCCTCTAATTCATCGTAATTGAATCTCGCTACTTTATTATCTCTCCATCTCTCTAAAGCTACGTCCTGCTCTTTAGATTGATTGTGTATGTGTAACTTGTTATCGTCTGCACATTTCTTCATTGTAATTGGATTTCTGTTTGTTAGCCAAAATCTATGGCATTTAGTTTGATTGTTTTTCATAATTTCTAATTGTTTATTTTATAACTTCGACTGCCAATGCATCTAAGTCTGTTAAGTTTTCTTCTGTTAATAAGTTTGTTATTAGTACGCCTCCTGCGTAAACTTCTTGTGTTTCAAAATCTATCTCTATAGACCTTTCTTCGTATCTACCATTATAAGCCTGTATAATGTCACCTTCTAATTCTAATGTTATTCCTCTGTACTTTACTGTTAATGTTTCTGCCATCTTTATTTATTTAAGTGTTCTAATATTCTTTCTATCTTACTATTAGTGTCATAAGTCCAAACGTCATCTTTAAGACTATTCTGATACATTTTAAGAGCTGCAATTACTATCTCATTATAATCCTCCATAATTAAAATATGATGTTTGATGTGGTTAATACTTTAGTAGTGATTGATACAAGTAAAGGTAAAATAAATACTATTGCTATTGATAATCCTACTTTTGTCGTTTTGTCTAATTTTTTAATGTTTTTCATAATTTAGTTTTTAAAGGGGTTTTTACACCCCTGATTATTTTTAGTTATTAGTTAGTGAGTTGTAAGTATCTATTCCTGACTGAAGTCTATTTATTTCTTTTTTGATTTCTGTAGTTTGTACTTCTACTGATTCTAAAACTTTGATAAATTTTGTTGCTAATTGAACTGTCATAATTTCTAATTTTTAAGTTGTTTGTCATTGTTGACTCTGCAAATATACAACAACATTTAAATATAAACCTAATTTATCTTATAATTTTAACATAACTTTAACATTTAATTAATAATTGATATCAACTTTAGCACTAAGAATATTGTAGATAATCCTCCTATAACACAGATAAACACAGTATCCCTAAGCTTAATTATATTCATCTTGTTAATAATTTCTTTTTGTGTTTCAATTTGTTTTCTTAGGTGATAAATCTCGAATTGTTCGTTTGTCATCTTCATCTTAAAAAGGTTTTTTAGCTTTAAAAGAATCCACTCCCAATATTAATTCCATCACCATTATATCTGCATCCTTTGCTTCTATAGTGTTCATTGCATTAGTGTAGTCATCCAACAGACATTCGTTGATGTGCTTCTCTAATTCTAATTCCTTAGATAGTTTGTCTATCTTTTGCA